>ERZ773075.1311-NODE-1311-length-13387-cov-74.4355_pt1 | contig 13387 bp, 8 predicted proteins | sample MGYA00580614_ERZ773075 | MGnify/ENA primary metagenome ERZ773075 (study PRJEB29015, sample SAMEA2738021) | human oral metagenome | biome: human oral; feature: human-associated habitat; material: dental | place: China | collected 2043 ... | reverse complement strand
ACTGGACCAGCCGGGGCTTCGCCTACCTCGACGTCAACTACCGCGGCTCCATGGGCTACGGCACCGGCTACCGCAAGGCGCTGGAGGGCAAGTGGGGCATCTACGATGTCGATGACTGCGTCAGCGGCGCCCAGCACATGGTGGACGCCGGGCTCGTCGATCCCCGACGCATCGCGATCCGTGGCGGGTCGGCAGGCGGCTTCACGGTGCTGTCGGCCATCACTCGCTCCACGGTGTTCACGGCTGCCAGCTCATGCTTCGGGGTGACCGACCTCAAGAGGCTGGTGCGTACGACCCACAAGTTCGAGTCGCACTACATCGGCCAGCTCATGGGGACCCAGGACATCGATGACCCGGTCCTGGACGAGCGCAGCCCCATCAACCACATCGATGACATCGGGGTCCCGCTGCTGCTCATCCAGGGCTCTGAGGACCCGATCGTCCCCGCTGAGCAGGCCACCGCCATGTACGAGGCCCTCAAGACCGCAGGCGCACCGGTGGCCCTGGAGATCTTCCAGGGCGAGGGACACGGGTTCCGCCTGGCTGCGAACATCCGACGCCGCTACGAGGCCGAGCTGAGCTTCTACCGTCAGGTATGGAGCATCGGCTCCTCCTGCCCCGAGGCCGAGCGCCGTGGCGAGGAGGACACCTTCATGGTCAAGGTGGAGAACCTGCACTGATGGATCACTCCTGGAGGAGGCTGTCCCGGCCCCTGTCGCGGCGCGCGGGCAGCCTCTTCCGCCACCATCGCCTCGGGCTCTACCTCCTGGCCGTGCTGGTGGGGCTCGCCTCGGGTCTGGGAGCCGTGCTGTTCCGGATGGGGATCGACGCCTGGTCCCAGCTGCTCAGCGGGGCCGATGACTACACGCTGTCGATGGGGCCCTCGGTGGGCTCGCTGGCTGCACTCGGCACATGGTTCGTCCTCGTCGCGCCTGTCCTCTCGGGCCTCATCGTGGGCCCGCTCATGTCCCGGTTGGGCCACACTCCCACAGGCCACGGGGTGGCCGGGGTCATCTGGTCCACGCGCCACGGCAACGGCACGATGGCGCCGATTCCCGCCCTGGCGATGACGACGTCGTCCGCCCTGACAATCGGGGGCGGCGGCTCAGTGGGTCCGGAGGGGCCGATCGCGGAACTGGGCGCCTCCACGGCCAACGTCATCGGGCGGGGTCTGAACCTGCCCAAGCTCCCGGTCCGTTACCTGGCGGCAGCCGGAACCGCGGCCGGGATCGCCGCGGCCTTCAACGCTCCGCTGGCGGGGGCCTTCTTCGCGCTGGAGGTCGTGCTCATGGGCTTCAGCGCCGACGCCTTCATCGTCATCGTCCTGGCCTGCGTGGCCTCCACGGTCCTGTCGCACCATCTGCTGGGAACGACGCTGTCGTTGTCGCTCCCCTACCTGGACCTGTCCGGGGACGCCCAGCTGGGGTGGGTCGCCCTCCTGGGTGTGACAGGTGGAGGCGTCGGTATCGGTTTCATGCGTCTTCGATTCATCGTGCTCGACGCCCTGACCCGTGGCTGGCAGCGGTTGGGCGTGCCGATCTGGGTGCGCCCAGCGATCGGGGGGCTCGCCGTGGGAGCAGTCCTTCTGGTCCTGCCCGAGATGTACGGGGAGTCCTCGGCGGCGCTCAACCGGGCGCTGGCCGGCCGCTACACCCTGACGCTCCTGCTGGTGCTGTGCGTGGGCAAGATGCTGGCGACCTCGTTGACGCTGGGAATGGGATTCGTCGGCGGGGTCTTCGCGCCGTCGCTGTTCATCGGCGGAACACTGGGAGCGGCCTTCGGAACCCTGGTGGCGCCCAGCTACGCGCCGGCGGCCGGGGTCTTCGGGGTGATCGGAATGGGGGCGGTATTCGCAGGTGCGGCCCGCGCTCCGATGACGGCGGTCCTGCTCATCATCGAGATGACCGGCCAGCACGCGCTGCTGCTGCCCCTCATGCTCGCCACCGTACTGGCCACCTTCGCCAGCCGCTTCCTGTCACGGGGCACGTTGTTCACCGAGGAGCTGCGCCGTCGCGGGGAGGACGTCGAGGACCCCATGTCCACCACTCTTCTGGGACGCACCCGCGCCTCCCAGCTCATGATCGACCCACCCGCCGTGGTTCAAGCCACGGCGACGGTGCACCAGGCAGCCGCCCTCATGAGTCGGCACGGAGCCTCGGTCCTGCCCGTGGTCCGGGCGAGGAACGACGACACCCGCGAGCTGCTCGGCTGCGTCACGGCAGCGCAGCTCACCGCAGCGCTCCTCGGAGATGAGACCGACGACGCCGTGGACGACGCTCCCCTCGCGACGACAGTGGCGGAGCTGCCTCTGGTCTCCGACCGTCTGTCCCACGAGGCCGAGGCGACCGACGTGCTCGAGACCCTGACCCGAACCCATCTGGAGGGGCTTCCGGTGGTCGCCGGGGAGTCGGGCTCCGGCAGTGATCAACGACCGGATCAACCGGCTGACCAGCTGGTGGGGTGGGTGTGCCAGCGGATCGTCGTGGAGAGGATCTACGAGGTTCAGGCCCGGGCTCGTGCCGCAGCATCCGCCTACACCTCGCTGGGCTCACGGCTGCAGGACAGGTGGCACGCCCGCCCCGTACCCGCGCGCAGGATCAGCAGAATCAGTCGGATCAGCTCACGCGGCTCGCGCCGCTTCCGGCGCCGTGGAGCCCGCCGGCACCCGGGCCACTCGGATTGAGTCGCAGGCCCGTTCCTTAGGGCTGCCCGCCTTACCCGGCCGCCGACCCGGTGGGATCGGTCTGGGAGGACGTCTCCGAGGTCTCCGTCTCACTGCTCCGGAGGCTCTTGAGACCGCGGCTCTCCTGGACCGCCCGAGCCTTCTCAGTGAAGCTCTCGGTCAGGGTGTCGGACAGCTCGGTGATGCGTTCGGCGTTGGCCACGATGCGCCGAGGATCGGACATCCACATCCATGCAGCGGCCACCACCGGGAGGATCGCGGGCAGGTACCACCGGGACCTGCCCCAGTGAGCCCATACCGACGCGTTGAGGTCGGCAGGCGTGGGTGAGGGGACCGTCATCGTGAGGACGCCGATGAGCACGGCCATCGTGGCCAGTGCCCCCAGGCACATCCAGCCGATGTTGCGCATCCGCCGCCCGTTATGAGCGACACACACGGCCAGGAGAATGTACAGGCCGCCTCCCAGGAGGTTGAAGGACCACACCGCAGGCGCCTCGTCGGGACTCCGAAGCAGTGAGACCAAGGAGGGAACCAGCACGATCGCTCCGAAGACGGCGAAGACACCGACCAGGACGCGTCCCCCTCCATAGGCGGGGCGGCGGGTGTCCTGGACCGGGCGTACTGATGAGTGCTCGTCCATGAGGAACGACCTTTCCACGTGATGACCTCCGGCACGCGCGGCGCCAACTCAGCCTCCATCGGATGCTTGAACGTTACTATTCACAACGTGAGCACCATTAAGTTGACCAAATCCCTGAACGCACACGCCTCGGTGGACGACGACCGTAAGGATACCGATCTCAGCAATCAGGCCGAGGTTGACACGGTCGAAGAGCCCGGGGACTCCGAAGCCACCGGCGACGAGGACCAGTCCGGCTCCGCAAGCGCAGAGCAGGACACGGAGGACGCCGAAGGCGACGCGAAGGAGCGCCAGGCCGCCGGCGACGAGGAGGACGATGCCGACAGCACCGCTGGCTCCGACGGCGCATCCGACGCCTCGAACCTCCCCCTCGATGCCGAGCCCGCAGCTGACGTCCTCGTCCTGGCCGCAGCACCGGGGAGGGAGGGCGCTGAGGCTCCCGAGATCCTCCTGGAGGGCCTTGAGCCACCCTCCAGCAACGCTCTGGAGGGCCTGGACATCGACGCACTGGTGTCCCTGCTTCCCGCTCTGGGGTTCTTGGGAGCCCAGGACTCCGTCGTACGACTGCCCTCCTCGTCGGTGAGCACCGCGGGCTACCACGGCCCGCGAACCATTCTCGTCGTCGGTGTGGGAACGGGGTGGGCCGACACCGATCCGCTCGCCGTGACCACCGATGATGAGGCCGCCCTGGGCTACGACCAGACGGGTCTGCTGCGCCGGGCCGCCGGACGCGCCACCCGGGCGCTGGCCGGAACCGACTCCGCGATCCTGGCTCTGCCCACGCTCAGCGGGCAGCAGCTGGCCGCCGTGGCGAACGGAGCCGCTCTGGGAGCCTATTCCTGGAAGGCCACGAAGAACGAGGACCGTCCTGACCAGGAGAGCTCCTCGAAGCAGAGCACGCCCCTGAAGAGCATCTCCATCGTCTCGCCTCTGTCCGACACCCCGGAGGGGCAGGAGACCTTGGCGGGCGCCCTGGCGCTGGCCGAGGCCACGTCCCTGACCCGCGACCTCGTCAACGAGCCGCCCAACCGCCTGACTCCGGAGGTCTTCGCGGAGCGAGCCCGCTCGGCCGGTCAGGAGGCCGGGCTCAGGGTCGAGGTCTGGGACGCCCCAGCGCTGATCGAGCAGGGATTCGGTGGAATTCTCGGGGTGGCTCAGGGCTCGGTGCACCCGGCTCGCCTGGTTCGTCTGGAGTGGGTGCCGTCGCAGACCGCAGAGAGCGCTGCCGGCCAGGCGAGCGCGCAGACCGAGGGTGACAGCGCCCCGGCCCACCCCAAGCACGTCGCGCTCATCGGCAAGGGCATCACCTTCGACTCTGGCGGTCTGTCCCTCAAACCGGCGGCCTCCATGCCGGAGATGAAGTCCGACATGGCCGGCGCCGCCACCGTGCTGGGAGCCGTCATCTCCGCTGCGCGCCTGGCTCTGCCCATCCGCGTCACCGCCTGGTTGGCACTGGCCGAGAACATGCCGGGGGCCGACGCCCAGCGCCCCAGCGACGTCGTCACGATGTTCGACGGCACCACCGTGGAGGTGACCAACACCGACGCTGAGGGCCGCCTGGTCATGGCCGACGCCCTGGCCCGGGCCGTCACGGAGGAACCCGACGCCGTCCTGGATGTGGCCACCCTGACCGGAGCGCAGATCGTGGCCCTGGGCGACCACGTGGCCGCCGTGATGGGCACGCCGGACCTGCGTGAGGAGGTCGTGGCCGCGGCCCAGCGGGCGGGAGAGTCCTTCTGGCCGATGCCCCTGCCTGCGCACCTGCGTGCGACCCTCGACTCCCCCTTCGCCGACCTGCGCAACGCCAAGATCGGTTCCCGGGCCGGTGGGATGCTCTCGGCCGGACTGTTCCTGCGCGAGTTCGTCGGACGCCGGCAGTGGGCGCACCTCGACATCGCCGGCCCCGCCTACAACGACTCCGCCCCCTGGGGGCTGACGCCGACTGGCGGCACGGGGATGGGAGTCTCCACCCTGGTGGAGCTGCTTCGTTCGCTGTCCGCCGAGGTCAGTATCCTTTCCTGACCCTCCCGTCTGCCGGCAACGAGTCGCCGGGATCCCCGCCGCGTTCTTGGTCGCGGGTTCTGTGACGACTCGTGCCGGCAGCACCCACGCGCGGTGACACGTATCACCCCGTTTTCAGGACTCTGGTCCCTAAACAGCAACCCCGCTGACTCCTGCGTCCACTCCTCAGGTGGAACAATGGCCCCGTGCCGAGCCGCCCCACAAGGGCGTCGTGACCAATCAACAAGGAGTGAGTTCGTGACAGAGACCGTCTACGACATGGTCATTCTGGGTGCGGGGTCAGGGGGCTACGCCGCCGCCCTGCGTGGCGCCCAGCTGGGCCTCAAGGTCGCCCTCATCGAGGCCGACAAGCTCGGGGGCACCTGCCTCCACCGCGGCTGCGTGCCCACCAAGGCCCTGCTGCACGCCGCCGAGACCGCCGATGCCGTGCGCGAAGCTGCCACTGTGGGCATCAAGGCCGCCTTCGAGGGCGTGGACATGCCGGGAGTCCAGAAGTACAAGAACAGCATCGTCTCGCGGATGCACAAGGGCCTTGAGGGCCTGGTCTCCTCACGGGGCATCGACCTGATCCAGGGCTGGGGACGCCTGGTTGCTGCCGACGCCGTCGACGTTGACGGTCGCCGCATCACCGGCCGCAACGTGATCCTCGCCTCCGGCTCCTACTCCAAGACCATCGGGCAGGAGATCTCCGGAGGCGTCATCACCTCCGAGGAGGCCCTGGAGATGGACCACGTCCCCGCCTCGGCAGTGATTCTGGGCGGCGGCGTCATCGGGGTGGAGTTCGCCTCGGCCTGGGCCTCCATGGGCAGCCAGGTCACCATCATCGAGGGGCTCCCTCACCTGGTCCCCAACGAGGACGAGGCGATCTCCAAGCAGCTCGAGCGCGCCTTCCGCAAGCGCAAGATCACCTTCCGCACCAACACGATGTTCGAGTCGGTCGAGCGCCACGACGGCGGGGTGACCGTGCGCACCCAGGACGGCAAGACCCACGAGGCCGAGGTCCTACTCATCGCCGTGGGCCGTGGACCGGCGACCGCCAACCTGGGCTACGAGGAGGTCGGGGTCGCCATGGACCGCGGCTTCGTCCTGGCCGACGAGTACGGCCGCACCAATGTCCCCGGTGTGTGGGCCGTGGGCGACATCGTCCCCGGCGTCCAGCTCGCCCATCGCGGCTTCGCCCAGGGCATCGTCGTGGCGGAGAAGATCGCGGGCCTGGACCCCACCCCGGTCGACGACGTCCTGGTCCCCAAGGTCACCTTCTGCGAGCCCGAGATCGCCTCGGTGGGCCTGTCCGAGGCCAAGGCCGCCGAGATCCACGGCAAGGACAACATCACCACCGCCGAGTTCAACGTGGCAGGCAATGCCAAGAGCCAGATCCTGGGGACCCAGGGCTTCGTCAAGCTCGTCTCCCTCAAGGACGGCCCCATCCTGGGCTTCCACGCCATCGGCGCCCGTATGGGGGAGCAGGTCGGAGAGGGCCAGCTGATGGTGTCCTGGGAGGCGGACGCCAACGACGTTGCCTCCCTGGTCCACGCCCACCCCACCCAGAACGAGACCCTCGGCGAGGCCGCCATGGCCCTCGCCGGCAAGCCGCTGCACAACCACGGCTGATCCAGCTAGACGAGAGTAAGGAAGACAGCAATGTCAGAGTCCGTGAAGATGCCCGCTCTGGGTGAGTCCGTCACCGAGGGGACGGTCTCCTCCTGGCTCAAGGCCGTGGGTGACACCGTCGAGGCCGACGAGCCCCTGCTGGAGGTCGCCACCGACAAGGTGGACACCGAGGTCCCCTCCCCCGCATCCGGCGTCCTGCTGGAGATCCGTGTCCCCGAGGACGAGACCGTCGAGGTCGGCACCGTCCTGGCCATCATCGGTGACCCCTCGGAGGCGGGTTCCGCTCCTGCTCCGGCCGCCCCCGCGCCCGCGGCTGAGACGCCGGCCCTTGCCGCCCAGGCGGCTCCCGAGCCCGCCCCTGCACCTGCCCCGGAGCCTGTCGCCCCCCAGACCGGCGGCTCGGCCGACGGTACTGAGGTGACGATGCCGGCCCTGGGTGAGTCCGTCACCGAGGGGACGGTCTCCTCCTGGCTCAAGGCCGTGGGTGACACCGTCGAGGCCGACGAGCCCCTGCTGGAGGTCGCCACCGACAAGGTGGACACCGAGGTCCCCTCCCCCGCATCCGGCGTCCTGCTGGAGATCCGTGTCCCCGAGGACGAGACCGTCGAGGTCGGCACCGTCCTGGCGATCGTCGGGGCCCCGTCGGCCGCACCAGTGACAGCGCCCGCCCCGGCTGCCACGCCGGAGGCCCCCGCTCCTGCCACCGAGCCGGCTCCCGCTCCGGCTCCGGCAGCGTCGTCGGCCCCCGCTCCTGCCGCAACCGCGGCGCCTGCAGCCACCGCTCCGGTGAGCTCGGGCGCCACGGGCTCCTACGTCACTCCGATCGTGCGCAAGCTCGCCAAGGACAAGGGCGTGGACCTGTCCACCGTCACCGGCACCGGCGTGGGAGGCCGTATCCGTAAGCAGGACGTGGAGGCCGCGGCCAAGGCCGCAGAGGAGGCTCGTGCAGCCGCCGCGGCCGCAGCCGCCCCTGCTTCTCAGGAGTCCGCTCCCGCCGCTGCGGGCAAGCCGGCCCCGGCCAAGCCCGAGGTGGACACGACCCTGCGCGGCAGCACGGAGAAGATGAGCCGCCTGCGCCAGGTCATCGCCGAGCGCATGATCGACTCGCTGCAGACCTCTGCTCAGCTGACCACCGTCGTCGAGGTGGATGTCACTCGCGTGGCGGCGCTGCGCGCCCGCGCGAAGAACGACTTCCTGGCCAAGAACGGCACCAAGCTGACCTTCCTGCCCTTCTTCGTCCAGGCGGCCACGGAGGCCCTCAAGGCCCACCCGAAGATCAACGCCTCCATCGAGGGCAAGAACGTCACCTACCACGATGTCGAGCACGTCGGCATCGCGGTGGACACGCCGCGCGGCCTGCTCGTGCCGGTGGTCAAGAACGCCGGCGACCTCAACATCCCCGGGCTGGCCAAGCGCATCAACGACCTGGCCGCCCGCACCCGGGACAACAAGGTCAACCCCGATGAGCTCAGCGGCTCGACCTTCACGATCACCAACACCGGCAGCGGTGGCGCCCTGTTCGACACCCCGATCATCAACCAGCCGGAGGTCGCGATCCTGGGCCTGGGCGCCATCCAGCGCCAGCCCCGCGTCATCAAGGACGCCGACGGCGGCGAGGTCATCGCCATCCGCTCGGTGTGCTACCTGGCCCTGTCCTACGACCACCGACTGGTGGACGGCGCGGACGCGGCCCGCTACCTCATGACGGTCAAGAAGCGCCTCGAGGAGGGCGACTTCGGCGGCGAGCTGGGCCTGTGAGCCTGAGCTCGGCCCTCTAACGCCAGCGGGGCCCCGCACCATCACGGTGCGGGGCCCCGCCCGTCTTGCCGGGCGTATCAGGTCCCCTGCTCGGGCACGCGGCGACCGCCCCGGTCCGTTCCCGGTCTTGGCCCTCGGCTCACGAATCCTCCGCCGCAGCCCGCGCGATGCCGGTGAGCGTGTTCTCCAGCCCCAGACGAGTCCCCCGCCAGAAGATCGGGTAGAGCAGCTCCCCCAGCGGACCCCACGTGCGATGCGCCAGGACCAGGCGGACACGAGTGCCGCCCGGCGCCTCGATCAGGTGCAGGTCCTTCACGAAGGCCACCTCACCATCGCGACGCCCTGAGACGACGGTGCACGACCAGGTAACCCTTGTGTCCACGGACGTCTCCATCCGCCACCTCAGGAAGCCGATTCGACGGCGCCCCTCCACCCTCTGCATGGCGCCGTCGGAAAGAACCTCGGTCAGTTGTTGTCGGGGCAGAGCCCACCACGTGAGCCGGTCCGGGTCGCTGAGTAGGGCCGTCAGGTGAGCCACCGGCGCTGAGATGAAGCGTTCCTGGCTCAACTCCCGGTCCAAGCCGTACCTACGGTACTCGTCAGTCATCCGGTAGCGTCCCAGGGCCGATTCCCTGTCGACCGCTATCTCACTGAGCTCAGTGCGCAGATAGTCGACATCGACACCGCAGTGGGCAAGAAGTCTGACAGCCGGGGACTGGAGCGAGGCTGCGGATGAGGAGATGAGGGCTTGCAGAGCCTGAGCGCTGGTGTTGAACGAAGCCCCCTTGTTGTTGATGAACTCGGCGGCGGCGTCCGAGAGGGGAATCTCCCCTCCCTCCTTCGCGGTCAGCTCTTCGGCTGCGATCGGCGAAGGTCTGAGGGCGTCGGAAAGGCTGATGCCCACGCGCGCAAGATCTGTATCAGCCATCTCGTCGATGGCGGCGCGCGCTCGCGTGAGGGTCACGCCCTGGGTGGCCAAGACGGCCGCAGCCGTCCCGCCCTGAGCCAGGAGGCCGAGGAGCATGTGCTCCGGCTCGATCTCCCGATGATGCAGACGCGCGGCTTCCGCGTGCATGGCGCTGAGCCAAGTCAGGTAGTGGTCAACGGCGGGCATCGTCATCTCCTCCTGGTTGGAGCCAGACCGGGCTGAACCCGCTTGGCGTACTTCTTGTGGACCGCCTGACGAGAGACCCCAAGACAAGAGGCGATCTCGCTCCATCCCATGCCCGAGCGCAGAGCGGCCTCGACCTGCGCAAGCTCAAGAGTGTCCGTCAGTCGCCGCAGAGCCGCCACGGCTCGTAGCCCGTCCTCGGGGCGAGTGATGTCAGCAGCCTCAGTGGCTGCGGTAAGCGCGTCCATATAAGCAACATAAGTTGACACGACCATTTTGTCAACTTGTGTTGCTAGCTGCCTCGGGCGAAGACAATCGGTCAGGACAGCAGGAACGGTATTCCGCTTCTACTGCACACCCTCCGCTATGCCGATTCCGCGCTTTCATGGAGGCCTCCAGCAACAGGAACCTCACTCAGACCAACAACCCCACGGGCGAACTCGAGGCGCTCCTGGACCGAGCCGAACGCGCCCACCAGTGGGCCGTCGAGCAACAGCGAGGCCAGGCCGTGCACGCCGGACCAGAAGAGCACCTCCATCTCGAGGGACGTTTCCTCGCCGGCCACATGTCTCGCCAAGCGGGCCAGCTCATCGCGCGCGCGCTCACTGGCCCGCACCACTTCCGGGAAGCGCTCCGGATCGCACACATCGGGCCGGAACATCACTCGGAAGACCCCGGGATGACGCAGAGCGAACTCGACATAGGCATTTCCCGAGGCCGTCAGGACCGCCCGACGATCCGCACCTTCGAGCCCCTCACGCGCCGAGGCGAGCCGGTCCGCGAGCTCATCGAAGCCCTCACGCACCAGCGCTGCCAGGATGGCCTCCCGGTTGGCGAAGTAGTGATAGGGGGCCTGGTGCGTGCACCCGGCGCGACGCGCCACCTCCCGCATGCTCAGCGCGCTGGGCCCCGACTCGTCCAGGAGCTTCCGACTGGTTCGCAGCAGCTCGGCGCGCAGATCCCGGCTACCACTGCGCTCGGACGAGGCTCCTGATTCAGAGGTCATGGCAAGAGTGTAGAACTGCCTGACTAGACACTGTCCAGTCGACTGCTATGCTGACTTGACACTGTCTAGCCAGATGAAGGGGTAACCATGTCCTATGACGTCATCGTGATCGGCTCGGGTATCGGCGGGCTGACGACTGCTGGTCTGCTGGCGCGCGCCGCTGGCAAGCGGGTTCTCGTCCTGGAGCGGCACACGGAACCGGGAGGACTCACCCACACCTTCCGGCGCGACGGGGCCTCCTGGGACGTGGGAGTGCACTACATCGGACAGGTCGGCCCCGGAAGCCGAGCTCGCGCCTACTTCGACTATCTCTCCGGAGGCGAGCTGGAGTGGAACCGCATGCCGGACGCCTACGACAGGTTCGTCTACCCGGACCTCGACCTGAGCGTCAGCAGCGATCCGGATCGCTACGAGCGCGAGCTGGTCGCCGCCTTCCCCCAGGAGGCCAGAGCCATTCACCGCTACTTCAAGGCTGTCCGGCGCACGACTGCGTGGACCACGATGGGCTTCGTTCAGGGGATGGTTCCCCGCCCGATGGCATCACTGCTCAGACTCGCCCAGCGCATGGGAGGACGAACGGCCACCGGTACGACGAAGGCGTACCTCGACTCCCACTTCCGCTCCCCCGAGCTCAAGGCCATCCTGGCCAGTCAGTGGGGTGACTATGGGCTGCCGCCGTCCCGTTCAGCCTTCGCCGTGCACGCGATGGTCGTCTCCCACTACCTCGAGGGCGGATGGTTCCCCCAGGGTGGCAGCGCCCGGATCGCACGCACCTTCGAGAAGGGGATCGAACAGGCCGGAGGAGCCGTCCGCGTCGCTCAGGAGGTCACGGAGATACTCCTTGACGACGGCGAGGCCTCCGGGGTCCGGGTGATGGACCACCGCGGCCCTCTGTCACGAGAACGCGTTTACCGCGCGCCAGTCATCGTCTCCGCCGTCGGCGTCTCCAACACCTTCAACCGCCTCCTTCCCACATCCGGTGACATCGGTCGTCTCACCGGGCCGGCGCGCCGTACCCTGAAGGATCTGGGCACCGGCACGTCTGCCGTGACCGTCTTCCTGCGCCTGCGCGACGACCCTCGCAGTATCGGCCTCGACGGCGGCAACATCTGGGTCAACCGGGACCTCGACCACGAGCGCGCCCAGGAGCACTCCGTCTGCCTGTTGGAGGGCCGTCCCCATGACGTCTTCGTCTCCTTCCCCTCTGTAAAGTCCGGTGAGTCCCCGCACACCGCCGAGATCATCTCCTTCTGCGACGCCGACTCATTCCGGCAATGGGCTGACCTGCCGAAGGGGGACCGCGGTCCCGACTACTCCGCTCTCAAGGAGCGCGTCGCCCGCGGCATGCTCGATCTGGCGGAGAGTGCAGCACCGGGTCTGAGCGATCTGGTGGACTACCTGGAGGTCTCCACCCCCCTCACCTACGAGCACTACACCGCCCACCCTGCCGGTGCCTTCTACGGACCGCCCGCCACTCCGCTGCGATACAGGTCCGGCCCGTTGGGCCCGCGCACGGCGATCCCGAGACTGTTCCTGTCCGGGCAGGACGCCGGGAGCACAGGAATCATGGGCGCCATGATGGGCGGACTCGCGGCGGCCTGCCAGGTGCTCGGACCACGCGGCTACTCCACCATCACCTCCGCTTTGCGGGAGGCCCCCGCATCCCCGGATCCACAAGACACCCGCGCACTACCGGAGGGCAAGTACCACGCCGTCCTGGTCTCCAAGCGCCGTCTTACCCCGAGTGTCTGGGACGTGACGCTCCATGTGGACGGACAGATCGAGCATTGGGCACCGGGGCAGTTCGCCCGCCTGCACGTGGGCGATAACGCGTGGCGCGACTACTCGATCGCGGGGCTCGATGACCATCGGCTCCGTCTGCTCATCTCGACTCGGACGGGTGGACGAGGGTCGCAGTTCATCGAGCAAGCCGATACGGGCACCAGAACAGTGGTCGAGACTCCTCTGGGCGGGTTCGGGCTCGCCGGCTCGGGGAGACGCCGGTTGTTCATCGCCACCGGAACTGGGATCGCCCCCATGCTGGCGATGTTCGCTCAGGCACCTGGCCTGGAGCACGACACCCTGCTCTTCGGGTGCCGCCATCGCGACGAGGATCTGACGAGTCTGATCGACTCGCCCATGCCCGGGCGGGTTGTGCGCTGTCTGAGCCGGGAGGAGGTACCCGATACGTTCCACGGACGGGTCACCGACGCACTGCCCGAGGTCATTGACGGCAGTGACCTCGATCCCGATCGGACGGACGTCTACCTGTGCGGCTCAGCCGCGATGGTCTCCGACACCCACCGGTTCCTTGAGCGCGCCGGCTACGAGTCCATCCACACAGAACCGTACTGATCCCCCTCGGGGCACGCGGTCGGGCTCATGTCACAGCCCGAATGTCGGCGACACGCCACGGTTCTGGAACCAGGACGAGCACGACCTGCCGGGGGCTGGGAGCGGGCACCGTACGCCTTCCGGAAGGACCCGAGCGTGTCGAGGCGCTTTGAGACAGCGTGACCCGCACTGCCCTCGCACTGGGCCAGAGAGCGGCTGCGT
>ERZ773075.1309-NODE-1309-length-13410-cov-6.33815_pt1 | contig 13410 bp, 14 predicted proteins | sample MGYA00580614_ERZ773075 | MGnify/ENA primary metagenome ERZ773075 (study PRJEB29015, sample SAMEA2738021) | human oral metagenome | biome: human oral; feature: human-associated habitat; material: dental | place: China | collected 2043 ... | reverse complement strand
CGATTTCTAAACTCTAAAATAACATTGCTGCAAGATTGACAGGCCTTTAATGATGCGTCAAACGCGCCTTATCTTCATTTTAAACGGACAGGCCGTCTGAAAATGTTTCAGACGGCCTGTGGTTTAATCTGTAAAGAAAGTATGTGCGCCCAAGTAGTTTTTCGCATAGAAGGGCTTGGAAAGTTTCTCGGTCTGTACCGTTTTGCCGCTGCTCGGCGCGTGGATAAATTCGCCGTTGCCGATATAGAGGCCGACGTGGGAATATTTGTGCGCTCCGCCCGTGCTGAAAAATACCAGATCACCGGCTTTCAGTTTGCCGTCGGGGATTTTGCGCGAGGCGGCGGCCATGTCGCGGGCGGTACGCGGCAGGCTGACGCCGAGTGCGTTTTTATAAACGAACTGAATCATGCCGCTGCAATCGAAGCCCATTTCGGTTTTATTGCCTCCCCAGCGGTAAGGCGTGCCGATCAGCCCCATGCTGTGCAGCATCAGTTCCTGCGAACCTTCCGTATGGTCGATATTGCCGATGCGCACGGGCTGGACCTTGTGTGCGGCTGTCGGGCGGTGCGCGGGTTTTCTTGGCGTGGTGCCGCAGGATGCCAGTACGGCAACTGCGGCGGCGAGAAAGGCGGCTTTTAAAATCGGTTTCATAAGATTTCCTTCGGTGTATTTTCAGACGGCCTCAGAGTAATCCTTCAATCGGCAGGAACGACAATATTTTAGAGATAACGCGTTTCCAGAATTTGGCTTCCGGTTCTTTCGAGTAGATTTTGCGGTCTTCGGGATTCTGCCAGCGCAGTTTGTTGTGCCGGTTGAGCGTAACTTTGTAAGCGTAATCGGGCGTGGTCGTTATCAGCGTACGCCGCATCATGCCGGCAATCTGCGGGCTTTCGAGAACGACGCCCATTTCGGTGTTGAGGCGGGCGGAACGCGGGTCGAGGTTGAACGAACCGATAAAGATGCGTTTTTCGTCGACGATAAAGGTTTTTGCGTGCAGGCTGGTGGCGGAACTGCCGGTCAGCCCGCGGTCTTTAGTTTTGGGGACGGCATGGTTGGGCTTCAGTTCGTACAGTTCCACCCCCGCTTTCAGCAGCGGCTTGCGGTATTTGACGTAGCCGGAATGTACGGCGGCAACGTCGGTGGCTTGAAGTGAGTTGGTCAGTACGGTTACGTCCACGCCTGCTTTGGCGATTTCGCTTAATGCGTGCGCACCCGATTTGGTCGGCACGAAATACGGCGACACGAGATACATGCTCTTTTCCGGCGCCTGCATCGCCGCGAGCAGGCGTTGCAGAATCGGGGTTTTGTGGCGGTCGCGGTCAAGCCCTTTGGCGGGGTCGTCGCTGATGAGGCGGGTTTTGACTTTGTGCCACTGCACTTTGTTCTGCTTCAGCAAATTGAACAAATCCGAGGTTTCGATTTCGCGCCGGTATCGGTTCAATACACCGTTTTTGTCGTCATCGTTATATGCCAGTTCTTCAAAGCCTTTTTCCACGCTGCCTCTTTTGATGATGCTTTTGGCCGGATAAGCCGAATTGCTCGCCCAATAGCGGTCGAAGTCTTTCGACACTTCGCTAACCACTTTGCCCGTTGCCAGTATATCTAGATCGGCGAACACGGTATCTTCCCCGACCTTGAAATATTCGTCGCCGATATTGCGTCCGCCAACGATGGTGGCGCGGTTGTCGGCGGTCAGCGATTTGTTGTGCATACGGCGGTTGAGGCGCGGGAAGTCGGTCAGATAGCCCAACGCGCGCCATCTGCGCGAGACGAAGGGGTTGAACAGGCGTATTTCGATATTAGGATGGCTGTCGAGCGCCAATAGGATGTTGTCGAGGCCGTCGGTGTTGTTGTCGTCCAGTAGCAGCCGCACGCGCACGCCGCGCTCGGCTGCCCTGTGCACCAGGTTGAACAGCAGCTTGCCGGAAATGTCGTTGTGCCAGATATAGTATTGGATGTCGAGCGTGTGGTCGGCGGCGTCAATCAGTTCGGCACGCGCGACGAAGGCGTCATGCGCATCGTTGAGCAGATAAACGTCCGACGTGTCCGCATCGCTGTCGGCTGGCTGTTTTTTGTGCGCAAGTTTCAACGACGCTTCCAAGCGGGGCGAGGAAGGCGTGTCGAGATAGCGGCTCTCCGTCCGTCCGTCCAGCGGCGGCAGCGAAGCACAGCCTATGAGGAATGCGGGCATCATCAGTACGGTATATCTGAGGTTCATCACGGTAACAATCTTTTTTCAGACGGCATAGACGGTATTTTGTTCCTGAAAACTTCGAGGCCGTCTGAAAAACGGCAGCGGCAAATATAAACGGCGCACATTCTAACCTATTTTCTTGATTTATTCCGTCAGATTCTGCCCGTCGGAACGGTGCAGTCGGGCAAAGATAAATCCTGAGGCAAACGTAACCGCACCGATGCCGAGAAAGGTCAGCCTGAATGCGGTATGCAGGTTTTCCGCACCGAAGCTGCTTTTCGTCCAGCCCTGCAACATCAGTGCGCCGAGCGCAATGCCGAAGCTCATGGACAACTGCTGGTTGACCGCCATCAGGCTGTTTCCGCTGCCCGCCTGATAAGGCCGCAAATCGGCCAAGGTCAGCGTGTTCATAGCCGAAAACTGTATTGAGTTGCACAGCCCCATCGCCAGCAGCAGCGCCACCCACACTCCCAGCGGCGTATGCACATCCGGCAGCGCAACCAGCATAATCAATATCCCCAACAGACGCGTGTTGGCCGTCAAAACACCACGGTAGCCGTAGTGCGCCATTATCGGCCTGACCAACGGCTTCGCCAGCAGCGAGGCAAATGCCGCGGCGGCAACCAAGCCGCCGGACAACCCCGCTCCGAAACCAAAAGCCACCTGAAACAGCAACGGCAATAAAAACGGTACGGAACTGATACCCAAACGGCTGAACAGATTGCCCGCAAGTCCCAGCCGGAAAGTGCGCACCTGAAACAGGTCGCCCGCATAAAGCGGTGTTTCGGTACGGCGCGCATGGCGGGCGTAAAGCCACAGCGCAGCCGCACCGGCTACCGCCAGCCCCGCAGCAAAAGGTACGGCCTGCGGATGAGAGATAACCTCCACGGCCATTATCAGCGCGCATGCTGCCGAAGCGAACATCAAAAAGCCCGCCGTATCAAACGGCACGCGCACACCTTTGACATTCGGCATGATTTTCAGCGCCGCCGCGATACCGATTAGGCCGATGGGTACGTTCAGCAGAAAAATCCAATGCCACGAAGCATATTCCACCAAATAACCGCCCACCGGTGGCCCGAATATGGGCCCGATTAACGCCGGCATCACCGCATAATTGATAGCGTTCAGAAGCTGCGACTTCTCGTACACGCGAATAATGGTCAACCGCGGCACGGGTGCCAGCATCGAACCGCCCACTCCCTGCACCATCCTTGCCACCACCAGCATCGGCAGGTTTTGCGCCGCCGCACACAACAGCGAACCGGCGATAAATACCGCCATCGAACCGACAAACACATTGCGCGTACCGAAACGGTCGGCCAAATAGCCGCTCAAAGGAATCAGCAACGCGACAGTCAGCGTATAAACCACCACAGAGTGCATATCCAGCGGCGATTCGTCCAAATCCGCAGCAATGTTCGGCAGCGCGGTATTGAGTATGGTCGCATCAAGCATTTGCATAAAAATCGCAATCGCCAGCAGCAACGGCAGCCAACGCGAAGGCTGCGGAGAAATTGGAAGCGTGATTTCCATCTTTAATTTCTTAAATCACAATCTCGAAATATCCGGTTTGACCGTTTCGACAAAAGGCCATTGTAACCTCTTCCCCCTCCGCCCATCCAGCAACAGGCCGTCTGAAACCGCCCTTCCATCCTTTTCAGACGGCCTGTTCAGATATAAACATATCTGCATCTATGTAATGTACCACGGTTAAAACTCAAAACCGGATACATTATCCGCATGTTCTGCAAACTATTAATTTATTATTAAAAAGTAATAAATACTAATAATACCTATTATCATTATTATCTAATTCTTTATTTAATAAGTATTTCGGTATACATTTACTCATACGAAATATTGTTTTCTTAAATTTAACTTGACCGACTACAAACGATTACTTAAAGTGTCGGGAAATTTTTTTCCAATAAAACGGCCGATTGGCCTGATACAAAAAATGAGCACAATCACCCCGCCCCAAATCACCACATTCGACAACAAGCCGACCGATGTTTATTTCTTCGGCACCTGCGTCCTCGATATTTTCATGCCTGAAGCAGGCATGGATGCCATTACTTTAATTGAGCAACAAGGTATTCGGGTTCATTTCCCGATGGCGCAAAGCTGCTGCGGCCAACCCGCCTACTCTTCCGGTCATCCGACCGAGGCATTTGATGTAGCCAAAGCGCAACTCGACCTTTTCCCTGAAAACTGGCCGATCGTCGTACCGTCCGGCTCGTGCGGCGGCATGATGAAACATCACTGGCCTACCCTGTTTAAAAATACAGAATACGAATCCAAAGCGGTTGATTGTGCCAACCGCATCATCGAGTTTACTCATTTCTTGCTTGCCATCGGCTACAAACCTGAAGACAAAGGCGAGCCGGTCAAAGTTGCCGTTCATACTTCCTGCGCCGCCCGCCGTGAAATGAACGTCCATATTTCAGGCTGGCAGCTGATTGATGGCATGGAAAACGTTGAACGTATCGTTCACGACCATGAAAGCGAATGCTGCGGCTTTGGCGGTACATTCTCCGTCAAACAGGCGGATATTTCCGGCGCGATGGTAACAGACAAAGTTGCCGCTCTGAAAGAAACCGGTGCGACCGAAATCATCAGCGCGGACTGTGGCTGCATGATGAACATCGGCGGCAAAATCGCTAAAGACGAGCCGAACATGCCGCGCCCGAAACACATCGCATCCTTCTTGTTGGAACGTACCGGAGGCAAAGCATGAGCGCGCGCGAAAATATTTTGGCAAAACTGAAAAAAGCCGACGCATTGCCGATGGAAGAGCCTGCGGTTTTTGATTATTACCGTGAAATGGGTGTTTCTTGGAACAGTGAAGTTGAGCGTCTGAAACATTGGGCTGCTGCTATGCGTGCGGTCAAAACCGAAATTTATTGGGTGACCAAAACCAGCTGGCCGCAAGTATTCCGTCAAGCTGCCGAAGACAAAGGTTTGAAAAACATCCTGCTGCCGTTGGCGACCGAACATGGACAAATCGCCCGTGCCGCGCTGGTGGACAGCAATATCGAACCGATTGCTTTCGAACGCGAAATCGATACTTGGAAAACCGAGTTCTTCACAAATATCGATGCAGGCTTTAGCGGCTCGCAATGCGGCATCGCCCGCACCGGTACGCTGATGCTGTTTTCCAGCCCCGAAGAACCGCGTACTTTAAGCCTCGTTCCACCCGTGCATTTCTGCCTGTTTGATACGGCGAAGATGTATAACGAATTCCATAATGCCGTCGAAGGTGAAAAACTGGTGGAAAACGGTATGCCGACCAATGTTTTCCTGATTTCCGGCCCGTCCAAAACCGCAGACATCCAACTGACGCTTGCTTATGGCGCACACGGTCCGCGTGATTTGGTCATCCTCGCCATCCTGCCTGACCACATTTCCCCTGCCGATTTGGAGGAAAACGCATGACTACGCAAACCATCAAGTTCCACATGAAGCCGGAAACTTTCAAACAAAACGCCGCAATTTCCCTTCAAGACAAGCCTTTGCGTAAAAGCCTGCGTACCGCTATGGATATGCTGATGACTAAGCGCAAAGCCGTTTTGACCGACGAAGAAGAGTTGCAAAGCCTGCGTGATTTGTGCGAACACGTCCGTCAGCGCTCATTGTCTAAATTGCCCGCCCTACTGGAGCAGCTGGAAGAAAACCTGACTAAGTTGGGCGTTAAAGTACACTGGGCGGAAACTCCGGCCGAAGCCTGCCAAATCATCCACGACATCATTACTGCCAAAAACGGCAAGCTGATGGTCAAAGGCAAATCTATGGTCAGCGAGGAAATCGAGCTGAACCATTATCTTGAAGAAAAAGGCATTAAAGCGGTGGAAAGCGACTTGGGCGAGTTTATCGTCCAAATGGCAGGCGAAAAGCCGACCCATATCGTGATGCCCGCCATTCACAAAACCAAAGAACAGGTTAGCGAACTTTTCCACCAAAACCTCGGCACCCCATTAACAGACGATGTGGATCAACTGACCGGCTTCGCCCGTAAAGCTCTGCGCGATATTTACAGCACTGCCGATGTCGGCTTGAGCGGCGTAAACTTCGCTGTTGCTGAAACAGGTACACTGTGTCTGGTTGAAAACGAAGGCAACGGTCGCTTAAGTACCACCGTTCCGCCCGTGCATATCGCCATTACCGGTATTGAAAAAGTTGTAGCCAAGCTGTCGGACGTTCCTCCTTTGTACAGCCTGCTGCCACGTTCTGCCATCGGTCAGAACATTACCACCTATTTCAACATGATTACCGGCCCGCGCCGTAGTGAAGAATTAGACGGCCCGCAGGAAATGCACTTGGTTCTGCTCGACAACGGTCGCAGCCAAGCCTATGCCGAAGACCAAATGCGCCGCACCTTGCAATGTATCCGTTGTGGCGCGTGTATGAACCATTGTCCGGTTTATACCCGTATCGGTGGCGCGGCATATGGCACAACCTATCCCGGCCCTATCGGCGAGATTATTTCCCCGCACCTGTTGGGTCTGGATGCCACCCGCGACCTGCCGACCGCCTGTACCATGTGCGGCGCGTGCGTGGAAGTTTGTCCGGTACGTATCCCGATTACCGAACAAATGCAGCGTTTGCGTGTCGAAGCACAACGCTCACCTTCCGAAGTTGTGCCACATCCTATCCGCGGACAAGGCGCATCGCATACCTTCGGCGAACAAATGGCATGGCGCACATTCAACGGCATTTTCAGCGGCAGCAAAGCCTACCGCGCCTTCGGTTGGGCGGCCACCAAATTCCGTGCATTGACACCAAGCAAGCAAATGGGCTGGACAGACAACCGCGTTCCTATGAAACCTGCCAAGAAAACGCTGCATGAAATGATGGCGGAAAAAATGAGGAACAAATAAAACAATCCGTATAACGCTCAATCGCGGCATGGTTAGATGTTTGAAACCATGCCGCGATTGTCTTTTACCGTAAGCCATAACAAAAGGCCGTCTGAATTTCAGACGGCCTCATTGTCCGACCGACGGTTTATTTACCGTCAGCCTTTCTCAGAATTTCGTATAAACGGTCTTTCAACTGCAATTTCTGTTTTTTCAATTCTTCAATTTCGTCCAACCCGCCGGTAACAGGGTTGTTGACCAAACCTGTGATTTTATCGTCCAGTTCGTTGTGTTCGTCGAACAAGCGTGCAAAGTGAGCGTCTTCTTGTTTCAATTTGGCAATTAAATCGCGGTATTCCGGGAACATTTCGCTTCCTCTCTTTATGATGGATTAACAGTCAAACAGAACATTCTGTTTCCTTTTTTCATTATAACAAAGGCAGCGTTTTTATCCAGTGTTTGACACGAATAATTACAGGGAGTTTCAGACGGCCTCACACCGGCTGGACGGAGCGGACGGACGGGCATAAAATCAAAGAACACAACATTGGACACCGCCGCTATGAAAACCGCCGTCGAAACCATCAAAAGTCATCGTGCATTCCGCCATTTCAAATCCGACCGACCGCTTGCCGCCGAAGAAATACAAACCATTATAGACTGCGCCCGTCAGGCGCCTTCTTGGATGAACGGGCAGCATTACACCATCATCAATATCACATCGCCCGAACTGCGCGCAAGAATTGCCGCGCTGCAACCGGCCAATCCGCAGATTGCGTCTTGCAGCACATTTCTGATTTTTATCGCCGACCTGCACCGCGCGAAGCTGTGTTCGGAAGCATACGGCGGAACATTCGCCGCGGCAGGACATTCCGACAGTTTGATTACCGCCGTTACCGATGCTTCGCTGGCGGCGCAAAATGCCGTGGTTGCAGCGGAAAGTTTGGGATACGGCACATGCTTTATCGGCGGCATCCGTTTTATCGCCGACGACATTATCGGCTTGTTGCAACTGCCCGAACATACTTTTCCCCTGTTCGGCCTCTGCATCGGCGTACCCGACATAGAGATGCGCGTCAAACCGCGTCTGCCTGAAAACACGGTTTATGCGGAAAACCGTTATCCCGACGACGCCATACTTTCAGACGGCCTGAAGCAATACGAGCAAACCATGACCGAATTCGGCGAAGCACGCGAAACGCTGCCGTACCGCGAAAAATTCGCCCGTTATTACAGCAGCGCCGAACCCAAAAACGAGCCGCTGATTTACCGCCAAGGCTGGCTGGTGCCGCATCGAGATGAAAAAATTTAAGCATGTCTACGGACTGAACGGACAATTCGTCCTGCTTGAGGACAGTTCCTACTGGATGCCGGTAAACGATGCGGACTGGGACAATACACCGATATTGGACGAAGATTTTTTCCTGAACACCGAACCGGTTTACTCGCCCGATGCACAAATGCCGCAGCTGGAATTGCCCGACAACATCAAAGTCTTCAGCGAAGAAGCGCGCGCGTTGGACCGCAGGCGGCTGGAAGCGCTCGCTTTAATGGAACTGGCAAAAAACCTGAAAGCGGCGCAGGCGGAATATGATTTGGAAAAACTGATTGAAAAAATAGATTTCCATTTAAAACAAGATGATATATTTCAATAAAATCCGCCGCCGCTTTTTACCGCCGCATACGTTAAAACACAACGAGGCCGTCTGAAACAGCGGTTTTCAGACGGCCTCGCCGATAAATTTTGTTGACAATTCTTCTTATTTTGATACATTGACAGCCTGATTCTGCAAGCCAATTCCGTTAGTTATCCATCCCCAAAGGACTCAAAAAATGTTTTCCAAAAGCGTAACCATCCAACAATACGATCCCGAACTGGCGGCCGCAATTGCCGCCGAAAACCAACGCCAGCAAGACCACGTCGAGCTGATTGCTTCTGAAAACTATGTCAGTTGCGCCGTTATGGAAGCACAAGGGTCGCAACTGACCAACAAATACGCTGAAGGCTACCCCGGCAAACGCTATTACGGCGGCTGCGAATACGTCGATATTGCAGAGCAGCTTGCCATCGACCGTGTGAAAAAACTGTTCGGCGCCGAATACGCCAATGTTCAGCCGCATTCCGGCTCGCAGGCCAACCAAGCGGTTTACACTTCCGTATTGCAGCCCGGCGACACCATTTTGGGCATGAGCCTCGCCCACGGCGGCCACCTGACCCACGGCGCCAGCGTCAATATTTCCGGCAAACTCTACAATGCCGTTACTTACGGTTTGGACGAAAACGAAGTATTGGACTACGCCGAAGTCGAACGCCTGGCCTTGGAACACAAACCGAAAATGATTGTCGCCGGCGCATCGGCCTACGCTTTGGTTATCGACTGGGCGCGCCTGCGCGAGATTGCCGACAAAGTCGGCGCGTATCTCTTTGTCGATATGGCGCACTATGCCGGCCTGATTGCCGCCGGAGAATATCCCAACCCCGTCCCCTTTGCCGATTTCGTAACCACCACCACCCACAAAACCCTGCGCGGCCCGCGCGGCGGCGTGATTCTGTGCCGCGATACCACTCATGAAAAAGCCCTCAACTCCGCCATCTTCCCCAGCCTGCAAGGCGGCCCGCTGATGCACGTTATCGCCGCCAAAGCCGTAGCCTTTAAAGAAGCTCTGCAACCCGAGTTTAAAGAATACGCCAAACAGGTCAAAACCAATGCCGCGGCAATGGCGGAAGAACTCATCAAACGCGGCCTGCGCATCGTCTCCGGCCGCACCGAAAGCCATGTTTTCCTCGTTGACCTCCAACCGATGAAAATCACCGGCAAAGCCGCCGAGGCCGCATTGGGCAAAGCGCATATCACCGTCAACAAAAACGCCATCCCCAACGATCCGGAAAAACCGTTCGTTACTTCCGGCATCCGCATCGGCTCCGCCGCCATGACCACCCGCGGCTTTACAGAAGCCGACGCGCGCGAACTGGCCAACCTGGTGGCCGACGTATTGGCCAATCCCGATGACGAAGCCAACTTGGCTAAAGTACGCGCAGCCGTTACCGCCTTGTGCGACAAACACCCCGTTTACGGCGCATAAGCCAAACCGGCGATCATACGCAAAGGCCGTCTGAAACGATTTTTCAGACGGCCTTCCAGTTTGTCCGAAGCCGCAAAGCCGATTCTGTTCGAACCCGCCGGCCGGCTACGGTTCAATCCCCCCAGTTTCGACAACGCATCACAATGCCCGCACGCCAACCCCGCGTCCCCCCAACATGCGTATCCGTTCACGCGCTCATCTGCGCCGCCATGTAGATTTTCATGAGGTTCTCCTTGCAAATAAAAGGCCGTCTGAAAAATCATATACCCTCATAACTTAGCTATACCAAATTCAGAAAATTCCCAGTTACGCTTTTGCCGATTTCAACACCTTCCGCGCCGCTTCCACGCCCCAATACAAGGCCTCTTCGAATACCGAATAGCCGCTCAAATCGCTGTGGGCAAACAGCAAGCCTGACGCGCGGTTTCTGATTTTTAGCAAAGATTCGTCGTTCAGATAACCGGCTTTCGGCACGCTCATGCCGTGTCCGCGAACCGTAACATCAACGTGGGAAACGTGTTGCCAGAAACCTTCTCCGTAGGCGGCAATCAAGTCTTTGGCGGCCAAGTCGCGCAGTTCTTCGTCGGTGGCTTCGAGCAGTTGGCGGCGGACGGCTTGCGGGGTGTCGTGGTTGAGCGCGGTATAGGCGGTGAAGATGGTACGTTCGGGGCGGGCGACACGGATGAGCTGGTTGGTGGCAACGACGTAGCCGAGTCCTTGAGTGCCGTAGATGACGTTGTCCCACGCCGTTTCACTGTTGTTTTTTTCTTTCGGGAAGCTGTGCAGCTCGAAATTGGCGACCAACCACGGGGCGTATTCGGGAATGTTCAAACCGTATTGCGCGGGATTTTCGACGATGCGGGCGGCGACCATCAACGGCATGGCGGAGATAACGTGTTGCGCAGCAAGGGCGACGGTTTCGCCGCTTGAATTGTCGCGTAACCAAACTTCGATACGGTCGTCTGAAAGGGGCTTGATTTTAACGGCGGATGCGTTGACGGAAGCGGGTTTGTCTAGGCGGATGCGGTTTTCAGACGACCATTGCCAACCTTCCTGCAAACCGGCATGGCGGCGCAGGTTTTCGGAAAGATGCGCCAGACCTTCAGGCCAGGTCAGGACGGTTTCCGCGCTGTTGCGGGCGGCGAAGTAATGCAGTCCGGCAAAGGCGGATACTTGCACTATGCCCTGCCCGTAATCGTCGCGGCAGCAGTAATCGAGATACCAAAGCAGCTCGGGCGAGGTGTAGCCCTCTCGCACAAGCCATTGTTTGAACGTCAAGCTATCAAGTTTGCGCCACGTTTCGTCTGTCGATGACAGGGCTATCGGAATGGCGAAAATCTTTTTGCCGTCGCTGCCGTAAGCCTGTTTCAGACGACCGATTAAATCAAAAAAGCGTTTGGAATCCGCATCTTCTTTCGGCAACAGGTGTTCCTGCCATTTATCCTGATACAAAAGGCGCGATTCGGGCGCATAAACCAAATCGGTTTCCCTGAAACTGCCGTCCGATTGCAAGATACCAAAATCCGCCAGCATCTCGCGCACATACGCGCTCTCTTTCGACGGCAACGCGAGATAATGCGCACCGCTCGGCGCTTGCAGGCCGTCTGAAGCGGAGTAGGCGGCATTGTTGCCGTTGCGCTCGAACCCTTCCGCCAACAATACATCACGATGACCGTGTTTCGCCAAATACCACAACGCCCCCAAACCTGCCGCGCCGCCGCCGAGTATCAGCGTATTGCATTCGTAACGTCGAGTCGGCCGGCTGAGCAATTTCCCGTCGCGCAACAAATGCCCCAACGGCAGCCCGACACGGTTGACGGAAACCGGCGGTTTGCGGTTGAGGCGTTGGTAAGTCAGCCAAGAGAAAGTGGACGCAGCGACAAGCGCGGCGGTATAACTGAGGAATTGACGGCGTGTCGGCATGAAGTTTGTGGAGGCGGGTTTGTTCAAGATCGGATTTCAGATTAAGGCGTTGTAACTTAAACGATGCCGCCCCCTCTTTCTACCACAGCCCAAATGCTGCGCTCCGCCGCCAATTCCCTGCACAATACTTCCTTCACTTTTTCCAACTTCATACTGCCGCAGATAAATGCGTCTATAGCGGCGAAGTGGTGTTCCGGCCAAGTGTGGATGCTGATGTGGGATTCGGCGAGGAGCAGGATACCGGTAATGCCGCCTGCCCCGCCGAAGGTGTGGAAACGTTCGGCGAGGACGGTGGCTTCTGCGGCTTGGGCGGCGGCTTTGAGGGCGGTTTTCAGACGGCCTTGGTCTTTCAATATGGCTTCGTCGCAACCGTATAAGTCCAAAAGGCCATGATTACCGGGGATATGGGTCATTTGTGCCCTCCGGAATAGCCGCTGCCGCCGGAATAGCTGCCGCCTCCGTAGTAGTAGCCGCCGGAGTGCGTGCGGCTGCCGTCGGATGAGGATGAGAGTGAGGCGTAGTTAAGCATGGTAGCCACGACGATAGCTGCGGTGGCGCAAATGATATAGCCTATTCTCGACATGGTTTAATCCTCTTCTTCGTCTTTTTCACGCCCGATAACCCAGATAGCATAACCTGCAAAGAACAAGGTTATGATGATGGTTAAGTGGTCGCCGCCGCTCATCAGGAATGCCGGTATGTTGACGATAATCAGGATGCCGATCATCAGCAGCCGCAATTTGTTATCGACGGCATCTTCGGTCATTTTTGCGGTGTAATGCGGTGCGCGGCTGCTTAGATTAAATGCCTCGGCAATTTCGCTGTAAGCAACCGGTACGCTTTTGCTCCATGCCATTTCGTGAGTGTTCAATTCGGCACAAAGTTTGCGGTTTTGTCCGTCGCGGTAGTCGCTGTAATAGTTCAAATCGCCGCTTCGGATGCGCCAGTAGAACGCGCCGGCCGCGACTTCGACCCTGCCGCCGTAGTCGTAAAGTTTGCCGCAGCCCTGCGGTTGGCGGTTGCGGTCGAGGCGCGGCCATGTGTTTTGGGTTTGGGAAAGGCTCCAGCCGTCATCGGATTCGACCAGCCACAGGAAACCTTGTGTCGGGTTGTAAAGCAGATATTCCGACCATTGGCCTTCGGGCGTGAGCACGCGGTTGGCGCCGTTAAACAGGTTGTCGAATGTTTCCTGCGCGTCTGTTTCGGCGTATCTGACCGCACCCATGACGTAAAATTCGCGGTTTTTCAGACGGCCTTGTCTGCCGACGGGCAGGGTAAACAGGTTTTGCTGCGCGGTGCGCATGGCGTTGGCGGTAATGAGTTCGGCTTTGTCTTTGCCGATTGCCAATT
>ERZ773075.1306-NODE-1306-length-13459-cov-21.4124_pt1 | contig 13459 bp, 11 predicted proteins | sample MGYA00580614_ERZ773075 | MGnify/ENA primary metagenome ERZ773075 (study PRJEB29015, sample SAMEA2738021) | human oral metagenome | biome: human oral; feature: human-associated habitat; material: dental | place: China | collected 2043 ... | reverse complement strand
GCAGGGTGACGGTGGCGAGGGTCTGGTACTCGTCCTTGATCTTCACCCCTTCCTTCGCCTCGAGGGCCTGGTGCAGGCCCTCGTTGTAGCGGCGCCCGGCCAGGGTGCGTCCGGTGTGTTCGTCGACGATGAGGATCTCGTCGCCCAGCACCACGTAGTCCTTGTCCCGTTTGAACAGTTCCTTGGCCTTGATGGCGTTGTTCAGGTAGCTGATGAGCGGGGTGTTGGCGGATTCGTAGAGGTTGTCGATGCCGAGCCGGTCCTCGACCATCTCGATACCGGCGCCCGAGATCGCGACCGTTCGTTTCTTCTCGTCCACCTCGTAGTGCTGGTCGCGTTTCATGGAGCGCACCATCCGCGCGAAAACCGGATACCACTCGTGGGTGTCCTGGGCCGGCCCGGAGATGATCAGCGGGGTGCGGGCCTCGTCGATCAGGATCGAGTCCACCTCGTCGACGATGGCGAAGTGGTGGCCGCGCTGCACGAGGTCCTCGCTGTTGAGCGCCATGTTGTCACGCAGGTAGTCGAAACCGAATTCGTTGTTGGTGCCGTAGGTGATGTCGGCCTGGTAGGCGATGCGACGCTCGGCGGGCGACATCGATGCCAGGATGACGCCGACCTCCAGGCCGAGGAAATGATGGATCCGCCCCATCTGCTCGGACTGGTACTTGGCCAGGTAGTCGTTGGTGGTGACGATGTGCACGCCGTCACCGGAAAGCGCATTCAGGTAGGAGGGGAGGGTGCCGACGAGGGTTTTCCCCTCACCGGTTTTCATCTCCGCGATGTTGCCCCAGTGGAGTGCCGCACCACCCATGATCTGAACGTCGAAATGCCGTTTGTTCAGCACACGGACGGCGGCCTCGCGTACGGTGGCGAAGGCCTCCGGCATCAGCCGGTCCAGGTCCTCCCCGTCCTCAAGGCGCTCCTTGAATGTGTCGGTCTGCTCTCTCAGCTCGGCGTCGGACATCCCCTGGAAGTCCTCTTCGATCAGGTTTACCTGATCGGCAACCTTCCGCAGCCTCCTCAGCTGAGAACCCGATCCGAGGTTGCTCAGGAAATCCATGAATCCCACGTCGACGATCCTTAACAGTTTGACTCCGGTGGCTGTGGCACACCGCCTGCCATCCTAGCCAGCCCCGGGGCCGTACAAAACTGTGACGGGCCGGGGCCTCACCCCCGGCCCGCCGTTACCGGCGATCATGCTTTTCAGGAATCCCGTGTACAAGGCGACGACAAGGACCGTCGCGGTGGAAACCGGAAAGCGCACCGGATCATCTGCATTCGGAAGTGCAACGCGGTCCGGACCTCCACCGGATCAAGGGATCCCGAGGCCTGATCGCGGAGCCTGTCGGGTTCAGACGTTCACGTTCAGGTGGATGACACCGTAGTTGTAGGCCTTGCGGCGATAGACCACCGAGGGTTTCCCCGTGGCGGAATCCTGGTAGAGGAAGAAGTCGTGCCCGACCAGTTCCATCTCGTCCAATGCCTGGGCCAGGCTGAGCGGAACGGTCTCGAATTCCTTCTCGCGAACCACGAGGGGTCCGTCGCCGTTGACCACCAGGCCCGCGACCTCGTAGGTGGGTTCCTCCGGTTCGTTCTCGGTTTTCTCCGGCACCAGTGCGGATGCGGGCTCCTCGGCGAAGATGGCCGTGCGCAGGCCCCGGTGGGTCTTGCGCCGGTCGGCTGCTTTCCGGAGCTGTACCTTCAAACGATCGAAGGCTTGTTCGAACGCGAGCGTCTTGTCGTTGGCTTTCGCCTCGGCACGCACGACGGGTCCCCGGCTGCGAAGCGTGATCTGGACCTCAACGGCATCCGAGGGGTTCTTGGTGCCATCTGTGGCGGAGAACTCCACCTCCACACGGATCACCCGGTCCCGCAGCCGCTCGACGGTCACGATCCTGTCGCGGACCAGTTCCTTGAGCTCGGGGCTGATGGTGCAGTGCCGACCGGTGACGACGATGTCCATGTCTCCTCCTGGCTAGAAAACTACGACGCCAGCGGATCCCTGTTTCTCAGCCCGGACCCTGCTGACGTCTTCCATCCCTCAACGGTACTCCCATCAGGGGACTGGCAAGGGGATTTCACCATTTCCCGATCAGATTTGCATCGCCGATGACGGCGGCGGCGATGACCGTTGTCCCGTTGCGGGTCAGCGCCTCGCAGGAGACCGCCAACGAGGTTCCGGTCGTCACGACGTCATCGACGAGGATCACGGGTGACCGGCAGGTACGGGCCAGGAACCTGGCCCCAGAAAGCCGTTGCCTTCCGGCACGTCCCTGGGTGCGTTGGGCGTCCCCGTCGTCCCGTCTTCTCAGCAACCTTGCCGCCCCGATCCCCAGCTCCTGGGCGGCCCGGCGGGCCAGCACCCAGGTGTGGTCAATGCCCCTGCGGCGTACGGCAGCTGGCCGGGAGGGCACCGGAACCAGGAACGTTCCCGCCGGGGGACGGCAGGCGGCCACCGCCACGGCCAGCCTGCGAGAGAGCACCCGGGCCAGGACCCAGGCGCCGTCGTCCTTGAAGGCCGGGATGAGCCGCGCCAGCTCGGGACGGTACGGATTGGCGGCCCAGGTGGGCACCCGGATCCCGGGGCGCCGAACCCGGTGCGGGCTTTTGCCGGCGATCCTGTCCCGGCAGACCGTGCAGCAGGCCATGGCGGGAGAACCGCAAACCAAGCAGCGGGCTCCGAGCAGCAGGGGGGCGAAGTCGCGGAGAAGGGAGGCACACACCCATCACTGTGGAACCTCCCGGATCCCCGGAGGCTTTTTTCCACAGGTCAACCCGGATAACTGATCCAGGTCATCGGCGTCTTGGCCTGTTGCCATGTGCCGTGCTGTTCATACAGCAGAACGGTCCCATCGGCCGCACGCACGGCGACCGCGTCCCCACCCGGCCTGGGCAGCGCGGTCACCTGGACGGGGGACGCACTCACCGGTCCGAGGTCGGTGACCTCCGAGCCATCCACCGCGACCACGAACACGGACTTGCCGGAACCCGCACTCGCGACCACGGCGACGTTCACCTCCCCGGTCCAGTCGAGCGCAACCGCATCGGAGAGTTCCTTCTCCTGGGATGCGGTCAGGGGAACCTCCTGCCAGCCCACCATCCGGTTTCCCTCGATCAGCGACGCGGCCCCGAAACGGGTGGCCCCCCCGATCCCGAGCAGAACGGCCGCCCGCGTCCCGGAGGCGTCGAGGGAGAAGTCCACCACCTCACCGGGCAGCGCAGAAAGGTCGATGGCGGCGACCTCCCCCTGCGGGGACACGCTCAACAGCCGCTGTTCCCCGGAGGAACCGCGTCCGAGCAGCCACAGCCTCCCCTGCGCGAAATGCACCGATCCGGCCCGGGTCAGTCCAGTGTCCACCTGGATGGGGGCATCGCCACTGGGGCCGATCCGGACCGTCGCCGGGGATCCGGCCACGGTCGCGGTGAAGGCCCCGTCCAAGGAGATGGCGGTCATTTCCGCTGACGCCCCGTCGCTGGTGAGGGGAATGAAACTGGTGTCGGCGCTCAGCTTCCCCGCCCGGCCCTCGTGCACGCCGTACAGGTCGGCCGATCCTGCCTTTGAGAGTGGCTGGTAGTCCTGCTGGGAGGAAAGTTCCAGAACCTGTTTGTCGTTCTGCCCGGGCAGCGGGTAGGGCCTGCCGTCAACGACCAGGTGCAGTCCCGAGACCTTGGGGATCGACGAAAGCGACCACAAAAGCTGCGCGCCGAGTTCCCGTCGCTCCACGTCACCGAGACCCTGGGGCACCCCTTCGAGCGCAACCGTCACGACACCCGAGGAATCCACTACCGCACCCGCCGCACCGAGCCTGGTTCCCGCCGGAATCGCATTGCGCACACCGGAGGACAGGAAGGTGCCCGGCCCGGCAAGTTGCGCCTCCACGATGCGGCCCGGGGTGATCTCGGAGGCCGGCAGGTGCAGCGGTTCGGGAACCACGGCCTGACCGGAACGGGCGATGAAATACGACCGCGCCGAGTTGTATGACCGGGCAAAGATGTAGCTGGAGAGCAACACCCCCTCGGGCGGGGCGGAAACCCGCCATTCCCCCGCTTCCTGAACCAACCCGAAGTCGTGGGTGAGTGATTCCCTGGAAACGGTGAAACGCCCGACCGCGTCCACAGTTCCCCGGGTGGTTCCGCGCAGTTCCAGACCATCCCCGGCGGCCTCCACCCAGCCGTCGTAGACGACCGTTGCCCGTCTCGGAGCCCACTGCCCGCGCACGGACGACGAAAGGTACTGGCGCGCCACCTCGTAGTCACTGGTGGGATCCGCCATGGCCTGGAGAAAACCCTCGACGATCCTGGATGCGCTCATGCCCTTCTGGGGGGGTTCCGGGGCGATCTGCACGCCCCGTCCCTCCGCGGAGACCGTCACCTCGGTCACCGGGCCAGAGGTCGGGATGTCGGTACAGGCCCCGAGCAGCAGCGTCAGGGTCGCGGCGACCAGCCTGGTCAGGGCACTTCGGGGGCTCATCGCAGGTCCTTCCGGGAGTCCAGGTCCACCGGGATGATGGGCAGCGGCGAACTGTTGAGTGTCACCTCAGGCCCGCGGGGCAGGGTGAGGCGGAATTGGGCCCCCTTGCCGGGCCGCCCCCAGGCGGAGAGCCAGCCCCGGTGCAGCCTGGCGTCCTCCAAGGAGATTGCGAGCCCCAGCCCGGTCCCGCCAGCCGCACGTGCCCGGGACGGGTCCGCGCGCCAGAACCGGTCGAACACACGACCGGACAGTTCGGCCTCGAACCCGATCCCGTGATCCCGGACCGTGACGGCCACGGCCTCCTCGTCGGATGCGACCGTGACATCGATGGGCCGCCCCTCCCCGTGGTCGATGGCGTTGGTCAACAGGTTGCGGACGATGCGGCGGATACGGCGGGCGTCCAGTTGCGCGGAGGCCGCACCGTCCAGGTGCAACCGCAGTTCGCTCCCTTGGGAGCGGGCGAAGGTCTCCTGGGCCTGCACCTCGGATGCGACCAACGCGTCCATGTCGACTTCGTCCAGTTCCAGGATCGCCGCCCCGGCGTCGAACCGTGAGATCTCCAGCAGGTCCGCGAGCATGCAACTGAACCGGTCGATCTCCGCGTTCATCAACTCCACGGTCCTGCCCACCTCCGGGGAAAGTTCGTCACGTTCCTCGTAGAGCAGGTCTGAGGCCATCTTGATGGTGGTCATGGGGGTTCGCAGCTCGTGGCTGACGTCGCTGACGAACCGCCGCTGCACGGCGGACAGCGTTTCCAGTTCCCGGATCCGCTGCTGCAGATCCGAGGCCATCTCGTTCATCGAGACCGCCAGCGAGGCGAGATCGTCGGTTCCCCTGACGGGCATGCGTTCATCCAGCTGACCGGAGGCCAGGCGCAACGCCGTCCGCCCGGCCTTGCGGACAGGCCTGACCACCTGCAGGGTCACGAGATAGGCGATGGCCGTCAACCCGAGCAGGAGCGCCGCCCCCGTGGTGTAGACCGCGCGTTGGATGTCGCGGAGCGTGGCGACCTCACTCGTCATGGGGAAGACGTAGTAGACGGGGAATCGTTCACCGGCGGCCGTCACCAAGGTGGTGCCCACGACGAGCCCGGGTTTCCCCTCCCCCTCGCCCGCTATGGTCACGCTCGCTGCCGCAATGTACATTCCCTCCCCCGCCGTCACCCGTTGACGCAGCTCGACGGGCACGGATTCAAGCCCGATGCCCGACGAGGAGGACAGCACGGAAGCAGGTCCTTCGATGATCACCAGATACTGGGCGGCCTGCGCCCCGGCCAGCTCCACCAGGCGGCTGAGCTGCTCATAGGTTGCCGTTCCCAGCCGCTCCGGAGACTGCAGCTGCCCCTGCATGAAACGATGCATCCCGACCGCCTCCCGGATCGAGGCCGTTCGTTTCGTGGCGACGATTCCCGCGCTCGCCTGCTGCACCAGCAGCATCCCGGCCAGGACCAACACCACGCAGGAGGCGACGAAAGTGGTCAGCAACACCCGCAGGGGCAGGGAACTCCACCAGATCCTCGCCAGCTTCCGACGGCCTCGTTCACCAGGGCTGCGGCTCACCGGCCCGGTATCCGATTCCCCGAACGGTCACGATGATCTCCGGATGCTCGGGATCCTTCTCCACCTTGGAGCGCAACCGTTGCACGTGCACGTTCACCAGCCGCGTGTCAGCGGCGTTGCGGTACCCCCACACCTCGTCGAGTAGCGCTTCCCGGCTGAAAACTTGGGAAGGACGTTTCGCCAGTGCGAGCAGCAGATCGAACTCGAGCGGCGTCAACGAGAGCGTCACGGGACCACGTTTGACGGTGTGCGCCGTGGTTGAGATCACGAGATCCCCGATGGTCAGCTGGTCGGCACCCGGATCCGCGCTGACGCGGCGCAGCCGGGTGCGAATCCGTGCCAGGAGTTCCTTCGCCTTGAAGGGTTTGGCCACGTAGTCATCCGCCCCGGCCTGCAACCCAGCAACCACGTCGTCGGTCTCTGATTTGGCGGTGAGCATCACTATGGGTACCCCTGACTCGGCCCTCATGTCCCGGCAGACGCTTACCCCGTCACGTCCCGGCAGCATCAGGTCGAGCAGCACCAGGTCCGGCCGGCATTCGCGCATCGCCGCCAACGCTCCGGTTCCCGTGGCGCAATGGGTGGTGTCAAACCCTTCCTGCCGCAGCACGATCTGGAGCATCTCGGACAGGGCGGGATCGTCATCCACGATCAGGATCAGGGCACAATTCCGGTTCTCGGCCAACACCGACCTCCTTCCCGAACTGGCTTCCATGCTAGTGGAACGAACAACCATCCCGGGCACCCACCGGGTTCGCATCACAGGGGCGCGGCTGCGGTGATCCTACCGGGCAGGAACACCGGCCCGGGCCCCACGCCCCGCCTTCGTTCCCGAGGATGTGGCGGGCATCGTCGAAAGGTGGTGGCTCCGCCCGTTCGCCGGACCGCAGCGGTGGGATCGCACCGATTCGTGTGCCCGGACGGGCAGAATCCGGCACCGCAGGGGCATTGAATAGCCGGCTCCATCCGCGGGGTTTTCAGTTCCACTCGGAATGCCCGGTCCAGGTGGACCAGATTCCCGGACCGCCACCGATCCGGCGCAACACCCGGCGCCACAGGTCCTTCGGGGTCCCGAAAATCTCCTCCGCCCGGGCGTGGCTCCTGAACCAGGAGCCCCGCAGAAGCTCACCCACGAGCTGCCCGGCACTCCAACCGGCCAGCCCTACGTAGATGCGGATGTGGACGTAGGTTCCGCGCACCAGTTCCACCGGGGTTTCCAGGTCCAGCACCCCGACGTCCCCGAACAGGCGCCGCCATCCCGGCGGCTCCTCCCAAGGACTCCGGACCTGGGCCAGGCCCAGCGCCGTCTGCCGGGAGACGGGTCCGCCCTCGAAAAGTTTCGCGGGCGGGGTCAGCAGGTCACTGAAATGCTCCAGGGAATCAACCATGGTGACCTCGCCGATCTTGTGCAGACAGATCCCGAGGCTGCCCTCCTCGTTGTGTTCCAGCAGCAGCACGACACTGCGATCGAAGTATCCTCCCCGACCCGGTTCGGTTGCGATCAGGAGCTGTCCCGCCGCCGGTTCGCCCAGTTCCATACCTTCATTCTCGCAGGATCGTTACGATCTTCACATGAGCTGGGTTGAACACGCGATCTGGTGGCACGTCTATCCTCTCGGGCTTTGCGGGGCCCCGATACGGGAACCCGACACAGCTCCCGGCCCGCGGCTGAGACGTCTGCTCGGCTGGCTCGACTACGCGATCGAGCTGGGGTGCTCCGGGCTGTTGCTCGGCCCCATTTTCGAGTCACAGTCCCACGGCTACGACTCCCTCGACCTGTTCAGCATAGACACCCGCCTCGGGGATGAAACCGATTTCACCGAGCTCGTCTCCCAGTGCCGGGACCGGGGGCTCCGCATCCTCCTGGACGGGGTGTTCAGTCACGTGGGCGAGGGCCACCCCGGAGTGAAGCAAGCGCTGGCGGAAGGGCCCGGTTCCCCTGCCGGGAGACTGTTCGACATCGACTGGCAGCATCCCGGAGGCCCGAGGCCCCGGGTGTTCGAGGGGCACTCCTCCCTCGTACGCCTGAACCACTCCGGCCAGGAAGCCGTGGATCTGGTGGTCCGGGTGATGAACCACTGGCTGGACCGTGGAATCGACGGGTGGCGTCTCGACGCCGCCTACTCCGTTCCTGCCGGGTTCTGGTCCAAGGTGGTGGAAAGGGTGCGGCCCCACCATCCCGATGCCTGGCTGCTCGGTGAGGTGCTGCACGGTGATTACTGCGCTTTCGTCGCCGAATCCGGCATCGACTCGGTGACTCAGTACGAGCTGTGGAAGGCCATTTGGTCCAGCATCAACGACCGCAACCTGTTCGAGTTGGACCACGCCCTGAACCGTCACAACCAGTTCCTCGACTTCTTCACACCGAACACTTTCATCGGCAACCATGACGTCACCCGCATCGCCAGCAGGGTGGGGGCCGACGGGGCCGTCACCGCATTGGCGATCCTCATGACCGTCGCGGGCACACCGTCGATCTACTACGGCGACGAGCAGGCGTTCACCGGCATCAAGGAGGAACGCGTCGGCGGGGACGACGCAATCCGCCCCGCTCTCCCGGACTCCCCCACCGGACTCGCTCCTTGGGGTCAGCCGGTGCTGCGGGCCCACCAGGACCTGATCGGGTTGCGCAGACGCCATCCCTGGCTGGTCGACGCCCGCACCACGGCCCTGCACTTGGAGAACCAGCGAATCGTCTACCGCAGCTCTGCCACGAACGGTTCCACCCACCTGGACGTGGAGATCGACCTGACCCACTCCCCGAACGCGCTCATTCGTGACGCAACGGGTCGGGAGCTGTGGCGCCAGCGGAGCTGAAAACAAAGGATGCCCCCGACCGAGGTCGGGGGCATCCGCAAGATTCAGTGGAGATGGCGGGAATTGAACCCGCGTCCTTGAAAGGCGAACCAGGGATTCTCCGGGCGCAGCTGACTAGGCGGTCTGCTCGGCCCCTGCGCTCACGTCAGCAAGTCGCAGCCGGGCCCAGTTCCAGTTGAGTCCCGAACCACCCCTGGAACACAGGCGGTTCAGCAAGCCTTCAAGAATGAGGCCAGGCACCAGGAGGAAGGCACCCCCGGGCGTGACCCTTCGATCGCTGATCAGGCAGCGAGAGCGAAGTCAGTGCGGCTGTTGTTGGCACTTATTGGTTCCCATGCAGCGTTAACGAGACAAGCATGGATCCTCGGCCCGCTTCTCCTCGAACTACCGTCCAAGTCGAAACCAGTCATCCCCTCTTGAGTTGTGCGAGACCCAGTGTAGCTCATCCGGCATCACCGGCGATCCTCCGGGGGGCGCATCAACATGAGCCTTTCGATGACGGCCGTTGATTTCTCTCCCGTGACCGACCGGATGGCCAGCCAGAGCGTCATCAGACCCCAGGCGATGAAACCCAGGAACAGCAGCACAGGAGGCGCCCAGTTCGAGAAAACCAGGATGACCGCGATCACACCGTAGATCAGGGCGCTGAACTGGAAACACATGGCGCGCGATGCCTCGGTGGCGATGCGACTCCTCGGCGAGGCCAGGGCCCGGGCGATGGCGGGGGCCAGGAACATCGTCGGCAGGGTCGCGAGATGGAGGAACCCGGCCGCCAGGTTCTGCATGCCTTCGTGAACGGGGTGCTGAACCGCAGGGGCGCTCGGGAACACATCGGCCACCCGCGCCAGTCCCTGCAATGACGCGTTCAGGTCGGCCCGGGTCTGAGCGGCCAGGGCCATCCCCAACCTCTGCTCGAACAGTTCATCGCTCAGGACCCCTGATGCGTACACCCGTTGCAGGTATTCCACGGCGCGGTCGCGCTGCACATCCGTGACCGTGGTGAAAAGGCTCGGATCGGTCATGTCATCCATGTTGCCCCATGGTCCGCCAAGTTCCACCGGGGTTAGCCCTGAACTCTCCCCGGTAACCTTCCGAAAGGGTCAGCGCCGCCTGGAACCCAGCCGGTTGCGCGCCCGCAGCGCCCGCTGCGCCTCGCGGTTCGCATCGCGTTCCGCGATGCTCCGCCTCTTGTCCCAGTCCCTCTTGCCCGTGGCGACGGCTATTTCCACCTTGGCGTAGCCGTCCTTGAAGTAAATCGACAGCGGGACGATCGTCCTGCCCGTGGCCTCGGTCTCCTTGGCGAGCCGGGTGATCTCCTTGCGGTTGAGCAGCAGCTTGCGGGAACGCTTTGCAGCGTGGTTGCGCCAAGTCCCGAACTCGTACTCGGGAATGTTGACGTTGCGCAGCCAGACCTCACCGTCATCCACCGTGGCGAACGCCTCGGCCAAGGAGACCCGTCCCATTCGCAGGGTCTTGACCTCGGTTCCGGTGAGCACGAGTCCGGCCTCGTAGGTCTCACCGATCTGGTAGTCGTGACGGGCCTTCTTGTTCTGGGCGACGAGCGTGCGTCCGGTTTCCCTGGGCATCCCGCAATGATGCCACGCCTGGACTCAGCTGAACCAGCGGGACATCGGGTTGGTCACGGAACCATTCTCCCAGACCATGAGGTGCAGGTGGCATCCGGTCGAATAGCCGGTGGTTCCCACGTACCCGATGATCTGCCCCTGGCTCACGTGGTCCCCAACCGAGACCACGTAACTGGTGGCGTGGTTGTACCCGGTGGTCACGTAGGTGCCACCCTTGCTGCCGTGGTCGATCATGAGGCGGTTCCCGTAGCCGGCGTTGAAGTAGCGCTCCGAAACCACACCATCCCCCGCGGCACGGATGGGTGTTCCGCAGCCGGCCGCAAAGTCGGTGCCGTCGTGCAGTTTGCTGTACCCCAGGACAGGATGAACCCGCATGCCGTAGGGAGAACTGACGGCGCCATCCACCGGGCGGATGAAACCGCCGCTGGAGGAGGAACCCTTGCTCGAGCCGGACGAGGAACCGGATGAGGAGGAGCCACTCTGCTGGGAGGAGCGTTCACGGGCCTGCTGTTCCTCCTCCGCGCGTTTCTGCTGAGCGATGCGTTCTTGAATGCGGCGGTCGACCTCGCTGGATTCACTCTCCAACTCGCTCTGACGTCCTTTCTCGGCCGTCAGCTGCGAGTCGGCCTTCACCTTGGCCGCGTCGCGCTGGGCCACCTTCTCCGCTACCTCCGCGCGTTTCGCCTTCGCGGCCTCCTCCGCCTGTTTGGAGGATTCAAGTTGCTCGGCGGCTGCCTTGCGCGCCTCGGCGGCAGCGGCCTCGGCCTCATCGGCTTCCTTCTTCGCCGCGTCCAGCTGGAATTTGCGCGAGGTCAGTTCGTCCAGTTCGAGTGCGCTGGAACTGAACAAAGTGTCGGCCAGCTGGGCCCGCTGATTCATGTTGCCGACGCCGGCATCGCTGAAGAGAACCGACAGCTCCGCCAGCCCGCCGTTCTGCTGGGTGATCACCGTGATCTCCTCGGAGGTGCGGGCATCCACGGAGTCGTAGGCCGCCTTGGCGGCGGCCACGTCGGCCTTCGCCTTCTTGGCCTTGGTCTCCGCTGCCGCAAGCTCCGATGCGCGTTGAGTATCCAGTTCCTTGGCGGCCGTGAGCTTGGTTTCCGCTTCGGACAGTGCGGTCTCAGCGGTGGCCAGTTCCGTCTTCGCTGCTTCGAGGGCGTTCACCGCATCGGTGAGTTCCTTGGACGCCCCCTCCACCACTGATTTCTGGGCCTCCAGCTGTGAGTCCAGTTGATTTCGTTTGTCGTCCAGGTCATCCGCGCCGGCCCGGGTCGCGAGCGCACCGAGCATTGTGACGCTCAGGACCGAGGCAACCAGACCGCGGGCGATTCGATTGAGGATGGGGTTTTCGGGTAGATGGGGAAGAGCCCGATTCACCTTGATCTCCTTACACGTCAGATTCTTAGATACTTTCTGGTCGCCAGCAGCGTCGGGATGACCGACAATGCAACGCCAACCACTGCTATGCAAATGATGGCATTGAAAACATGATCCGCGCCAATCCAAGCTATAGCTGGGATTGAGGGTCTGGCGGTTTGCTCAATCAATAGCAAATAGGTAATTGCAATTGAGCCAGATGAAATGAGCACGCCGATCAGACCTGCAATGAGGCTTTCCAGCAGGAACGGCAGCAGGATGTAGAAGTTGGAGGCCCCGACCAGACGCATGATGCCGATTTCACGCCGACGGGTGAAGGCAGCCATCCGGATGGTGGTGGAGATCTGCAGGGCCGCCGCGAGCAGCAGTAGGACACTCATGCCGATCGTCGCCCACTGGAGCCCGCCGAGAGTGTTGAACACGGGATCGAGGACGCTCCTCAGGTCCCTGACGTTCTGAACTCCCTGGAGCCCCTGGGCCTCGCTCACCACTCCCTTGTAGTTCTCGGGGTTCAGCAGCTTGATGCGGAACGAATCCTGCATCTGCTCAACGGTGCGGGACGCGAGGACCGGGGAGTCCTTGAACACCCTCTGGAACTCCTTGAAGGCTTCTTCCTTGGATTCGTAGAAAACCTCCTTGACCTCGGGGTTCGCCTTCAGGGCCTCCTCGATCGCCTTGCGCTGGGCGTCCGTGGTGGCCTTCCCCGGTTCACACGTACCCCCCGTGCTGCGTTCCACGCACAGGAACACGGAAATCTCGACTTTGCCGTACCAGCGGTCCTTGACCAGATCCACCTCCATGGATGTGAGCAACCCGACCCCGAAGAGCGAGAGGGAAACCGACATGGTGACTATGACCGCGATGGTCATGGCCATGTTGCGCTTCAACCCGGACCAGGTCTCCCGAAACGTGTGCCGCATTTTTCCTCCCGCTTTCTCAGTTGACGCCGTAGACGCCCTTGGCCTGATCGCGCACGAGTTCACCCTTGCGCAATTCCAGGACGCGGCGTCGCATCTGATCCACGATCGAGGAATCGTGGGTGGCCATGATCACGGTGGTTTCGGTCCGGTTGATCCGGTCGAGCAGTTTCATGATGCCGACGCTGGTCTCCGGATCGAGATTTCCCGTCGGCTCGTCGGCGATGAGGATCTTCGGCCGGTTCACGAAAGCCCGTGCGATCGCGACCCTCTGCTGTTCACCGCCCGACAGCTCCTCGTTCAGCCGGTTCTCCTTTCCCTCCAGGCCGACGAGCCTGAGGGTCTCCGGAACCACCTCCCGGATGACTCGTGACGGCTTGCCGATCACCTGCAGGGCGAAGGCAACGTTCTCGTAGACGGTTTTTCCCGGAAGCAGACGGAAATCCTGGAACACGGTTCCGATCTGGCGCCGCAGCACCGGCACCTTCCATTGGTTGAGGGTTGAAAGGTTCTTTCCCGCGACGTACAGCGTGCCCTTCGTCGGCCGGTACTCCCGCAGGATGAGGCGCAGGAAGGTGGACTTGCCGGACCCCGACTGACCCACGAGGAAGACGAACTCGCCCTTGGCTATCTCAAGGTTGATGTTGCGAAGTGCTGGGCGGTCCTGCCCGGGATAGAACTTCGTGACGTCCTCGAAAGTGATCACTGTGCTGCTCCGACCGACTAGGG
>ERZ773075.1305-NODE-1305-length-13462-cov-49.1884_pt1 | contig 13462 bp, 5 predicted proteins | sample MGYA00580614_ERZ773075 | MGnify/ENA primary metagenome ERZ773075 (study PRJEB29015, sample SAMEA2738021) | human oral metagenome | biome: human oral; feature: human-associated habitat; material: dental | place: China | collected 2043 ... | reverse complement strand
CGCAGGGCAAGTTCGCCCGGTTCCTGCGCGCCGACTCCTCCGAGCGCCAGCACCTCCTCAAGGACGTCTTCGGCACCGGCATCTACGACGCCATCCAGGACGCCCTCATCCAGGCCTCCCGGGACGGGGCCCGGCGGGTCGAGCAGGCCGAGGCCGACCTGCGCGGGCAGGTCACCTCCCTGGGACGGCACCCCCTCCTCACCGAGGCCCCCTCCCCCACTGAGACCATCGATGCCGGGGAAGAGACCGACGACGCCGATCAGGCGGTTCACTCGGAGGACTCGTCACCGGATAACTCGTCTCAGGAGGCCCCGTCCGGAGGGACCCAGGAGGCACTGCCGCTGCCCATGGAAGACGCCGGCTGTGAGGAGCCGGAGGAGGCCGACGCCGGTCCTGCTCCGACACCGGCCCAGGCGCTGGAGGCGGCGATGGCGGGTGCCGCCCCGGACCTGGTGGCTCTTCGCCGAGTCGGGGCCGAGGTGCTGGAGGCCTCGCGCGGCCATGCCCGGCAGGCCGATGCTCGCGCCGAGGCCGCGGGAAAGGTCCTCACCCGGGCTCAGTCGGCCCGCGACATGGCCCAGAAGCTCCACGACCTCCTGGAGCGACGTCGGATACTGGTTGAGGAGAAGCAGCGGCTGGCCGAGCGTGCCGAGCAGGACGCCGCCGACGCCGCACGTCTCCAGGCCGCCGAGCACGCCTCCCGGGTGCGGCCCTACCTGGTCGCCGAGCAGGCCGCCCGTCGCCGCGCTCAGCAGGCCGTCGCCGCTCTGGCTGCCCGTGCCGACCAGAGCGGCCTGGCGCACCTGGCCGAGCAGGCCGGAGTCACCAGTGCTGGCAACGCGGAGAATGCCACCGGCAGCGAGGCTCACAGTCATGGTGCTGAGGTGACGCCCACGGCTCTCGTCGAGCCCCTGGTCCGTGAGGCGCAGCTCCAGTTCTCCGCCCTCGAGGATGAACCCAGCGAGGCGAGGGCCGGCACTGCCGAAACGGGCGCCCTCTCTCCGCAGGACTCCGACGTGGCAGAGACCCCTGTGGCGGCCGATGCATCCGAGACGGACCGCGCCGAGGCACTGAGCCCCCGCGGCCTTGACGACCTGGCGCACCAGTACCGTCGCGAGCACGGGCAGCTCGAGGCCCTCGTCGACCTGGAGGCCGGCCTCCCTGTACGCGAAAACGCCTCACAGCAGCGGGAGGCGGACCTGCAGCGCGCCGCCGCCCAGTTGGAGCAGCGGACGGAGAAGCTCGCCGAGCGCCCCGCGCAGCGCACCGCCCTGGTGGAGAAGCTGGAGGCGGCGCGGGCGGCCCGCGAGCGCCTGGACGGCCTTCAGGATCGCCGCACCCGGGCCGAGGAGCGCCATCAGGCCGCTCTCGCCGTCGAGCAGCTCAGTGCCCGGCTCACTCAGCGGGAAGAAGCGTGTACCCAGGCGGCGGCGCTCGCGCGGGAGGCGACCGAACGGGTTCGCGCCACCCGCCTGGCCTGGATCTCCGAGGCCGCCGGAGCGCTGGCCGGCGAGCTCACCGAGGGCGAGCCCTGCCCCGTGTGCGGCTCGCCCACGCACCCCTCCCCCGCCTCCGCAGGCACCGACGGCGCCACCCGCCAGCAGGTCGAGGCCGCCGAGGAGCACCAACGGCAGGCCGACGAGGCGCTCAGCGGAGCCGTCCGGGAGCGAGACGCCTGTACCGCCCGACTTGAGGAGGCCCAGCGCACCAGTGACGGCATGGATGCTCCCGCCGCCAAGACCGCACTGGAGGCGGCCACCACCGCCCTGACCACGGCTCAGGCCGCAGCCGACGGCGTCGACGAGCTGGCCGAACGGCTCGAGGCCTTCGATGCCGACACCGAGCAGGAGCGCACCGCACTCGATGCCACCCGCTCGGCCCAGGAGTCGGCCCGCAGTCGCCTGGAGGCCGACCGCGAGGCCCTGGCCCAGGACCAGCGGCGCTGCCTCGAGGCGCGCGGGACCTGGCCGAGCGTCACCGCCCGCGCCGCCGCACTCCTCGTGCGGGCCAAGGAGGCCGAGGACGCCTCCGAGGACGTCGACACTGCCCGCACCACCCTGGCTCAGGCCCGCAGTGCCCTGGCAGACCTGGCCGCAGCGCTGACAGAGGAGGGCTTCACCAGCGCGGCTCAGGCAACGCCGGCCCTCATGGAGCGCGGCGCTATCGAGGCCCTGTCCGCGAGCGTGCGCGCCGCGGCCACCGCCCGCGAGCGGGTCCGCCTGGGTTTGGAGGACCCGGAGATCGCCGCCTTGAGCGGTCAGGAGGAGGACCGCCTCGAGGATGCCTCCGCCGAGCTCACCCGGGCGGACGCCGCCGCGAAGGAGGCCGCCTCCCTCCAGGCACGCACCGCCGAGTCCCACGAGCACCTGCGCCGGGCCGTTGACGGCGTTGAGCAGGCGGCCACCGCCTATGAGGAGGCGGCCGGCTCCAGTGCCGACCTCATCCGGGTAGCCTCACTCGCCCGTGGGGAGAACGAGGCCGGCACACCCCTGGCCACCTGGGTGCTGCAGGCCCGCTTCGAGGAGGTCCTCGTCTTCGCCAACGAGCGCCTGTCCCAGATGTCCTCCGGACGCTACGAGCTCATCCGGGTCGCCGAGGAGACCAGCCAGCGCCGGCGCCGCAAAGGGCTGGGCCTGGCCGTCGTCGACCACCTCGGTGACGAGCGCACCCGCGACCCCCGGACCCTCTCGGGCGGGGAGACCTTCTACGTCTCCCTGTCACTGGCCCTCGCCCTGGCCGACGTCGTCTCGGCCGAGTCCGGGGGCGTGAGCCTGGAGACCCTCTTCATCGACGAGGGCTTCGGCACCCTGGACGCCGACACCCTCCAGGCGGTCATGGCCCAGATCGACCACCTGCGCGCCGGCGGACGCACCGTCGGCATCGTCTCCCACGTGGCCGAGCTGCGCGACCAGATCGCCGAGCGCATCGCAGTGCGGCGCGTCGTCTCAGGTGGGTCCACCCTGAGGGTGACCGCCTGAGGCGACGCGCCGCGAACGCGTTCTCCTCACCGGTGCCGTCCCAGCGGCCGGCACCGGCCTGACGTCCTAGTAGACGCCGGAGGAGGACTCAATCGTGATGGTGGGATCGCCGGAGCCCTCCGGCAGCTCCACCTTCCCCGAGAAGGTGAACTTCGCCTTGCGGGAGCTGGGGTTCTTGTCGAAGGCCGATGGCTTGGGCGAACCGGAGATGTTGATCTCGTCGGACTTGAAGGACAGGTCGGTACTGTCCTCGGAGAACTCCACCTTCGTGGCGTCCTTGTCCACCGACAACGAGGTCATGTCCGTGGAGGTCTCGAAGGGGCAGAGCTTGTCCGTGTTCGTCGGAACCGTCGCGCAGGACTTCGTCTGCTCCTTGACCTTCTCCAAGGCCTTGGTCTTCAGCTCATCGGTGGGAGTGGCCTCCACCTTCTGGCTGCCCGCCGTTTCGAAGGACGAGTTCGCGCTCGCGCCTGAGGGAATCAGTGTGAGCGAGGACTCCTTCACGGTCAGATACTTGCTGACGGAGTCCGAGGCCGCCACCGGGTAGACACCCGGGTAGGCGTACTGGGTCGCGTTGCGAGTGCCGCCCCACCCACTGTCGTCCTTAGCCAGGTCGACGGCGACCCCGCCGACCTTCAGCCCGGGAAGCGTGGAGGAGCTGAAGTCCGTGGAGACCACGAGGGCCTTGTCCACCTTCCAGGTCTCCAGCCCGAAGGAGCCAGAGCTCTTCGAGGCGGTGAAGCTGTACTCGAAGGCCTTTCCGTTCAGGGACAGGTGAGCCTTGATCGTGGCGGAGTTACCGGAGATCGTGGGCTCGTCGATCTTGGAGACCTTGATCCTCGCCGTGGCGGCCTTCATGGCCTCATCGGTCAACAGCTTGCGCTGGTCATTGGGAACGCCCGGGTCCACCATCTTGGTGGCCTCGGCGGCCTTGCCCTCCGACAGGAGCGTCAGGTAGCTCTCGACCGCCTTGTCGGGCCCGCGCATGCCGTTGACGACGTTGAGCGCGACGACGCCGACCACGACCAGCGCCACCACGACACCGGCCACGGTCAGCCCCAGGACGATCTTGCGGCGCGAGGCCGCGTTCATCGGGGCGGGCTCGGGCAAGGCGCCCGCAGCGGCTGCACCATCGACGCCGGGAACTGGGGCCGGGGCCTGTGACGCGGGTATGGTCTCCGTCCACTGGCCAGTCGCCGGATCCACCGAGAAGACCGCACCGGTGGCCGTGTCCGTGGCGGTACTGGCCCCGGTGACCGGGTCGGTGCCGTAAACCCACTGCTGGGCCGACGTCGTCGGCCGGCTGCCGGAGGTGCCCGCACGCCAGGCCGCACTGGCCTTCTTCCCACCGGCCAGCTGCAGCACTGCCGGGAAGGTGGAGTAGATCCACATGGGGAGCAGCTCCGCCAGAACGGAGATGATCGCCACCACGATCCCGAACATGAAGAAGGTCAGGGCATTGGGCTGGATGCCGTAGGAGAGCTGGCGAGCGGCCTCGCCGTCCGAGGAGCGCAGCGGAGCGTCGGTGCCTGAGAAGTGCAGTGGGAGCAGGCCGTAGAAGACGATCGCCCCCAGGACGAGCGACACGAGCGGGAGCTGCCAGACTCGCACCCACTCGGCCCGCCCAGTGCGAGCACGCCTGACGCCTACGCGCACCGCCGCCGCCACGATGGCGATGATCATGGCCACGAACAACAGGATCGACCAGCTGCCGAACCAGGTCCAGGCGTAGGCGTCGCCGCCCTTCTCGCCACCCAGGGACGGCATGTAGTAGGCCAGGTCCATGGCCTGAGCGGTGTCCGCGGTCAGGCCGCCCAGGGAGCCGAGTCCCAGGGCGATCAGCACCAGGTTGGGCAGGAGAACCGGGAGCAGGAGGATCGAGGCGAACCCCCATCCTCGAGTGAGCGCCGCCGCGATGTAGGCGACGATGACGAAGACTCCCAGAACCACGCCGAGCGCGACGCTCAAGGCACCCAGCTCACGGCCGGCCTGCACCACCTGGCCCGGCAGGCGCTCGAGCAGGGGCCCGCCGCTGCGGGCCACCACCAGTGCCGCGAAGACCACGACAGTCACCAGCAGGATCGTCATCAGCGGGGAGGACGAGACCACGACCCGCTCCAGCCCCAGCATCTTGATGCTCAGGGAGAAGGGGGCCGTGACCAGGCAGGACAGTAGCGCCACCGCGAAGGCCTCGGCTCCGGCCCTCGCCAGCGTCGGAACGAGCGGGGCCGCCGATCCGTCAACAGCAACGCGACGTCGAGCCAGCACGTAGACCCCGATACCGGCGGCGGTCAGCGCCCCCATCGGAAGCAACGTGAAGGTCAGGGTGACGGTCTCGTAGGAGGTTGAGCCCGTCATGGCGAACTGCCCGCCCAGGCTCCAGCCCATGAGCAGCGGCAGCATGGAGAAGGTCGTCGGGAACGTGTCCGTCGTGTCCATGGTTGTGATGGCCACGAGCGTGAGGATCGCGCTGACGGCCGCAGATCCGAGCACGACCGCCAGCGTCAGGCCCGTGGAGGTCAGACCCGGAGCGCGGAGCCACGCGGTGAAGGTCTGCGCCAGGGGCGAGGACTGCCCGACCTGCTGGGGCAGCCCGACCTGCTGGGGCTGCACGAACCCGCCTGGTGCCTGAGGCATCGGCTCTCCCGGAGCAGGCGCCGCGGCGACCGGGGCACCCACGGCCTGCGGGGCGGCCACGGGCTCGACGCCAGCGGCCGGTGCCGGGGGCGGAGGAACCTCGGTCGCACCCGGCGGGGCCGCGACCGCACCCGGCGGTGGGGCCGGAACAGCAGCGGGTGGCGGTGCCGGCGCAGCAGCGGGCGGCGGTGCTGGCGCGGCAACCGGCGGTTCAGACACGGAGGCACCCGGCGGCGGCGGAACCGGAATTGCGGGGAAGCTGCCGGTCTCTGGCCCAGATGTCATCGGGGGTGGAGGCGCAGGAGCGTCACCGGCGCTGTGAGAGGACTCAGGAGGAAAACTACTGTTAGACACAGGGCTGCCTTCGATAGGGAATCGAACAGGGTAGTTCTACCCCATCAAAACCAGCCACACATCTATTTCGTGACCCGGTCTTGACATGTGACCCCGCTGTCCACAGCCGAGCATCGACGCCGCCACAATCAATGCGCCGAACGTCCTACCGCCTTCTGTCTACCCTTCACCGCCGGCCTGCTCACCGTCTCCCTGCTGGCCATCGCCGCCTTCCTGGCCAGTGCCGTCCTGGGAGCCGTCCTGCTGGTCACCGGACTGCTGGTCGCCACCCTGTGAGTCAGCTCCCTGCGGGTCGACGCCCTGCTGGGCGGCCTTGTCCTTCACCGTGTTGAGGACGCTGATGATGTCCTCACGCCCGGGGAAGGAGACTCCTGACTGCAGGGTGTTGAGGACCTGGTCGATGTCGCCGGTCTTGATCTGGCCGGCAAAGTTCTCCGCCTCAGCCATGGTCTGCGTCTTGAGGACACCGGCTCCGTAGTAGACGCCCGCAGCGGTCGCCGCCAGGGGCAGGAACAGCGCGGCCAGAAGCAGCAGTGCCGCCGGAGCCTTCGGCTTCGCCCGCGCCAGGGCCGTGCAGGCGACGAAGAAGGCGATGAAGGCCAGTACCGCTCCACCGCCGACCGCGCCGATCGCGGTCCAGTTCGGGGTCCAGGACCGGCTCGAGATGATCTCGAAGACATGAAGCGTGGTCAGCAACGTGTACGTGCCCCATCCCAGGAGCCCGGAGGCCACCAGCACCATGATCGTCCCCACCGGCAGCGCGGCTGTACGACGGCGCTCTGGCGGGCGAGGAAGCGCCACTGGACGCTCCGGCTCGGGCTCGTTCCAGGTCTCCTGCACCGGGCCCCGCGAGGCCGCCGGCCGAGCGGGCTCGGGGTTGACGTAGACCGGCTGGACCTGCTGGACCGGCTCAGCCGGGTAGGTAGCCTGCATCGGCATGGCCATCGTCTGCGGCGCCGCCTGCATCGGCTGGAGGACCTGGGTGTACTGGCTGCGCTGGTCGGGTGAGGCGGCCAGCTGCGGGGTCGACGTCGACGGCGGCAGGTAGCCCCAGCCCTCGCCTCCGGGCGGCATGGCGATCGCCTCCGTCGCTCCCGCCTGCGCCTCGGCCTGGGCGAGGTCGATCCGCTCGGTCGGCCGTCCACGGTCAACATGGTCGACGCGGTCGACTGCCGCATCACCCTCGGCGTCGTCGTCGAACTGCGGCCCACGGGAGAGAGGACGGGACACGATGAGGCTCCTTGCCACGGGGGGGTATCGATTGGGTCTCTACGCCCCCGAGGCTACGCCACCGACGCCGTAGGCACGAGGAGCCTCAGGTCCTCGTGCGGTGACTCACCGCATGTTGTCTCGCACCGCGAGCGCCGAACGCGGGGCCAGGACCACATGGCCCGTGCAGGCCTCGCCGGTCAGCAGGTCGGTGCCCACGACTCCGGCCACCTCGGCGGCCCGGTCACCGTGGTTGAGCAGGAAGAGGACCTCTCCGCGCCGCTGGGCCTCAACACCGTCGGGCAGGTCGGCCACGACCGGCCGCACCCGGGCGTGCGCGCACACGAGTCTCAGCAGGGCGGCCCGGCTGAGGGCGTCGAGGTCGGCGGCCACGTACCAGGCCGCCCCCGCCGTGCCTCCCACGGCGCACCGGGTGATGGCGGGCCGCCCGGCCAGGTCCGCTCCACCGCCGCGGCCGTCGAAGACCGCCACGACCTCGGCCGGTTCCCATCCCTGAGCGGCCTCGCCGTCGCCGGGCGCTTCGTCGACACGGACCTCCTCGGCCCAGCCGCCGGCGCGCAGGTCGGGAGCCGGCGATCCCATCCGGTCCAGGACCCGGTGAAGCGTCTCGGCCACAGCATCCAGGCCCGTCGAGGTCTCGGCGGCGGGTGTTCCGACGACGCGGCTGAGACGGTTGACGAGCGAGCCTCGCGGGTCGGACTGCTCCACCGGCCCGCTTAAGGCGGCATGGTCAGTGACCCGCACCCCGAGCAGGGGCCGCAGCGATCCCAGGTATCCGCCCAGGACCGCCCCGACGCCGGCGTCAACGACCCCGGTGGGGCCGACCACGACGACCTGGGCACCCGCGGCGGCGGCCTGCTCCAGGCTTCGGGCGAGCCCGGGGTAGTCGATGAAGATGGCGGGAACGATGATGAGCCGGTAGCCGCTCAGGTCCGCTCCCGGATCGGTTTTCGCCGGGATGACGTCGGTGGCGATCCCGGCCTCCCACAGGCTGCGGTGCCAGGATCGGGCTGTCTCGAAGCGCTCACCGAGCTCCACCGGGCCAATGGCTGCGCTCATCGCCCACTGGCTCTCCCAGTCCAGGACGACGGCTGCCTCGGCGCGCACCGGCTCGCCCAGGACCGGGCCGAGCCGTTTCAGGGCCCGACCGGTGGACACCACCTCGTCCCAGGTGCGGCTGGCGCGCCCGGCGTGGGGGACCATGCCGGAGTGGAAGGTCTCGGCGCCCTGTCGGGACTGGCGCCACTGGAACTGCAGGATGCCGTCGGCGCCGTGGGCCACGCGCGCCAGGGACCACAGGAGGAGCTGTCCGGGGCGCTTGGGCGAGTTGCGCCCGCGCCACTGGACGGCGCTGGGCGCCTGCTCCATGAGGATCCAGGGCCTCCCACCCGCCAGGCCCCGCATGAGGTCACCGGCCCAGGCGACCTCGTGGGCGGCGGCCGGGTCGGCGGGGTCGGGGTAGGAGTCGTCGGAGATGATGTCGAGGGCCTCGGCCCAGCGCCAGTAGTCGGTGGCCGGGAAGTCACCCATGAAGTTGGTGGTCACCGGCCGTGTCGAGCGCTCCCGCAGGATGCGGGCCTCGGCCTCCATGAGGCTGCGCAGCTGGTGGTCGCTGAAGCGCCTCCAGTCCAAGAGCTGAGCAGGATTGTGGAAGGTGGGCATGGCTGCGGGCGGGCAGACCTGCTCCAGGCTCGTGTAGCGCTGGGACCAGAAGTCGGTGCCCCAGGCGGCGTTGAGGCGCTCGACGTCGCCGTAGCGGTCCGTCAGCCAGGCCCGGAAGGCCCGGGCGCAGGCGGGGCAGAAGCATTCGGCGGTGTGACAGCCGTACTCGTTGCCGATGTGCCACATGACGACGCCGGGGTGGTCGCCCAGACGCTCGGCCAGCACTTCGGCCAGGGCGGCGGAGCGCTCCCGGTAGACGGTCGAGCTGGGGCAGTACTGCTGGCGCGAGCCGAAGCCCAGGCGCACGCCGTCGGCGTTCACCGGCAGGGAGTCGGGGTGGTCGGTGGCCATCCAGGCGGGCGGCGAGGCGGTGGCGGTGGCCAGGTCGACGGCGATCCCGGCGTCGTGGAGACGGTCCACGATCTCCGCGAGCCAGTCGAGCTCGTAGCTTCCCTCGCGCGGCTCGAGTCGCGCCCAGGAGAAGATGCCTAGGGAGACCAGGTTGACGCCGGCCTCGGCCATGAGCTCAAGGTCCTCGGCGAAGGTGGCCTCGTCCCACTGCTCGGGGTTGTAGTCGCCGCCGTAGGCGGGGCTGGTCAGCCCCAGCAGCTCGTGGGGCGCTGGGCGACGCGCGGCGGCGGGGCCGGGCGTCTGCTCGGGCTGGGGCGTGGAGGCTGCGGCAGAGGGCACGGGGCTGGTCATGGGCTGATTCTCCCCCACTGCCCACACCCCGGCGCCCGGATCGGGCGGCCGCACACGAGATTCAGCTGATCGTTGAGCGCGAGCCCGTCAGCCAGGCCAGCGGCACCGTGGTGAGGAACAGTCCCTGCCACTCGCGCTCCCACAGCAGGGCGATATCGCCGTTGGGAAGCTGGGCCATGCACTGGTAGACGTAGTGGCGCGGGTTGATGACCCGGTTGTGGGGCCAGGTGGCGCCGTCGTCGTGGCTCAGGCGCATGACGCCGCAGCCGCGGAAGGGCAGCATCTGGGAGGCGTTGGCGAAGACGATGCTCCTGCTGCCGGGGTCGGCGACTCCGGCGGCGTCATGAGCGCCGGTGACGGCGATGGCGTTGGGCTGGGAGAAGATCTCGGTGAGCTGGTCGTGGTAGTCAACCTCGCCCCAGGTGGCACCGCCATCCCGGGAGACGGCGTGGGCGACCCGCCCCGCGGGGTGCTGGTTGCGGGCCCAGACGTGCACGGCGCCGTCGGCGCCCTCGACCAGGACGGACTCGTACAGGCTGGCCCGCTCGTCGGCCAAGTCGCGCGAGGAGACGACCGCACCCAGGACCTCGCGCCCGTCGTTGGGTGAGGTGCCCAGGGTCCAGCTGGCCCCGCCGTCGTCGGAGTAGATGGCGGCGCAGGACAGGTAGCCGGTGCCGCCGGCCTCGTGGCTGTAGTAGACGGGGACGAGGATGCGTCCGGCGTGCTCCGCACCGGTCAGCTGGATGGCGTTGCCGGGGCCGGTGCCCAGGAAGCACATCCAGTCGGCCTTGACCTGGGCGGTGATGTCGATCGGCTCGGACCAGGTGGCGCCCTCGTCGTCGGAGGTGATCATGAGCAGGTGGGAGCTGCGGTGCTGGAAGAGGCAGTCCTCGGGGGCCTGCTCGTAGGCGAGGTAGATGCTGCCGGCCGCCTCACCGTCCAGGAGGACGTCACCGGCGCGGGCACCCGTCGTGGCGTCAGCGCCCAGGATGACGCGGTAGTCGGTGGGCTCGCCCGAGGCAGTCACCACGGTGCCGTCGGGCTCGACGGCGAAGAGCTCTCCGACGCGGTTGTGCAGCAAGCGGCGCCCCTGGGCGTCGAAGCCGGTGCCGACGGCGGCGTTGGGCTGGCCGACGCCGCCGGGGAACTGGTCGACCAGGCAGATGACGCGGCCGGTGGAGCGGTCCTGCACCAGGACGGAGTCGATGAGGGAGGCCCCCAGCGCCCCGGTTCCCGGCAACGAGAGGAGGGTGCGCATCTCCTCCCAGGTCTGCCCGCCGTCGAGGCTGCGGCGCATGACGAGGTTGATGTCGTTGGGGGCGTCGTTGGGGATGGAGACGCGCTGGTCGGCGCCGGCCAGGACGACGCCGCTGTCCAGGGTGAGCAGGGAGGGGATCCGGTAGGACTCGGCGCCGTGGTAGCCGGTGTCGAACAGGGCGCGAGTGGGCAGCGGGGAGGCCCCTGCCAGGCGCTTGATCTGGGCGTCGGTGAGGGCGGCGTCGTAGATCATGGCGGTCTGGGCCTCACCGAAGAGGCGCTTGCCGTCCAGGTCGGCGCCCACCACCACGCGGGCGACCGGTGCGATGTCGGCCAGGAAGGCGCTGCCGGGGGCGTGGGCGACCTGGTAGCCGTCGACGTGGATCTCCGTCGCGCCGCGGGCCGAGGTCACGACGACGTCGTGCCAGGTGCCGTCGTCCCAGTGGCCCGGGGCTCGCACCTCGATGAGGGGCTCCGTCTCGGACGAGTCCGCTCCGGGCAGGATCCGGTAGGACAGACCCCCGGCGTCGATCTCGAGGTGCAGGGTGCCGTCCTTTCCGCACGCGGCGATGACGGTGCCGGCCTGTCCACGGCCTCGGGTGCGGAACAGAGCGCGGATGGCGCCGGTGGTCAGGGCCCCGGTGCGGCGGGCGTCGCGTGCGGAGAGCTCACTGGCCGCGAACTGGACCATCGGGGTGGCGGCCAGGGACTGGGCCATGACGGCGCGGTCGCTGAGGGGCTCGGCCCAGACGGCCAGGCGGGTCACCTCCGCGATCCCGTCGGGGTCGATGCTCACGCCGGTCAGGCCGATCTGGGCGAGGAATGCGGCCAGGGTCGTGGAGAAGCACTCGTAGCCATCGGCGTAGAGGTGGGTACCGGTCTCGTTGACGCTCAGGGCGATCGTGTGGGGGCGGCCGTCGTCCAGGCTCAGGGCGTCCTCGGCGTCGAGGATGCGCCGCTCGACGCCGTCGCCCGCCGCCGGCGAACCGTCGGCTCCGAGCACCTGCTCGCCGTAGAGGCGGCCTCCGCGCAGCTCCAGCGCGATCCGCCCGTTGGTGCCGGTGAGCGTCATGAGGGTGGCGTCGGCCCTGGCGGAGACATCAAGGAGGATCGTGCCGCGCTCGCAGGCGGCCAGAGCGGCGAGGTCGCGCTCGCTGACACTCAGCGGGGAGGAGGCATCGGATGGGATGAGTTCGAGGAGCATGAGCCGGGTCTCTCAGGAGAGTATCGACTTTCTGGCGGAGTGATGCGGTGAAGCGAAGCCTGTGCGCGACGGTGCGCCACAACGCCATTCAGTCATATGATGTCTGATGTATCGCGCACTGTAGCACGATTCCAGAACCTCAAGGAGACCCTATGTCCGCCTCAGAGAATCGGACTGAGAACCAGACTGAGCACCAGGCTGAGAAACCCGCTGAGCACCGCGCCGTACCGTTCGTCGTCGGCGCCTACCCCATGCTTCCCCCGAATGACGAGGACCGCCGCGGGGCTGCTGCCCTCTACGCCGACCTGGCCGACCTCGGTTGGGTCGACGGCATTGAGCTGCCCTTCCGGGAGGCGCTCGACGCGCCCACGCCATGGCTGGCCGAGCAGCTGGCGGGGCGCTTCACCCAGTGCGTCGTCACGGCGATTCCGGGAACCATGGGACGTGCCGGGGCCGATCCCGCCTTCGGCCTGGCCTCCCCCGACGACGATGGGCGCGGCCAGGCCCTGGCCTACACCCGCTCGCTGCTCGAGGCGGTCGACCGCCTCCACGAGGCTGCGGGCCAGCAGCTCGTCACCCGGGTGGAGCTGCACTCGGCGCCCCACCATCAGGCCGGCGCCGAGGCCTTCCACGCCTCCTTGAGCGAGCTGGCCGAGGACTTCGCCTCCCGGAACCTGGGCATGATCGTGGAGCACTGCGACGCCGAGGGCGGTGTGGGTCCCTCGGAGAAGGCCTTCCTGTCGCTGTCCCAGGAGATCGCCGCCTGCCGCGACACCCCGGCGCTCATCACCGTCAACTGGGGACGCTCCGTCATCGAGACCCACGACCCGACCACCCCGGAGAGCCACGTACGCGAGCTGGTGGAGGCCGGCCGCCTGGGCGGAGTCATGATCTCGGGCGCCGGTCCCGAGGAGACCCAGTGGGCCTGGGCGTGGGCCGACGCGCACCTGCCGCTGGCCGAGCACGAGCCGACCAGCTGGCTCACGCCCGAGCGGGTGGCCGCCACCATGCGTGCGGCCGCCTTCGCCCAGACCTATGAGGGCCTCAAGATCAATACCCCGGCCAGTGCCTCCCTGGAGGAGAAGCTCGCCTGGGTCGGCCGTGTCCGCGAGGCCATGCTCAGCGCCTGAGTCGCCCTCGTACCTCTCTGCCCGCCCTCACACGACGTTCGGCCCGATCCCCTACCGGGGAGCGGGCCGAACGCTATGCCATCCTCAGGCCGTGCGGGCCCAGTGAGGGCTCGATCAGAACTCGACGTCCTCGCTGCTGGAGAAGCCGGTGCGGAAGTCGTCGGAGAAGTCCGCACGCAGGTCCCCGCCGAAGTGGAAGTCGTCCAGGGCGACGGACTCGCCGAAGACGTTGTCCCCCAGGTCCACGCGGGAGAAGACCTCGGCCTTGACCTCCTCGGTGGGCTCGACCTCGATGTCCGAGTAGCGGG
>ERZ773075.1304-NODE-1304-length-13482-cov-13.1641_pt1 | contig 13482 bp, 7 predicted proteins | sample MGYA00580614_ERZ773075 | MGnify/ENA primary metagenome ERZ773075 (study PRJEB29015, sample SAMEA2738021) | human oral metagenome | biome: human oral; feature: human-associated habitat; material: dental | place: China | collected 2043 ... | reverse complement strand
AGATGCCGTGCGCGGGTCGGCCATGTCGGAAACGGCGGTGGTCGTGGCGCATGGGCTGCCCCGTGAGCGCGAAGTCGAAGTTTGCCTGCGGCTCGGCAGCTTCCACTATCAGGCCGCTTTCATACAGCATTTCATAGCGTTGCAAAACGTATTCTTCCGACCAGTTTTCCGGTTCGACACCCCAACACAAATGAATGCGCTTGAGCCGCTTTTGGCGGACTTCCTCCGTGTCCGCAGAGTTTGCCCAAATGCGCAGGCGGCTGACGATGGCGTCGCGCTGCCCGCCGTCGGTGCGCAAGTCTTCCCACGGGAAATAGTCGTAGCAGTCCTGCCATTTCGCGTCGGGATGCAGGATGCTGTCGGCTGCCTCGCGCACCAGCCCCAAGTAGCTGACGTACAGCACGGGCATGCCGTGTTCGTTGCGGCGGTGGGTATCGACAAAGGTGTAAAGCTGTTCCACATAGCCCATAGGCTGCGAAGTCTGCTTGGCGACCCACAGCTTTACGCCCGCCTGCAGGGAATTGCGCAGGGGGGAGAGCGGGCCGTTGGGCAGGAGCGTGCCTTGGGCGACGGTCAACACCCGCAGGCCGCCGTCGGTAACGGCAATCAATACGGGAACCAGCTCGACGATGCTTTGCGGCGGGGCTTCGGCTTCGGGGTAGGCGTCCATGCTCGGCTTTCTGCGGGTGGAAAAGGCTTTATTGTAAACCAAAGCGGTTTGTCGGAACGAAGCGGGTCGGTTTTGCGGTATCTCAAACCTGTTTTCAGACGACCTTGCATATTATACTCAAGTTGAGCATAATATAAAAACTGTTTGAAAAACAGACGGCAAACCTTCATGCCGCCTCAAAAACCAGCTACAAGGAAACATCATGCAGACCGCCGCCCGCCGTTCGTTCGATTACGACATGCCCCTCATCCAAACGCCGACTTCCGCCTGCCAAATCCGACAGGCTTGGGCGAAGGTTGCCGACACGCCTGACCGCGAGACGGCAGGCTACCTGAAAAACGAAATCAAGGCCTTGCTGAAGGAGAAAAACGCAGTTTTGGTAGCGCATTATTATGTTGATCCGCTGATTCAGGATTTGGCTTTGGAAACGGGCGGGTGCGTGGGCGATTCGCTGGAGATGGCGCGCTTCGGCGCGGAACACGAAGCCGGCACACTGGTGGTGGCGGGCGTGCGCTTCATGGGCGAGAGCGCGAAAATCCTCTGCCCTGAAAAAACGGTGCTGATGCCTGATTTGGAGGCGGAATGTTCTTTGGATTTGGGTTGTCCCGAAGAAGCGTTTTCAGCGTTTTGCGACCAACACCCCGACCGCACGGTGGTGGTGTACGCCAACACTTCCGCCGCCGTGAAAGCGCGTGCCGATTGGGTGGTAACGTCTTCGGTGGCGTTGGAAATCGTGTCGTATTTGAAATCGCGCGGCGAGAAGCTGATTTGGGGGCCCGACCGCCACCTCGGCGACTACATCCGCCGCGAAACGGGCGCGGATATGCTGCTGTGGCAGGGTTCGTGCATCGTCCACAACGAATTCAAAGGGCAGGAGCTGGCGGCCTTGAAGGCGAAGCACCCCGACGCGGCGGTGCTGGTTCACCCCGAATCGCCGCAAAGCGTCATCGAATTAGGCGACGTGGTCGGCTCGACCAGCAAACTGCTGAAGGCCGCCGTATCGCGTCCCGAAAAAAAATTCATCGTGGCGACCGATTTGGGCATCCTGCACGAAATGCAAAAGCAGGCGCCCGACAAAGAATTTATCGCCGCACCGACGGCGGGCAACGGCGGAAGCTGCAAAAGCTGCGCGTTCTGCCCGTGGATGGCGATGAATTCGCTGGGCGGCATCAAATACGCCCTGACAGGCGGACACAACGAAATCCTGTTGGACAGAAAGCTGGGCGAAGCCGCCAAACTGCCTTTGCAGCGTATGCTCGACTTCGCGGCAGGGCTGAAGAAAAAAGATGTGTTCAACGGTATGGGCCCCGCCTGATTTGCCGTCAATATTGCCGTTTCAGACGACCTCTCAAACAAGGACAACACCATGCAAACCGATTGCGACGTATTGATTGCCGGAAACGGGCTGGCGGCACTGACGCTCGCCCTGTCGCTGCCTGAGTCGTTCCGCATCGTCATTTTGTGCAAAAACCGGCTGGACGACACCGCCAGCCGTCATGCGCAAGGCGGGATTGCGGCGGCGTGGTCGGGAGAGGACGACATCGGAAAACACGTTGCCGATACCTTGGAAGCGGGCGCAGGTTTGTGCGACGAAGCCGCCGTCCGCACCATCCTGTCGCAGGGTAAACCGGCAATCGAATGGTTGCTGGCGCAGGGCGTGGCGTTCGACCAAAATAATAACGACCTGCACCTGACGCGCGAAGGCGGGCATACCTGCCGCCGAATCGCCCACGTCGCCGACTACACGGGTGAAGCCGTCATGCAGAGCCTGATTGCCCAAATACGCCGTCGCCCGAACATCCGCGTTTGCGAGCGGCAGATGGCGTTGGACATCCAAACCGAATCAGGCGCGGCGTGCGGACTGACCGTCCTCGACCGCCGAACGCAAGAAACCTACCGCATCCGCGCCCGCCATACCGTACTCGCAGGCGGCGGCTTGGGGCAGATTTACGCCGCCACCACCACGCCGCCCGAATGCACGGGCGACGCCATCGCCATGGCGATACGCGCAGGCTGCGCAGTCGAAAACCTCGAATTTATCCAATTCCACCCCACAGGCTTGGCAAGGTCGTCTGAAAACGGCCGCACCTTCCTGATTTCCGAAGCCGTGCGCGGTGAAGGCGGCATCCTGATCAACCAATCGGGCGAACGGTTTATGCCGCATTACGACCGCCGCGCCGAACTCGCGCCGCGCGACATCGTTGCCCGCGCCATCGCCGCCGAAATCGCCAAACAAACGCAAGACTTCGTCTCGCTCGACATCAGCCTCCAACCCGCAGCGTTCGTCCGTCAGCATTTCCCGTCCATCCATCGGCACTGCCTGTCCCAATGCGGTTTGGACATCACGCGCCAAGCCATCCCCGTTCGCCCCGTGCAACACTACACCTGCGGCGGCATCCAAACCGACCCCAGCGGCAGAACCTCCCTGCCGCAGCTCTACGCCTTAGGCGAAACCGCCTGCACCGGACTGCACGGAGCCAACCGCCTCGCCAGCAACTCCCTGCTCGAATGCGTCGTAACCGCCAGACTTGCCGCCCAAACCATCGCGGACGGACAAGCGTTCCAAACCGTACCGTCCAAAAGGTCGTCTGAAGGCCCATTCTCTGAAGCAGGCATCTTTTCAGACGACCTCCAAAACACATTCAGCCGCCCCGCCCTGCAAGCGTTCAACCAACACCATCTCGGCATCCTCCGCAACGATACCGGTCTGCGCCGCGCCATCGCCCAACTGCGGCTTTGGAAGCAAAACCAAGCCGAGCCGCACACCGCGTCCGAATACGAAAACCGCAACCTGCTCGAATGCAGCCTCGCCGTCGCCCAAGCCGCATACAGGCAGAGACAGAACATCGGAGCGCATTTTAATAGTGATTGTTAAGGTCTCAAATCGTAGCTTTTATATGGACACAAGATCCTGTCTGAAACAATATCACGCTATTCACAAAGTGAATCAATAAAAAAGGATGGATTTTTTTCCTTCTTACCCTACCAACACTGACGTCATACTAAGCGATCCCGCAATCAAATTATCATTGAAAAACGTAATCTCGTCTTGAGGTTCGCGTAATGCCATGATGTACAGCAAGGGCAAATAATGATCCGGCGTTGGCACGGAAAGTTCAGCCTTTTCGCCTAACTGATCATAATGCACCAAAGTTTTATCATCTTGTGTTGTAATCGCTTGATTGACTGTTTCCCGAAAAGCAAACGCCCAGTCATACCCCGCACCGATTTGATCAATATGTTCCCAGCTTATCGCTCTTAGATTATGCACAATATTGCCGCTGCCGATAATCAGCACGCCTTGTTCACGCAAAGCAGATAATTTTTTTGCCAAGTTGAAATGCCATTCCGCCGATTGCAAACGGTTAAGGCTAAGTTGCACCACAGGAATATCGGCATCAGGATACAGATATTTCAACACCGCCCATGCGCCGTGATCAAAGCCACGCATTGGGTTCAGCTCGACATTTTCCGGCTGTAATAATGACCGCACTTGCTCTGCCAACTCAGGCGAACCGGGTGCGGGATATTGCACTTGGCTGAGTTCATCAGGGAAGCCGTAGAAATCGTAAATCATTTCAGGGTGTTTGCCAGACGTAACCTGCAAACGGCTGCTGTACCAATGCGCTGAAATCATCAAAATGGCTTTTGGTTTGGCAAACTTTTGCGTAATTAGGCTGAAACTCTGATTGAACGGGTTTTCTTTATCCAACACATTCATCGGGCTACCATGCCCAACAAACAATACAGGCTTTTTTTTCATCATTACCTCCTTAAAATATTTGATGAGGCGGATTGTACGGATAAATAATTAAGCAATAAATCTCAATTTAAGAACAGCATACTTTCCAAATAGGAAATGATGAAATATTCTTTGGCTTTGCTAAAAAATTAAAATCAAAAGGCTGTCTGAAAGTTGAGTTTCAGACGGCCTTTGTGTAATGTGAGCTTTTCTACTATTTTGCATTGCATCGGTGAATCATACTCCCTCTACGATGTAAATTATGTAAACACTGTGTTGATGGTTTATCATAGCAAAGCCTGCACCAAGCAATCATAAATACCGTAATATGTATAAAATCAAAAACCAATAAGAGAACAAATGAATAAACAACAACTTGCAGCCAAAATTTGGCAATCTGCGAATAAAATGCGTTCCAAAATTGAAGCGAACGAGTACAAAGACTACATCTTAGGCTTTATTTTTTACAAATTTTTGTCCGACAAACTGGAGAAATTTGCCCTTGAAGAAGGCTTAGAAAAATCAAATTTTGCCGATGAGCTTACCGAATCTGAATCTAACGGCGAGCTTGTCAACCATGTCAAAAGAAACCTCGGCTATTTCATCAGCTACGAACATCTATTCTCAACTTGGCTAGCCCAAGGCTCGGATTTCAATATTGCCAACGTCCGCACTGCAATGAGCGCTTTCAGCCGCAATATTGCAGAAAACTACATCTCAGTTTTTGACGGCATTTTCAAAACCTTAGAATCCGGTTTGAGCAAATTGGGCGATACCGCTGCCAGCCAAACCAATGCGGTGAAAGACCTTTTTGTACTGATTGCCGATATTCCGATGGACGGCAAACAGGGCTATGACGTATTGGGCTTTATTTATGAATACCTGATTAGCATGTTTGCTGCCAACGCAGGCAAAAAAGCGGGCGAATTCTATACGCCGCACGAAGTCTCGTTGCTGATGTCTGAAATCATTGCCGATCATCTGAAAGACCGTGAAGAAATCAGCATTTACGACCCGACCAGCGGTTCGGGTTCATTGCTGATTAACATCGGCCATAGCGTTGCCAAACATCTCAAAAGCGCCGACAGCATCAAATATTACGCCCAAGAATTGAAAGAAAACACCTTCAACCTCACGCGCATGAATCTGGTGATGCGCGGCATTTTGCCGAGCAATATTTTCACCCGCAATGCCGACACCTTGGAAGACGACTGGCCGCTGGAAGGCGAGCCGCTGTATCTGGATGCCGTGGTGTCCAATCCGCCTTATTCCCAGCCGTGGAATCCAAAAGACAAAGAAAACGACGTACGCTACAAACGCTTTGGCGTCGCCCCGCAAGCAAAAGCCGATTTTGCCTTTTTATTGCACGATCTGTTCCACTTAAAACCCGACGGTATCATGACCATCGTCTTGCCGCATGGCGTGCTTTTTAGGGGCGGCGAAGAAGAGAAAATCCGCAAAAATCTGATTGAATACAATCATATTGATGCCATTATCGGGCTGCCTGCCAATATCTTTTTCGGCACCGGCATTCCCACCATCATCATCGTTTTACGCCAAGAGCGCGAACGTAACGACGTGTTGATGATTGACGCCTCCAAACATTTCATCAAAGTGGGCAAAAACAACCATTTGCAGGCAAGCGACATCAAGCGCATTGTCGATTGCGTAACCCATCGCCGGGAATTGCCTAAATTCTCTCGCATTGTGCCGAAAGCCGAAATTGTTGCAAACGGCTACAACCTCAACATTCCGCGCTATGTCGATTCTGCCGAACCGACGGAGCAATGGGATATTTTCGCCACCATACACGGTGGCATTCCCAAAGCCGAGCTGGCACAATTCGCAGACTATTGGGCAGCCTTTGACGGTTTACAGACGGCCTTATTTACCGATAACGGCACACCTTATGTGCAGCCGAAAACCGACAATCTCAAAGCCGCCATGCAAAGCCACGCCAGCGTGCTGAATTACCAAGCGCAATTTGCCCAAAACTTTGCCGATTTCACTACCAGCTTGGAAACCCTGCTGATTGAGCCGATGGAAACGCTCAACATATCCCAAACCCAGCAACAACTTGCTGAACTCATTCGGGAAAAAGAGCAGGCAATTCCCCTATTGGATTTCTATACCGCCTATCAAAAACTCGATGACCTATGGCGTGCCGATGCGGCAGGCATTGCCGCCGATTTGGAGATGATTCAAACCGAAGGCAAACAGGCAATTAAGCAGGTTGATCCTTTTATGGTACTGAAAAAAGACAGCAAAACCAAAAAAGAAGCCGAAGTACAAGACGGCTGGGTGGGGCATATTCTGCCGTTTGAATTGGTGCAAACTGTCAAACTGCCGCAGGAATTGGCAAAACTGAAAGCCAAAGAAAGCCGCTTGGCAGAAATCGCCGCCGAAATGCAAAGCATTTTGGAAAACCTGAGCGAAGAAGAAAAAGCCTGCTCTGCCGTCAATGATGAAGGCGACGGCTTTATCAATGCCGAAATTCCCAAAGCCCTGCAACAAGAATTGGAAGCCGACGGCGAAGCGATTGCCAAAAAAGCCGACTTAAGCAAAGCCATCGACCAACACATATTTGCCGAAGAAAGCCTAGGCGCAAAATTGCAGGCTGCCTATAAGCTGCTTGCCGAAGAAAAAACGCTCAAGGCGGAACTCAAAACCCTATCCGCCGAGCTTCACAGCAAAACCAAAGCCGCCATTGAAGCCCTGGATGATGCCGAAGCCCTCGATTTGCTCCGACAAAAATGGTTTGTTCCGCTCAATGCCGCGATGTGCAAGCTGCCTGAAAACATGCTGGCGCAATTCAGCCAAAAACTGACCGCACTTTGCGACAAATATGCCGATAACTATCAGCATATCAGCGAGCGCAAACAAGAGAGCGCCGCCGCACTGGCGCAAATGATGGACGAACTCACCGGCAGCGAGTTTGATTTGCAAGGCATTGCCGCATGGCAGGCGATTTTGAAAGGCTAAGGGGACAAAATGGATAAGCAACAAGAGCCACGATTGCGGTTTAAGGGGTTTACGGGGGCGTGGGAAGAGAAACGATTAAGCGATGTTGTTGAAATTGTTGGTGGTGGCACACCAGATACAAATAATTCAGCTTATTGGGGCGGTGAAATTGATTGGTATTCTCCAACAGAAATTGGAGAAAATGTATATGCAAATGGAAGTATAAGAAAAATTACGCTGCTTGGATTGCAAAAAAGCTCTGCTGTTATTTTGCCAGCAGATAGAACTGTACTTTTTACATCAAGAGCAAGCATTGGTGATATGGCAATTTTGACCAAGCAGGGAGCAACCAATCAAGGCTTTCAATCTTTTATTGTTAGGGAAGGTTTGAATATTTATTTTCTCTATACGATGGGATTTAAAATTAAAGAATATGCTTTAAAAAATGCGTCTGGCTCAACATTTTTAGAGATATCTAAAACTCAACTACTGCAAATGGAATCTTTATTTCCTAGCCTCCCCGAACAAACCCACCTCGGTTTGTTTTTCTGCCGCTTAGACAGCCAAATTGCCGAGAGTCGCGCGGTGTTGGAAAAAAGCCGTCAGCTTAAAAAGGCAATGCTGGCAAAAATGTTCCCTGCAAACGGTGAAAAAATACCGCAAATCCGCTTTAAAGGGTTTGAGGGGGAGTGGGAATGCAGGAAATTCAGTGATGTAGCTGAACTACGTAGAGGTTTAACATATTCACCATTAGATATTGCCCCAAATGGTATTCGTGTTTTGCGTTCCTCTAATATTGATGAAGAAAATTATATTGAAAAAAATGATGATGTTTTTGTGTGCGAACGTGCGGTAAACATTCCCTTAGTTCAGAATGGAGATATTTTAATTACGGCAGCAAATGGTTCTTCTCGTTTAGTTGGTAAACACACAATTATTCAAACATCTATGCCAGCAGTTCATGGCGGTTTTATGCTTTTAGCAAGAACAGAAAATCCTTATTTTTTAAATGCCTCAATGAGTTCTTCTTGGTATTTAGATTTTATTCGCATTTTCGTAGCAGGTGGAAATGGCGCAATTGGAAACTTAAGTATTGGCGATTTAAATGAACAAGAAATTCTAATTCCTAAAACTCTGGAAGAACAAACCGCCATTGGCAACTTCTTCCGCCAATTAGACGAAACCATTGCCTTACAGTCGGCAGAAGTCGAAAAATTAAACCAACTCAAAAAAGGGCTGTTGGCGGCGATGTTGGTATAGGGCAGTGTTCCTGCCCATGATTGAGGCCGTCTGAAAATTTGTGGTACCGCCTTTACGGAGAAAAAGAATGTTTAATAAAGAAGCTGATTTTGAAAACGCACTGATTGCCTTGCTGGCTACAAAAAGCTGGGAAAAGGAAGTGTTGCGCCATCCCACCGAAGAAAAGTTGATTGCCAACTGGCAGGAGCATTTAGATAAAACCAACCAACATATCGACAAGCTCGATGTGCCGTTGCTTCGCACGGAAATGAACCAGATTTTGGAGCAGGTGCAGGCATTGAAAACGCCTTATGCGCTAAACGGCTTTATCAACGGCAAAACGGTGGCCATCAAGCGTGAAAATGAGAAAAGCCGTCATTTCGGCAAGGAAGTGTCGTTGGATATTTTCGACCGTGAGGAAATTTCTGCCGGCAAAAGCCGCTATCAAATTGCCCAGCAGCCCCACTTCACCCCTCGCTCGGATTTGTACCCCAAACAGCGCGGCGATTTGATGCTGCTCATCAACGGCATGCCGATGTTCCATATTGAGTTGAAACGCTCAGGCGTGCCCATTAGCCAAGCGACCAATCAAATTGAGCGATACCATAAGGCAGGCGCGTTTTCGGGTATTTTTAGCCTGGTACAGGTGTTTGTGGCGATGACGCCGGAAGAATGCCGCTATTTTGCCAATACCGGCGGTCCATTAAATCCTGCGTTTTATTTCCGTTGGGCGGATTTCAATAATGTGTATATGAACGATTGGGATAAGGTGGCGACGCATTTCCTCTCGATTCCGATGGCGCACCAATTTATCGGCGATTACACCATTGCCGATGCGAAAGACGAACAGCTGAAAGTATTGCGTAGCTATCAGTATTATGCGGTCAACAAAATTGCCGACACAGTGGCAAAGACAGATTGGACTTCGGGCAATCAGCGCGGCGGCTATATTTGGCATACCACAGGCTCGGGTAAAACGATGTCGAGTTTTAAATCGGCGCAGTTAATCAGCCGCCGTAAAGATGCGGATAAGGTGATTTTCTTGCTCGACCGTATTGAGCTGGGCAAGCAATCTCTGGAGGAATATCAGAATTTTGCCGATAGTAAAGATGATGTGCAGGCAACGGAAAACACCGCTATTTTGCTCGCCAAGCTGAAAAGCAAACAAGACCGCGACCGCTTGATTGTTACCTCCATTCAAAAAATGAGTAATATCAAGGCGGAAGAAGGGGTAAATGAGGCTGACATCGAGCAAATCAGTGGTAAACGTTTGGTGTTTATCGTTGATGAAGCCCACCGTACTACTTTTGGCGATATGTTGCTCACCATTAAGCACACTTTCCCCAATGCGCTTTTCTTCGGCTTTACCGGCACGCCGATTGAAGAAGAAAACGCTAAGAAAAATTCAACCACTGCCACGGTTTTCGGCAATGAATTGCACCGCTATTCGATTGCAGACGGCATTCGTGATGAAAATGTGCTGGGCTTTCATCCCTTCCATATCCGCACCTTTAAAGACAGCGATTTACGCAGATCTGTCGCTTTGCAAGAAGCCAAAGCAACAGATGAAAGCGAAATATTTGCCGATGACCAAAAGAAAAAAATCTACAATCAATTTATGAACGATGTGCCGATGGCGGGAGAATATACTTCAGACGGCAAATATCAAAAAGGCATTGAAGATTATATACCCAATGTGCAATATCAAACGCCGGAACATGTGAATGCAGTGATTGACGACATGCTGGAAAATTGGCGACGCCTCAGCCAAGGCAAAAAATATCATGCCATTTTTGCCACCAGCTCTATTCCCGAAGCGGTCAATTATTACCGCCTAATTAAAGCCAGAATTGCTGAGAAAATCAGAATTGCTGAGGAAGTCGGAAATTCTGAGGAAGCTAAAAATTCCTTGCCGAAACTGACCGCCCTTTTCGATCCGAATATTCTTAACAATGGGCAAGGCAACGACAAGGAAATATGGATTGCCGAAATTTTGGAAGATTACAACGCCCAGTTCCACACAAATTTCGGCTACGCCACTTATTCCCGATTTAAAACAGATTTGTCGGATAGGTTGTCGCATATCAATGCATATAAGAGAATCAAGCCCGACGAGCAGCTTGATTTGTTGATTGTGGTCGATCAGATGCTGACAGGCTTCGACAGCAAATGGCTCAATACGCTCTATTTAGACAAAATTTTGGATTACGCCAACTTGATTCAGGCGTTTTCCCGTACTAACCGCGTATGCGACAAAACCGATAAGCCTTTTGGTTTAATCCGCTATTACCGCAAGCCGCATACGATGCAACGCAATATTGAGCGAGCCGTAAAACTTTATTCGGGCGACCGTCCTATGGGGCTGTTTGTTGATAATTTAGATAAGGTTATCGACAAAATGAATGTCTGTTTTGCCGATATTGCCGATATTTTCAAATGGGCAGGATTAGAGGATTTTTCAAAAAACCCTGATGATACAACCTCATGCGCAAAGTTTGTCAAACTATTCAATCAGCTCAATGAGCACTTACAAGCTGCTCGGCTCTTGGGCTTTTCTTGGGAAAAATCAAGCTATGACGTGGTACAGGAAGACGACAGCGTGATCACTGCCACACTCAATTTCGATCAAGAGACTTACGATAAACTGCTGGCTCGTTATAAAGATTTGTTTAAAGAAAGTTCAGGCAATGGTGGCGGTAGCGATGATGTGCCGTTTGATTTGCGTTCGCACATCAACGAAATCGAAACCGATAAAATTGATCTAAATTATATGAATGCCCGTTTTGAAAAATGGCTTAAAACCATCGGCGGGATAGAAGAAGCTGCTGCACTTGAGGAGCTACACCACTCTTTTGCTACGCTTTCTAAAGAAGATCAAAAATTTGCTGAGTTGTTTTTACACGATGTGCAATCCGGCGATATCAAGCTTGATTCAGATTTAGCATTAAGTGATTACATCACCACGTACAAACAAAAAGATGCCAATGATAAGGTGCTAAAAATAATTAAAGATTTAGGGCTAGATGGAGATTTGCTACGTGCAATGCTGGCAAGAAAATATACCAGCGAAAATTTGGACTTAGGCAGACTAAATGACCTAAAAGAAACAGTCGATAGGGAAAAAGCCAAAGTTTATTTTAACGAAGACCGTATATTTTATTTAAATATACGGATTGATGAATTTCTAAGGGAACTAATTACAAGATAGTTATTACCTATTGAAAGATATTAAATAATCATCAAGTTAGCATATCTCTACCTAAACATTAGTTCCCTTACTGATCCAACTACAAAGGCTGGGCCAAATCGTTTTCCGTGTTGTAGCTGATAAAATCCTGTTCATGAGGAAAATGGACAACCCTTGCACGCTGTTGCTGCAGCCAGCCGCGGATGCTGCGCATTCCTGAATAAAGGTATGGCACGGTGCTTTGCAGGATTTGCGGCCGGATAAACATCACGCTGTAATGCGGTCTGGCAGGGGTCTCCACATAAAACGCATTGCACAATGGCGTGCGCCGCGCGATGGTTTCAAATTGGGATACCAAATTTTCCGGCAAACGCGGCATATCGCAGGATACGATAAGTAGCCAATCGGCCGTGGCAATTTGCAAATCGTTGGCGGCGGTACACAAAGCGGCTAAAGGGCCGTAATGCTGCCATTGGCGCGCATCTGAGAAAACGTGCGCGCTGCGTTGGGCGTAAGATTCAAGGTTGCGGTTGGCACTGATGGCGATGTGGCTGACTTGGGGGCGGATTTTTTCGATAACGTGATCTATCAAGGCTTTGTTGTGCCATTGCACCAACCCCTTATCGACACCTCCCATCCGGCTTCCCTGCCCGCCGGCCAATATCAGTGCGAAAATTTTCATTTTGGTAGTCCTTTGAGAAGCAGAGTATGGAGTGTGGTTGAAGATGTTGTGTTTATTGGATAAGTTTCAAGGTTTCAGGCCGTCTGAAACCTTATTTTTATGATTAAATTCACTTGAGATGAATTTTATCATAACATGATTTTACATTAAACCCCTGTTTTTTCTTATCATAACCATACAATTATTTTAGACAGGTTGTTTATAGACCAAAAGAATGATATTTTTATAAGATTATCGGATTAGTTCCCTGCGTGCTTTATGCGTTTATTCTCCGGATCTTCAGACGGCCTGAGCCTGTCTTCGCGTTTAAAACTGCTGACTTTTTTATGGGTCAGTTCGGCGTTTTTGTCGATTGTCTTTACCCTGCTGCTTTCTTGGCGTTTGGAAAACGCAGCCAAAACGATTGAAGATGCGGGCAGTTTGAAAATGCAGGTGTATCGTTTGGCTTATATGGCAAGCGTCCGTACACCCAATGCGCAAATTGACAACCAAATCAAAGAATTTGAGCGTACGCTGGCCAATGTGACGCAAAGCGATGCTATTCATCCGCTGATTCCGTCTCAAATGCCTCTGGCTTACGACTTGATTCAATCGATGCTGTTGATTGATTGGGAATCCAACATCAAGCCGTCTTTACAACATTACGAGCGTCCGACCCAAATCGGCCTATACCGTTTTGCCGGCAACATCGAGCTGTTTTTACAGGCGATGGAAAATGCCAACGAGCAAAATACCTTGTGGCTGCGCCGCTTTCAAATGGCCATGATGCTGATGATTGTTGTGGCTGCAGGCTTGATGATTGTTTGGCATTATTCATGGATTATCCGGCCCTTGGAAAAACTGCGCGATGGTGTAGAGACCATCAGTAAAGGGCATTTCGGCGTTCAAATCGAGACAGACCAGATCCGTGAATTTGCCCAAGTTAGCAAGGGCTTCAACCAAATGAGCCGCCGTCTGCATACGCTTTATACAGACTTGGAAGGACAAGTTGCCAAACAAAC
>ERZ773075.1301-NODE-1301-length-13503-cov-70.146_pt1 | contig 13503 bp, 10 predicted proteins | sample MGYA00580614_ERZ773075 | MGnify/ENA primary metagenome ERZ773075 (study PRJEB29015, sample SAMEA2738021) | human oral metagenome | biome: human oral; feature: human-associated habitat; material: dental | place: China | collected 2043 ... | reverse complement strand
TGGGGGGGTTCGGGCGGGCGCGGGCGTCCTTGGGTCCCGGCTAGCCGGGAGCCGGTGTCGCGGTCCGCTGCCCAGATGGGGGGAACAGGCTACGTCTCCTGCGCTCCGGCGAGACATACGTTACCGCACTCACGGTTCACAAGGAAGCCAATCGCCCCGCGCGTTAACCGTGAATAATCCTTTTGGCCTCGCCGCGTTAACCGCGATTAATCTTTCCTGCCATCCCTTTGGTCCCCTACCCGGTATTCACCTTCGTCAAGGACGCGTTTCATACCTTCGTCAGTGGCGGATTTCGCACGTCGAAGGCGGTCAGCATCACGACCGGATCACCGCTCCGGCTCCAAACAGCGGGCTTGACGCCGGCACCACAACCTCCCGGTCGCCATCGGAACCACCGCGAACTCCTGGTGACGCCCGAATCTTGGACGACCACCAGCGCCCGTCGAGACCTTCTGCACCCAGTCACCATCCCCGCGTCGATCGTTCCACCTCCCGGCCTCTTCCCGTGGGATCACCACCCGAATGGCATGATTGCCACCATGTCTGATGCACCCCTGACCGGCACCGTCGCCCTGCTCAGCGACGCCCCCCTCGAGGAACTCATCGGAGTCGTGGAGGTGCTAGCCCAGGAAGGAGTGGCGAACCTGTCGATGCCCGTCGACTCCGCGTCCCTCGAAGAACTCGTGGCTCTGTACGGTCAACGGATCAGGATCGGCGTGCACGGAGCGGTGAAAGCCCCTGCAACGCTGGCGACACAAGGGGCCGATTTCATCCTCCCGGACTTCGTGACCTCAGATATCGCAACCATCGCGGAAGCGCTCGCGCTCGCCTGTTACGCCACCGCCATGACCCCCACCGAGGTAGCAACCGCCCTGACGATGCCCGTCACCGGTGTGCAGCTGCGTCCCGCAGAGGTCGTGGGACCCACCATGGCCGAGCACCTGCAACACATGGGACTGATCGATAAGACGATACCGAGAGGCGGGTTGATCCCCTTCACGGCCAAGCAGTGGCTGAGCGCAGGGGCTCCCGCGGTGTGTGTAGGCAGACACCTGATCGGTGACGCCCTCAAAGGAGGAGACCTGGCAGCCCTCCGCGACCGCTGCCGCAACCTCCGGAACTAGGTCGCGCCACAGTCGTCGGAGCCGCATTCAGCGGGGCTCGAGGAGTCCCGACGACCTTCCCTCACATCCCGCGACGCGGTTTCGGATCGCCTCCATGACGCGGCTGCGGACCCTGTGGCGGTTCCTCGTCACGCAGCCTGACCTGAGTGATCTCCGAGTCCGTGAAATCGTCCCAGTCCTCCCCGGGAGAACGCGGTTCGGGTGGCACGACGCTCTCACCTTCACGGAACCAGCCGGTCGGCATGGTCCGCGTCTCCTGCTGGGACACGACCCCCTCAGCGGCATCAGAGCGAAAAGCCTGGTCGCCTTCGGAGGTGAACCGCACCTCGGTCTGATCATTGAGTCCGAGCTCTGGCTCAGATTCCATCGCATCCTCCGGGAGCTCGTCGTCGAGCAGCTCCCCGTCACCGATCAACCCGAGCGTCCCCTCGTCGGCCTCCCTGCGTCGGGCTCGGACGATGAGGGCGAGCACCACCAGGGCGGCTGCCGCGACGGTGACAACCCCTCCCCCGATGAGCAGCCACAACAGGGAATCGCCGCGACTCTCGCTCTGCGCAGTCCCCGCAGACGGCGTCCCAGAGCCGACGGGGCCTCGCGTGCTGGCCGTCGGCGAAGGAGGCGGCGGAACAGTTTCCTGCGCGCTCTCCCCCTCGGTTGGAGTCGGACTGCTCTCGGCGACGGGGGCCTCAATGGTGATCTTTTTCTCAGCCGACCCCGCCGGCAGACCGGCGGCACCGGCGAAGGTTGCGACCAACTTCCCCTCCCCCACCGTGGCACTTGCTGGGATCTCCACGGAGCCGTCGAAGTTTCCATTCGCATCGGTTTGGAGGGTGTAGTCGGACAGCGCGGCGCCGTCGTAGGAGAAACTCACCAGCGCGCCCGAGACCGGCCCACCCGTGGCGGCCTTGACGCTGCCCATCACCCTGACGATGTCCCCCGGGGTCGCACTCGCCGGCTCGGCCTCCAAGGTGACCGCGGTTGCACTCTGGTTCGCAAACTCAATCCGCGAATTCTGTGCCGTTGGGGCGTGCTGGGCGTCCCCGGCATAGGTGATGACGAGCTCCTGGGGGCCTGAAATCTTGTCAGCCGGAACGTTGAACTCCATAACGAAAGTGCCATTGCCTCCGCTGACAACGGTTTGCAGCGGCTGCCCCGCGACGCTGGCTGTCAGCTGCCCACCGCCCACACCCTGTCCGGAACTGTCCAGCAGGAGCCCCTGCACCTTGACATGACCTGTGGTGTCCACGGCAACGTTGCTCTGGATCTGCGTGGAGGCCGGGTCCGCCCGGGCGTTGAGACCCGGCAGAACCAAGGCCAGCAAGGTCGCCAGCAGCAGGCTCAGAGCCGTTCGTCTCGCCCGCAAGGTCGGTGAACTCATTCGGTTTTCCTTTTCAGGAGGGTCTTGTGCAGATTACCGGGAAGGGTCACAGGGTGTCATGGCGCCTGTACCACCAACGCCGGACCGTGGGGTGAGTGTTCTGCCGCGGGCTCACGCCCACTCACCCCCCAACAGCTGCCGACACCCCGTCGCCAAGCCTGCCTTCCAGCCTACCGTCTGCCAGCACCATCACAGAAGCCGCATTGAGGTGATGGGATGACGTGAACTTTCGGACATGGGATGATACTTCCGACACTCAGTTCAGCTGTGCACCGTTTGTACAAACCGCAACCACAACCTATCCTGAGAGAAGTTCAGGTATTTCTAAGAAATGAGGGGATCCATGGCAAAGGCACGCCGCGCCTTCCTGGAGGAGGACGACTACGACGTCCTCGACATCACCCCTTCCGCCGTCACTTCCCCACGACGGGAGGCAAAGCGACCGCGCATCCTCGGCAGGGTACTGGCCCCCATCGCGCTGTCAGGCCTGGTTGTCGCAGGCTCCTTCGCAATAGCGAGCAGAGGAAACTCCGACAAGGCCGCCGCCCCAAGCTACGAAACCACTGACCTCGGCGTAAGCCGCGGAGGAGAACGCGCTCCCCTGGCTTCGGCATCCCCATCTGGTGATACCGAAACCAGCGCCCCGGCCCCGCTGCCGACTCCGACCGAAACCCCCGAGGCAACGCCAACGGAGACCGCAACCCCCACCGAGGAAGCCACCGCATCTGCTTCCCCGACCAAGACCTTCGACCCCTCCGAACTCGGAGAAAAAACAGGCGAGATGTACATCGCATCCTCGGCCAACGTGCGCACCGGACCTGGATCCGATTACGACGTACGAACCACGCTCGATGCGGGGCTGGCCGTGACGGTAACGAACGTCACCTCGAACGGCTGGCAGCAGATCTCCTACAAAGGCCGCGCAGGCTGGGTGAAGTCCGATCTGCTCACCTCCAAGAAACCTGAGACCCCGTCCGCCTCTCCCTCCAGCGAATCCGGTGGCTCCGGGTCCGGCGGAGGCGCTTCCTCCGGCGGCACCTGCTCGTCCTCCTCGGCGAAGAGCATCGAATCCGGACTCACCTCGAAGTCGATCTCCGTGCTCCACGCCGTCTGCGCAGCCTTCCCGGACGTGAAGTCCTACGGTGGCTACCGCAATGATTCCGGATACCACGGCCAGGGCCGGGCCATCGACGTCATGGTCTCCGGCGACCGGGCCTGGGAAATCGCTCGCTGGCTTCGCGAGAACGCCAAGAGCCTCGGTGTCATCGAGGTCATCCACGCCCAGAAAATCTGGACCACGCAGCGTTCCTCCGAAGGCTGGCGCTCCATGTCGGACCGCGGGTCGGCCACCGCGAACCACTACGACCACGTCCACATCTCCGTCGGCGGCTGACGAGCACCCCCTGGCCTCTCCTCAGGGAGAAGGCGAAGCCACGTCGCCGTCCCCGTCCACCTCCGCAGGGAGTTGCTGGTGACGCCCCAGCCACCCGCTGCCCGAGGGTGCTCAGGAGACCCCGTTGAACGCGTAGAGTCGCCACGACGCACCTCGGCCATCGCGCCACTCATACTTCAGGGTCGCAACCCCGGAGCCATCCCCGTGGATCCCCGGGAACCGGAGTGCCACCGCGTCGGCGGTTGAGAACGCAGGATCAATCACGAGGGCGTAGCGGACCTTCCCTTCGACGGGGTTGTTCAGCTTCTCCTCGAAATCCCGGTCCGGGGTGATGACGAACTGTTTGGGGTTCCTACTGGCCAAGACGATGGGGAAGGAGTAGGCGGCATCCGTGATCACGCTGCCCTCGGGCAGATCCAGGGAGTCGAGATAGGCCGCCACCTGATCCTGCATGACGTACTGGCCACCCTGGGCGACCGAAAGAGCCAGGCTCTCCTCCCGAGCCAGTCGGGAATCCAGTGATGCCCACCACGCAAGAGGAAGGGGAGCAAGGATGGCAATCAGCACCGTCCAAGCCGTGACCTTCCGAAATGTCAGGCGCTCTTCTCCCCCTCGCAGGGCGGCCAGAATGTATCCGGCCATCACCACCCCCCAGGGAATCGCCATGAACTGGAACCGGAGCCATCCGAAGGACGATCCGCTCAAGAAGGCCCACTCGTCGAAAGCCAGGATTCCCCCCAGGATGGCGGCAGGCCCGAGCACACCGGCATCTCGTCGCAGCGCAGCGATCACCATGGCGATGACCACGAACAGGAGCGCAAAAGGAGCCACAGCAAACAGCTGGGCGGCCAGGTAGGCCAGGATTCCCTCGAGGTTTCCGCCCGTGACCCTGTCGATGGTTTCCCGGGCGTTGGTGACCTGCGCCGTGTTCCCGTACAGCGACGTGTAGGTCGTGAACCACGACCCCGCCACTAGACGCAAGACCAGCGCCCATGCCCCGAAAGATGCCGCGAAGGGTCCACCGACCAGGAAGCAGTCCAGCAGGAAGAGTGTCCTGGCTCGTCGTCCGCCTCTGGAGCGCCACAGGCTGACGCCGAGGACGATGAGCACTGTGCTCAGCGCAGCCGCAACCGCCTCATAACGCACCAGATAAGCCAGGCCAAGACCGAAGCCGGTGTGCGCGAGATGCCAGGGATCATCCTTCCGGAGCCAGCGCGTCAAATGCAACGTCGTGTAGAGAGCAATCGCCAGGAGCATGGATTCGCTGGCCCCCGTGGCAGCCGAGAGCAGGATGAGCGGTTGGATGGCCAGGACTCCCGTCAGAACCAGCCCGGCACCTCGCCCCACCCCGAACAGGACGAGAAGCCGGCGGGCGAGCACCATCGCCACAGCACCGCAGATTGCCGAGACGATGACCCCAGCGAACGCCTTGGAAGCCAGCACGGGGATCAGAGGTGAGAGCAGAAGTAGAGGGATCGCCGCCAGCGATGGCAACGGATTCCAGACGGACCCGATGGCCGCCAGGTGAGGGTCCCGACTGAAAACCACGTAGTACCCATTGGCAACCCGGCTCATGGAGTCGGGAAAGATGATGTTCTGACTGATCAGCCAGACCCCAACACCCAGGTAGAGCAGCAACGCGAGAATAGCCACGATCCAGTCGTCGGATATCCGCAGACGCCCATCCTTCATCGTCATGCCCTTCATCACGCACCCCCCGGATCAGCAGCCACCTGGCTGGGTTCTCCCTCGAGCGGCGGTGGGCTGGTCTTCGCATGAAGGCCGTGTGTCGTCTTCTCCCAGTAGGAGGGGTTACGAATCAGCTGCACGACGGCCTTGACCGCAGCAACCCACATCAGCAGCCAGTACGCGGGGACCAACAGCGCGGGAACCAACAGATCGGGACGTTCCATCACACGGGCCACGTACAGGCTCATGTACATGACGAGGAGGTTGCCCACCACCATGCACACCAACCCCAGGTGGTAGATCCCGGGCGGGAACAGCCCGGCCACGATCGGGGACTGGGATGTGAACCAGATCAGGGTGAGGATCCAGAACACACCGTTGAGGGCGCTGAGCAGGGGGGTTCCGGCGATGAAGATGATCATGTCCGCCACGGCCCGCCATCCGAGCTGTCTGGTGACCAGGCGCGGCGAACGCATGTGCACCAGGAAGGTTTGCAGATAACCCTTGTACCAGCGGCTCCGCTGCCGAACCCAGTTGATCAGGTCCGGGTTGGCCTCCTCTAGGGTCGTGGAATCGAGCACACCGACCCGGTATCCGGCCCTGTGTAAGCGGAGTCCCAGGTCGGCATCCTCGGTGACGTTCCACGGATCCCATGCCCCGACGGCCTTGAGTGCCGTCACCCGGAAATGATTAGACGTGCCCCCGAGCGGAATCGGGGCGGAGATACCCACCAGGCCGGGAAGCATGTTGCCGAACCATGCCCCGTAATCCAGCGTGAACCAGCGTGTCAACAGGTTCTGCCGCGAGTTGTAAAACCCCAGGCGCGCCTGCACGCATGCATAGTCCGTCCCCAGTCTGTCCAGGGCCAGGACGGCTTTGCGCAGCTGAAGCGGATCGGGCCGGTCCTCCGCATCGAAGATTGTGCACAGCGTCCCGCGCGCAGTCAGGAGACCGTAGTTGCAGGCCTTCGGTTTCGTCTGGGGATCAGCTTTGGGAACCTGGATCACGGTCAGGTGCGCCCGGGGCCGCAGCTTGCTGGCCGCGGCAATGGTCTCGGCGTCATCAGCCTCCAGCAGAAGCCGAATGTCCAGCTTTTCCCTGGGGTACTCAATGCACTCCAGGGCCTCAACCAGCTCCTCAATCAAGGGCTCTTTAAAAGCCGGGACAAGTACCGTATAAACGGGAAGCTGAGCGTCAGGGAAAGCCCGGGCATCTTCATCCGCTATCTTCACCATTCGCCCTCCCCGGGCGCCGTGTTTGAAGAGAAGAAACCTGAACCCGAGCGCCCAGACGTAGGAGACAGTCGCCAGCACCACCAGCAGCACGCCAGTGATCCAGGGAAGAAAAATCAGGCCGAGTAGAAACAGCACCACAACGGATATGAGAATCCCCCGTTGCCATCGACCCAGAACGCTGTGAGCAGAATACGCGGGAGAACGATATTCCAAAGCATGACAGGCCACTTCCAGGGCTTGCTTCGGAGACATCAGATTCGAGTCCGGAAATGGCGCCGGCGTTTCTCCGAACCGAGCGATCGCTCTTCTATTGGATGCATGTTTGACCGATCGGGACGTCACAGAATCACCCCGATCCGCGACAAGACAATGACGAGGGCCAGCGCCACGCCCACAGCGACGTAACGCGAGACTGGGATGTGGATCAGCTGATCAGAGGGAGCCCATCCACGACGGAACAAAACCGTGCCAACAACGCTCACCCACACGATGGCAACAACGATCAGGGCGATCAGGCGAGCCGGTGGAGGCAGCAACCACGCCAGAGCGGGCAGAGCTGCAGGGCACACCCACATCATGGCCCGGGTACCACTCACTATCAGCATGCACGTCGCCAGACAGAGGAGCCAGGCAATGGTGACGACCGTCGGATTACCGGCAGTTGGCCACTGCCGGAGCACCCAGATCCCCGCTCCAAACAGGATGACCGCGAGGATCAGATCGACCTCCCGATCGTCGATCCTGGGCTGTGTGCGACGAACGCAGAGCAGGACCTCGGCAACCAGCAGCGATATCAACCAGCCGATCCACAGCTCTGGCAACGCGGATGAATCTGGAATCGCCGCCGCAATCAACACCCCACACAGAAATAAGAAGACTGCATGTTCCCTTATTCCATACAGCGCGGCGATCACCCCGGGTCCTCTTCCCTGAAATTTTGTCACCTTGTTTACGGCTCCACCCATTGACGCGACGACCTCCTATGACGCTTTGGACACGACGTGAGGAATACGCTTCGCCTTCGACCGGAAGAAAGAAAACAGCCACGCCGCACGACTGATCAACAGTCGCTCCCGGTCCACTACGAAGGTAATACTCCTCGCAACCAGTGGTTAGGGCGCATCAAACGGGGGGATGCGACCATGATCATCATAACCATAATCCCCCACGAACCAAGGGACCTAGATTTCCCTAACCAAAGGCATTCAATGCCCTGACCAAAGGACATATATTTCATTGGCCGAAAGTATCGCCTCCGCCCGAATCACCCTTCGACAAGTCACGCAGGAAAACCAGCGCCTGGTGAGCGTCGCCGACGGATAGATCCCCCTGAATTCGCGGCTCCATTACGAATTCCTCGGTCTATTGAAAGCCTATCGGGCGACATGAATGCGGTATTTTCACCATCATTTTCCCACAGCGAAACACGCCGGTCACGACGCCGGGTCACGGTCACAGAAGCGTACGATCGCCCGGTCTGGCGCTCCACAGCGGGGCGAGATTTCCACAACAGGACCTAAGCTGGTGCCATGATCAAGCCGGTTGACGCCACCACCACTGCTGCCTGGGATGAGCTGGACGAGCTCGCCGACAATGCCGAACTGGATCTTCGCAGAGCTTTCGCCGACGACCCGGAGCGGGCCGCCCGTTTCACGCACACCGTCGGGGACCTGCACGTCGATCTGTCGAAAAACCTCATCAACGACGACGTCGTAGCGGCGCTGCTGCGGCTCGCAGAACAGACCGACGTAGCTGGCCGCCGGGATGCAATGTTTCGCGGCGAGCACATCAACATCACCGAGGACCGTGCGGTGCTGCACACCGCACTTCGGCTGCCTCGCAACGCGGAATTGACGGTTGACGGGCAGGACGTGGTGGCAGATGTCCACGACGTGTTGGAGAAGATGTTCGCCTTTGCCGACAAGGTGCGTTCTGGCGAGTGGGTGGGGGTCACGGGCAAACCGATCCGCACCGTAGTCAACATCGGCATCGGTGGTTCCGATCTCGGACCGGCGATGGTCTACGAGGCACTGCTGCCGTACAAGCAGCAGGGCCTGGAGTGCCGGTTCATCTCAAACATCGATCCGACCGACTGTTTCGTCAAGACCGCGGACCTGGATCCCGAAACCACGCTTTTCATCGTCGCGTCCAAGACCTTCACCACCCTGGAGACCCTCACCAATGCACGCATGGCCCGCACCTGGTTGCTGGATGCACTGGTCGCCGCAGGTTCCATCGAGGACACCGAACAGGCGCGCCGGGACGCGATCGCACAACACTTCGTGGCTGTGTCCACCGCGCTGGACAAGGTGGCAGAGTTCGGCATCGACCCGGCCAACGCCTTCGGGTTCTGGAACTGGGTGGGTGGCCGCTATTCCGTGGGGTCGGCTGTCGGCCTGCCGGTGGCGATCGCGATCGGTCCCGACGGTTTCCGTGACTTCCTGGCCGGTTTTCACACCGTCGACCAGCACTTCTGCACAACCGATCCGGCACACAACGTGCCGCTGCTGATGGGGTTGTTGAACATCTGGTACGTCAACTTCCTGGGCGCCACCAGCCACGCGGTGCTGCCCTACGCGCAGTATCTTCACCGGTTCGCCGCCTACCTGCAGCAGCTGACGATGGAGTCGAACGGCAAGTCGGTGCGCTGGGACGGTTCTCCGGTGACATGCGAGACGGGCGAGGTGTTCTGGGGCGAACCGGGCACCAATGGCCAGCACGCCTTCTACCAGCTGATCCACCAGGGCACCCAGCTGATCCCCGCCGACTTCATCGCGGTCGCTAATCCGCCGCACGCGATCAAGGATGGCGACGTGGATGTGCACGGAATGCTCCTGGCGAACTTCTTCGCCCAGACCGCGGCGCTGGCCTTCGGGAAGACCGAGGAACAGGTGCGCGAGGAGGGGACGCCAGAAGAAATCGTGCCGGCACGGGTGTTCTCCGGGAACCGGCCCACCACCTCGATCCTGGCGCCCGCACTGACGCCGTCGGTGATCGGACAGCTGATCGCGCTGTACGAGCACATCACGTTCGTGCAGGGAATCGTGTGGGGCATCGACTCCTTCGACCAGTGGGGCGTCGAGCTCGGCAAGAAGCTGGCCCTGGAGATCGCGCCAGCGGTCTTCGGCGACACCCACGCCCTGGCCGCGCAAGACGCATCCACCCGGGCGCTGGTGTCCTGGTATCTGGAAAACCGGCGATGAGCTCCAAAAAGAAGGCGGGCAAACCGCGTCGTCGCCGCCTGGAGGTAGCGGCGGCCATAGCCCTGAGCGTCACGCTCGGCCCGATCCTGTCCGGGGTTTTCATGGTGGCCTCGGGCAGCGCCGACCGGATCTACAGGACGGGCGACGACATTCCAGCCCGGGACGTCATCATGGTGCTGGGCGCCAAAGCCGACCCCGGACGCCCGTCGGGGTTTCTGACGGCCCGCCTGAATGTCGCCATCGAGCTTTTCACATCGGGCAGGGGCAAGGTGATCCTCGTCACGGGAGCCAACACTGCGGAGAGCAATTACGAGACCCAGGTGATGGAAGATTACCTCGTCGCTCAGGGTATCCCCGCGGGCAGGATCGTGCAGGACATCGCCGGCTATGACACCTATGACTCCTGCATCCGGGCCCGCGACGTGTTCGGGGTGCGGGAGATGACGGTGGTCTCTCAGACCTACCATCTGCCGCGCACGATAACCACCTGCCGGGCTCTGGGGGTCGACGCCATCGGGGTGGGTGACCTGACGGCCCAGCGGAACTGGCCTGCGCTTTACCTCCACGGGGAGCTGCGCGAGTTCCCGGCGTACGTGAAGATGCAACTCGATCTGCTGCGCGGGGCCAAGGCGACGCAGTCACCGCCGAGCACCGCCATCCAGGACGCGCTGAAGAACAACTGAGAAGGATCTACTGCCGTCCCGCACGGAATGCCGTGAGATCTCCCTTCTTGCTGCAGACAATCAGCAGATCCCCCACAATTCTGTATGTGGTGTAGTCCCCGACAAAAATGGGGTCTGCTGCTTGGCCCGTCACCATATCAACGAGGTGAAAGGCGCTCTCCTCTTTCTCATACTCATAGAATGCGACAATCTGCCCCTTTCCCGAACGACGCGCAGCTTGTTCGGCGGACGCCGCTTCACACATACTGCCCGTTTCTTTGGGCCAAGCAGCTTTCTCACGAATCTTTATTTCTTTGTTGTTTACCGTGATGGTTTTACACGACTCTTTGCTTGGCAGGGAGTACACAGCCGGAGCCCATGAAGCGTCCCCATCCTTGAACCATTTGCTTGCCTGATCAAGAGTGAAGGTCGTGGGGGACCAGGGGTAGCTTGAAGGCCGCCTGTCCTCGTCAAAGTCAAAAGTTTCCTTGGGCGTGCCGTCAAAATCATAGAGAACAGTCTTTGTCAAACGACCGGTAGCGTTCAGCGAAGTTTCACCGAAGGCGAACCATCCGTCGTCCAGCGCTTCTGGTGTTCTGAGTCCACTTCCTTCGAGAGGTTTTGCATTCCCGTTCTCGAGATCTATGACAAAATATTTGTGGCCATCGCTATAGGAGTTTGTTCCGTTACTCATGGCGAGCACATGGTTTTTCACTTCTTCGCTCAACCATACATGCACAGGATTGGTCGCCGGGACAGTATTTTCCCATTTCTTGCTCGTCAGAGACTCCCACATTGTGCATGTCGTCTTGATGCAGGCGATCACGCCTTTCTTCGATGCGGCAGTCGTAGCTCCGGCACCCCAGGGCGCTGTGACATGCTCGCGAGTGTTGATATCGATCAGAGTGTTCTGGACGATGAGCCAGTTTCCCCAGACAGACGTACCCCACTCGTCGTATCCTTCGACCGTTTCCTGCCAGAGCTGTTCAGGCCTTCCATCACCTAGCTTGAAGACCGTGATTGTGGTAGACTCAGTAGTGCTGCTGTCGGTTATGTGAATGAGTTTGTCATCCACGACCATGATGTACGGACTCTTGTCATGGCTTGGGGATTCCAGATTCCACACCTTCTCGTGGCCTTCAAACCATGCACTCGACCACACCCTGCTGTGGTTCATGCCACCCTGGTCGTTCTTGTTTTGCAGCAGGAAAGACGCTCCGACGGCACCTCCTGTAATCAGGACGACCGCCAACGCAATCAACGAAACTACCAGCCCAGCTCTTCTCTTCTTCTGAGGAGGAGCGCCCCAATGTCCAGAAACGTTCTGTGGGGGAACAGGTCCAGGCACAAAGCTGTTTCCAGGACCACACGGGTATTGGCCAACAGCATACGTTCCTGCCGACGGCAGGGGCGGCATGTGCGCAGACTGATTCGGATTGCAGTCTCTGTGAGGAGTCGGGGCTGCTGCGGCACTGTCATGCCATTTATAGTTACATGACGGCGGTTCAACCACGATCAGGTTTCCACCAGAAAACGTAAATGCTGTGACTGGGATTCTCGGGTGGCCAGGGCCGGGGTCGAACCGGCGACCTTTCACTTTTCAGGCGAACGCTACTACCAACTGAGCTACCTGGCCGGTGGGTGGCCTGTAGCTCACCCAGCGACCCCGACGGGACTCGAACCCGCGACCTCCGCCGTGACAGGGCGGCGCGCTAACCAACTGCGCCACGGGGCCAATTTCTTGACCTGCTGGCTCTCACCAGCCCGGGTAACTCTAGCGGCACTCCCCGGTTTTGGGAAATCGGGATTTTCACCGCTCTGCAACCCGGTTCAGGGGCTCCACACAGGAGTCTCCCTGGCATCCCCAACGGGATTCGAACCCGTGTTGCCGCCGTGAAAGGGCGGAGTCCTAGGCCGCTAGACGATGGGGACCGGCCCCGAGAAGAATAGTGGCGATCCGCCGCGCGGGCAAGCCAGCCTGCCCAACACCATCCATGGACCAGCGGTTGCCCTCGAGGTGGTCGCTGTCTCCGGTTGGTTGGTCTGGCCGAACCACTGACCCGCCGTGTCCCGGGAGTAGCCTTGTTCTTCGTGAGCAGGAGAGTCGCCACCCCGATGTGCCCGTTGCGTCCCGGCGACCCCTGCGGATTGTGCGTTCCCGGGGCTGACGGACCCCACAACTGCCCGACGGTACGCCTCGTGTTGGAAGACCCCGAGATGCGGGAGATGTGGCTGGCGAAGAAAGCCGAGAAACGCGCCGCTGCCACGTGACCGCAGGGCCCGCGCCTCGCCGCCGACGAGCGCGGGACCTCCGGATCACGTCGCTGAAAGCCTGACGGCGGACGTCGCGATCCGACTCAACCACTTTTGCGTAAAACGGCTTCGACGTGACCTCGCTCACGGTCGGCCCACCCGGCTTCAGGAAACACGATCCACACCTGGGGTACCACCGCATTCAGCGATACCCCAGGCACAGCTCTGGATTCAGGCCGGGCAGGAGGTGCCATCAGCTGGGGCCTCGCCGGTGGCGAAATATTTCACCACCGCCTCATCGACGCATGTGCTCTTCCCCGCGAAGGCAACCGCGTGCCCCGAACCCTCCCAGGTGAGCAATGTGGCGGGCTCAAGCTGCTTCGCCATGGCGACAGAATTGTCGTGCGGGGTAACCGGATCAACCGTGGATCCGATCACCAGAATGGGACCGGCCCCCTTGGCAGTCAGTGTGAGATTGGGCGCGGAATCCGCGCTCCAGTACTCACACATTGGGAGCGTCCCGAGATTGGCAGCAAACACCGGGGCCTCCGCCGCTTTGTCGGAAA
>ERZ773075.1300-NODE-1300-length-13508-cov-5.95882_pt1 | contig 13508 bp, 19 predicted proteins | sample MGYA00580614_ERZ773075 | MGnify/ENA primary metagenome ERZ773075 (study PRJEB29015, sample SAMEA2738021) | human oral metagenome | biome: human oral; feature: human-associated habitat; material: dental | place: China | collected 2043 ... | reverse complement strand
ACTGGCACGAGATTTGGCCTGAGTTGAAGGAGGATTGAGATGGAGATTGTGCTGGTGAAGTGGGAGGACGCTTTCGGTTGTCCCGAAGGCTGGCAGATGCTGGACGAGGTGGAGCGGGAAACCAGCCTTGTGCAGTCGGTCGGCTTTGTCGCGGCGGAAACGGAAACGACGCTGACGATTGTGCCGCATGTCGGCGGCCTGAACCGCGAAACGCAGCAGGCCGCCGGTGCAATCACGCTGCCGAAGCGGCAGATTATTTCGATTTTTTCTTGTCCGGTGCCTGAGTCAGAACGGAACCGGCAAGGCTCTTAGCGGCTTTGGTCGCGCTTTTCTGGCTTAAGACTCTGCCTGCCAGAGAAGCCGTTTTACTTGATGATTTTTCGTTTTTTGCCATGGAAAACTCCTTGTGAAACTGCGAAATTGCAGCACGGCGGATATTTGGCCGCAGACGGGTTTTTCAATGGCAGGCGACGGAGGAAAGATTGGATGAGCGAACGGGATGATGGTGCATTTGCCGTGCCTTTCGGGCAGATGGATGAGGCGGAAATTATAGCCCATTTCGAACGCTACGGATTTACGGACGAGCTGGGGCATGCGCTTGAGTTGTGCGCGGATTTTTTGGATTTGGTGGAGCTGGCCGCCGGGCGCGGCGGTGTGAAGGAGGATTGAGATGGATACGGGAATTTTGGAACAAGACCGCAACGGGATTGTGGAGGCGTTGCTGCGTTTGGCGGCGGAACATCCGGCTGCGGATATCGAGTTCACCGCGCTGCGTTTGTGCCGCGCGGTGTCTGCGGTGCGCCGTTATGACGATGCGCTGTGTTCTACGGAAGGCGCATCTGCGAGAGATGGCATTTAATTTGACCGGAGTTAACGGAGGATTGAGATGGGAGAAAAGTTTTTGAAGCTGAAAAAGAAAGAGCGCAAGCGTTTGGAAAAGCTGGTGTGGAAGAAGGCGCGGCAGTGCACTACCGCGCCGTATGAGACGGTTTTGTCGCTGGAAAACGCTTTGCGGTGGCTGGAAGTGAATTATCCGATTTCAAAGCGTTCGCGCGATGCTTCCAAGTGAAGCGCGGTTTTTTCAATAAAGGCAACGATGGTTTCAGCACTTTTTTCGATGCCGTCGTGATCCGAACCTCTCAAAAACGTGTTGGGGCTGGCCTGTATGGCGGCTTTGGCGATTTCTACGGCCTGTTCGTAGGCTGATTGGGTCATTCCGGATTCTCCGTGGATGGTTGTGTAGGAACTTCCATTCTACACGGAAGAAAGGCAAAGCGGACAGACGCTTGGCAGCCCGGAGAGACGGGCAAAAAAAAGCCCCGCGTTTGGGCGCGGGGTGGTGGAAGTTTGATTTAAAAAAGTGAGGTTTGATTATGGACGATAAACAGAGCCAATGCAAGCGGAAATTATTCGGAGGGGCGGAAGTATGAATTTGCTGATTGCCGAAAATCCCATGATTGTATGCCCGACTTTGGCGGTGCGTATCGGTTTGCATGAGGCGGTATTCCTGCAACAGGTGCATTTCCTAACGCTGCACAGCCGCAATGTCCGCGACGGTTTCCGTTGGGTGTACAACACTTACGAGGATTGGCTGGAGATTTTCCCGTTTTTTGAGAATGAACAAAAAATAGGCAGGTATGTGCGCAAACTGGAGGATTTGGGGCTGCTGGTTACAAGTAAAGAGTACAACTCGAACAAATTGAGCAAGCGCAAGTGGTATCGCGTGAATTATGCGTCTGATTTGCTTGTACCTGAAGCAGTAACGCCGACCGTCGAAGATTCAAATATGAACGTCGAAGATTCAAATATGAACGTCGAAGATTCAAATTTGAAGGAGCAATATACAAAGACTTACAACAAAGACTTACAAGCAAATATTAATCCCTTACGGGATTGCGACGGGGGTTCCCCCGCCGCCATGCCGACGGAGGGGTTTGAAATTTTACCGCCCGACGGCAAGCCTGCAAAAAAGGCAGGGCGTAAGTCTGCCGAGCCTAATCCCGCAAACGTGGCGACGTGGAAAGCCTATGCCGCCGCCTACCGTGACCGCTACGGTGTCCTGCCTGCGGCGAATGCGAAAACGCGGGGGCAGGCTGCAAACCTTGTCCGCATGGTTGGTGCAGACCTTGCGCCCGGTTTGGCGGCGTACTACCTGACGCACAACGGCGGTTTTTTCGTGCAGTGCCGCCATGACTTCGGGTTGCTGCTGAAGTCGTACCAGCAAATTTTGACGGATATGCAGCGCGGCGAGCAGATGACCGCCGCCCGCGCCCGCCAAACCGAAAACACCCAGTCCAACCTCGAAACCGCCAAACGGGTGCTGGCCGCCCGTGCCGCCCGCCGCCAACAGGGAGAATCTGCATGAACCTTGCCGACAAAGAAATCCGCATCGTCGAAGCACTCGCCGTCTGCGCCGAGCTGACCGGCACGCAGCTTTCCGACGCGGCGATGAATGCGATGGTCGAAGACTTGCTGGCCTACGACACCAGCACCGTGCTGGCCGCCCTCAACCGCTGCCGCCGCGAACTGACCGGCCGCCTCACCCTTGCCGCCATCCTGCAACGGCTGGACACCGGCCTACCCTCGGCAGACGAAGCCTTCGGCCTGCTGGCGGAGGGCTGGCGCAACGAAAGCCTGACCGTGGTCGTTCCCGAAATCGCCATGCAGGCGGCGGGAATGGGGGCGTTCGGACTGTTTCAGGGAGGCGACAAGACGGGGGCGCGGATGGCTTTCCGCGAAGCCTACACGCGCTTGGCGGCGGATGTGCGCGAAGCGCGCTGGACGGTGAGCGCGGGCAGCGACCGCGAACAGCGCACCCGCGCCGTTACCGAAGCCGTGAAAGCTGGCAGGCTGACAGCGCAGCGGGCAGCGGCCTACCTACCTGCCGAAGCGGCGGAAGAGCGTCTGCAACTGACAGGACAAAAACTCCTGCCGCACGAGCGGGAAGCAGGCCGCAGACAGGCGGCGGGGATACTCGCCATGCTGGCGGGAAAGTTCGGCCGTGCGTAACTGCCTGCACTGCGCCCGCGCCGACTTCCGCGCCGCCGCCGCGCGGGGACTGCCGGGCTTTACCGTCTGCACCGTGTCCCGCGAACAGACTTGGCGTTTTCAGACGGCCTCAGCAGAGGTAGTGCAGAAGCGGGTTGAGTGGTTGGACGGGCGCAGGAGGCGGCAACCGTTGCCGTAATGGTTACGGTTGGAGGCCGTCTGAAATAGGGGTCAAACCCCTATCCGACAGGGTTAAACCCCTCTGATAAAAAGGGTTTAACCCCCTTGACAACGAGAAAACGCATAAACGAAACGGAGATTTTTTGACATGGACACAAAACCGTCCGAAAGCCTGCTGTTCCGCGTGAACGGCATTCCGCAGGGCAAAGCGCGTCCGCGCTTTACCAAGGGCGGCAGAGCCTACACGCCGCAGAAGACACGCCGCTACGAAGAAGCCGTGCGCGAGGCGGCCTTGTTGGCGGCGCAGGCGCAGGGCTTTGTCAAACACGATAAGGACACGCCGCTGGAAGCCTGCGTGACGGCATGGTTTCCCGTTCCCGCCTCATGGCCGAAGAAGAAACGCGCCGCCGCGCTGTCGGGCGCGCTGTATCCCACCGGCAAGCCCGACGCCGACAACATCGCCAAAGCGGTGCTGGACGCGGCCAACGGCATTGCCTTTCACGACGACAGGCAAATCGTGTCCCTTACCGTACGCAAGCGCTACACCTTCCGCGACGACGACAGTCCGCGCGTGGTGGTGCACATTGCGCCGATGAAAACCTTTGCGCAGTTGCGCGAAGAGGCGGTTTCAGACGGCCAAAACCTTTCAGACGGCCTCAAAGACGGAGACGGCAGCCATGATTGAAGCCGCCGTTATCCGCACCCCCGCCGGTACGCTGGCCGCCGCCACCGCCGCCGACGCCGAAATCCTGCGCGGCCTGCAGGCGGGCAAAGCCTACCGCGTCAAAGTCACGCAAATGAGCAGCCGCAGCCTGCGCCATCACAGGCTGTTTTTCGGCGGGCTGCTGCCGCTGGCCTACGAGTATTGGCAGCCGACAGGTGGGCTGGTAACGCAGGGCGAGCGGGCGATGGTGCAGCGTTTCGCCCAACGCTTGGAAGCCATGCACGAAAGCGGCGGGCTGTTTCTCGAGTTTGCCGAGGAGTTTGTTTTGGCTGTGGCGAAAAAGCGCGGCGAAAAGGTGGGTGCGGTGTTGCAGAGCATGGAGGCGTTCCGCAAATGGCTGACGGTGGAGGCGGGCTATTACGACGTCTACGAAACCCCCGCAGGCATCCGCAAAGAGGCCAAGAGCATCAGCTTCGCGCAAATGGATCAGGAAGCGTTCAACGAGTTTTACCGCGCCTGCTTCCAAGTGGCGTGGAACATGATGCTGTCGGCCAAGTTTGAAAACCAAGAAGCCGCATTAAGGGCGGCGGAAGAGATGATGGAGATGGGAACATGAGCAAAATTACCGAATCCGCACGCGGCGAGCCGTGCCAAATCCGCATTTTGGGCTACTGCAACCGCGATCCCGAAACCACCGTGTTCGCCCACTACCGGCTGGCCGGATACTGCGGCACCGGCATCAAGCCGCCCGACTTTATGGGCGCGTATGCATGCAGCAACTGCCACGACATCTGCGACGGGCGCGTGAAAACCGATTTGGACGCGGACGGCATTCAGGCGGCCTTTGCCGAGGGGGTGATGCGGACGATGGTGCGGCTGGCGGAAAAGGGTTTGCTACTGGAGGGGTAATCATGAGTGAGGTGAGCAGGTACGGGCGGGTGTTCGGGGAGCGGCATCCGGTGGCGAAGTTGTCGGATGAGGATGTGGGGCGGATTCGGGCGTTGAATGCGCGGGGGGTGTCGTATGTCGATTTGGCGGAAGCCTTCGGGTTGAGTGTGTCGGCGGTGGGGAAGATTTGCCGTTTCGAGCGGCGGTATGTGATTACGGCAAAGTGGAGGGATTGCGATGCTGACGGATAAGCAGGCGCGGTTTGTGGATGAGTATTTGGTGGATTTGAATGCGACGCAGGCGGCTATCAGGGCGGGGTACAGTGCGAAGACGGCGAATGAGCAGGGGGCGAGGTTGTTAGCAAATGTTAGTGTTCAAAACGCTATCAGGGAACGGCAGGAGGTTTTGAAAATGAAGACTGAAATTACGCAGGAGTGGGTGGTGGAACGCTACCGGCGGATTGTGGAGGGCTGCGACAAGCGGCTTTTTTTCAACGACGACGGCAGCGTGAAGCCGCCTTCGCAGTGGTCGGCGGAGATGGGTTTGGCGGTGGCTGGCTTCGAGGTGCAGGAGTTGGGCGACGAGGGTTTAGCGGTGTCGGTGTCGAAGCTGCGCTTTCAGGATGCGAAGGCGGCGTTGGATTCGCTGGCGCGGCATTTGGGTATGTTCAAAGACAAAGTGGAGGTGTCGGTGGACGAGTCGTTGGCCGAGCGTTTGGCGCGGGCCAAGGAGCGTTTGGATGGATGAGGCGGTCGTGGAAGCGGCGGCCTTGTGCCGTTACGACCCGCTGGCATGGTCGCGCTTTGCCTTCGATTGGGGGCATGGCGAACTGACGGGTTATCGCGGGGCGCGGCAGTGGCAGACGGAAGCATTCGCCGACATCGCCGCGCATCTGAAAAATCCCGAAACGCGCCATATGCCGATGATGCTGGCGCGGGCTTCGGGGCACGGTATCGGCAAGTCGGCGTTTATCGGGATGCTGGTGAATTGGGCGTTGAGTACTTGCGACGATTGTAAGGTGGTGCTGACTTCCAATACGGATACGCAGTTGCGCACGAAGACTGCGCCGGAGGTGGGGAAGTGGCAGCGCTTGAGTATTACGCGGGAGTGGTTTGATGTGTCGGCGACGAGTATCGCGGTGCGGGACAAGTCGCATGCGAAGACGTGGCGGGCGGATTTTGTGCCGTGGTCGGAACACAATACGGAGGCTTTTGCGGGCTTGCACAATAAGGGCAAGCGTATTTTGCTGGTGTTTGACGAGGCTTCGGCGATTGCGGACAAAGTATGGGAGGTGGCCGAAGGCGCGCTGACGGACGAGGACACGGAGATTATCTGGGTGGCCTTCGGCAATCCGACGCGCAACACGGGCAGGTTCAGGGAATGTTTCCGCCGCTATAAGCACCGCTGGAATCATGCGCAAATTGACAGCCGAACGGTGGAGGGGACGAACAAGGCGCAGATTGCCAAATGGGCGGAGGACTACGGGGAGGAGAGTGATTTTTTCAAGGTGCGTGTGCGGGGGATGTTTCCAAGTATGAGTGCGCGGCAGTTTATTAGTGAGGCGGATGTGGCGGCGGCCTATGGGCGGCATGTGCCGGAAAGCGCGTATGCGTTTGCGCCGAAAATCATCACGGTTGACCCGGCTTGGGAGGGGGACGATGAGTTTGTGATCGGTTTCCGGCAGGGGCTGGTGTTCCGGATTTTGGAGACGTTTGCGAAAAACGACAATGACTTAATCGCGGCGCAGAAAATCGCGCGGTATGAGGATGAGTTGGGGGCGGACGCGGTGTTTATTGACGCGGGATTCGGCACGGGGATTAAGTCGGCGGGCGAGGGTTTGGGCAGGTTTTGGACGCTGGTTTGGTTTGCCAACAAGTCGGACGATGCGGGCTGCCTGAACAAACGCGCGGAAATGTGGAAGGCGGCGCGGGACTGGCTGAAAGACGGCGGGGCGATTCCCGACGACCCGACTCTGCGCGACGAGTTGCAAGCCCCTGAAATTGTGCCGCGTGCCGACGGGAAAATCCAAATCGAAAGCAAGAAGGATATGAAGGCGCGGGGCGTACCTTCGCCGAACAGGGCGGATGCGCTGGTGTTGTCGTTTGCGTTTCCGGTGCTGCCACGCGGGACGGGTAACGGGCAGGCGGCGCGGTCGCGGCGGGAGTATCGGCCGTTTTAGAATTTTGTTTTGTTTCAAATCAATAGATTATGTTTTTTTTGCGGGGAATGTACCCGTGATAAATTTTGGTCGGGGATAGGATGGCTTTGGTAATGGTAGGCCGTCTGAAAGGTGTGTGATGTTGGAAATCAAGGCAGTGAAGGTGTCGGAGTGGTTCGGGCAGGCGCAGGCGTTGGCGCGGGAACACTGGCAGGAGACGGAGGCGGGGTTTTCAGATGTGCCGCCCGACTTGGATTTGGATGTGTACCGGGCGATGGAGGATGCGGGAAATGCCGTGGCGTTTGCGGCGTTTTCAGACGGCCTTCTGGCGGGTTATGTGTCGGGCTTTGTGGTGCGGCACGGGCATTATCCGTTTTTGGTGGGGCAGCATGATTTGCTGTTTGTGTTGCCGCAGTACCGTAAAGGCCGTTTGGGTTTGCGCCTGATGTCGGCCTTCGAGGCGGCGGTACGGGAAAAAGGGGCGCGGTGCGTGTTGTATCACGCCAAGCCCGACAGTGTGTTCGCGCGTTTGCTGCAACGGCAGAGGGCGCGTGTTGAAGAGTGTGTTTTTTTGAAGGAGGTGTGATATGCCGGCAGCTTTGCCATGGGTGACAGCCGCGGTTGCGGCCATCGGTACGGGCGCAAGTATTGTGCAGGGTAACAAGCAGGAGAAGGCGCAGCGGCAGGCGGCGCAGCAGCAGAAGGCGGCGGCGGACAGGCAGGCGGCGCAGGCGGATCAGGATTTCAACCGCGCCAATCAGAAGCAGCCGGATTCGGTAGGGATTCTGGCGGCGCAGAAGCTGGCGGCGCAGGGCGGGGCGGGTTCGACGTTTTTGACGCAGGGCGAGACGAAGCCGGTGTTGGGCAAGAATACGCTGCTGGGGGGTTGAGATGGACGGGGCTCTTCGGCGGCATGTGCTGCGGCGTTGGGGCGCGCTGAAAAGCGAGCGTTCGGAGTGGGACGGCCATTGGCGGGAGATTGCCGAAAATGTGTTGCCGCGTTCTTCGCGCTTTTCGCCGCAGGAAAGAAACAGACTGCGCCGCCACAAAATCTACGACAACACGGCGATGCGCGCGCTGGATGTATTGTCGGCGGGGATGATGGGCGGGCTGACTTCGCCTTCGCGGCCGTGGTTTCGGCTGGCGGTGGCGGATGAGGCTTTGAACTCGGTGCATGCGGTGAAGGTGTGGCTCTCGGAGGTGGAGCGGCTGATGCTGGCGGTGTTCGCGCGGTCTAACGTGTACGGTGCGCTGCATTCGGTTTATGAGGAACTGGGGGCGTTCGGCACGGCGGCGGTGTTGGTGCTGCCGGATTTCAATGATGTTGTGCGCTGTTATCCGCTGACGGCGGGGGAGTTTGCGCTGGCGGTGAATTACCGGGGCGAGCCGGACACGCTGTACCGTGAGTTCGAGCTGACGGTGGGCGCGCTGGTGGATGAGTTCGGCTTGGACGCGGTGAGCCGTTCGGCGCGGGAGCTGTACGAGCGCGGGGCGTATGACAAGGCGGTGACGGTGCTGCATGCCATCGAGCCGCGCCGCAAGCGGGACGGGGAGAAGCGCGACGGCAAGAATATGCCGTTTGCTTCGGTGTATCTGGAATTGGGGGCGCAGGATGACAAGGTGCTGCGCGAGGGCGGTTTCACGCGCTTTCCAGTACTCGCGCCGCGCTGGGCGGTGTCGGGCAACGATGTGTACGGACACTCCCCGGCGATGAAGGCTTTGGGGGATGTGCTGCAACTGCAAAGCGAGCAGTTGCGCAAGTCGGCGGCCATCGATTACCAGACCAATCCGCCTTTGGTGGTGCCCAACAGCATGCGGGGGCGGGACGACTTCCTGCCGGGCGGGATTTCGTATTACGACGGGCAGGACACGGTGCGTTCGGCTTTCGAGGTGCGTTTGGATTTGAACGCGCTGCTGACGGACATTGAGGATGTGCGGCGGCGGATTCAGGCGGCCTTTTACGCGGATTTGTTTCTGATGCTCTCGGTGGCTGACCGGACGAATATGACGGCGACGGAGGTGGCGGAGCGGCATGAGGAGAAGATGCTGATGCTGGGGCCGGTGTTGGAGCGTCTGCAAAACGAGCTGATCGACCCGCTGATTGCGCTGACCTTCGCGGCAATGGATGAAGCTGGGCTTGTGCCGCCGCCGCCGGACGAGTTGCAGGGGCAGCCTTTGAATGTGGTGCTGCTTTCGATTCTGGCGCAGGCGCAGAAGGCGGTCGGCGTGAACGGCATCGACCGCTTTGTGGCGGCGGTGTCTTCGGTGGCGCAGGTCAAGCCGGAGGTGCTGGATGTGTTTGATGCGGACGCGTGGGCGCAGTATTACGCCGACGCGCTGGGGGTTGAGCCGAAGCTGCTGGCGAACCCGCAGGCGGTGCAGGCGTTGCGCGAGCAGCGGGCGCAGGCGCAACAGGTGCAGCAGCAGGCGGCTTTGGCGCAGCAGGGGGCGGATGTGGCGCACTCGCTGGCGCAGGCGCAGGCTTTGAACGGAGGAGTGTGAGATGGCGAAGTCTTCGGGTAGCGGCAGTTCCAAAGGGGCGGCCTACGCCGGTTTGGCGACGCAGGCTTTCGGTTTGCTCGGCCAAGTGGCGGGCAGTTTCTATTCGGCCAAGTCGCAGCGCACGCAGGCGGATTTGCAGGCGTATCTGGCGCAGCACAATGCGCGGATGTCGGAATTGGCGGCCAAGCAGTCGCTGGCGGCCGGGCAGAAGCGGGCGGGGCAGCGTTCTTTGCAGGCGGGCTACGCCATCTCGCAGCAGAAGGCGCAGCAGGCGGCGGCGGGGGTGGATTTGTCGGTCGGATCGGCGGCGGAGACGCGGGCGGGGACGGAGTTGTTCAAGGAAGCGGATTTGCAGCAGATTGAGGCAAACGCGCTGATGGAGGCTTGGGGCTATCGTTCGCAGGCGGCGGATTACGAGGGGCAGGCGGCGATGGCGCGGGCGACGCGCCCGCAGCCTGCTTTCGCGGCGGGGATGACTTTGCTGAACGGTGCGGGGCAGGTGGCGCAAAGCTGGTACGCCTTATCGAAAAGCGGCGCGTTGCAGGGCAGGCCGTCTGAAAAACAGGCGGGCGATGATCCGATTTACGGTTTGTATATGCTGAACGGGGGCTGGAAAAAATGAGGCAGGACAATTTCGAGGTATTGCCCGGGGCGTTTTCGGGGGTGCGCTTTAATGCGCCGCAGGTGGGCGACGCGGGGGCGCAGGCTTCCGCTTTCGGGCGTGCGGCAACGGGTGTTGGCGGGCAGTTGTCGGATTTTGCTTTGCAGATTGCAAAGGAAATCAATGAGACGCGCACAGAGGATGCGCGCAATCAGTTGTCGGCCTTTGCGGACGAGTTGCGCCACGACCCGGAAAAGGGTTTGTTCAACCAACACGGGTTGCGGGCGTTGCAGCGCGACAGCGGGATGGCTTTGCCGGATGAGTACGGCAAGGCTTTTCGCGACCGGTTTGAGGAGATTTCGGCGGGCTTGGGCAATGACGAGCAGCGGCGGATGTTGCAAAAGTCGTTTGTGGCAATGGAGGCGGATTTGCGCGGGGCGGCGATGACGCATTTGTCCAAGCAGTTTAAGACGTATCAGGCGGAAACCAATGCGGCGACGGTGCAGAACAGGGGCAACGGGATTGCGGCGAACTGGCGAGATGATGCTGCATTGGACGAAAACGCGCGGGGTTTGCACGAGGCGGTGTTGAAGTCGGCCGTGCTTAACGGTTGGAGCGAAGAGAAGACGCTGTCGGAGCTGACGGCTGCGGGTTCGCGCTTTTTCGGGCAGGCGGTGATGGGTGCGCTGGACAATAACGATACGGCGCGTGCGCAGGCTTTGTTGGAGCGTTTCCGCCCGGCGATGGACGCGGAGACGGCGGCGCGGCTGGATAAGGCTTTGCAGGGTCAGCGCGACGATGAGGCGGCGCACGACGGGGCGCAGGCGGTGATTAACGGCGTTAAGGACGACGGTTCGATTGATGTGGTGATTCCGTTGGGCGGCAGTACGGGCAAGGGCGGGATTTTCCGCGCGGAATCGGCTTCGCACCATTCGATGAACGGCGAGAAAGGGCTGAACTTCGATTCAATGACGACGGCGGATGTGCAGCAGGCGCAGAAAAAACACGAGGGCGCGGGCGGCGCGACGGGGGCGGCGGGGCTGTTCCAAGTGATGCCCGCAACGCTGAAAGAGGCGGTACGCAAGGGGAAAATCCCTGCCGATATGCGCTGGACGCGGGACAACCAAATCAATGTGGTGGGCGTGTATCTGCTGTTTGATAAGCGTGCTGATTCCGTCGGCGCGTATTTGAGCGGCAAGAGCGGCAACCGGCATGCGGCGCAGGAGGGGATGGCGGCGGAGTTTGCCGGTTTCAAACGGCCTTCGGACGCAGGGGCGTATGACGGGGTGCAGGGCAATCGGGCGACGGTGTCCGCCGACGAGGTGGGCGCGGCTTTGGACAAGGCGCGGGAAGCCTACCGCCAAGCCCTGCCGCGCGGGCGCGAGGCGGCACAGGCAGCGGCGGCGCACGCGTTGGTGGCGGGCGGCGGCGTACCCAAAACCTTCCGGCTGCGGGCGAAGGACGAGGCGGAAGCGGAGGCGCAGGTGGCGGCCATCAAAGACCCGCGCGAGCGGGCGGTGGCGCAGAAGGCGTTGCGCGAGGGCTATTCGCTGTTCCATGCGCGGCAGGCGCAGGAGAAGCGGGATTATGCGGACTTTCAAAACGGGGTGCGCGAGAAGCTGGCGGCGGGCGGCAGGCTGTCGGCTTCGGACAGGGCGCGCCTGAAGCCGTCGGATGCCTACGATTTGGAACGCTACACCTGGGCGGTGCGAAACGGCAGGGAGGATGCGCTGTTTCAGGAGAATCGGGGCAGCTATCTGACGCTGAAAATGAATCCGGAGTTGTTGGGCAGTATGGACGAGGCGGAAATTCTTGCTTTGGAAACCAAGTTTGGCGCGGTCAAAACGGCAGAACTGGTAGAGGCAGGAAAGCAAATCAGGGAGGCGAAAGTCCGTGGCGTGAAGGCGCAGTCGCAGGTGAAGGCGGATGTGGTGAACGATATTGCGCGGCTGTACAAAGTCGACCGCAAAGACGACCCCGAACGCTATCACGCGTTGGCCGACAATGTGCAATGGCTCAACAGCGGCCTGCGGGCGAAATTGGGGCGCGAACCGTCGGCGGAAGAGTTGTTGGCGGCTGCCAAGAAAATGCAGGCGGAAGACGAATTGAAGATTAAAGACGGCTGGCTTTGGGACGACACAGAGAAAGAATTAAGGATGACCAAGGCGGAAAAACGGGCGGCGGAATATTGGAAAAACAAGGAGGCAGGAAAATGAGTTTGCGCGAATCGATAGAAAGAATTGAAGAATATGACCGCCACCGGCAGTTTCTCATCGCCCAATCCGAACGCAGCGCGGGCGTATCGCCCGATGAGGCGGCCAAGCGTCGGCAGACGGCGCAGCGGCTGGGCGTGTCCACGCAGGCGGTGAACGACGCGCCGGAGAATGCGGTTTTGCAGGAACAGCTCGACAAGATTTGGCGGGACACGCAGGGACTCGGCACGCTGCGCGGGAAAATGACGGACGCCGATTTCTACGATGTTGCCAAGGACGACACGGGCAGCTTGGGCGTGGTGGAGAAGTACGCGCGTTCGTTCGCCGACGGCACGGTGGCGGGCACGGGCAGGATGTTGTCGGGAACGGGCGAGTTTCTCGACGCGGGCTGGCGTTCGTTTTTGAATGCTGGCAAAAAACTGTTTTTGTCGGAAAAGGGGCAGAATGCAAACTTCGGCCGTTTGCAGGGAAACAATTTCTCCGAGGGCTGGAAGGCGTTCGGCGAACCCGTCAAGGATTTCTCCAAGGAAAACATCGATATTCCCGACAATAAGAAAAACTTCGGCACAAACGTGGCAAACGGGCTGGGGCAGCTTGTGCCGAACGTGCTGGCGGCTTTTGCGGGCGGCGGCCTTGGCGCGGCCACTTCTTCGCTCGGGCAGGGCGCAGACCAGATGGCCGAGGCGGTGCGCAACGACAACGCGCCGCAGCAGAACAAGGATTTAGCGGTTTTGGGCGGGGCAGGTTTCACCGCCTTGTCGGAAAAATTCGCGCTTGACCGGATGTTGCCCAAGGGCGTGGGCGGCACGGTGCTGGGGCGCATCGGCACCGGCGCGGCGGCGGAGGGCGTGCAGGAAACCTCGGAAAACTTGGTGCAGGATGCCTTGCAAAAGTATCTGACCAATCCGGAACACAACATCCGCTTGGGCGAGGCTTTGGAAGCGGGCGGCGTGGGCGCGACGGTGGGGGCGATTGTTACCTCCGTGGCCGAAAGCGCGGCGGGCGTGCGGCGCAGGCGGGGCAGCCGTGCCGCCGCCGAAGAATACGCCGACCATCTCAAACAGCAGGCAGACAATGCGGCGGCATCCAAGCTGACCGCGCGCGCACCGGATTTGCAGGCGGATTTCATCAACGAAAGCTACGGCGAGGAAAACAGCAGGCTGTTTTTCGACGCGCAGACGCTGATGCAGTCGGGTTTGTCCGATACCGTGGCGCAGGCGGTGCCGCATCTTGCGCCGCAGATTGAAGCGGCGGCGGCCACGGGCGGGATGGTGGAGATGACGCGCGGGGACTTCCATGCCTTTCTGCCGCAGG
>ERZ773075.1295-NODE-1295-length-13540-cov-4.36292_pt1 | contig 13540 bp, 14 predicted proteins | sample MGYA00580614_ERZ773075 | MGnify/ENA primary metagenome ERZ773075 (study PRJEB29015, sample SAMEA2738021) | human oral metagenome | biome: human oral; feature: human-associated habitat; material: dental | place: China | collected 2043 ... | reverse complement strand
GGGGGACGTGCGGGGGGGGGGAGCGCCCGCGAGAGCGGGCGCGTGAGGCCTGCCTGGGAAGGGTCAGTACAGCATCGGCTGGTAGGCGTTGGCCCGCAGCAGCCCCTTGATCATCCGGTACAGGAACCAGATGAAGGGAATGAGCGCCAGGAACGACAGCAGTCCGAAGGTGACGAAGCCCAGCGTGCCGAAGATGCAGATCCAGAGGATCGTCCACCAGCAGGTGCGGATCATCCAGGTGAAGTGGCTTTCATAGATGGAGCCACGGGAGGAGGGGCGCTGGATGTAGTTGATGATCAGGGCCACCAGCGACAGCAGGCCCAGCGAGAAGATGGCGCCGATGATATGTAGCCAGTAGTCGAACATGGCCGTGCGCCGGAAGGCGGCTTCACGCTGGGTCTCGATGGTGGTGGCGTTCTCGTAGGTGTAGGGCGGCATGACAGGGGGCTCTCCGTGGTCGGCGGGAAATCACAAGGTGATCCACCCCTCAGATGATGACACAGCCGCCCGGAATCAAGCGGCTGCGCCTTGCGTGAGCCCCTGTCTCACCATCTGTCACATCATGCGCGCCGGCACCCGGCACCCGGCACCCGGCACCCGGTCGCAGGTCGCAGGTCGCAGGTCGCCGGCCCGAGAACTCAGTCCGAGAAGGGTTCCCGGCTATAGGCTCTCAGCGCGCCCTTCACCATGCGGTACAGGAACCAGCCGATCAGCGCGATGCTGCCCGGCAGGGCCAGGATGCGGGTGAAGATGACGACAACCATCAGGACCAGGCAGATGAGCGGGGTCTGGATCAGCTGCTTCAGATGGTCCTCGTAGGCCGTGTCGCGTGCGCGGGAAGAGTAGAACCAGGCCACGAGCATGACGGGGACGTTCAGCATGCCGATAGAGATGAAGGGCCCCAGGAGGGAGGCGGCGTAACAGCCCAGGACGATGTTGCGCAGGCTGTCCGACTGCTGGATGTCGATGGTAGTGGCATTGTCCTGCATGCTTCTGTTCTCCGGCGAGGGCCGTCAGGCGGGTTGAGTCGGAGAAAGCTACGACAACGCTGCGGCGCTGCCGAGGAGCAGGATACGGACGGGCCGGAAGGCCGATCCGAACGGTCGGGCCGGCCCGTGGAGCGGGGATGCCTTTTCAGTGCCCGGCCGTGGCGGCTGCGGCATGCACCAGCGAGGCATACAGTGTCTGCGCTCCCGAGGCCAGGAACTGCACACCCACGCAGATCAGCAGGAAGCCGCTGAGCCGGGTGATGACCTCGATGCCGGTATGGCCCAGCCGCGTGGTGACGGTGCGAGCGCTGCGCAGCAGCAGGAACTCGACCAGGCAGACGGCCAGCATGGCGCCCAGAACGGCCAGGTAGGCGCTGATGCGGTGCTGGAAGGTGCCCAGCTCGCGGATCTGGGTCTCCAGACCGATGACCACGGCGATGGAGCCGGGGCCGGTGATGCCGGGCAGTGCCAGCGGGAAGAAGGCGGGGTTGCTGTACTGCGCCTTGGCCACCTCGGAGACCTCTGCCTTGCCGTAGAGCATGCCATGACCCAGCAGACCGATGACCATGCCGCCGGCCACCCGCATGGCACCGTAGGAGATCCCGAAGGCCTTCATGATCATGCTGCCGGCGAACAGGCTGCCCACCAGGATGCAGAAGCAGTAGATGGAGGCCGAGGTGGCGGTGCGCCGGGTGGCGTCCGCATCCAGGCTGCTGGTGACCGAGGTGAAGATCGGCAGCGTGGCCGGTGGGTTGATGATGGTGATGAGGCTGACGAAGCTGCCCACCAGGAACGCCGTGAAACTGTCTTCCACCATGGGGTCTGCCCGCCTGCCGAAAGAATACCGAAAGGCATTGTCCGGCCCCGGGCAGCATATGGCCAGCATCGGAACGACGGTGTTGCGTGGATCACTCATCAGGGGCAGTCCGATTCGTGCCGGATGACAGCTGTCTCTTCGCCGAACCACAGTACCGAGGCTTCCATGTCCACGAAGGTCCGTTCGTCGGCATGCAGCCTGGCCAAGGCCTGGCGAGCCGCCTGAGTTGCGCGTACTTGCAGGAAGTCGGCTTGACTGTCGTACCAGATCTCGCCCATGGCATCCCAGTCGAACGATGAGGGAGTACGCTGGATGGCCAGGCCGCTGGCATGTTCCTGCGGTGCTGCAACGGGTAGTGTCTTGGTGTAGCGCCGAATCCGCAGAACCTCGCGGTATGCCATGACGCTGGCCGAATGGGCCTGCCAGTGTCTGAGAAATGCCTCTCGGGAGAGCCCTTTCTTTCTTTTGACCAGCATGATCATCTTGAACATCGATCCTCCTGCCATTTGGGCATCTTGTCGAAAGGGGCAGTCTGAAGCCTGACACAATGTCAGGGTCAAGGCAGGCGTGAATTGGCAAGGCGGGTCAGGGAAAGTCCCAAATAGAGAAAGCCCCTTGCAACACGACGCTGCAAGGGGCTTGTAACCCTGGTGATCCGGTGGGAGACCGGTGCTCGGGCCGCAGAACCCGCGAAGGCGGGCAGCGTCCGGGCAGGATCGGGATCAGACAGACAGAAGCCTCAGCCCTCCAGGGCCTTGACCATGTCCTCGACGACCTTCTTGGCGTCGCCGAACACCATCATGGTCTTGGGCATGTAGAACAGCTCGTTGTCCAGGCCGGCGTAGCCGGAGGCCATCGAACGCTTGTTCACGATCACCTGGCCGGCCTTGTAGGCGTCCAGGATGGGCATGCCGGCGATGGGCGAGTTGGGATCCTTCGCCGCCGGGTTCACCACGTCGTTGGCGCCCAGCACCAGCACTACGTCGGTCTCGCTGAACTCGGGGTTGATGTCCTCCATCTCGAACACCTGGTCGTAGGGCACTTCGGCCTCGGCCAGCAGCACGTTCATGTGCCCCGGCATCCGGCCGGCCACCGGGTGGATGGCATAGCGCACCTGCACACCTTTCTCGATCAGCTTGTCGGTGAGTTCCTTCAGCGGGTGCTGGGCACGGGCCACCGCCAGGCCGTAGCCCGGAACGATGATGACCGAGTCGGCGTTGGCCAGCATGAAGGCTGCATCGTCGGCCGAGCCGCTGCGCACCGGACGCTGCTCCTTGGCACCGCCTGCCTGGCCGGCAGCGGCCGGATCGGCCCCGAAGCCGCCCAGGATCACGTTGAAGAACGAGCGGTTCATCGCCTTGCACATGATGTACGAGAGGATGGCGCCGCTGGAGCCCACGAGCGAACCGGCGATGATCAGCATCGGGTTGTTCAGCGAGAAGCCGATGCCGGCTGCTGCCCAGCCCGAGTAGCTGTTGAGCATCGAGACCACCACCGGCATGTCGGCGCCGCCGATCGGGATGATGATCAGCACGCCCAGCACGAAGGCGATGGCAGTCATCAGCCAGAAGGGCGTCCAGCCCTGGGTGGCCGTGAACCAGATGCCGCACAGCACCATGGCGATGGCCAGGATGAGGTTGAGTGCATGCTGGCCGGCAAAGATGACGGGCGCGCCCTGGAACAGGCGGAACTTGTACTTGCCCGAGAGCTTGCCGAAGGCGATGACGGAGCCCGAGAAGGTGATGGCGCCCACGAAGGTGCCGATGAACAGCTCGATGCGGTTGCCCACCGGGATGGGCTCACCGTGGCCGACGATGTTGAAGGCCCACGGCTCGGCCACGCAGGCGATGGCGATGAACACCGCCGCCAGACCGATCATCGAGTGCATGAAGGCCACCAGCTCGGGCATCTTGGTCATTTCCACCCGGCGCGCCATGACGGTACCGGCAGAGCCGCCCACCAGCAGGCCGAAGATGACCAGCGCGATGCCGGAGCCGTTGGACTGGGTGCCGGCGGCCCCCTGCAGCTTCAGGATCAGCGCCACGGTGGTGACGATGGCGATCAGCATGCCCACCATGCCGAAGACGTTGCCGCGGCGCGAGGTGGTGGGGTGCGACAGCCCCTTCAGGGCCTGGATGAAGCACACCGAGGCCACCAGGTACAACAGAACGACGAGATTCATGCTCATCAGAATGCTCCAGAAAACGATACGGGCTGCGCGATGTCAGGCTGCCGGGCAGCCGGCCGCGCGGGGACGAAGGATTGGGCCATGAGGTGCCTCATGCCTTTTTCTCCACCTTGCGCGGCTCCTTCTTCTTGAACATCTCCAGCATGCGCCGGGTGACCAGGAAGCCCCCGAACACGTTGACGGAGGCGAGGATCACGGCCAGAAGGCCCATGCTCCTGCCCAGGCCGGTCTCGGTGAGGGATGCTGCCAGCATGGCGCCCACGATGACGATGGCCGAGATGGCGTTGGTGACGGCCATCAGCGGCGTGTGCAGCGCCGGCGTCACGTTCCAGACCACGTGATAGCCCACATAGATGGCCAGCACCAGGATGATCAGGTTGAGGATGGTGTGATTGACGAGTTCCATGTCGTGAAACCTTGGTTGTATTCGGTGAAGCCGGCCGTCCGGGCCGGCGCGGGCTCAGGCCTTCTGCTCGCGCAGCACCTGGCCGTCGCGGGCCACCAGGCAGGCCTTCACGATGTCGTCTTCCAGGTCGATCTTGAGCTTCTTCTCGTCGTCGACGATCAGCTTCAGGAAATCAAGGATGTTGCGGGCGTAGAACGCCGAGGCGTCGGCCGGCACCATGGCGGGCAGGTTGCCCACTCCGGCGATGCTCACGCCCTGGTGGCGCACCACGTTGTCGGCCTTCGACAGTTCGCAGTTGCCACCCTGTTCAACGGCCATGTCCACCACCACCGAGCCAGGGCGCATGGATTCGACCATGGCGCGCGTGACCAGCACCGGCGCCTTGCGGCCGGGGATGAGGGCCGTGGTGATCACCACATCGGCCTGACGGATGCGCTCGGCCACGGCCTTGGCCTGGCGTTCCAGCCAGGACGGCGGCATCGGGCGTGCATAGCCACCCACACCGGCGGCGGCCTCGCGTTCCTCGTCGGTCTCGTAGGGCACGTCGATGAACTTGGCACCTAGCGACTCGATCTGCTCCTTCACGGCCGGACGCACGTCCGAGGCCTCGACCACCGCGCCCAGGCGGCGGGCCGTGGCGATGGCTTGCAGACCGGCCACGCCGGCGCCCAGGATGACCACCCGGGCCGCCTTGGCGGTACCCGCAGCCGTCATCATCATGGGGAAGAAGCGCTGATACAGGTTGGCGGCGACCAGCACGGCCTTGTATCCGGCAATATTGGCCTGAGATGAGAGGACATCCAGGCTCTGGGCACGCGTGGTGCGCGGGGCAGCCTCCAGGGCGAAGGCCGTCACACCCGTGGCGGCCAGACGTGCCAGGCCGTCGGCATGGTGGGGGTTGAGCATGCCCAGCAGGGTGGAGCCTGCCTTCAGTTGGGGCAGCTCTTCTTCCATGGGGCCGCGCACCTTGGCCACCAGCTCGGCGCCGAAGGCACCGGCGGTGTCCACGATCTGTGCACCGGCTTCCTCATAGGCTGCATCGGTGATGTCGGAGGCCACACCGGCCTCACGTTCAACCAGCACTTCGTGGCCCGCCTTGACCAGTTTCTTGACGGTCTCTGGCGTGGCGGCCACCCGGGTTTCGCCTGGACGTCGCTCTTTCGGGATCCCGATTCTCATGGGCAGATCCTTTCTTGGGGGGTTTCTGGGGCCTCCGGCTCATGCCGCCCCCCGGCAGGCAGGCTGCACGCGAGGAGGCAGGGGTGACCGGAACTTCCCTTAAGGGTTTCCATAATTTTCTACAATGTTCGCATGAAACGTACATTACCGGACGGAGAAGGCCGTCAGATCGTTGTAGGGCTCTCGGGCGGTGTCGATTCTGCTGTCAGTGCCTGGCTGCTGAAAGAGGCGGGCTGGCAGGTCACCGGCCTGTTCATGAAGAACTGGGAAGACGACGATGACAGCGAGTACTGCTCGTCGCGCCAGGACTGGCTGGACGCGGCCAGCGTGGCCGACGTGATCGGCATCGACCTGGAGGCCGTCAACTTCGCTGCCGACTACCGCGAGCGGGTCTTCAGCCTGTTCCTGCAGGCCTACGAGGCCGGCTTCACGCCCAATCCCGACATCCTCTGCAACGCCGAGATCAAGTTCAAGGCGTTCCTGGACCATGCCCTGGCGCTGGGGGCGGAGCGCATCGCCACCGGCCACTACGCCGGCAACCGCATCGGGCCTGACGGCCGGGTGCAGCTGCTGCGCGGCGCGGACGCCAACAAGGACCAGAGCTACTTCCTGCACCGGCTGAACCAGTATCAGCTCTCGCGGGCCGTCTTCCCGCTGGCGGGCATCACCAAGCCCGAGGTGCGCGAGATCGCCGCCCGCATCGGCCTGCCCAACGCCACCAAGAAGGACTCCACCGGCATCTGCTTCATCGGCGAACGCCCGTTCCGCGAGTTCCTGTCGCGCTATCTGCCCACCAAACCGGGCCGGATGGTCGATGACCGGGGCGTGCAGGTGGGCGAGCACGTCGGGCTCTCGTTCTATACCCTGGGTCAGCGCAAGGGCATCGGCATCGGTGGCCGGCGCGACAACGCCGACGGCACGCCCTGGTTCGTGGCCGGCAAGGATCTGGCCAGCAACACCCTCATCGTGGTGCGCGGGCACGACCACCCCTTGCTGCTCACCCAGCGGCTGGCTGCACGCGATGTCCACTGGATCGGCGCGGCTCCCGAGCCGGGGCGCCCCTACGGCGTGAAGTGCCGCTACCGCCAGCAGGACGCCGAAGGGTGGGTGCAGCCCTCATCGCCGGAGGAGGGCGCCGCCACGGACGCGACCCCGGCAGGTGCATCGGCGGCGGCCACCGGCGCCGAAAAGCCCCCCTCACGCATCGAGGTGGGCTTTGCAGAGCCGCAATGGGCCGTCACCCCCGGCCAGTCCGTCGTCTTCTACGACGGCGAGGTCTGCTTGGGCGGGGCCATCATCGACCGGCAGGGCTGAAGGGGGCGGCTGCCCGCTTCCCGCGGTTCGCGTCCGCGCCCCCAGGCACGGAGCCCTGCGTCGGGTGTCGGGCGCCTGACGCCTGAGGGCCGCCAGCAGGCACCCTGCATCCGGCCGACCGTTCCATCCATTCGTCCGCGAGCCATGGCGCCGGGCCTGCCCGGGCGCCAGAATCCGCCACATGGACACCCTGGGCACAGATCGAGACCTTCCTGCACCCGGCGCCAGAACGGCGCGGGGGGGCGCGGCACGTTTGCGCCCCGTGATGGTGCGCCGCCAGCGCCGCCGCCTGCTGCAGCTCATGACCATCGGCCTGGGCGTCCTGCTGGGGCGTCCGGTACTGGCCACCACGTCCCGGCGGCCTCTGGGGCCGATCTCGGCGGGTCAGCGCGCGCTGATCACGGAGTTCCTGCTGGTTCATACCCAGCTGCTGGCTGGCTATGTCCTGTCCGGCGCGGACGGCCAGGCCAATCACGCCACCCTCGACAGCCTGCGTCGCCAGGGCGACGGGCTGATGCAGCGCATCAAGCGCGAGCTGTTCACCCGCATCGAGCGGGGCGACATGGCCCAGCTGGAGGCCCGCTGGCGTACCGTGGCCGATGCCACCCGCACCCGGCCCACGCTGGACATCGCCCGCCTGATGCTGCCCATGGCGCAGGAAGTGGCTGCCCCGCTGGGCGCCTTGCTGCCACCGGTGGACATCAAGGCCGCAGGCGGCAATGAGGGCAGGGCGCGTCGGCGCCTGCTGATGAGCCAGCTGCTGCTCGATGGCGTCAGTGCCTGCTGGTCGCAGGACCTGACGCACTGGGATCAGATGGACGAGCGCCGCGTGATGCTGGAGAAATGGCTCAATGCCGTGGCCCAGCAAGGCACGAGGGGCGTGCGCCTGCTGGCCCAGTGGAACCTGTTTGCCAGCGCACTGCCGCTGCGCAATGCCCACTGCCTGCCGGGGGCGGCCCATACCCTCCAATCCGTGGGCGAACGGCTTTACAAGCTGCTGTAGGGTAAGATCGGGGGCTCTTCCGTACCCGTCCGAAGCTCCCGATCATGACCGCCGACACGTCCGCTCTCGATGCCCTGTCTCCCCTGGATGGCCGCTATGCCGCCAAGGTCGCGCCGCTGCGCGCCTACTGGTCCGAGGCCGCCTTCATGCGCCACCGCGTGCAGGTGGAAGTGGCATGGCTCATCGCCCTGTCCGACGCCGGCCTGCCCGAACTGAAGCCCTTCAGCCCGGCCGCCCGCCAGCGCCTGGAAGCCATCGTGCAGGACTTCGGCAGCGCCGACGCCCAGGCCATCAAGACCTTCGAGCGCACCACCAACCACGACGTGAAGGCCGTCGAGTACTTCCTGAAGAGCCGCGTGGCCGACGACGCCGAACTGGCTGCCGCCAGCGAGTTCATCCACTTCGCCTGCACCTCCGAGGACATCAACAACACCTCGCACGGCCTCATGCTCAAGGGCAGCCGTGAAAAGGTCATCCTGCCGGCCATCGACGCCATCATCGACACCCTGCGCGGCATGGCGCATCAGTACGCCGCGCTGCCCATGCTGTCGCGCACCCACGGCCAGCCCGCATCGCCCACCACCCTGGGCAAGGAAATCGCCAACGTCGTTCAGCGCATGCAGCAGGCACGCGCCCGTATCGCCGGCGTGGCCATCCTGGGCAAGATGAACGGCGCCGTGGGCAACTACAACGCCCATCTGTCCGCCTACCCGGACGTGGACTGGCCCGCCTTCTCGCAGCAGGTCGTCGAAGGCCGGCTGGGCCTCACCTTCAACCCGCTCACCACCCAGATCGAGCCGCACGACTACATGGCCGATCTCTTCCACGCCCTGGTGAACTTCAACACCGTGCTGCTGGACCTGTGCCGCGACATCTGGAGCTACATCTCCATCGGCTACTTCACCCAGAAGCTCAAGGCCGGCGAAGTGGGTTCCTCCACCATGCCGCACAAGGTCAACCCCATCGACTTCGAGAACGCCGAAGGCAACCTGGGTCTGGCCAACGCCCTGCTGTCGCACCTGGCCCAGAAACTGCCCGTCAGCCGCTGGCAGCGTGACCTGACCGACTCCACCGTCCTGCGCAACGTGGGCGTGGCCCTGGGCTACAGCCTGCTGGCCTACGACTCCGCCCAGCGCGGCCTGGGCAAGCTGCAGGTGGCCGAAGCCGCCCTGGCTGCCGACCTGGACGCCAACTGGGAAGTGCTGGCCGAACCCATCCAGACCGTCATGCGCCGCTATGGCGTGGAAAAACCCTACGAGAAACTGAAGGAACTCACCCGCGGCCGCCACATCGGCCAGGCGGACCTGAGCACCTTCATCGACGGGCTGGACATCCCCGAAACCGCCCGCGCCCAGCTGCGGGCCCTCACGCCGGCCAGCTACATCGGCCGGGCCGAGGCGCTGGCGAAGAAGGTGTGATCTGGGGGAGGGGGCTGCCGGCGTTTGTTCGATTTGAGTTTGAAATCGGCAGCCTGCTTTCCTTGCGGAGACTGATTACTGCTTGGTGGCAGGTGAAGTGTTGCTTGCAACTTCCTGGAAGGACTTGCACCGGACAACCAGGGTCTTGTCCGCAGGCGTGAAGAAACCCTGCGCTTTGTTCTGTTGATTGAGAACTTCGTAGCCGGACGGGCCGCACATCAGTCCTGCTCTCACATAGCAGTCGCCAATGTCATTGGTTGCGGAGCAATTGATAGCGTAGCCACGGTCTCCATTGGGGGTCATCATCGGCGTGGAGTGGACGCAGCCAAACAGGACAGGAGCAGCTGCCAGCGCTGCTACGAGGCTCTTTTTCACGGAAATCTCCCTAGTTTGCGAGGGTTGGTCTGGGCGCGATTGTCCGATGACAGCTTGTCCAGAGCGGTATCCCTAAGACTGGTGGATGGGAGATTCAGACAGACGGAGATGTGATGCTTTTCCTTTGATGGAATAGCCACTTCATTTTGTGCTTCCTGGCGAAGGCCAGTGCCTTGTCCACCCGCTGCGTGTAGCGCGGGTGGTCGGCCGGGTAGTACCGTAGTATTCCGATATCAGCCCACACAAGGACCGACATGAAACTCACCGCGCTCGATCATCTGGTACTGACCGTTGCTGACATCGGGCGCAGTGTCGATTTCTATGTGAGGGTGCTGGGCATGGAAGAGATCACCTTTGGTGATAACCGAAAGGCATTGCGCTTTGGTGCACAGAAAATCAATCTGCACCAGCTGGGTGCGGAGGTGCTGCCCAATGCCCAGCATGCCGGCTGCGGGACGGCAGACCTTTGCCTGTTGACCGACACGCCGCTTGACCAGGTGCTGCTCGAACTGCAGCAGCATGGGGTCGAGTGCCTTAGCGGGATCGTTCAGCGCACGGGCGCGATGGGGCCGATTCGCTCGGTCTATCTGCGCGACCCCGATGGCAATCTGCTGGAAATCAGCCGTTATGAATCATCCCCGAGATGATGCAGGTATCCAGAAGGATCATGGCTCGAAACGCAGAGGTTGCGCGGGCGTCTTGTCACATGCCTGTTCCATGGCAGCGACATCCTCATTGCTCAGCCCAGCCTGCCGGCCAATGGTCGCCAGTGCATCGCCCATGCCTCTCAAGTCGTCGATGATTGCATTCGGTCGATGTGCGGTCGCCGGGGCAAGATGAGTCATGCCCCGGAAAGGGAGCCTCTTCAAGGCCTTGCGCCACGGGCTGTTATCTGACCGTGTGCTTCTTCGCGATCTCCACCACCTTGTCCACCCGCTGGGTGTAGCGCGGGTTGTCAGCCAGGTAGTCGGTCGTCATCCAGGTGTCGACGATGACCTCGGCAATGGCCGGGCCGATCAGCTTGCCGCCCAGGCACAGCACGTTGGTGTTCGAGTGCGAGCGCGCCAGCCCTGCGCAGAACGGGTCCTGCGCCACGGCCGCATACACGCCAGGGATCTTGTTGGCGATCAGGGCGCTGCCGTAGCCCACGCCATCAATGAAGATGCCGCGATCGACCTGTCCGTCGCTCACCGCCAGCGCCGCCGGGTAGATGAAGTCCGGCAGGTCGCAGCCTTCCTCCGAGAACGGCCCGAAGTCCACCACCTCGTGACCCTGGCTCTCCAGCCGTTTCTTCAGCGCCGCCTTCATCGCAAATCCGGCGTGATCGCCCGCCATGGCTATCTTCATGTCCGTGCTCCGTGTGGGTGAGGGGGAAGAAGCAAGTGTGCCCCAGAACCGCCCGGCCAGCCGGGCATGTCCGGGCAAGGGGGCATGGATTAGAGGGCGTCAGGCCTTGCGCGCCTTTGTAATATATAAATGGTTATCATCTGCTACAGAGATGATGTAGCATCTGCGTGCTGACGCTGACGCTGACGCTGACGCTGCGGTCCCGATTCCGGTCCAGACCCCGGCGAGGCACACGGCCTTTGTGGCTGACGGCAGGAAGGAGACCCTCCATGCACTCATTCGATCCAGGCAAGCAGCGGACGCTACGATGTCCGATGCCATGACCTTCCGCGTCATGGATAATGAATCAGAACACAATCAAGAATCAAGACGATCAACTCAGGTGAGGAAAACCATGAAAGCACTCAACGCCACCCTGCTTGCCCTGCTGCTGGGCGCATCGGCGTCTGCATCCGCCCATAGTCTCTGGACCCAGGGCGAGAACAAGGATGTCTTCGAGGCAGATCTGATCTACGGCCACGAATTTCCCAAGCCCGAGGTCATCCCCGAGGACCGGTTGGTGCTGTTCGAGCCGTTGCAGGTGATCAGCCCCAACGGCACGCAGACGCTCGTGCAGTCGGGCAAGAACTACCACTATCGCCATTCCGCCAGGCTGGGCAAGGGCACGCACGTGCTGCTGGGCACCTACAAGCCCACCTATTGGACGAAAAAGGCCGATGGCAAGTGGGCCATGGCCAAGACGCGCGCCGATTTTCCGGATGCGCAGAGCTGCGGGCTGTACTCGATGAGCGGCAAGAGCTTCGTCATCGTCGACGATGACGGCGCCTTTGCCACCAAACCGCTGGGCAAGGGCTACGAGATCACGCCGCTGGCCAGTCCCAACGACATCAAGGTCGGAGAGCTGGCCAAGTTCCGCGTGACGCTGGACGGCAAACCGGTGGCCGAGGCCAAGGTCGTGGGCAGCCCGGCCGGCTTCAATTCGGAAGAGGTCCAGATCGAGGCCTTCTATGCCGAGACCGACAAGAACGGCGAGTTCTCGTTCCGTGCGCTGAAGCCCGGCCTCTGGTACCTGTCGTCCGAGGTCGAGCAGCCCCCGAAAGATTCCAAGGTCTGCGACAAGGTGGTCGACGAGTTCACGCTGAGTTTCAACGTGAAGTGATCCGATGACGGGCCGTGCCTGCACAGCCCGTTCCTGCGCTCAGCGTGTCTGCCACGTGATGGGTCGTGATACCGTGCCGGTGATGTTGCCGAACTCATCCCGCTGTTGCTTCAGGTGGCGCTCGGTGACGCGCTGGCCCCGGTAGGTGAGTGCCTTGCCGGGTTTCCATTTCTTGGGCACGCGCCATAGGGCGCAGCTGGTGCGCGAAAAATCACCGATACCCACTTCAGTGCACAGGCCGAAGTCCGACGAGCGGTTGCCGCGCTGCGCGCGCATCACCACCTGGGTGGTGCCGGCATGATCTTCCCAGCTCAGCGGCCCGGCGTCATACATCAGCACCATGTTGCGCTTCAGCGTCCAGGGGCCGACGATCTGCATGTGGGTGGCATGGGCCTGCACGCGGGCGTAGGCACGATCCAGGATCTCGCCCTTCTCGATCCGCTGGGCCACATCGATCGTCAGCACCGCAGCGTCGGCGGCAGCCTTGTCCAGGTTGTCAGGCAGCTTGTTGGCCGACAGGCCCGTCATCACGCGCACCGACGAGAAGGTGTCGTTGTCGCCGATATCGTCCAGGTACACACGGTAATCATTGTAGAAAGGCTGGGTGATGCCATTGCCGCTCTCGGTGGCTCTGACGTTCTGCTTTATCCGGATTACCGGAGGCTCGTCCGCTTCGTCGGTGTAGGCGTCTACCGTGCCTGTCGACTGGGTCAGTGCCGTGGCCAGCACGTCGGCCCGTATGCCCACGCCGGAGATCGGCTTGGCGTCGTTGTCGACCAGCAGCGACTGCGCGGGCAGTGCGGCCTGCGTGACCATGGCCTTTCCGGTGGCACCGGACGGGTTGGCGGGGCCAGCCGGGGTGGCCGGGTTGCCGGCATCGTCGCTGCTCCCGCAGCCGGCCAGCAGGGTGAGGAGGGATATGCCCAAGGACAGCCTTTTCATTGTCATGTTCATGTTGCATGCCTTTCGGTCATGATTTGATATTTCTCATATTTCGATGAGTTGTATTGAATGCCCCGTTTTTCGGGGTTTTGTCATCGTAAATATGCCGAAAGCATCCTATTGAAACTAAAAGTGTCGAAAAGGTTTCGTTTCCGGCGTGCGGCTAATGAAAGCCTGGATTCGGTTACGGCTGGGCCGGAAAGTACGGATTTGCTGACGTCTCGTTGCCCCTTTTCTGTGGCCAATGCGACGAAAAATGTACTCTTCTGCCGTCATTCGGACTCATCCAGGTGGTCCTCTGAACAAGTCCCGTGAACGGACGCGACGGAACGGGAGACAGGACAAAGCAGTCATGCGCCCGTTCTGCGGATGCGATGGCCGAAAGGACTCGTTCAGAGGGTCC
>ERZ773075.1294-NODE-1294-length-13554-cov-79.0193_pt1 | contig 13554 bp, 7 predicted proteins | sample MGYA00580614_ERZ773075 | MGnify/ENA primary metagenome ERZ773075 (study PRJEB29015, sample SAMEA2738021) | human oral metagenome | biome: human oral; feature: human-associated habitat; material: dental | place: China | collected 2043 ... | reverse complement strand
GGCGCCCCCTGCACACCTTCAAAGAAACTATCACAGCCACCCTAGCCCTCTACGCCTACACCAACCCCTGAATAACCTTCCAGGAACTCAGCCAGGTAACTGCGGGCATTGTTCATCCGAAGATTGGACAGCGCGAAGCGCCAGAGATCCACCACCGTCGCATCCGTTCCGGCCACCACCTCCTCACCCGAAAGCGGCGTGGGCTTGGGTGCGCAGATCGGCGGGGGAGTCGTCATGGGGTCAGTGTCTCAACAGGAAGGCTGACCGGCTGCTACCGCGAGTCTCGAGCGATGGGTTGCGGATATCGGTTGTTGGCAGGGGGTAGTGCCAGCGATACGTGAGGGGAGAAGGATCCCGCTTCCGTCCCGCGGCCGTGTGTCGCTCATCGCGTAGACTCGGCGCATGGAGACTCTAGATGTCGACCGAGTGAGGCTGGACGCGCTGTGTCGTCGTTTCGGGGTCGCACGTCTCGATGTCTTCGGGTCGGTCGCTCGTGGTGAAGCCGGTCCAGGAAGCGATGTTGATCTTCTCTACGAGCTTGCTCAGGGACGATCGCTCGGTTGGGAGATCGAGGACCTGTCGCAGGATCTTGCCGACCTGTTCGGGCGCCCCGTCGACTTGGTGTCGCGGCGGGCCCTGCACCCGCTGATCCGTGACCAGGTCCTTGCAGATGCGGAGCCTTTTTATGCCGCGGCCTGAGTATCTCTATCTGAGGGAGTCCCGGTCGGTGGGGATCTCGAGGACGACTGGGTGAAGGCTGACGCTCTGTTCTGGAACTTCACCATCCTCGGAGAGGCAGCTGCGAAGTTGCCTGAGGAGTTTCATGCAGGTCATCCGGAAATCGTCTAGCGGCGGCCCATCGGCTTACGCAACCGAGTCGTGCACGGATACTGGTCAATCGACGTCGACATTCTGGTGACGACGGCACGCAACGATCTTCCTGAACTCGGCCGGCAACTTGACGTCCTGCTATCCGGCATGGAGCCGTAACGAAGCGCAAAGCCGGAAGTCGGCCGCCCGCTCCGTCGTCGTCGCCTGGCTCAGGAGGATGCCACGACCGGCTGGCCCTCGCTGGGCTGGACCACCACGAAGCCCGGGCCGTGGAAGGCCAGCTGGAAGGACTCGCCCGAGCCGCGGCCAATGAGGGAGCCCATCTTGAAGCTGCTCTTGATCTGCGGCTGCAGGTTCGCCGACCAACAGATCGCCGCCTGCGGGTCAACGAAGGTCGGCTGCTGCGAGCAGTCCAGAAGCATCGGCGGACCGTCGGAGGACACTGCCACCACGCCCTGTCCTTGAACCATGAGGTTGAACAATCCGCCGGCGAGCAGCCCGGCATTGCCCAGCATCTTGATGTCGTAGCCCAGGTGTGCGTCGAAGGCCAGCAGGGACGGCGTGTTCACCGTGATCGCGTCGCCCTCCAGCTGGAGCAGGAACACGTTCTGCGCACTGCGGGCGAAGAACACCTCGCCTTGCCCGGCAACACGCATGAGGTTGCCGCCCTCCCCGGTCACAGCCTTCTTGACCATGCCACCCAGGCTCCTCGACCCCTGGTAGGAGAAGTCGATGTTCCCCTGGTAGGCGACCATCGCGCCCTGCGCGGCCAGTACCTCCGGGCCCAGGGCCACACGAAGCATCTTGCTGGACTGGACAGTCCAGCGCTGACCGGTCTCCTGCTCACGGTTGGCCTGATCAAAAAGGGGACTGCGCACGGAAGGCACCTCTGTTCCAAGGGTCGGGGTGTCGATAGGACTCTGACGGCCCCAGGCTACCGACTGGAGAGCGTTGGCGGGCCCAAACCCACGACGCAGTGAGGGGTCCCTACCCACTCGGGTAGGGACCCCTCACTCTGCGGCGTTGCGGCTGCCGGTGATCAGCGCCTCAGTTCAGGCCCTGCGGCGGTAAGCCAGCAGCGCACCTCCTGCGATTGCCGCCAGTGCCAGGGCGAGCGGAATCCCCACAAACGCACCGGTCCGGGCCAGGGCCGATCCGGAGTCGTCCTGTGCCGGGTCGCTCGGCGTCGGCTCACCGGACGGAGAAGCCGTGGGGTCCTCCAATGGCGAGTCCGTACCCGGAACCTCGGTGTAGGCGTTGACGAAGGAGGCGCTGGCCACCTGGTCCTTCTCCGAGACCGTCACCGTCTGGGCCTCCGGGGCCGCCAGCGTGTAGCCGTCGATCGCGGCCGCCTTGGCATCCTCGGTCACGGTACACTGCGTGCCCGTGGGCACCTTCGGCCCACTGGCCGCCTCGCCGTCGGCCTTGGCCTTCAGCGTGCCCTCGGTCCCGTCGGTGCAGGTGTAGGAGAAGGCGAACTCCCTGTCGCCGGCCTGCGCACCCGTCACCGTCTTGAGCACCGAGAAGGAGCCGGTCTGGCGCGTGTAGGTGTTGGTGAAGGACAGGGCGGCGTCCTTCTCCGTGATCGTCACGCTCTGCGCCTCAGGAGTCTTCACGTCGTAGCCGCTGACCTGGGCCGACGACGTCTTCTCCGTCACCGAGCACGTCGCCCCGACCGGCAGCGCCGGCCCGGAGACGGCCGAGCCGTCGCCGCGAGCCGTCAGCTCGCCGCTCACCTCGCCCTCGACGTCGGACGTGCAGCTGTACCCGAAGGTGAAGGCCACGTTCTTGTGGGTCTCGGCGTCGTCGCCCTCCACCTTCTTCGACACGGTGAAGGTGCCGCGGTCCAGGGTGTAGGTGTTGACGGCTGAGACGCTCACGGCGGCGTTGTCCCCGCCGAGCACGTCGAAGGTCGCCTTGCCGCCCTGCACGGGAGTGCCGCCCACGGCCAGGGCGGTCGACAGGCTCGTGCCCTTGGCGGAGGCGTCCTTCTCCGTGAGCGTGCAGGATCCGGTCGGCACGTCACCCACGTGCGTGGTCTGGCCGGCCTTGACCACCACCTGCTTGGGGGATCCGGCCTGGCCGGTGACCTTGTCGGTGCAGGTGTACTCGAAGGTGAACTCCGCCGGTGCCAGCTTCGCGCCGTCGCCCTCCACCGTCTTGGACACCGAGAAGCCCCCGGTCTGGCGCGTGTAGGTGTTGGTCACCGACACGTTCGGAACCTGGTCCTTCACGATCGTCGCCGTCGTCGCCGAGTAGGTGGTGGCCACCGCGTACCCCTCACGCTGGGCCGAGGCGACATCCTCGCTCAGGGTGCACACCGTCCCCGTGGGAAGGGCCGGGCCACCCACGGCGGCGCCGTCCATCGGGACATCAAGCGTGCCCTGGGTGGCCTCGGGGTCGTTGCAGGTGTAGCCGACCTTGACGGTCTCACCCGCCTGAGGGGCGTAGTCGCCTGTGACGCTCTTGGTGACCGAGAAGGTGCCGGTGTCGCGGGTGTAGGTGTTGGTGGCGGTGACGGCCACGGTCTGGTCCTTGGTAATGGTCACCGAGTCCTGCGACAGGCTCGAGGCCACCGAGTACCCGTCCTTGGCGGCCGACGCGGCGTCCTCCGCGATCGCGCAGGAGACCCCGGTCGGGATCTGCGGGGAGGACACGGCCGCCCCGTCACCGGGGACCGACAGGGTTCCCTGCACACCGCCGTCGCAGGTGTAGGTGAAGGAGTACGAGCCATTGGCCGCCCCCTGTGGACCGCCCTGGACCGACTTGGCGATGGAGAAGGCGCCCGTGTCGCGGGTGTAGGAGTTCGCGAAGGCGGCCGTCGCGACCGGCTCGGTGGGGTCCTTGATGGTGACGGTCTGCTCCGCAGGAGCGGAGAGCGTGTAGCCGTCGATCCCTGCGGACTCGGCATCCTCCTTCACCGTGCACGTGGTGCCCTGCGGGAAGGTCACCCCTGCCTGGACGGCCGTCCCGTCGCCCCTGGCGCGCACCTGCCCGGACTGTCCGTCGGAGCAGGTGTAGGTGAAGGCGAAGTCCTTGTCTCGAGCCTCCGCAGGGGCCCCGTCGCCGACGACGGTCTTGGTGACCTGGAAGGTGCCGGGAGCCTTGGCGATGTCGGCCGTGTTGCTGAGGGTCACTTTGGTCGACACCCGGTCGCCGATGGTCACGGTGTTCGTCGTGGTCCTCCCGACCGCGAAGACCGGCTTTCCCCAGGCGTACCCCGAAGGAGTGGGGGAGGCATGGCCGGTGTCCTCGGACAGGGTGACGACGGTGCCCTTGGGGAAAGTGCCCTGGAACGTGTTGGTCTTGCCGATGCTGATGTTCAGGACGGCTGTACCGGAGAGACCATCGGCGTTGAGCGTGCCGGGGGCCTGCCAGCCGGCGTAGTCGCCGGCCGGGCCGGGCAGAACATAGTCGACCTTGACCGGCAGAGTCGTGTTGGCGACGTCGACGGCGTCCAGGGCCGCTCCGCCCAGGGTCTTCGTGACCTCGAGCCCGCCGAAACCGGGGGCCATCGCCACGGTCACCTTGAAGGAATCGGTGTAGCTGCGCGTGAACTCGCCGCGGGCGTCGGAGTGGTCGAGCGAGGCGGCGTTGGTGTACCGCACGCCGGCGATGGCCTTGCCGTTCTGGGAGGTGAACGTCACCGGGTAGGAGATCCGGTAGTTGGACTCAGGGGCGAAGGGGCCCGTCACCTTGATCGTGGCGACCTGCCCCTGGATGTCCACATCCAGGTCGAAGTCTCCGTACTTCGCGCTCAGGTCCTTGCCTGCCGCACTGGTCAGGGACACCCCGGAGATGCCGGGCTCGGCGGCGCTGTTGCGCAGTCCGAGGTACCACCTGCTCTTGTCGGCACTGAAGGTCATGCCCGAGCCGAGCGTGTCCGTGATGGTGATGGTCTCACGGGTCTGACCGTCCGAGGTGATGGGACTGCCTCCCTTGGCCAGCTGCTCCTTGATGTAGTCCGAGCCGAAGTTGACCTCCCACGTCATGGCGGAGGAGGCCGACGTGATGACCGAGGAGACTTTGGAGAACTTGAGAGCCGTGTAGCTCCGCGCAGCGGGGCCCTTGATGCCGCCGTTGCCGGGCAGACGAACGCTCACCTTCTGGCTGCCGTTGACAGTCATATCCACCGACGCGGCCGTGGTGGCCTGTGAAATGAGGAGCAGAGCCTGACCCGAGCCCTTGAAATCCTTGAATCCCGCTGCCTTGAGCTCTTCAACCTTCTCGTTGAAGGTGCACTCCATGGTTCTTTCCGTCAGCTTGCATGAGCCCACCTCGGTGGATACGCCGTTGTAGGGAAGGTTGAGGGGGACGGTTTTCGGGCTCTCCAGGTTCTTGAAATGGGCGCCGAGGTCGATGGAGAAGGAGTCTCCCGGGGTCACGGTGGTCTTGGTGGCGTCCCACGTGTAGGACAGCTTGGCCACGTCCTGCGTCGTGAGGCCCTCGGATGAGAAGTCGTTACCGTCCCGGTCCGACTTGACCAGAGCGAGACCGGACAGCTCGACGTCGGTGTTGACGGCGGCCTGGGCCTGCAAGGGCACGATCATGCTCGCAAGCAGTGTCAGAAGGGCGAGCCAGGTGGCTGTCGACTGCCCTCTTGGCGCGGCGCGCCTGAGATCGGCAGGAACCTGCATGTATACATCCTCTTCGCTAGGGATTCGCGGCCTGGGGTGACCGTGAGTAACCGGCGAAGAGTATCGCGAGGAGGAAATTCAGAACAAGCCTTGTGGTGCGCCTGTCAGCGACTTCAAGAATGTTATCGGAACGTCATGAAAATGTTGTGAAAAAGAAATCTTGGAGCAGCGCCAGAAGTGGATTCCTTTGCGTTTTCGCTGCAGTTCTGGTGCTGTTCGTAGGGGTGGTGATCATCTGTTTTCGTCCAGTTTGGAGGCTGCTTGCCTCGCTCTGAGGATAAGTGTCGGGGTGTGAGTTTGTTTGTGTCAAGAAATGCTGGTGTCACCATGTGAATGCCTTGCAAAATGCGGGAAGTATTGTCGGGGAGGTATTCAGGGGGAGGGTGTGGGTCGATTTCGACTGATGGTGAAGCCGCGGTGCGATGGTTCGCCCATTGACCTGTCTCATGATGCGACCTCTAAGCCTTGAGTTGTTCTCATGCTTGGCCGGCGAGTAAGCGAGCCGGCAGGACGTCGCGCATCTGTTTCGATCGTTAAGAAAGCACATCGTCCCCTCGGCGCCTGCGAACGGAGTCTCATGGAACCTCGCGCCCACCCCTGATCTCATTGCAGGGTCGGTATAGGGCGTTGGTGTCCACATCAGCGCTTGCTCTTACCGACGTCCGGTACCGGTGAAGACGTCGATGTCCCCGATATCCATCTTTGTACCGCCTCTCGCTGCATGGGTGCGGGGCCAGCCGGTGGACGAACCGGCCGCAGACCTTTTGCCATTTTGCGGTGGGTCGTTCCCCTTATCTAGCGGTCGCCAGCGCCCGGCTGCCGCAGGTGACTTTCGCTCCCGGATCAATAAAGACGGGGGCAAGACATCTGTGCCCGCAGCAGTTGCCCCAGCCTCCAGCACCTACCACCAGGAGCTACTCACAAGGTAATGGGCAAGCGCTGCTTCGGTTATCGACACACAGCCTCCAGTCCAGGCTGACGACCTTGTCGAAGACGACCTGTTCAGGGGAGCCGGGTCGGTGATACCCCAGCGGATGGGTATCGACGTGGACCGGTAGCAGCTGGGCGAACTGGTTCCAGGAGTTCTATTACCGATGTTGGCAGGGTGGGGATAAAGAAACACTCCCAGGAACAGGAACGAGTACAGACAACTGACTTCTTGCCGAGATCTTGCGCCCGCATCCCGGTCCCACACCGCACCTACTGACGCAGTCTCTAAGTCCAAAGCAGTGATCCTTCCCTCGCATCACCACCTCCGTCAAACCCGGAACGATTCACAGTGTGATCGCCTAGACTGGTCGGCATGTTGGTTCTTGGCACTGCTTCACTGCGTCTGCGCACCCGCTGACGGCGGTGAGCACACTCCACGTTGTTGCTCCCGCCCCGGTAATCACGGCCGGGCGGCTCTTTTGGCGTACCCGGCTCCGCAACAACCACGGAGCAAACAGTGTCTACCTATCGACATGGCCGTCACGAGTACGGCCAGAACTTCCTGACTGACCAATCCATCATCGCCGCGATCGCACGGCTGGCGGTTGCCACAGAGGGGCCGATCATAGAGATCGGCCCCGGCGACGGAGCACTCACCACCCCACTGGCTCGTCTCGGACGACCAGTCACCGCGATTGAGATCGACGCGCGACTTGCCCGACGCTTGTCCGAACGACTTCCGTCGCACGTGGACGTCGTTTCCGACGACTTCCTGATCTATCGGCTTCCGACGTATCCCTATGTGCTCGTCGGCAACTTACCGTTCCACCAGACCACAGCCATGCTTCGACGCATGCTGCATGCCCCCGCATGGACAAATGCAATCTTGCTCGTGCAATGGGAGGTCGCACGGCGAAGAGCTGGCCTTGGCGGTGCAACGATGATGACGGCGCAATGGGCGCCTTGGTTCGAGTTCACACTGCACGCCCGCGTTCCATCGCGCGCATTCACCCCACGTCCTGGAGTCGACGGTGGAATCCTCACCATCTACCGCCGTGAGCATCCGCTGCTTCCCTCGACGCAGCGACGCCAGTTCCACGCACTGGTTCACCGCGTCTATACCGGTCCTGGTTGCGGGCTTGCTCAGATCCTTGCACGCAACACCGCACTGGGCTCAGCACGGGCTGCACAGGCGTGGCTGAGTCGCCACGGCATGACGGCTGCCGGACTGCCGAAGGACTTGCCTGTCGAGGCGTGGGTGGACTTGTTCAAGGCAACCGCGCATCGCCAACGGAATGCCTCACGAAGACACGTTCGGTAAGGTCCCGTCGATGAAGTGAGAACGTCGACGAGCGAGCGGACTCTCATGGAGCCTTGCGCCCATCCCTGATCTCATTGCAGGGTCAGTGTAGGGCGTTGGTGTCCACATCTGTGACGAAGGAGCCCCGGCGTCGCCATCTCGTGAGCAGAAACGTTGAAATCATGAGGTTTCTCGTTGTCGACACGGCTCCGCCCCAGGTCTTTGTCACAGATGTGGACACCATCTGGCTGAATCCTGTCGGCGTCGCCTGAGAGATCGTCGGCCCCGAGCTCCGCCGCGTTCACCTGCGCTTGATTCGTGCCAGGTGACCTCGCCGGATGTGAGCGGAGGACACGCACGCGAATCGAGGTATCAACAGGGGAGTCGGAGGATGCCTCTGTAGGCTGCGCACCGCCCCGAGCCGGCCGCAGTCGGCCCACCACCCCAGCGCAGGAAGGGAGTCCGGCAGCCTTATGACCATTGAAATGATCGTTGCACTCATCGGTGCCTCCATCGTCGCCTACGTGATTGCCGACAGGTTCCGCCTCATCGCCCCGGTGCTCCTCATCGCCGCAGGAGTAGTGGTCGCATTCATTCCCTTCGAGGGGGAGATGACCCTCCCCAGCACGGTGGTCCTCACGATCTTCCTACCGATCCTCCTGTACTGGGAGTCGCTGTCCGTCTCCCTCAACCGGATGCGGCGAAGCCTGCGCGGCATCATCCTCAGCGCCACGGTCCTTGTTGCCATCACAGCGGCCCTCATCGCCCTCATCGGCGTCCTGACGGGCCTGAGCCTGGGCGCTGCGCTCCTGATCGGTGCCTGCCTCGGCCCCACCGACGCCACCGCCGTCTCCAGCCTGGGGCGCGGCATCAACCCCAACGGCCGCACCGTCCTCCAGGCCGAGTCCCTCCTCAACGACGGTACCGCCCTGGTTGTCTTCGCCATCGCCCTCCAGACCGCGCAGGACTCCTCCGGCGTCACGGCCGGTCTCGTCACACGAGAGCTCCTCCTGTCATTCGGCGGAGGAATCGGGGTGGGTGCCGCCGTCGGCGCCGTCGTCACCAAGATCGGCATCCGCGTCCGCACCATTACGGACGACCCCATGCTCGCAACGATCACCGCCTTGGCCACCCCGTTCGTCACTTTCTTCCTCGCCGAGGAGATCGGCGGCTCAGGAGTTCTGGCCGTCGTCACCTGCGGCATCGTCATCTCCCGCTTCGCCGCCCCGCACATGTCCCTGGGCTCGCGCGTCCTCGGCACCCCGTTCTGGACCATCCTCACCTACATCCTCAACACGATTCTCTTCGTCATGGTGGGCGTCGCACTCCCCGGGATCGCAGCCGACCTTCCGCGCGCCGACCTCACTCGCGGTCTCGTCCTCATCCCCATCATCTACATCGCCATGGTGGCGGGCCGATTCGCCGGGAACCACCTCATCATCTACTCCATCCGTGCCCTCGACCGCCGCCCCGAGCAGCGCCTGCGCCGCACCAACTTCCGCGGCCGCGTCGTCTCCACGGTCGCCGGCTTCCGCGGCGCGATCTCACTGGCCATGGCGCTGTCCATCCCGGTCGCTTTCGACGGCGCTGCCTTCGCCGAGCGCGACCTCATCATCCTCATCGTCGCCGGCGTGACTCTCCTGTCCCTCCTCGTCCAGGGGATCGCCCTGCCCTATGTGGTTCGCTGGGCCAACGAACGGCCTTCGATCGGCATGCGGACGGCCGAGTCGATCGAGTCTCGGGAGACCGAGGCTCTCGCCGGCATCCTCGGCGACACCATCAATGAAATCGAGGCCATCGCCGAGAGCGCCGGTGTTGACGACGACGCGGTCATCTCGGCTGTACGCGCCGACTACAAGCGCCGCTACACCTCCGTGAGCAACGCCGGCGCAGAGGAGGAGGCGCGCGTCTACGGTGACCCGGAGAGCGCCCTGCGGCTCGCCGTCATCGACCATCTGCGTCAGCATGTGCACGACCTGCGCTTCTCCGGCCGCATCGACGACTCCACCGCCTCCAACGTCAACCGGCGCCTCGACGTTGAGACCCTCCACATCAACGGCCCCATCGACGTTGAATGAGCTGGCGGCCCGCTGGACGGTGACATCGGTCGCCTCCGCGCCGTTCGCTTGGCAAGGCGTGCCCGACGAGTATCTGTGGTCCTGTCACCGCAGCCTGAGCCGCGCCAGCTCACCTTGCTGGGTGTGAGCAAGAGGTCATGCACGCACGGTGAGGTATCTGGGCTCCACTGTCACCGGTTCCGGCAACTCTTGCCACCTTGTCACCATCCGAGGCGAGGTGATGGATACGATGATCCAATGCCGTGTGAAACCAGGGGAGTGGCGGTGAGCGTCAGTGCCGACGAAGCGTGTCGGACGTTGCCGGCGCTCATCGACCTCGTCGCCACCAGTCACCATGCCGTCGAGATCGTCTCGAGTAATGACCGCGCGGTTCACATGCCTGCCGACGAGTACGCGAACTGGCAAGAGACCGCCCACTTCTTTCGGTCTCCCAAGAACGCCCGGCGTCTCCTCGACGCATACGAACAGGTCCTCACGGACTCCCGCACTCGACCTGACCGCATTGCAGGGGCGCTGGAAGGTGTTGGTGTCCAAATCGGTGACAAAGGAGCCCCGGTGTCGTCAGCTCAGACGAAGAAACGTTGGAATCATACGGGTTCTTCTCATCCGTTTTGCTCTGTTCCAGGCCTTTGTCACCGATTTGGACACTATAGGACGTCTCGTTGGTGAGGACGGAGGACTGCTGGGGTTCTTCAGTGGCGCCGGGTCCACCTGCGCTCGATCTGCGCCATGTCAGCTCGCCGAATGCGAGCATCGGTCACGCAGGCAAAACTCCCCACCCTGCGGCCTGCGGTTGACGGCCAACAGTCTGTGGCCGGTTGCCGGCTGGAAGCCACCAACCGGCATCCGGCATCCGGCGGCGAGCCCGGTCCACGGCCGAACCGCGCCGCCGGGGAGAACCGCACTGAGGGGGTGGGACGCGCCGGCGTCCCACCCTTCAGTGTGCTCAGAGCCGGATCGAGCCGACTCATCGCGTATTCAGTTCTTCGAGCGACGAGCCCGCAGCAGCAGGTAGCCGCCAACAACCGCGACACCCGCAAGGCCCAGGACCAGTAGCGCGTTGGTCCCTGTGCGAGACAGGCTGCGGCCTGGCGCCGTCGCGGCCCCGGTCGCTGAGGCGCTTGGAGCGCCTGCACTATCGGTCGGCTGAGCCATGGCGCCGTCGGACGGCCGGTCGATCTCGTCGGGCTGGGTGCTGGGAGCCGGCGTTGCCCCTGGAGCCTGGCTCGGCGCCGGGCTCGAGACCGAGGGTGCCTGCCCCGTCGGTGTCGGCAGCGAGGTCGCGTTCGGGCTCGCCGTCGACGGTGCCCGTTCCGTTGCGCTCGGCGTGGGAGCAGAGCTCGCGTGCTCGCTCGGCTGCCCCGACGGTGCAGCGCTGGGCTGCTGGGTGGGCGCGGCTGAAGGCTCCGTCGTCGGTTCTGGCGAGGGCTCGGCGGACGGCTCCGACCCTGCAGTGGGCTGGCTGCTCGGCGCGGTCGTCGGTTTGCCGCTCGGCTCCGGTGTGGGCGCAGTGGTCGGCCCCGTGGTGGGCTCGCTGCTCGGTGCAGCAGTCGGCTCAGCGCTCGGCGCGGTCGTGGGCTCGGCGGACGGTGCGGGGCTCGGCGACGGCCCCGGGGCCTGCGCCTGCGTGCACTGGTCGCCGACCCAGTTCATCGTGAAGTTGCGGTACCAGATGCCGCCGTAGCTCGCGCCGTCACTGGCGTCCTCACTGAGCAGGCCGATGCTGCCGTCGGACTGCACCGCGATCGTCGTGTAGCCGACGAATGGCTCGTGGAAGACCTTGCCGGTCGCCCAGGAGGCGCCGTCGTCGCAGGACATCGAGATGGTGCCGCGGTCGCGCGACCACGGCGTCGGGTTGGGCGAGTGGCTCAGCAGCAGCACCTTGGCGCGCGAGTCGCCGGGGGCGGCGTTCGGGAAGGCCCGAATGATCTGGGCGTTGTCCACCGAGTCGGGCAGGTTCTTGTCGCTGGCCGGCTCGCTCCAGGTCTGCCCGCCGTCGGTGGACCTGGCCACCTTGCGGAAGCCGGAGCCGTCCGAGGCGCGCGAGTTGAGCATGAGGGAGCCGTCGGAGAGCTCGACGACCTTGTTCTCATCCATGCCGGTGCCCACCGGGGAGCCGACCTGCCAGGTGGCGCCGTGGTCGTCGGAGTAGACCGAGACCGCCTGGACCGCGCCGCCCGCAGTCTTGATCGTGTACTGCTGCACCAGGCGTCCGGCGTGAGTGCCGTGGTGGATCTGGATGCCCTGGCCCGAGGCCGCGAAGCGCGAGACCCAGGGGTTGTCCTTCGTGATGTCCGCGGTGATGGTGCGGTGCGTCCAGGTCCAGCCGTTGTCGGTGGAGGAGGAGACCTCGGCGTGGATGACGTTGCGGTCCTCGGGGTCGGTGCCGGCTCTCGAGCCGCCCCAGCCCTGGTCGTAGGACTTGACGTGGAAGTTGAAGATCGTGCCCGTCTGGTAGTCCACCACGTAGCTCGGGTCGGAGTAGCCGACCTTCTGGCCCGTCTCCGTGCCCTGGTGGATGTAGGTCGGCGCCGACCAGGTCTTGCCGCCGTCTGTGGAGCGCAGCTGGACGATGTGGTTGGGGTTGGGCGCGTCGCTGCCCTGGTTGCCGTTGTCCTTCGGCCGCTCGTCGTAGGCCACCAGCAGGTCGCCGTTGGGGGCGGTGGTGATCGCCGGGATGCGGTAGTTGTCGGTGGCCGTGTTGGCGGCCAGGTGCTGGGCCTGGCTCATCGAGGCCGGTAGGTCCGTGCTCGCGTCGGGCGCCGGGGCGGGCTCGGCCTGCGGGTGCTGGCCGACGACGCTGATCGGGCTACCGGTCGCGGTGAGCGTCTGGAGAGCGGCGCCGTCGGTGCCGGTCGCCGTCAGGGTGATCGACGGCGTCCACCGGCCGGCGTCGACGTCGGCCTGCGTGATCGTGTGCATGAGCGGCTTGCAGTTGTAGACCGCGCCCTTGCCCGGCTTGAGATTGCCCCAGTGGCACTGGCGGGCCAGGTCGTCGAAGGAGGAGCCGGTGGCGGCGACGTTGATCGTCTTGTCCGACACCGAGCGGATGCGCACCGTGTAGCTGACGGTGTCGCCGAGCTTGTAGGTCTCCTGGCTCGACGACGGAGTGAAGGACTCGACCCGCAGCGAGGCGGGCTTGACCGGGATCGTCGTACCGCTGATCGTCTCCGGGGTGCTGAGGACCTGGCCGGCGTACTCCACGGCCTTGACCTCGTAGGCGATCTGTGGGGTGAAGCCGCCGGCCTTAAGGTCCTCGGCGGTGACCGTGTGCGTGGCCAGGCCGGCACAGTCGGTCTTGGTGACCCCTGCGGGGACGTTGCGCCAGCGGCACTTGGAGACGCTCCCGGACAGGTTCGTCGAGGCCGGGGCGTAGGAGTGGGCCTCGCCGCTGGTGTTGGTCAGGGTGATGTTGAAGGTCATGACGTCGCCGACGGCGTAGAGGCCGTCCTCGGGAGCGTTCACCTGAGTGATGGTGATGTCGGCGAGACCATCGGTCGTGGGGGAGGCGTGCGCTGGGGGCGCTGCGGCGATCAGGCCGGTGACAGCCAGGGGGAGTGATCCCAGCAGGGCCGTCAGGCGCCTCGGGGAGAGAGGATGGTGCGATGTCATAGGTATTCCGTTCGGGGAGTCGAGGCAGCCTTGCCTGCGACGGGGGAGTGTGGACGACAGATATCAGACGTCTTGCGATAAGGTAACGGATGGTTGCGATTCTGCAAAGTTGGGCGAGTCGTCGGCGACGCGCATAATCTGCCGTACGTTAAGTTTCTCTCTCCCC
>ERZ773075.1293-NODE-1293-length-13557-cov-3.29551_pt1 | contig 13557 bp, 2 predicted proteins | sample MGYA00580614_ERZ773075 | MGnify/ENA primary metagenome ERZ773075 (study PRJEB29015, sample SAMEA2738021) | human oral metagenome | biome: human oral; feature: human-associated habitat; material: dental | place: China | collected 2043 ... | reverse complement strand
GTAAAACCGTTCTGCAACCAACCGTTACAGAACGGTATTTTTTTTGAGCAGCTTATTTAGCTACAAGAGCCACTACCACGGCGAAAAGAGCTACCCCTTCGATAAGTGCCGCAGCAATGATCATTGCTCCTTGTATCTTAGAAGCCGCCTCTGGCTGGCGTGCAATCCCTTCCATAGCGGAAGATCCGATTTTACCAATACCGATGCCTGCTGCAAGAGCTGCAATACCAGCTCCAATTCCTGCTAATGCCATAATTGAATGTATTTAATGTGTTAATGTTTACTTAATTTTAAAACTTCCTGCTTCCTCTTGCCCTCAATGATGTTCCTCAGCGTGATGTTCCTCCGCTACGGCTCCTCCTATGAAAAGGGCAGAGAGCAAAGTGAACACATAGGCTTGGATAAAGGCTACCAATAGCTCCAATATACTAATAAAGAGCGCAAAAGCTACTGATACGGGAGATACCAGCACTGTTTTGAAGGTGAAGATAAGTCCTATCAAGCTCAAGATGATGATATGTCCTGCGGTAATATTGGCAAAAAGTCGTATCATAAGGGAGAAAGGCTTAGTAAGCATCCCGATCACCTCTACTGGAATCATAATTGGTGCCAGCCAAGCGGGTACTCCCGGAGTGGCAAAGATGTGTTTCCAATAGTGCCCATTCCCACTGAAGGTAGTAATAAGGAAAGTTACTACAGCCAAGGTACCGGTGAAGATAATATCATTGGTTAGAGTACCTGAGATAATAGGTACTAACCCTAAAAGATTTCCTATAAGAATAAAGAAGAAAACAGTAAGCAAATAAGGCATATAACGCCCGTATTTTGCACCTATATTAGGCTTGGCTATATCGTCACGTACAAAGACGATGAGCATCTCCAAAAGATTGGCCAGCCCCTTGGGTGCTTTAGGATTTTTTCGGTAAGAGCGTGCTACGGAAATGAATGCCCAAACCATCAGCAGTGCAATAAGGAAGAGCAATACAACGTTCTTGGTAATGGAGAAGTCCAACGGACGAGCATTGGTCACATGTTGAGCATCGTCATAGAAGAGATTGCCCTGCATATCTGTATAGTAGATTTGCCCATGTACACGGGTAAAATACTGACTTCCACAGCTCACCACTACTTTTCCCTCATCGTCATGATGGAATTCGCTAGAGAGGAAAGTCACCAAGCCCTGATCCGTCCACAGAATCACCGGTAAGGGAATACTCACCGCATGCCCCTTCCAATCGAAGAGGTGATAGTCGTGCGAATCGGCAATATGATGCATCACAATGCTTGTATAATCCTCTTCTTTTTCCTCTAAGGCTTCTCCCTGCTGCGCCCACATCCCACTAAGGGGAAGTACTAACAGGCTTAGAAACAGCCACTTACTAATGATTTTTCGTATCATCTCTCAGTAATTATTATGTCTTTGCGTTTGCTTATTTTTACAGGTACAAAGATACATTTTTATTTTTATTTTCTCTTACTTTTTTTGTTTTTTTTAAGGAGAAGACTTTATAATGACCAATACCTAATACCTAATTAATTTACAAAATCGCTCATCTGCATAGAAAAAGAGAGACTTCCAGTGGTGGAAGTCTCTCTTAGGGTTATATCCCTTTTGGTAGTGAGTGATTCGTCACTTGTAACTTGTCATTAGTCACTAGTCACTTGTCACTTGTCACTATTTACTATCTATAAAGGGTAAAGTGTCCTTTGAAGGTACGGTTGTCATCCGGTTCATTCAAGCGCAATACATACCAGTAGTCTCCGGTAGGAAGCGCTTCGCCTCCGTAGGTACCATCCCACTCTTGCTTGTTGTTCAAGGTGGCTATGTGGCGTCCGTAGCGGTCGTAGATCACTACCTCTGCATTCGGATAGCTAGCTAAGTTCAGCGGTGCCCATGTATCATACTGTCCATCTCCGTTCGGTGTGAAGAAGTTCGGCACTTCTACATCTACGAACTCTTTGTACAAGAATACCGAGTGACCACAGGCCTCTTTGCCGCCATTCTCCTTATTAAGCTCGCCCTTGCTATCCTCTACATACACACGTACTTTCTTCTCTACCTTGCCCGTATCCGGATTCTCTTCTTCATAATCGGTACGCTGTACATAGTAGGTCACCTCTTCGCCTGCCGTTACATTATCCACACGTTGTAGATAGTGCGCCTTGGCCTCTTCTGCTGTATGGTATTGAGCTGATCCGAAGTATATCGTGTACTTCTGCTTACCTCCTTCTACCTTCACCTTCAAGAGGTTCAAGTCATTGGACACACTGGTGTTGGTGATCTTCAGTGGTGGATAGTACTCTATGTTCAAGTCTCGTATGTCTTGGCACAATGGCAAGTCGCTCATCCTTGGGTTGTCCTTATCAAAATAGTACAAGTACAACTTATAACGATTCAAGCCTTCTTGGAGCGTTCTGATATTGTTGAGCTGGTTGACAAGTGTCGCATGCTTGATACGGTACATGTTGTGGGTGTTATCCCCTCCTACCGAGCTGGTTCCTTCGAACTCATATCGCTGGGTCGGTAGGCTGCCGCCTTCCACTCCGATGGCATAGCGCAAGCGGTTGGCTGCTCCATGGATACTTGGGTTGACTACCAAGTATGGGGTCGTTACCGATACATATACGTCGTAGGTCGCTTCGGCTGCCGTGTCGCTGTTCACTCCTCGGGCTCCAGCCACTACCAAGACTTTGTTATTCTCATCAATCACACTGTTACATTGGTACTGTTGGGTTATCACCCCTGCTAAGTCTACTCCTTCGATGATCTCGAAGTTCTTACGCTCCTTACAATCATTCGAGTCGGTTACCAAAAGCATATACTTACCTGCTGCTAAGCCTGTGATGTCAAATGGGGTGGCCACACGTACACGCTGACCGCGCTTGCTGGTGGAAGTACCATCTTCCTTGAACAACTCCCAGTTATAAGGTGAGTTACCTCCGTCGAGCACATAGGTGATCTTACCATTGGTTTCTCCCTTACAGCCTACATGCTGGATGGCTTGCTGAGTGATTGAAATCCTTTGTGGTGCCTCCACTGGGATGTTGATCTTCTCAACGATACAGCCATATTTGTTATCCTTCACTGCTACCGTATAGGAGCCTACCTTGAGGTTGTCGAACACATTGTTGGTTCCTTGCCATTGGTAAGTACCATCGGCCTTCTTCATACCATATTCGAAGTCTTCTGAACCTCCGTGGGCGGTGATCACAAAGGAGGCATCCGCACTGTCGTGGCATTTTACCTTAGGTACATTCGGTACATCGTCTATCGTAATTGGTGACTTAGGTGCCACTGTAATCGGATCCGATGTCTGGTAACATTCCTTATGACCGGTTACCTTGTGGTATACGCGGATCTTATAGGTCTTGGTCGTATTGCCTCTGAGGTCTACATCTAAGTTGAACTTCGCATTGTCATGCGCCTCGAAGACATTGGAGTTCTCCCTCTCAAGGGCATAGCGTACATTCAAGGCCAAGTTGGTCGGTGTTACACTTGCTTCCACTACATACTTGATCACGCCATCGACACATTCGTACTTACCTTCGCTTAGGTGTAGCTTCACCTCTGATCCTTTTTCAATATGTACAGAGGTTTCTGCCAAGCATTTGTCATTCTTATCCTTCACCACAATGGTGTGGTCTCCAGCGGAGAGGTTCTCTATCTTCGTTCCGTTAGGATCTCCGCCGCCTACTCCAAGGGTAAAGTAAGGGATAAAGGCGCCGCCATCTATACTTATCTTATACTCCTTGTTGTCGCTTACCTCTGAGTAAGGCACCCCGCCGTATACTCTTAGGCGTGCTTCTCCATCGCTAGCTCCTTCACAGCTTTCGTGTAGGGTGAACTCTGGGTTCACGGTCACACTAAGCGGTTCTGGTTCGTTGACGATGAACTCTATCACGTCATCGGCTATCGGAGTGGTCTCTCCGGCTTTGTATATCTCATGAGGACGGCAACCGTTCTCATCTTGTACTATCACAAAGTATCTTCCTGGTGCCAAGCTATCGATCACACCGTCTGGTTTTTCTAAGAATCGATCCAAACGTGGAGAGATCGCATAGGTGAGCTTTCTTCGGGTTCCGTTTAGGTAATTCAATCCATCGGTGTGGGTGATTTTGATCTTACCATCTTTCTCACCATTACATGTAACATCTTTTACCTCGAACTTCACCTTGAATGGGGTCTCTTCGGTGATGACTATATCTCCTGTAGAGACTATTCCACAGCCACCATTGGCTTGGGTTACCTCTGCCTTGTAGGTTCCTGCTGAAAGGCCTTCGAAGACTCCTTGGTTGTTTGAACCCACTGTAGTGCCTGCCTTCTTGAGGGTGAAGGTGTATTGCTCATCGGCCTTACCTCCTGTGGCTCTTACGGTGATCTTACCGTAGGAGGCCTGATAGCACTTGAGTGTCTGAACACTCTCTTCAGGGACATGGGTGATGGTCAATGGCGCTACCTTGCTCACTGGTACAATGTTACTTTGTCCTGAACAATAGTTTCCACTTCCATTATTGTCCTTGACTGTTACACGGTACTTCCTATCGACATTACCTCCATTGTTCTGGGCTTTTAGCTTCGCTGGGAAGTTGATGGTGGCCCCTGAGATACCTCCTCCAGTGATGTCGGAAGATCCAGCGCTACCCAAAGATACAGGGTTGTTCTCATCCGTTACGTCAAAGATCTCTGCTGTATAGGTAGCACGAGCGCTTTCCATGCCTGGACGTGGATCTACCTCTACCAAGAGGTCTCCTGCCGTTGTACAGCCTGGCTGCTTGGTGATACGTGCACGGGCTATGATCGTTCCTGGGTCTTTCACTATGATAGGATCGGTGTCCATATAGTCATCCGCACACAATAGCGCTGAGTAGATACGTACAAAGTACTTACCTGAGCCTATATTGCGGAAGGTTACCGTTCCACGGATCGTAGCAACATCATCTGGCAGGATCACTCCTAAGGAGGTGTTGGTCTCTGCATCGAAGAGCTCGGGCTGGGGACGTCCTTTCAGTTCAGCGGCTGTTCCTCCATCAGGGTGTGGGGTACCTGAAGGTACCATACCTCCGGATACGCCTACCAATTTCAAAGAGCCATCCTGTGCCCCTACACAGCTTGGGGTTACCGTTAGGTTGCTTGTAGGTTGTTGCAAGTCCATAAGTGCATTGTTATACTGCAAGAAACGATAGGTGTCTAAGTTGCGTACACAGCCTCGGCCGTCTCTCACTTGTATATAGTGGCTGCCTTCGCCCAAGCCTCCAAAGGTGGTCTCATTCGTCCAGCCGCCTTCTGCACCGTTGCTTACTATTCGGTAGAGGTAAGGACCTCCCCAGCCTCCAGTTGGAGTGCCGGTAACGGCTATCTCGGCATCATTGTTGGCAACTCCATTACAGTAGGTCAAGCCTTTGGTCATGGCCGTAGTCACATTGATCATACTTGGACGTACCACTGTGGTCTCTGCTATCGCTTCACACTGGCTATCCACTACTGTTACCTTCACTTGGAAGCGAGTGGTCGAGCCATTAGGAGCCAAGCTATTGGATATGCTTACTGGGAACTCTACCGAAGGTTCGGTAGTGGCCGCGGACAATCCTGAGGTATAGCCTGGAGCTACCGTACTTAATTGGTAGGTATAACCATTCTGCTCGTAATCGCCTCCTTCTACCTCGATCTTGAACTTAAGAGCTACACTTGGCAATGAGCTGTCTTGATCCGCACAGCCTCCTTCCACTAAACTTAAGGTTACCCTTGGCTTCACGCTCTTGATCACCTTATAGTGTTCTGGCAATACATAGGTACACTTGGTGTCCTTATCCAGTACTGTAATGCGGTACTCTGCCTCATCAGTGGTGATGTTTGGCAAGATAATATCTCCTGAGATTCCTGTTCCTGGGATATCTGCCACAGGTCGCTCTCCTTGAAGATAGATTCCTACATCCGTATAGTTTCCTGTTCCTGGATCTCGCTGCTCTATATGGAGGTTGTATCCATTGGTATTGGCTACATTACCATGGGTATGTACCTCAAACTTAATCTTCTCTACCGCTCCCGTAGCACAACTCATACGCTGGCTACGTGTTACCGATACAGAGTCTATCTTATGAAGTGTCCTAACTGTCTTGGCAAATGCCGGATAGTTCGTATCGTCTATCACACAGCCCTTGCCATCGGTGATCTTCACCTTGATAGGATAGTCAAAGCCTGTATCTGGCAATTCAAAGGTATGAGACTCACTATAGTTCGAAGCCGCTGGGTAGGTTACCAATGGCTGATTCTTCACTTCTCTTTGAAGTACCGCATTCGAGCCATCCAATACCTCTATCGTATAAGGAGGAATACCTCCTGCTATCTTCACACGCAACTTGGCATGATCCGGACTTGGGGTCACCCCGTCTATCGCTGTGGTACTACAGCTTCTATCTACCAAGAGGGCACCTCCATTTGTATCTGAAGGATCTGGCTTGATATATGGATTCTGGTGGATTCTTACCAGGTTCAATGGATCATTGGTTACCTCATAGCCTCCACATACCCCATTGCTTGAGGACTTCACAAAAAGCTTATAATCAGAATTGCCTGCTAAGCCTTCTACTCTATAGCGTACCGAACCGGCTGGATCTGTAGGCTTGCTTGGGATACGATCTAAATCTGTGATGTCTTTTTCATGTGCAAAGCTTGTACTTCCTATAGGGGTGGCTCTTTGCAAGTCATATTCAAAGGCTACATCCTCACGGGCGTTCGCACTGGTCTTACGGATAAACTCGAAGCTACCGCTAGCCGTTGGGGTCGCATTACAATCCTCTACCTGCTTGATCTCTGCTCGGTCTATCTCATGACGTGTCTTAAGGTCTGCTGGTGTCTCGGCAGGGAGTATCTCTATGGTCTGGCTCGGTCTGTAGTCCGTACAACGGCTACCTGTATCCTTGATCCATACTACAAAGTAACGCTTGTTACCTCCTACCGATAACGGAAGATCTATCTCCTGCTCGTGGGCATTGGTGCCAGCTGGGCTGTAAGAGGAGACTAATGTACCCATTGGCGCAGCCAACGGTGTGGTATAGCTATCTCCTTGATTTACCTCTGTTACCTTGATCTCGTAGCGGAGTGCCGCAGCAAAGCTACTTGGTACAGTAGGTGCTGTTACAAAGTCGGAACCGCTGGTAATCACTGCCTTGAGCTTCGCTCTATATACACCGCCTGCATCACAGGCTATATCCTGTGTCTTATTAGCGGTGAATCTTAACTTAGGATATACCAATTTCTCATTAGGTGCCAAAGAACCATAGTGTCCTGCATTCTCTGGAGTATCCGTTGTACACTTGCTATGTCTGTTGCGTACCTTTACCTTCGTATGGTCAAAGTAGGCTGGAATAGCTACTGTTGCTGGATTGGCAGGGAACTGGGTATAAGTAGCCCCTCCATCAATAGAGTATTCATAGTCGGCAAAGGTGGCATGGCTACCTACCGCATTAAGAGCCGATAGGGTGATCTTAAGGGTATAGTCATCATTGCTATTGTCACAAGCCGAAGCCGCTGCCGTATCTATATCCAATTGGAACTTAGCCTTATGCCTGCTGTTGGCAAAGTGCTTCATGTTCGCCGCTGGTATGCTCGTACTTAGGGTACAACCCGTTCCCTCATCCTTTATTGTTAGTGTCAAGGCTGGCATTGTCGGTAGAGATACCGAGAAGTCACTCGCCTTGAAGTCAAAGGTAATGGGCGCATTCGGGCTAGTCACATTCCTTACCTGGATTGTTCTTCTTAGGAATGTATTGACATTCTTATCGAAACTGAAGGTATAAGGGCCTACTCCGCCAGTGGCCATACCACTGATGACTAATTGTCCCTTACCATCAGTACAGCTAATCGCCTTAGAGCTATCCTCTACATTTATCGTACCTGCTACCATAGGGCTCGCTGGTGGGCTTACCACTACCTCATTGGTCTGTGATTCACAAGTACCACTAAGCATTCCCACTACCAAAGTGGTAGTTGTTGTAAGGGATGGAGATGGGGTTATACTAAAGCTATATACTGTTCCTGTTGGGGCTGGTGGCACAGAGGCTGCCGTTGTCCAACCTCCGCCTATATTGCCTAAGCTGGTAAGGGTACCATCGGATCCTTTCTTGTACAAGACAAAGCCTGTTGGGGTACCCGTAGTCACATTGATCTTAAGCTCTACCGCACCTCCTGAAGAACAGAGGTTCATCACATTGTCTCCCTGTGCTGAGGCCTCTATGCTCGGTGGCGTAGTTGGCTCCTGTGGAGTTACCGAAAGGGTACATACAGGGCCTGATGGACTGGTCTTGTAATTTACAAAGATCTCATTGTTTCTGCCTCGCTTCAAGGCTAAGGTCACTGGGCTACCGCCTGCATAAGTAGGTATCACTGCGGACTGGGTGGCCGTAGCTGTGGTAACACCTCCGTTAGAGGTCTTATTGACTAAGAATTGTACATCATAGTAGGTACCTGCGGTGCCTAATTTCGCATCCACCGTATAGTCACCCGCACAAGAGCCCGGCACCGTAGCATTGGTGGTGGTCAAGTCATTGCTTGATGGCTGCAATCTTACCTCCGTGGTGGTTTTACACAAGAGGTTCGCACCACTATAGTTAGTCTCTGTGGCCTTTACCAAAGCCGCTTCCACCACATAGGTATGGTTGATACCTTCTCCAGTGAAGACCGCACTATTAGCAAGCAACGGTGTTGGAGGAGTGGCTGTCTCTGTAATCCATGGTTTTGAATAAGCCACTCCATCTTTCTTGATGATTCTATATACCAACTTATAGTCACTGGCTGGGGTGGCATCGTGGGTGAACTTCACCGCAAAGTCTCGGGTCTGCGATCCACATGTATAATTGGCAAAAGTCTTCGATGGCGTAGCTCCCCATGCCATCGGTGCGATGGTCGCTGTAGAGCTACCACCAGGGGTGATGTTACAGCCTCCATTGCCTTCGTCTGTCACCGTAATAGTATAAACGCCTGAAGCAAGTCCTGTAATCTCATAGTTGTTCACCGTCATGGCTGGTACACTCGTATCTCCTGGCTGGATGGCTGGGGTACGGGCTATCGTATGTACAGTGGTGGTACTAGAACCACCATGTACTAAGGTGATCTTAAACGGCCCCTTACCCGTAATCGTATTGAACACTAAGGTTCCGCCAGTCTCTTCACAGTAGGCACTCTTGGTTCCACTTATCGCTGAAGAACCGGTTATGCTACTGGCTATCGAATTATGGATGGCGATATTGCTGGCTACCTTCTTGCCACAAGGTTCTGGCTCCAAGCCTGGGGTCGCATCCTTGATATAAATATCATACTTACCTGGGGCTAAGCTACCAAATACATTGGATGTTTGGTAAGTACCTGGGGTGCCTCCTGCCGGTGCTATGGCATATTCATAAGAACTACTTGCACCTCCACTTACATTATTAACCGTAATCTTACCTGTTGTGGTTGGAGTCGCTCCACAGTTCTGTGGCTGTACTACTTCATAGTCTCCCGAGGTGAGTGTCCTGATCTCTGGATGGATCACTACTGTCTTCTCCTGACCACAGATATAGTTATCTCTGGCTCTTATAACATATTCTACCCCCTTGTCCCAAGAGGCTACCGTAGCGGCTGGTACCTCATTGGACGAAAGGTTAGTCCAATTGGTATCCGATTTCTTCTTCCATGCGTATTGCAGCGGCTGGCCATTGTCAGTGGTCACCCAAGTCGGGGTGATCACTATCTTGCCTATACCAGTGGCTGAATTGTTCACACAAGTAGCCCCATTGCCTACATAACTCAAATCTATCTTCTGGAGCTTATTACGTGCCTTCATCACAAAGGTATACACCACATCCTTATTACACTCATTCTCATCCGATATGCTAATCTTATAGGTGCCCGCCGCAAATGAATAGCGGTAAATACCATTGGTAGGAGTCACCGTCGTGGTGATATTATTGCCATCCGTTACCTTGATGGTGTATTTCAAATAGCCTGTAGCCTCCTGCTTGCCTCCACTCAAATTGAAAATCGGATTTAGCGTGGAGTCATTCTGACGTGAACCATTCTGACCGAAAATTACTACATACGCCCTGTCTACATCACAGTTGAAGTAGTCCACCGTCTTATTCTGTACCACATTTAACTGTGGATTGCGCTTGATTACAAAGTCTTGTGAAATGTCGCAATAACCGCTATCTGAGAACCTTGCCCCATCCATCGCCCTGATATGTAAGGTATAGTTGCCCGGTGCTAAGTTTCTGATATTTAAATCCTCTGTCATTTCGGTATCTTCTCTGAGTCGGGTGGTACTGCCCTGATAGGTCAAATACCAGTAGTAGCTTTGACCAAAGTTACTTACTTTGGTGCTTACTTTACCATCATTGGCTCCATAACAAGACTCATCCTCGACAACAGGATTGGTCATTTTGAGCTCCTTACCTGAGGCTATATCTACTGTTACATCTTTGTAACGAGTAGGACAGAATACAGGTCCTTGGAAGACATAGATATCATCGATAGCGAAATCATTACCTCCTGTATCATTCTTCGTATTCTGAATCTTGACAATTACTTTATCTCTGTTACCAGGATCTATATCTCCAAGTTCATCAGAGGATACACGAACCCAGTTGGTATTTCCATTAACAGAGTTGAAAGGTATTTCTACAGCTCTTGTTTGAGCAATTACATTATTTGCAAGGTCGGTTATCTGAATACGGATATCAGGTTTTACACCCCATTCTCCGGTATTGAGGTTCATGACATAGATTTCGAAGCCGATAGGTCCATTAGGTACTATATCCACTACTTTTTGGTAGAGGGTTTCTCCCTGACCAAGGTTGGTTCCCATATCTATATACATAAAGCGTCCTTTACTTGCTGGATCATTGGTTGTATGATCCACTGGAGCGGATTGTATCCAGCCACCTACGCCCAATCGCCTACATGGAGAACTCCATCTGTAGGACATGGCATCGAACTCGGCATTATTGACAATCATATACTGATTCCAACCAGCACATGGATATACATAGCTCAAGCCTGGGGATACACTCACTCCGGTTCGGTTCAGTCCTGCTATATCGGTAGCGTTTCCTGTACCAAAATCCTCTCGGATTAGCTCTCGTTTATCTGAAAGTGTCTTCTTATAGAAAATACGTGTAGCCTGAGTAGTACCAGCATCGGAGACAGTAAAATCCTCCACTCCTATAGTACCTACTCTATCATAAGTACCCGTATATTGTGTAGGCAAAGCACTTACTGTAGCTGCTTTTTCTATATGATAGCTATAGTCCGCTCTGTCAGTTGTATAAGTTACCCTCGCCGCTCCAGAACAGTCATAGGCAACTGTATGCCTTATTTCTGGTTCAGCCAAAGGTGGTTCCACATTCATATCAAAAGATAAGCTACAAGGCTCCACTCCTGTTGGAGGATTCTTACTTCTTACCATAACGGTGTAAGTTCCTGGTTTTACCCCATCAAAACGGAGTTCGTTGGGTAGCCAAGTAGCTCCCAAGGCATTTCCATTCCAAGTGGTACCACCATCAAGACTGACTTCATATTTATTCCCTGGGCCTACCCCCCCGCCGGTACCATTACCTCCGAAGAGGTTGGATATTCTGATAGAAGCAGGGGTATAAGGAGGGGTTACTCCTGTTGGGTTCACTCCATTACCAGCAGCATCCTTACAAGCCAAGTGGGAAATATTGACAAAAGCCTGAAGTGGGGTTCCCTCCACTACATCAATTTCTTGATCATCATAATCAGGACCTCTGAGGTATTCCAACTGTCCTTGGCTGTTGAGCACTTGGTAGGACTCCTCTGGATAAGAACAGGTCTTGCCTGCTCGACTATAATATACTCTCAAGCGATAAGTACCTGTAGTGAGACCTCTAAAGGTACCGTTGGGGTAGTCCTGTCTCACCCAAGTATCCGTAGTAGGATAGCTGGTTCCTACTTTCTTCTGAATAGCATATTTTACATCATATTTGGTAGGGTCAAACAGTGCATTATTGATACTCATGGTGATGGTTCCCCCATTGGCACTACAATCAGCAGCCGTAGCACTCTTAGTAAAGGTAGGACGTGGCTGCTGCTCGTAACGTACATGAGTGAAAGCACTACAGCCATTGGCATCGATAACTCCTACCATATAGATTTTATAACCATCACCCGCTTTAAAGTTCGGATCATTGATATCAAAGGTATAAGAAGTCGCATTTCCTACATTGGGACGCTGTAATACCCCTGAAGTTTCTACCCATACCGTATAAGGAGGTTTTCCACCTTGGTAAGTAATGGTAATTTTCTTATTAGGACCACAAGTAGGCACCTCTGTTGCTGCACTGAGCAATTTTAGCTCATTCTCTTCCTTGATCTCCACCGATCTGACAGGAGAGGTACAACTATTAGAGCTATCTCCTACCTGCAACTTTACCTCATAGGTACCCTTGGTAAGGGCCGCCAAGATAGTTGCTGAAGAGGTACTTTCCGAATTGCGATCCGCCTCTGTAGTTGCTTCATATTGAGTTACCAAAGTATTAGGCGTACCTCGTCGCTCTACAATAACCTTCACTGGTAGAGTAACATCATTGGAAAGGACAACCTTGAGCTTCCCTCCTGATGGATTATTACTTACACAAAGGATATCCTTCTTTGTAAGGGTAAAGTTGGCATCAGTATCGCCTGCGGTAGTAGCCTGTATATCAATAGACTTTTCGAATCCACAGACATTCCCTTGATACTGAGAGCCTCCATTGGGAAGTTTCTTACGGATGGTTACCGTATAACGCCCAGCTGCTGTCACCTCTTTAGAGAAACTCTGCCCAGGAACATCCGTCCAGTTTACTGAATTGGAAGGCCCATCCACCTTATATTGATAATTAGTATCAGGTATTCCAGAGAGGTTGAACCAACCCTTATTGGTCGGCGTACCTCCAGGGGTACAGATCAAAGGCATGATGTTGCGCTTGCCTATCCTAAGATTAGGTGGTGTATTACTCTTAGAAGCACCAAAATAATAGTCCATCTCACAGTTACCCGGATTCTTAATTAAGATACCGAAGTGTGTTCCCCCATTGGTATCTGTCTCTACCTCTGTTTCTGGGAGGTTATAGGTACGTCCTCTACCCACTTCTCTCCAACTACCACGTGCCGCTGGGATAGGTGTAGGCGGACAAGAAGCTGTAGTAGAAGTAGTGCCGGTATATTTATACCATATAATATCATTATCCAACACAGTGGAAGCGACCTGAGCGGTAAGTGGTACAGAAGCCCCACAGACAGCGATTTGTAGATAGTCGAGACCGGTATTGTTACACACTTCCTTAGCCGTTACCGCACTGTTAGCACGCAAGGGGTGTAGGGCATCACTTCCACTACGAGGTTGTATATTATAGGTAATGGTGCTCGCTTGATTACAAGTACCTCCAGTTCGGGTAAGAATATAAGTCCCTACTCCAGTTACTTGGTATTTTTGGGAGGTACCCACTACACCTTGTCCTTGTTTTGTCCAGCTATAAGTGGTATAGCCAGTTCCACCATCCAATTCCATAGCAGAACAGTAA
>ERZ773075.1292-NODE-1292-length-13581-cov-7.39006_pt1 | contig 13581 bp, 14 predicted proteins | sample MGYA00580614_ERZ773075 | MGnify/ENA primary metagenome ERZ773075 (study PRJEB29015, sample SAMEA2738021) | human oral metagenome | biome: human oral; feature: human-associated habitat; material: dental | place: China | collected 2043 ... | reverse complement strand
TCGACGAACCCACCACCGGCCTGCACTTCGCCGACATCGCCCTGCTGCTGGAAGTAATAGGCCGTCTGAAAGGCAAAGGCAACTCGATTGTGATTATCGAGCATAATCTTGACGTGATTAAAACCGCCGATTGGATTGTGGACTTAGGGCCGGAAGGCGGCGACGGCGGGGGCAGGATTATTGCTTCAGGTAGCCCCGAAGAAGTGGCGAAGGTTAAGGGGAGTTATACGGGGAAGTATTTGGGAAATATCATCTGATAATGACAAAAGGAAAATATTATGAATTACAATACAAATTCTAATTCCATTCAGATACCAAAATTAAGGTTAGAGGACTTGCTATCTTTATTAGCCACTATACACACATTGATTAACAATAAGGGATTTTCTGATATAGTTTTAGATTTTTCTGAATGTACATACATCCATCCAGGTGCTGTTCTTGCATTATGTCCATTTAGTTGTAAATTAAGAAATAATAATATTGATATTTCTTTGATTTTACCAAAACAAGAAACAAAGAAAAAATTATTTAAAAACTGTAATTGGGCTTATTTTATAGACCCAAAAAATTATAGTAAAACTAACTTTAAAGGATATAAACAAATTCCAGCAACACAATATAAGAATCCAAAAGAACAGGATCAAATTGTACAAAAAATTGTAGAAAGTATTCTTATCTCAATTAAAAATTTAGAAAGGAAAGATTTTGGTGCTTTTGAGTGGGCTATAAATGAAATTACAGATAATGTTCTCACCCATGCTTCCTCACCAGTAGGAGGATTCGTTCAAGTATCTGTTATTAGTGATAAAAAAATATTATTAGCAGTAGCTGATGCAGGGTTAGGAATCCCAGAAACTATAAAATATGCATATCCAGATAAAAAAGATTTTGAAGCAATCGAGTTAGCAATGCAAGAGGGAGTAACGCGTGATTCTAGACTAGGTCAAGGAAATGGCTTGTTCGGTAGTTATAATATTTGTCGGGCAAGTCATGGTTTATTTTTAGTTCTTTCCAACAGAGGAGAGGTGCGTCATATTGGAGATAATCTATCTATGAAAAACAACCCTATTCCATATGAAGGTACTCTGATTATTGCCGAGATTGATTTTTCTATTCCAAATTTATTAGGTAATGCCTTATCCTTTAAAAATAAACAACACACTACGCTTGATTATATTGAGAGAAATTATGAAGATTGGTTTTCAGAATCAGAATTAGTTAAGTTTAGAATTAAAGATGAGGCAGAATCCTTTGGCAGCAGAGTTGCTGGGACACCAGTTAGACAAAAGCTTTTAAGCGTAGCAAAAATGTGCCCAGAAGCTCAAATAAATATTGATTTCAGTGATATTGAAATAATAGCAAGTAGTTTTGCAGATGAAGTTATAGCTAAGATATATTGCGATGTTGGTCCAATGACTTTCATGAGCAGATTTAGAATTGTTTCAGCGTGTTCTTTAGTTAAAGATCTCATCGATAAAGCAATATCTCAAAGAATGCTTCAATGAATAAATAGACCATAATAGCAAGCCGTAGCCCGCATACCCAACCAACCGCGTGCGTGGCTACGCCACACACCCTACCTGTGAATTGCACGGAACTTCAAAATCAACGTGTAGGGTGTGTGCGGTACGCACGCACGCGGTTGCTTGATTGACGGTTTGCCGTTTCAACATTTCAGACGGCCTCCAATGTCGTCTGAAAACATCAGCTTCAACAAAGTTAAAACCTTAAACAACAAACCATTTCTTCTCCAACACCCAAACTACAAGCAAAAATCCTATGGCGCGTTATCGCAGAAATTTCATTGCCGGCGGCACATTCTTTTTTACCGTCAAACTCGCCGATCCAAAATCGCGCCTGCTTGTCGAACATATCGGCTTATTGCGTGCGGCTTATATGGATGTGCAAAAACAATATCCCTTTGAAACCGTCGCCGTATGCGTGCTGCCGAACCATATCCACGCCATTTGGACGCTGCCGCCCGATGATGCGGATTATTCCCTGCGCTGGCGGCTGATTAAAACCAAATTCTCCGCATATTTCCCTCATGCCGAAAACCTGTCTGCCAGCAAACAGCGGCGGCACGAACGCGGTATTTGGCAACGGCGTTTTTACGAACACACCGTGCGCGACGAAACGGATTTGCAACGTTGTGCAGACTACATCCATTTCAATCCCGTCAAACATGGATTATGCGACAATGTCCGCGATTGGGCATTTTCGTCGTTTCACCGTTATGTGCGGGATGGACGGCTGCCGTTAAATTGGGGCGGCACAAAAGAAACGGCGGTAATGAGTTTTGGAGAGTGAATGCCATAATAAAGAACTACCCACCGCGTGCGTGGCTGCGCCACACACCCTACCCATGAATCATGAGGAACCCCAAAACCAACGCGTAGGGTGTGTGCGGTACGCACACACGCGGTTGTTTGATTGACGGTTTGTCGTTTTCAAATTTGCTTTCGTTGAAGCTGCCACTTTCAGACGGCATCAGAGGCCGTCTGAAAACTCGACAGTCTCAAATATAGATAAAGCCTTCCCATCAATCTAAAGGCTACCTGAAAGCGTGAGCTTCAACGAAGTTAAAACTCACTTCTTTCGTTTTCAGGCAGCCTTTTCTTAACTTGGCAGCAGCCGCAGTTTCAAAAATCAGAAACCGCCGTTATCCGCCGAACAACGCCGCCTTGCCTTCCGCGCCGGAAACATCCAGCACTTCAATTCCTTCTCCGTCCAGCACCGCCTGCGTCAGCATGGCCACGCCGCCGGAGGCGCCGATTTCCAAAATCGCCGCACGCCCAGCGCGGCCATGCTGCGGCATTCGGTCACCCAGTCCACCGGATTGATCAACACATTGTGCGCGATGCCGCGTGCCTGTTCCACGTCCAAACCGCAGGTGGCCGCCCATTCGGCTGTTTGCGCCACGGCGGGCAGCATGGCGGGGTGGTGGAAACCGACTTCCACGTCTAGCCGCCACAGCAGGTTTTCGGGCGTTTGGCCGCTTTCGTCTTTCACCGTGTCCGACAACACGCTGCACACACGCGCCACCGATTCGGGCTTGCCGCTGACGACAAAACCGTCCGCGCTGTTCTGCAAGCCGATACACGGGCGGGCGGCCGAATCCGCGGGGAACAGTTCGTCAATCACGGCGGCAATCTGCCCGTGGCTCACGCCCTGCACCATCACCATCGGATGCAAGTCGTCGTGCAGATACATGCCCGTTGCGCGCCCTTGCAGCGTAGCCGCCGCGCCAATCAATTCGGCCAAAGCCAGCAGTTCGGCGGCATGCTGTGGCTCGCGCATCAGATAACGCCCGAGTATGCCCTGCGAATGCCCGATAACGCCCGCCGCCTTGCCGCTGTCCAGCCCGCGCGCTTCCAGCGTATGCAGATTGGCGATTTGCAAAAGGAAAATGCCGGGCACGCTCACGGCGGCACGCACCAAATCAATGCCGTTCGCGCCGTTTTCCGCCCATTTTACCGGCTCGAAACCCTGTGGGCGGGTCGCTTCAAGCTGCCTTGCGACAGGCTTCAAGATTCGGGCGGCAGCGGCGGCCACTTCGTTTGCCCTGTCCCGCGCCCCGTCAGCCAAAGCCTTGCGCAGGCTGCTTATCCAATCAAAGCCCTGTCCGGAAAAGCAGAGGGCGAAGGGTTCGTTATGCAGTTGTTCAAGCAGGCGGTTTTGTTCAGCCATGATGTCGCTCCCGTAAGTAATGGATTTCAGACGGCCTGTGCCGTTTGCAAGATGCCAATCGATGCTGGTGAATGAGCTGCTTAGAGGAAAACTATACTGGCAGGGACGGCAGCGGGTGCTGTGCTAGGTCAAACATCGGGCTGTTTGGGTGAAGGGTAAGCCGTGGCCCGTATGTAGTATTGTATGAGGTACGCAAGCGGTTTTTGGGCGTATGGTTCGCTGCTGCTAATTTTCAGACGGCCTCCGATGCCGTCTGAAAAGCCGAAACTTTGAATACATCGGTTTGTTGCGGGCGGTTTTCTGGTGAACATAGTCAAATCTCATGGCATCTGGAAATTAAAAATGATTTCAGGGATTCGGCGGCTACCGAAATGTTTTAATTCGATAATACGCTTGTCGGAGGCGGGAGATATTCTTATACTGGCCGTTCGTGAATGTATTTATCAATATGGCCGATGGTAACGGCCGGACATCTAGGAGAGAATTATGGGCAAACAGGATTTTGAAGCGCGTCGGGATGCGTTGTTGCAGGACATTCGTTCTATGATGGACGATGTGCAGGATCTGTACGACAACAGTGTCGAAGAAGGCACGAAAGAAGCGAAGGAAGCTAAAGCGAAATTGCAGGTCAAGCTGGATGCGGCTAAGGAAAAACTGGGCCGTTTTGAAGAAGAGGCCGCCAAACGTGTGAAATATCATGCGGGGCAGGCCAAAGAGCGGTTTGCGGAGTTTGGCGAAGAAGCCGGCGAACGTTTCAAACGCGGTAAGGAGTGTTTCGACCGCTTTGAAGAGGAAGCCGCGGAGCGGGTTAAACACCGTGCGCGTCAGGCCGACGAAGTGGTACGCGAGAAACCTTATTATGCAATGGGTTTTGCCGCACTGGCCGGCTTGGTTGTAGGTGTATTGCTGAACCGCCGTTAATGATGTAGGTGAGAGGCCGTCTGAAAGGTTTTCAGACGGCATTTCTGTCCTTACCGTGCGAGGGGGTGGAAGATGGGCATCAGGCAGAACATCGAGCAGACGAAATTCTTGTTTAACCAAGGCGTCGATTTGTTGCTGCTGCGCTTGCAGGTGTTGAACTTGGATTTGGCCGAGCAGGCCGGAAACGTGTTGCGGGTAGCAGTGTGGCTGGTGTTGGCGACGGTATTGCTGTTTGTCGGCCTGATCAGCGCACTGTTCGGCTTAAACAGGATATTGGACGACACGGCGGCAGTGTGGGTGTTTTTCGGTATCGCCGCATTCTGCCTGTTGGTGATTGCGGCGGCGGGGCGTGTGGTCATTGAAAACTGGCGCGGACAAAATAACCGGATTTCTGAAACTTTACACGATATTCAGACCGATATTGCCTATCTGCGCGGAGAAACGGGGATGGAGGCAGCCGACGGAAAAGGAGAAGGCGATGAATAGGGAGGCGCAACAGGCCAGAGAACTTTTACAGTTGGAAATCAAACTGATACGCCTGAAAATTGCCGCGGCGCACCTTAAGCGGCAAAAGTCGGAAGAGAAGCGGCGCAATCGGCAGGAACCGCTGTTTAGATTGCTTGATTGGGGCAGCGAACTGGCTACGGGCGAGTTGTTGCAAAAGGTTGCTAGATTGCCGGTCAGCCGGAAATATCGGTTCGGTACGCTGGCGGCCCTACTGGCCGTACAGGTGTTGCAAAATGGTATAAAGCGCGATAAATAATAATCCTTATCAAGTCGAAAAACATTGTCTGAACATTAAACTTTCATTACTATTTCCCGGCGATTTTTTTAAATTTCCGGGAATAATTTTATGAAAAGAACCATCATCGCCTTGGTAACGGCAGGCCTGCCGTTTGCCGCAGCGGCGGAAGTAACCCTGTACGGCCAAATCAAAAGCAGCATATCGGCAGGTCAGGTCAGAATCAAGGGAGGTTCGGGCACGGAGAAAAATCCGACCGTAACCAAAATCAACGACAACACATCACGCATCGGCTTCAAGGGCAGCGAAAAAATCGGTGATGATTTGAAAGCCATCTGGCAGGTTGAGCAGCGCACGTCTGTTTTAAACGAAAGCAACAGCACCAATTGGGGCAGCCGTGATTCCTTCATCGGTTTGGAAGGCGGGTTCGGTAAAATCCGTGCGGGTCATATGAATAACCTGCTCAATGAGATGGATACCATCGACACATGGCTGTACAAATCCAGCGCACTGGGTTTGGGGGCATATGTCCGCACCGGTTCGCGCACGACTTCCGTGCGTTACGACAGCCCTTCGCTCGGCGGTTTGAAAGCGAACCTGCAATATTCTCCGCGCGACAACCAGAATCCGCGCGACAGAAACACCCGTGCCGAACCCAGCCGCGATCAGTACAATGTCGGCCTGACTTACGAAAACAGCGGGTTCACCGCCAATCTGGCCTACAACCTGCGTAAAAACCGTTATGCCGAAACGGGCGGCGGCGAAAGAAAAGACGGCCATGTCGTCCGCCTGGAAAGCTATTACGACAAGGATAATCTGTTTTTGGGTTTGGGCGCGCAATACGCCAGAGGTAATGAAACCGCCAACGATTATCTGGCCATTTTTACCAGCGGTTTCAATACTTACAACGGCAGCGGCATAACCGCCGATACGGGCAAGCAGGAAGCCGTCAAGGTAGTTGATGCCGCCGTTACCGCCGGTTACAACTTCGGCAACTGGCGGCCGCGTATTTCTTATGCCCGCGGCTGGCCGGCCAAGGGGGTGGAAAGCGGTGAGAAACTGGTAGACAAATTCGATCAGATTATCGTCGGCAGCGATTACACGTTTAGCAAGCGCACGGCGTTGCGCGGACAAATCGGCTATCTGCGCGTCGGCGGCAAAACCCGCCTGACTGCGGCGGAGCGGGGCAAAATCGAGCAGAGCGGCGCATCGTTGGGTATGGTGCACAAATTCTGACCGCCCGATAAACGGATAAAACCAGCCCGAAGGGAATCGGGCTGGTTTTTTTTGTCGTTTCAGACGGCCTCTGTGTTAGTTCGGCGGCTTTCCGTATCCGAAAGTTGCTCGATAATCGGGCAGTCAGGGCGATTGTCGCCGCAGCAGCAGTCGTGCCAGTTTTTCAATGTGTTTACCATGTCTTGCAGGCGGTCGATTTTGGCTTGCAGCGTAGCGATGTGTTCGGCGGTCAGCCGTTTGACTTCGGCGCTGGTGCGTTGCGGGTTGCTTTTCAGTTGCAGCAGCGTTTTAATCTGTGCCAGAGAGAAATCCACATCGCGGGCGTGCCTGATAAAGCTCAGGTTTTCCAAATCCTGTTCGGTATAGCGACGATAGCCCGATTCGCTGCGTCCGGCGGGCCGGATAAGGCCGATTTTTTCGTAGTCGCGAATCATTTTGCTGCTCAGGCCGCTGCGTTTCGCCATTTCGCCGATGTTCATCCTGTTCCTTTCTTTTCAGACGGCCTCACAAAGCCGCGCGTAAAACATAAGGTCGTTTTGCGGGATATTAAAGAGGCCGTCTGAAACCATTTTTCAGACGGCCTGCCGCCTTTCTTTTGGGCTTTATTTGTCGCGGTTGATCAGCGAAGGGGAGTATCTGCCCGCACGTTGCGTCAATCGGGTACGCAGGGCGTCGACGGAAGAGGGGACGCCGTCTTCGCAGAAGGTTTTATAGATGACGGTGTGCAGCGCGTCGTTTCTGCTCATGGTCGAACCGATGTCTTTCCAAGTGCCGTTGCGCGGGCTGATCCAGCGTTTGTTGACCGTATCGCCGTAGCCGAACACTTTGTAGGACGAGCGTTTGCTGTTGCCGGAGCTGAAAGAAGTGTCGGCGCAGAACAGGCCTTCCGCACTCAGGTTGTCGTAACCTTGTGCGGATTTGACGTTTAACACATAGCGGATGCTGCGGTCGGGAGCGATTTCGATGCTGTCGGTCAGGATTTTCGGATATTTGCCGTAATCGCGGTCGACATAGATGTCGAACCAGTTGCCGCGTGCGGGATCGGGAAATGCGGGCAGGGGGATGTCTGCCTCTTTAAATTCCCGCGCGTTTTTTTCGGCGGCACTCTCTTTGTAGCGGGTATTGACCAAAGAGTCTTTGTCGGTGGAACCGGCGGCGTAAGCATGGGCCGCGGCAAGGGCCAGAACCAGCAGACTGATGCGTCGCATTGCATTCTCCATCTTGAAAATAACGGCCATTGTAGGGTTTGGAAGGTGCAGGTGCAAGCAACTGCGGTATAATTAACCCAATCTTAATTTTGAAAAAAATACCATGACACAGATTTTGGACGTTACCGGCCTGCGATGCCCGCTGCCGATTCTGCGGGCGAAAAAAGCACTGGCGCAGATGGAGGCGGGCGAGGTGTTGACCGTCTTGGCGACCGACGGCGGCGCGCCGGGCGACTTTGAAGCGTTCTGCCGTCAGACGGGACATATCCTGCTCGAATTCACGGAAGCGGACGGCGTGTTTACGCTGGTCATGCGGCATAAATAGTCGGGAGGCCGTCTGAAAATGCGTATTGCCGCGTCTGCGGCATTGTTCGGCATACTGCTGGCGGGATGCCGCGCCGATACCGTGCCGCCGGAGCAGTTGCAGCGGCAGGGCAGGGAAGTCGTGGCGCTGTTTGAGCAGTCCTGCGCAGCCAACGGCGGCGACGGTGCCAAAGTGACGGCATGGGCCGAATCGCGCCAAGCGCAGAAGCTGGCGGCGGACGAAGTGAACAAACTGCCTCCGGGTATGATGGAATCGGGCGTACAGGCCGTTTGGCGGATTCAAAAAGACGGCGCGGACTATTACCTCGGCCTCTCGCCGGACAGTTGCGGCGTCAAAACCGCCAAGGCCGACGAAAACACCGTGCGGCAGCAGTTTGAAGAACTGGTCAAACGCGGGGCGCAGGGCGCAAACGTCGAATTGCGTGCCGACAACGCCGCGCAATCGCCGTTCCCCATCCGCCAGCTTTCCTACGCATGGCGGCCCGCCGGCAGCGGCAGCGAAACCGTACTGACCGCCAATACCTCGATGTCCGACCGTCTGCCCGTTCAGGCGGCATTGATGCTCACACATCAGGTTTACCATTCCGCCCCGATACTGGAGCGGGACTGAGCCATACCGTTTTTTCAGACGGCCTCGTCATACGTTCGGGCCGTCTGAAACCCGAAACAGCCCTTCCGAATAAGGAACACCCATGCAAACCCTGACCATCATCCGCCCCGACGATATGCACCTGCACCTGCGTGACGGCGACGCGCTCAAAGCCGTTGCCCCCTATACCGCCCGCCAGATGGGGCGCGCCGTCATCATGCCCAACCTCAAACCACCCGTCGTCAGCGTTGCCGACGCGCTTGCCTACAAAGCGCGCATCATGGCGGCGTTGCCCGAAGGCAGCGCGTTTGAGCCGTTGATGACGCTTTACCTGACCGACCAAGCCACGCCCGAGCTTGTGCGCGAAGCCAAAGCCGCCGGCATCGTCGCCTTCAAACTCTACCCCGCAGGCGCAACGACCAATTCCGATTCCGGCGTAACCGACCTGTTCAAACTCATTCCCGTTTTGGAAGAAATGGCAAAACAGGGCATCCTGTTCCTCGTTCACGGCGAAGTAACCGACCCCGAAATCGACATTTTCGACCGCGAAGCCGCCTTTATCGAGAGCGTGATGAAACCCGTTTTGGCGCAAGTGCCTGAGCTTAAAGTCGTGTTCGAACACATCACTACCGCCGAAGCCGCCCGCCTCGTTTTGGACGCAGGCGACAACGTTGCCGCCTCCGTTACCCCGCAACACCTCCTGCTCAACCGCAACGACCTCTTGGTCGGCGGCGTGCGCCCCCATCATTTCTGCCTGCCCGTACTCAAACGGGAAACCCACCGTCAGGCATTGGTTGCCGCCGTTACCGGCGAGAAGGCGCACAAATTCTTCCTCGGCACCGACTCCGCGCCGCACGCCAAATCCGCCAAAGAAAACGCCTGCGGCTGCGCCGGCATGTTCAGCGCCATGACCGCCATCGAGCTTTACGCCGAAGTGTTTGAAAAAGCAGGCGCGTTGGACAAACTCGAAGCCTTCGCCTCGAAAAACGGCGCAAGGTTCTACGGCATTCCCGAAAACACCGGCATGATAACCCTCGTCAAACAAAGCCAAACCGTCCCTGCAAGCGTCCCTTATGGCGACGGAGAACTCGTCCCGATGCGCGCAGGCGGCGAGATAGGCTGGACAGTCCGCTACTGAAGATTTCGGACCGGCAGTCAGGCCGGTTTAACGACACTGACAGGCCGTCTGAAATGTTTTCAGACGGCCTTTTTATATTCTGAATAATTATCATGTTTCATATTTAACAAAAATATAATTTAATTTATAATTTCAATTTTAAATTTAACAAGAGAGGGAAACGAAATGGCAATCAAGGATACCGCAACAGATTTTAAATTACCGCAAGATAATCAAATCATTTTTGAAGATGCGTCGGTCGCAGATATCGAAAATATGCTGGAGGGCGAAGTGGAATTGCTCCCCATTCAAGCCGACACGAAAGTCAGCCGACTTCCCACTGTCGAAACGGTAGAGATGTTGGCGGAGGAAGTTCCGCTCAAACCGATTAAAGCCGAAGAAATCACCATTCCGCAGCCCGCCGCGTCCGCCGTATCTGCCAAAATGCTGCTCGGCTTGTCGGCACTGCTTGGCGGGGGCGCAGTATTGGCAGCGGCAGGGAAAAGCTCCGGCGGTGGAGAATCTAAGAAACAGCCGGTATCCGAGAAAAACGTTCCGCAGCAGGATGACCGGGAGAACAACGGCGATAAGGCGGAAAGGCCGTCTGAAAACAATCCTGTCCATAACAATGACCAAACGGCACCTGCCAGACCCAAACCGGATGAGGCGGCAGGTAGCAAGGTAACGCCGCCCGAAACCCCGCCCGTTGCCGAAAAAACGCAGATTACCACGCATATCTATTATCCGAACGGAGCATCGGCCAGTATTACTTCTTCGGAGGACATGGCATTTGATACGGCTTCGTTGGAGTATTCGGCTGCTGCCGTACAAACAGAAACCAAAGCAGGCGGGCGGCATCTTAGCCTTCCGAATACCGGTGCGGAAGTCATCACACTTAATCCCGACAAAGTTGCTTCATCTATCTACGGACGGGATACCGATAAAGACGGTTTGATAGATGTAATAGACAGAGCACCTAAAGAATGGAACGTTTCCGAACGTGATTTGCGGATGTTTGCTTCGTTGGCTTATGAAGATAAGGAAACATTAGAAGCTTTGTTTAGAGGAAAACATGAAGACGGCTCTAAATATATTAGTCAAAAAGAACTTGTAAATTACGCGGATGTATCCGAATTGACAGGTAAATGGGAATTGCTCAAAGCCGAAAGTCCGGGAAGTGGTTTGGATTATGCTGTATTTGGTAATCGTAATGAAAAAGGAGAATTGGATAGTGTAGTTGTTGCGTTTAGGGGAACACAATTATTTAGTCTGAGTGATATTTGGGCAGATTTGAAAATTCTATTTGCCAATACCCCGACGCAAGCTACTTATTTGAATGATATTGCTCAATTTATAGATTCTTTAAATCCAAAAAATGTTTATTCTACGGGGCATTCATTAGGTGGATATTTAGCAGAATATTTTGCTGCGCACACAATGCAGCAAAAATATGATTGGTCTGTTAATTTCCAACATAGTAGCTTATTCAATCCCGCTATCCTTAAAATTGATAATAATTCAAGCGATAACTTAAAAAATGCACGTTATATGGCTGAATCATTCACTAAAACTCCTGTAATTGATAAAAGTGATATTACGCAAGATAAACAACTCTATAAAACCAATTCGTATGTAATTAAGGGGGAATGGGTGAGCTCAGGTAACTGGCTTTTTAGCGGATTAGGGGAGTATAACAACACAATTTCTTTTGATTTTAAACAATCAGATTGGTGGGGAAAGCACAGTATGTCCAGTTTCTATGAAAAAGATGCTACTGGAAAGCTGGAAAAATATTTTTCATATGGTTCGCGTATTGATAGCCATTATAACAATCCATACAAAACAGACACCGACCGCGACGGTTTTTCAGACGGCATCGAAGCCAAGCTCAAAAGCGATCCGCAGGATGCTAACAGTACGCCGTTTGCCGTTACCGAACCTGCAATGGCCTCGGATGAGGGCATGGGTTTGGCTATTGTTCAAACTGAAAAGGCAGACGGCAGCGTAGTCAGTGTCAAAGGTGTCGAGATGACCGGAACGCAAGAGGAAGGAAATACGGTGTACAGGCCGTCTGAAAATCCCGTAGTGGATTTGGGTACGGAGAAAATCCAGTCCGCAGCCGACGGCGTTCATCAGGCCGTTATTACCGTCAAAGGTACGGCCGGCGACGATACCATTGTCGGCAGTAAAGGTAACGACATTATTTGGGGTGGCTTGGGCAGCGATACCATCAAGGGTAACGGAGGCAGCGATACGATTGTTTTTTCGGCGGAAGACATCCGCGCCGGCAAAGTGGATACCGTTACCGATTTCGGCCGTGATGATTTTCTTGATCTAGGAAGGTTGAGGACGCTTTTCAGCGACCATCCTGAAAATTTCAAATGGGAAAATATTTTGGATAATACGGACATTTCGTCTTCGGCTTTGGTTTATAAGGCTGACGAGCATACGTTGGCTTACCGTGCGGCGGGTTCGGAAAATGCGAATGTGTTTGCCCGTTTTGACGAACAGGCGGAGGTTTCGGTGTCTCAGTTTATCGGTTAACCGCCATTTTTATAGAGTGGAGGCCGTCTGAAATGTTTTCAGACGGCCTTTCCCTTTTGTATATTGGCCAAGCCCTACAGCAACACTTTCTCTACGCCGCCGTTGTTGGCTTTTTTCACAAACTCGTCCAGCCAGTTTTCGCCGAGGATGTGTTTCGCCATTTCGATGACGATATAGTCGGCAGGCATGTCGTTATCGTCAGCGTAGCGGCTCAGTCCTTGCAGGCAGGCGGGGCAGGAGGTGAGCATTTTGACGGGTTCGCCTTGCGGCAGCTCTTTGAGGTTTTTCTCGATTTCTTCCTGTTTGCGGAATTTGACTTGGGTGGCGATGTCGGGACGTTTGACGGCGAACATACCGGATTCGCCGCAGCAGCGGTCGCTTAAGACGACTTTCTGCCCCATGAGACTGCTTGCCATTTGGGTGGCGTTCATGGTTTTGATGGGCGTGTGGCAGGGGTCGTGGTAGAGGTATTGCTGACCTTTCACGCCGTTCAGTTTCACGCCTTTTTCGAGCAGGTATTCGTGGATGTCGATGATGCGGCAGCCGGGAAAGATTTCTTCGAAGCGGTATTTTTCGAGCTGGTCGTAGCAGGTGCCGCAACTGACGACGACGGTTTTGATGTCGAGGTAGTTGAGGGTATTCGCCATGCGGTGGAAGGCGACGCGGTTGTTGGTGCTCATTTGCTCGGCTTTTGCCTTGTTGCCGCCCGCGTCTTGCGGATAGCCGCAACACATATAGCCGGGCGGCAGGACGGTTTGTACGCCGACGTGCCAGAGCATGGCTTGGACGGCGAGTCCGATTTGGCTGAACAAGCGTTCGGAACCGCAGCCCGGGAAGTAGAACACGGCTTCGGCATCTTCGGGCGCATCGGGGTTGCGGATGATGGGGATGCTTTTGTCGTCTTCGATGCCGAGCATGGAGCGCGGTGTTTTGGCGGGCACGCTTTTGGGCAAAGGACGGTTGATGAAGTGGATGATTTGTTCTTTAACCGGGGCGGTGCCGACGGTGGCTTTGGGTTCGGCTTTTTGTTTTTTGGTGCCGACGGGCAGGATTTTGCCGATTTTGTAGGCGAAGTTCTGCGCAGGGAAGCCGGTCTGTATCATGGCGGCGCGCAGGGCTTTGATGGTTTTCGGGCCGGTAGCGTTCAAAAATGCCATGCCCATAGATGCGGCGGGTGCGAAGCGTTTGTGGCCGGAATCGGCAAGGT
>ERZ773075.1291-NODE-1291-length-13602-cov-3.61268_pt1 | contig 13602 bp, 10 predicted proteins | sample MGYA00580614_ERZ773075 | MGnify/ENA primary metagenome ERZ773075 (study PRJEB29015, sample SAMEA2738021) | human oral metagenome | biome: human oral; feature: human-associated habitat; material: dental | place: China | collected 2043 ... | reverse complement strand
CCCGCCACATTCGGGAACGATCCTGCGGCAGGGCAGGGCCGGCGCCCGGACGGTGAAGGCACGGACGAGACCGGGCCCGGTACCGTGTGGTTCGTGGGCGCAGGCCCTGGTGATCCGGATCTGCTCACCGTCAAGGGGCGCGACCTGATCGCACAGGCGGGTGCCATCCTCTTTGCCGGCTCGCTGGTCAGCGAGGCAGCCACACGCTGGGCGCCGCCGGGCTGCGAGATCGCCGACAGCAAGGGCATGACGCTGGAGGAGATCTGCCACTGGCTGGCCAGTCGGGCCCTGCGGCACCGGACCGTCATCCGGCTGCAGACCGGGGACCCGTCGCTCTATGGCGCCCTCATCGAGATGGTGCAGCCGCTGGATGATGCCGGGGTGCCGGTGAAGGTGGTGCCCGGCGTGAGTTCTGCCTTCGCCGCCGCCGCCGCGGGCGTCGAGAGCCTCACGCTGCCCGAGGTCACGCAGACCGTCATTCTCACGCGTGTGGCGGGCCGCACCCCGATGCCCGAGGGCGAGGATCTGGTCTCGCTGGCCCGGCATCGCAGCACGCTGTGCATCTTCCTGTCCATCACGCTGCTGTCCAGCATCCAGCGCGACCTGCGTGCCGCAGGCTGGCCCGAGGATGCCCCCATCCTGGTGGTGCACAAGGCCAGCTGGCCCGGCGAGGAGAAGATCGTGCGCAGCACGCTGGCCGACGTGAAGGAGGCCTGCCGGCAGGCCAAGATCGTCAGCCAGGCCATGATCATCGCCAGTCCCACCATTGGCGCCCGTCAGTGGAGCACCCTGACCAAGTCACGGCTGTACGATGCCAGCTTCACCCACCGCTTCCGTCGTGCCAGCGAGGAGCGTCTCGTGGACATGGCGGTAGGCAAGCTGAATCCGCACTCCGAGACCCAGGTGCCGGAAGGACAGACGAAAACAACTTTTACCGACGAGGCTTCGGATGACAACCTCCAATGACACCATCCTGCTGGTCGGCCACGGCTCACGCGAGGCCGCCGGCAATGCCGAGATCCTGCTGTTTGCCGAACGCTGGCGCGCCCGTCACCCCGACTGGCGCATCGAGGTCGGCTTCATCGAGTTTGCCGATCCACTGCTGGATCCGGCCCTGAACCATGCCGCGCGCAACAGCGAGCGTGTGCTGGTGCTGCCGCTCATCCTCAACGCCGCCGGCCACGTTCGCCAGGACATCCCGAGTGCCATCCAGCGCGCCCGGAAACGTCATCCCGACGTCCAGTTCCTCTATGCCCCGCACCTGGCCGTCAGCGATCCGCTGCTGAGCATCCTCAAGCGCTTCCTGCGTCAGGCCATGCTGCAGCTGGACGTGCCCGACCCCCGGACCACCGGGGTCATCCTGCTGGGGCGAGGCTCCAGCGACCGCCTGGCCAATGGGGACGTGGCACGCATGGCCCGCTGGCTGTGGGAGATCGGCGATCACGAGCGCGTGGACCTGGCATTCACCGGCGTGACCTTCCCGCGCCTGGAGAAAGTGGTGCGCGATCAGGTGGCACTGGGCATGATGCAGATCGTCGTCATGCCGTACTACCTGTTCACCGGCACGCTCATCAAGCGCATCGGCCGGCAGATGGAAAATCTGGCGGCCCAGTACCCGCAGGTCCGCTTTGCCCACACCGCCTACTTCGGCTTCGAGCCCGAGATCGCCCGACTGCTGGATGAGCGTGTCCATGCCCTGAAGCAAGGGGTGGGCGCCATCGATCTGGATCGATTGATGCGGCCCGATCCGTTCCGCGAAAGCGAGGGGCACCATCATCACCATGGCCATGATCATCATCACGGACATGAGCATGGACATGATCATGATGATGAACATGTCCATGACGCCCATCCGGATCATGACCATGCGCACGCCCACGGTCATGAGCACAATCACGACCACGACCACGACCACGACCACGACCACGAACATAATCATGGCCACAGCCATGAAGCCCAGCATGGACATGATCATGACCCTGCGCAGGATCCTGAGCACGGTCTTGACCATGGACAGCATCATGGAGCGCGTCCGGCATTCGAGGAGAACCCGGCTCGTCATGAAGGGCAGGGCGGTGGCCTGAATCCGGAAGGCCGTCATGCCACCGATTCACGTGATTCCGCGCCTGATCATGGCCATGATCGCGTTGAGCCTGTTCGTCCGGACAATGATAATCACGTTGTGAATGATCAGGATCAAGGTCGTTCAATTCCGGAAGTAGCCCGTGCCGTTCCTCAGGGCAAGCCGCTGGGGCCGCAGTCCGCCTTCCCGAAAGGAAAGGCGATTCAACCCGGCCTGCCCGGGCGTGCCCCCTTCCCCCGTTCACGCTTTGGTCGCTGAGGGCCGGCTGATTCGCCGTCGTCCGCGCCATCCTTTCATCTTCGACATTCCCGACCGCCAGAACCCATGAGCACCGTCAACACCGTCACCGAGCAGCTGACCCGCGCCGGGCAGGTCATCGAGCATGACAGTTTTGCCACCATCGACCGCGAAGCCGGTCCGCATTCCTACACGGCCGAACAATGGCCGATCGTGCGGCGCATGATCCACGCCAACGCCGACTTCGACTTCAACGGCCTCACGCGCTTTCATCCGGATGCCGTGCGCGCTGGCCGAGAGCTGCTGCTGAACGCCCGTGCCCAGGGCGGCGCCCATATCGTGGCGGACGTGGAAATGATCTGCGTGGGGCTTTCCGCACCGCGACTGGCGCATTTCGGCGTTCAGACCCATCAGTTCATTTCCGACGAGGACGTCATCGAGCAGGCCAAGGCCGAGAACAGCACCCGTGCCGTACAGGCCATGCGCAAGGCGCAGCGCCTGGGGCTCATTGACGGCCAGATCGTCGCCATCGGCAACGCGCCCACCGCACTCATCGAGCTGGTACGGATGATCCGTGAGGAGGGCGCCCGCCCGGCACTGGTCATCGGCATGCCGGTGGGCTTCGTCTCGGCCGCCGAGAGCAAGGCATTGCTGATGGAAGTCACGGAAGTGCCCTGGATCGCCATTCAGGGACGCAAGGGTGGCTCCACCCTGGTGGTGGCGGCGCTGCATGCGCTGCTGGCGCTGGCCGAGGCCGAGCAGAAGAAGGCCGGATCGCAGGATCCGCAGAGCGCCACGGCATGAACCCGTCGCAGCACCCTCCGCTGGACCAGGCGGCCTCAACCCCGGATGGCGATGCGCCCGCCCGGGCGGCATCCGATCCATCCCGCCGCGCCGGACGCCGTGACAGGCCCGAGCGTGGCACCCGAACCGGCTTCTCGACCGGTGCCTGCTCCGCGGCGGCGACCCGCGCCTGCGCACTGGGCCTCATTCAGGGGCAGGTACCGGATTCGGTGGAGAGCCTGCTGGCCAACGGTCAGCGCGTGTCGTTTGCCATCCATGACGGGCGCATCGAGGGAGAGGGCCTGGCCCGTGTTGCGCATGGCTACGTGCAGAAATTTGCCGGCGACGATCCGGACTGCACCGATGGCGCACACCTGACGGTGGACCTGCGCATCCTGCCTGGCCAGGCCGGTCAGGTGCAGTTTCGTGCGGGGCCGGGTGTGGGCACTGTCACACTGCCCGGTCTGGGACTGGAGATTGGTGGACCAGCCATCAATCCGGTGCCGCGCGCCAACATCACGCAGAACCTGCAGGAAGTGGCGGGCCCGCTGCTGGCCGAGCACGGGCTGGAGGTGACCGTCAGCGTGCCGGGCGGCGAGGTCATGGCCAGAAAGACCACCAACGCGCGGCTGGGCATATTGGGCGGCATCAGCATCCTGGGCACCAGTGGCATCGTGCGGCCCTATTCCACCAGTGCCTGGCGCGCCAGCGTGGTGCAGGGCATCCAGGTGGCGGCCATCACCGGCAACGACATCGTGGTGCTTACCACCGGCGGGCGCAGTGAGGCCTTCGCCATGCGCGAGGTGCGCCGTGATCGCCCCGAGCTGCCCACTGCCTGCTTCGTGCAGATGGGCGATTTCCTGCGCTATGCGCTGGACGAGGTGGTGGCCCAGGGCATCCAGCTGGTGGTCTTTGGCCTGATGGTCGGCAAGCTTACCAAGATTGCCCAGGGCGAGACCATCACCCATGCCAACCGAAACGTCGTCGACACGGCGCTGGTGGCCGACATCGCTCGCCGCATTGGCGCCAGCGACGCCGACTGCCAGGCCATTGCCGAGGCCAAGACCGCACGATTCGCGGCTGAGCTGATGGTGGAACGAGGTCTGGGTGACGCCTTCCATCATGCGCTGGCCGAGGCGGCCATCGCCACGCTGCAGGATCCTGACCGTTACGGTCGTGCCTTTCAGATCCGCATCATGGTCTGCGACGGCGAAGGCAACATGCTGGCCGATGTCTGGTCCGCGCCTGCCGACAATCGTCCTCGGCCGGCCACGGCCGGGCGCACCGGCATTTCGCACACACATTCCGCCGATTTCGATACCGACGAGGATTTTCCGCCGGAACCCCGTCATACAAGCTGAATCATGACCGACCCCAATCCCTGCCGCATCATCGGCGTGCTCGACGATGGCGCTGCCAGCCTCACGCCCACCGCACTGGCTCACATCCGTCAGGCCGACGTGATCATCGGTGCCGAGCGCACGCTGGCCCTGTTTGCCGGGCAGTTCAAGCCCGGTGCCCGCACCTTCGATCTCACCGGCCAGCTCAAGGCCGTGCCCGGCTGGGTCGATGCCGCCCGAGAGGCAGGGCAGAGCTGCGTGGTGCTGGCCACGGGTGATCCGCTGTGCTTCGGCATTGCCCCTTACCTGGCGGCGCGGCTGTGCACGCAGGCGCTGGAGATCCTGCCCAACGTGTCCACGCTGCAGCTGGCGTGTGCCCGGCTGGGCATGGCCTGGCAGGACGTGCCTTTCCTGTCCATTCACGCCAAGGATGCGGGCCCCTGGCGGCGGGGCGCGGGTCCCACGCATGGCCTGTACCGGCTGGCGCAGGCCGTGCATGCGCATGACCGGCTGCTGGTGCTCACCAGTCCCGACAACACGCCGGCGCGCATTGCCGAGCTGCTGCGCATCGAGGGGCTGGCCGACGCCGTGCAGATGGCCGTGGCCGAGAACCTGCTGCAGCCGGACGAGCATGTCCACGCGCAGCTTTCGGTGGACGAGGCGGCTGGCATGACGTTCGCACCGCTCAACGTGGTGGCGCTGTGGCGCATCCAGCCGCGTGACAACCCGGTGCTGATGGGTCGTGAGGACGAGAGCTACTTCCAGCGCCGTCCCAAGGGCGATGGCACGGGCGGGCTGATCACCAAGCAGGAAGTGCGCGCCGTGTCGCTGGCACGGCTGCAGCTGCGTGCCGACAGCCTGGTCTGGGACATCGGTGCCGGCAGCGGTTCAGTGGGTCTGGAGGCCGCACGACTCTGCCATCGCGGTCACGTCTGGGCCATCGAGAAGAACGCACACGACATCGAGGTCATCCGTCAGAATCACGATGCCTTCAGGGTGGCCAATTACACGCTGGTGCATGACAAGGCCCCGGCTGGCATGGAGGCGTGGCCCGATCCGGATGCCGTGTTCATTGGTGGCAGCGGGGGTGAGCTGGCTGATCTCATCCGGCTGGTGCTGTCCCACCTCAAGCCCGGCGGCCATCTGGTGATGAACTTCGTGACGCTGGAGAACCTGGCCACGGCGCTGGAGACGCTCAAGGACGTGCAGGCCCAGAGCGTTAGAGCGAAGCAGCCCGCCGAGGCAGGCACTGAGAAGGACGCACACGGTGCTCATGATTCGGTGTCGAATGATATCGGGAGCGCAGCGGAATCTGGATCCGGCAGGACGCTGCACTGGGATGTGCTGCAGCTGCAGGCCTCGCGCAGCCGTCCCATCCTTTCGATGAACCGGCTGGCGGCCGAAAATCCCGTCTGGCTGGTCTCGGCCAGCTGGCGTGACGCGCTAGCCGATGCGGCTGACTGAAGACTGCGGACGCTGCCCGCTGAAGCATGCCGAGGCGACCGCCCGGTCACGCTTGCCCGACCTTTCCGGAGACGATGTCTGCCATCGTCACCGACCATGAATTGATGACAGGATCCCTGCACCATGCATGACACTCTTGGCCGCCTGATTGGCGTTTCTCTCGGCCCCGGTGATCCGATGATGATCACCCGTGCTGCCTGGGCCGAACTGCAGCGGCGCGACACCCGCTGGGTCTATCCGGTGCGAAGCGGCAACAGCGAAAGCCACGCCTTCGGCATTGTCCGGCGGGCGGGCATCGAGCCGGTGGCCGATCATCAGCCGCTTGTCTTTCCCATGACCTACGATGCCGAGAAGCTGGGCAAGGCGTGGCTGAAGACGGCGCAGACCGTGCTGCCATGGCTGCAGGCCGGGCAGGATGTGCTCTTTCTGGTGGAGGGGGATGCCAGCACCTATGCCACCTTCGGTCATCTGGCCCGTACCGTGAAGAGCCTGGACGAGCGCATCTCGACACCGGTGATTGCGGGCATCAATGCCTTCACGGCCGCCGGCGCGATGGTGGGCCAGCCGCTGGCCGAGCAGGACGACACCATGGCGGTGGTGCCGGCCGCCTATGGCGTAAGCATGCTGCCTCGGCTATTGCACGACTTCGACACGCTGGTGCTGATGAAAGTGAAGCCCGTGCTGGACGAGCTGATCGACTGGCTGATGAAGCACGGCCTGCTGGGCGAGGCCTATTTTGTCGAGAAGGTGGGTGCCGAGGACGAGCGCAGCGTGAGCGGTGATGCGCTGCTGGCCCTGCGCGGCCAGAAGGTCAGCTACCTGTCGCTGGTCATTGTCCGCCATCCGCATCGGATCCGCGGCGAACGCATCCGTGGCTGCCTGAAGAAGCCCAAGGTCGAGGGGCAAGGTGCTTCATCGACAGCATTGGCTGCATCGACGTCGACGGTTGCGCCCGCGCCTGCCGTGGTGGATCCCGATTCATCACGGACGGGCGAGACGGGAGCGGGGCAGGGTGCCGATGTCGCCGGAAGCGCATTGTCCCTGTCGGGCGCGAATGCGGCAGAATCGGCAGCCACCACGCCGGGAGTCCGTTCCGTGCCCCATGTCCAGCCCACGCAGGAGGCGCGTGTCTGTCTGCTGGCCATCACCAAAGGGGGCGTGGCGCATGCGGTCCGGCTGGCGCGAATGCTGCCTCATGCCACTGTCTGCACGCTGCCCAAGTTTGCGGCTGATCTGGAGACGTTGCCGAACGAGAAGTTCATCTGCCAGAAGACGCTGCGCGAGGAGATGGGAGGCATCTTCGGTCGCTTCGATCAGCTGGTCTGCTTCGTCTCGCTGGGTGCCGTGGTGCGACTGGTGACCCCGCACCTGAAGGACAAGGAGACGGATCCGGGCGTCATTGTTGTCGATGATGCGGCGCGCCATGTCGTGCCGATGCTCTCGGGCCATGTGGGGGGTGCCAATGTGTGGGCCGAGCGGGTGGCGCGCCTGCTGGATGCCACGGCCGTGCTCACGACGGCCTCGGACGCAGGCGGCACGCTGGCCGTGGACATTCTCGGGCGCGAGCTGTGTTGGCAGGTCGAGGCGCCGAAGATCAATCTCACACGTGTGGCGGCGGCCGTGGTCAACCATGAGCGGATTGCCATCGTGCAGGAGACCGGCAGCCGGAACTGGTGGACGCGCAAGACACCGCTGCCGGCCAACATCGAAATACTGGACGACCTGGCCGATGTGAAACCGGGTTACCACCAGGCGCTGCTCTGGATCACGCACCGGACAGTGGATGCCAGCTTCTGGACCCAGTGGCCCGAACGGCTGATCGTCTATCGTCCGCCGCAGGGGCAGGATGAAGACGCCCGGCCGGGCGATGGCACGACGAAGGAAGCGACAGCATGACGCAGGATATCGTGCTCGGCATCGGTTGCGATCGCAACACGCCTCATGCGACGCTGGCCCAGGTCATTGACGAGGCGCTGCAGCGGCTGGGGCGTGACTGGTCAGCGGTGAAGGCCGTGGCCAGCATCGACCTGAAGGCCGACGAAGGGGCCATGCAGCAGCTGATGCAGCAGCGTGGCTGCGACATCCGTTTCTATTCGGCAGCCCAGCTGGCGCAAGTGCCGGTGCCCAATCCCAGCGAGATGGTGCGCAAGTACACCGGCACGCCGTCGGTCAGCGAGGCGGCCGCGTTGCTGGTGGCGGGCGCCGACGGTCAGCCCGCACCGATGTCGGCGCTGCTGATCGAGAAGCACAAGCTGCGCGGCCCCGACGGGCGCAATGCCACCGTGTCGGTGGCGGCCGTCGGCTGACACACACGGCACTGCCAGGTTCGTGCAGTCGGTGCATCGATCATGGATGGTCCCGCTGGCATGGACACAGTGCCGTTTCCCTTTGCATATTGACAGATAAACACGCAGGAGTCTGACCCATGTCCCATGGAAAGATCATGCTGGTCGGCATTGGCCCGGGCAGCGCCGAACACATGACGGCCCGTGCCCGCGCAGCCATTGTCGAGGCCGATACGGTGATTGGCTACGTGACCTACATCAAGCTGGTGGCCGACCTGCTGGATGGCAAGGAGATCATCCGCAAGAGCATGACCGAGGAGCTGGATCGTGCCATCGAGGCGCTGGCCCGGGCCCGTGAGGGCAAGAAGGTCGCGCTGATCTCGTCGGGGGACGCTGGTGTCTACGGCATGGGGGGGCCAACCTTCGAGGTGCTGATGCAGGCCGGCTGGACGCCGCCTGAAGTCACCATCGAGACCGACGAGGAGGGTAACGAGCAGCGTATCGTCGGTGATGGCATCGAGGTCGAGATCATTCCCGGGGCCTCGGCGCTCAACAGCTGTGCCGCCTTGGTGGGCGCACCGCTCACCCACGATTTCTGTTCGATCTCGCTTTCCGACCTGCTCACGCCGTGGCCCACCATTGCCCGCCGGCTGGATGCGGCGGCAGCGGCGGACTTCGTGGTGGCACTCTACAACCCCAAGAGCGGGCGGCGTACCCGGCAGATCGTCGAGGCGCAGCAGCTTTTCCTGCGGTATCGGGATCCGGAGACGCCGGTGGCCATCGTCAAGAGCGCTTACCGCCGTCGCCAGAATATCGTGCTCACCACGCTGGCGAAGATGGCCGAGGCCGACATCGGCATGCTGTCCACGGTGCTGATCGGCAACAGCAACACCTTCATGCGCCACGGCCTGATGATCACGCCGCGCGGTTATGCCAACAAGTACGATGTGACGGGCGACAACGGGCTGAAAGGGGGCGAGCGCTCGGGCCGCTCACTGTCCACCGGGCTGGATGGCTGGCTGCATGCGCTGCATGCGGCACACACCGCCGGGGAAACCGTGGAGGCGTTGGCGGAACAATACCGTTTGCCAGCTGACTATATCCAGCAGAAACTGTCTGAGCCGCTGCCGCAACCCGAGGTCTCGAAATCGCGTCGCAAGCCGCCCGCCCAGGAAGGAGGCGAGGGCTGAGGGCGCATCGCTGAAGCCTGCACGCCATGATCGAGATTGCTGCCTGGGCACCTGCCGCCGTGCCGCTGCTGGCCTTCGGGCTGGATGTGGTCTTTGGGGAGCCGCCCGTTCGACTGCATCCGGTGGTGTGGATGGGGCAGTACCTGCAATGGGCGGGTGAGCGGATTGCGCCGTCCGTAGCCGTGGATGCGCCACCTCTGTCGGTGGCCAGGCATGCGAATGCGTCCCGAATGGACCTGTCCGGAAGAGAGCAGATCCGTCTGTCGGAAACGGGCAGTGTCACCACCGTTCAGGATGCCCGTCGCCAGTTCCGGCTGGGGGCGTTGGCCTGGCTGCTGGGCGCCGCCGTGGCCACGTCGCTGGCCTGGGGCGTGCAATGGGCGCTGGGGCAGTTGGCTGTCTGGCTGGCCGTGCCGCTGTTGGCGCTGTGCCTGAAACCGCTGTTTGCCTGGACCCTGTTGTATGACCTGGTGGCCCAGGTGGAAACGGCGCTGGGGCAGGGGCTGCAGGCAGGGCGGGAGCAGCTGGCGCATCTGGTCAGCCGGGATGTGCAGCGGCTCGATGAAGCCGGCGTGCGTGAATCCGCGATCGAGACGCTGGCCGAGAACCTGAGTGATTCGGTGGTGGCGCCACTTCTGTGGTTTGCGCTGCTGGGCCTGCCCGGAGCTGCGCTCTATCGCTTTGCCAACACGGCCGATGCGATGTGGGGGTATCCCGGCATGCATGGTGGCCGTCACTGGCAATGGGCTGGCAAATGGGCAGCGCACGCCGACGATGTGCTCAACTGGTTGCCTGCCCGGCTCACGGCCGGGCTGCTGATGCTGGGCGCTCGCCGAACACTCTGGCGGGCGCTTCCGGCGCAGGCAGCGCTGACGCCATCACCCAACGGGGGCTGGCCCATGGGGGCCATGGCGCTGCGCCTGGGGGTCGGACTGGGCAAGCCGGGTGTCTATCGGCTCAATGCACAGGCGCCGGCGCCGCAGACCGTTCACACCTGGCAAGCCCTGCGCCGGGCCCGCTTCGCCGCATGGCTGGCGGTGGTGCTGTGCGCGGGGGGGGCGGTTCTGTCCGGCCCTTTGGGATGATGGTTTTCTTCCGAAGCAATCACGTGCTTCGCAGCTGATTTCCGGCGCTCTTTCGGCCCGGAGACCTGATGGATGGCACCCGCCGCAGGGGCGGCATCGGTGAGGCGTACCGGGGATGCAGCGGCCTGCCACGTGCCGGACATGTGTCTGCCTGAATGTCAGAGTCCGGCGGCTGCTGTCGCAGACGCATCCGGCTCATTCAGGGCATAATCTTTTGCCATGGAGATTTGCGGCGCATACAACCACGGGGGACCTGACGCAGACGGCGTGCCGCTGCATGATTTCTCCACCAATGCCAACGCAGCCGGCCCATGTCCGGCTGTGCTGCACCGGCTGCAGTGCCTGGTGCCTGATTCCTATCCGGATCCGGCCTATGTGTCGCTGCGCACGCGGCTGGCCCGCTGGCATGACGTGACGCCTGCGCGTATCGTCATGGGGGCCAGTGCGAGCGAACTCATCATGCGACTCACGGCGGCGGTGCTGCCTGAGATGGCTTCCGTCTGGGGGCCGCGCCATGCCTATGGCGACTATCGCCGTGCCGCCGAGCCCTGGGGGCTGGCGGTTGATGCCTGGGAAGCCGAGGATCGTTGCCTTGTCTCTCAGGCCTTCGCCGCGGGCGCGCCAACCCGGCTGTCAGAACGGCAGGTGCGGCTTGTCTGGGTCACCTGGCCGGCCAGCCCGCAGGGTGACATGCCGCCCGCGCTGTCAGGTCTGGCCGGGGCACTGACCCCGAAGGATGTGGTGGTGCTGGACATGGCCTATGCGCCGCTGTGGCTGGATGGGGACGCTCACTCCGGAGCGCCCGATAGCGCTGGTGCCTTGCCCAAGGTGCTGGCTGCGCGCGCGTGTCGGCTCTTTTCACCGAACAAGGCACTGGGGCTGACGGGGGTGCGGGGCGCCTATCTGGTGCTGCCGGAGGTGCCGGGCTTGCCTGATCTTGCCGTGCGTCTGGCGCGGCTTGCATCGTCCTGGCCTCTTGGGGTGCATGGGCAGGCCATGCTGGAGGCCTGGATGGAGCCCGGTGTGCAGCAATGGCTGGCCGAGAGCCGCAAGACGCTGCAAGGCTGGAAGGCGATGCTGGAGGCCGGGCTGCTGCAGCGGGGCTGGCAGCTGATGCCCAGCGTGGCCAGCTTCTGCTGTGCCCGGCCACCGGTGCCGCCGACCAGGCTGTCGGGCTGGCTGGCAGAACTGAGAACGCAGGGGATCAAGCTGCGTGATGCCGGTTCTTTCGGGCTGCCCGGCTGGGTGCGGCTGGGGGTACGCACTCCGGCCAGCCAGCAGGCGCTGTGGCAGGCCCTGGACAGCACAACGAACCCGAGGGCCTCTTGAGACGATGAATACGACCGATCAGCCCTCGGGCTGGCGCCGCTGGTGGCTGGGAGTCCGTCCACCCACGCTGGGCCTGTCTCTGGTACCCGTTCTGCTGGGCACGGCGCTGGGGGTACGCCTGGGGGGCTCCTTCGATCCGGCGTCGTTCCTGGTGGCGGCGTTCTGCGTGCTGTGCATCCAGGCCGGAACCAACCTGTTCAACGATGCCGGAGATGGGGCACGGGGCGCCGACGGCGCCGATCGGCTGGGACCGGTGCGGCTGGTGGGCAGCGGACTTGCCGCGGTGGCGGAGGTGCGGCGGGCAGCAAGGCTGTGCTTCGCGCTGGCGCTGGCCGGTGGCCTGTTGCTGACCTGGTGGAACGGCGGGGTGATCCTGCTCATCGGGCTGGCCTCGCTGCTGGCGGGCTGGTTGTATTCGGCCGGGCCCAGGCCACTGTCGCACACGCCGTGGGGGGAGTCCTGCGTGCTGCTCTTTTTCGGGCTGGTGGCGGTGGCAGGCAGCTGCTTCCTGCAGACAGGGAGCTTCTCGGCGCTGGCGCTAGCTTTCGGGGTGGTGCCTGGCCTGTACGCGGCGGCGGTGCTGCTGGTCAACAACACGCGCGATCTGGTGCAGGACCGGCGGGCCGGGCGCACCACGCTGGCTTGCCTGCTGGGCCGGCAGCGGGCACAGCAGCTGTATGCGGTGTTTCTGCTGCTGCCTTTCGCCATCCTGCTGCCGCTGACGATGGCCCTGGGGCAGCCCTGGCTGGGCGTCGTGTCGCTGCTGCTGGTGCCGATGGCCATCATGCTGATACGCCGCTTCGGGCAGCGTGAGGGTCGGGCGATGAACCAGCAGCTCAAGGACACGGCACGACTGCAGGCCCTGCTATGTGCCGTGCTGGTGGGCGGTCTGCTCGTCTGAAGAAAGCAGGGCCCGAGCGGTCTGAACCGCCCGGGCCCTGGAGATCCGCCATTCCGTCCCGTGGCGCGGGAGGTGTTCCGGAGAATCGTCAGTCCGGCTTGCGCGCCAGCAGGGTGGCAAAGCGCATCTCAATGCGGTTGCCGTTCTCGTCGGTGCGATGCAGCTTGCCGGGGTTCTCGTTGTACTTCAGCACTTCCCAGCCGGCGTCGGCGTAGAAGGCCTTCAGCTCGCCGGACTGGAAGCGGAACGGGAAGGGAACCCGGCACGGATAGTCGTCACTGTCCATGACGCTGACGATCAGGTTGTAGCCGCCGGGAGCGGTCTCCTGCTGCATGCGGGTCATCAGTGGTGCGATGACGGCCGGATGCAGGAACATCAGCACCACGGTGGACAGGATGAACTGGTAGGGGCCGTCGAATTCCAGCGATTCCACCTGGTTCAGATCCACCTCGGCCAGGCGGATGTCCTTGAGTCCCTCGGCGTCGGCGATGTGCTGCAGGTTGGCCAGACTGCCGCCGTTCCAGTCCCAGGCGTCCACGGCAAAACCGCGCCGGGCGAGAAACAGGGCATTGCGGCCGCCGCCGCAGCCGATGTCCAGCGCCCGGCCCACCGGCACCTGTTCGGCAGCCTCCACCACTTCGGAATGGGTGGCGGTCATGTCGTACTTCTTGGTGAAGTAGTCGGCCGGGCGGCACAGGAAGTCCAGCTGGCACTGGATGTCCGGGCTCATCGAGACGATCTGGTGCCATGCCTGCGGCTCGATGCGCGGCGGCTGGTGCTCGGTGTCGTAGGTCGCCTCGGCGGTGACATTGCCATGTTCGTCCATCAGCGCGAACTGCAGCGAGCCCCGCAGGATCTTCAGCTGCGCCCAGGTGCCTTCCTTGGTGTTGTGCCGCTTCAGGAAA
>ERZ773075.1285-NODE-1285-length-13657-cov-63.9751_pt1 | contig 13657 bp, 6 predicted proteins | sample MGYA00580614_ERZ773075 | MGnify/ENA primary metagenome ERZ773075 (study PRJEB29015, sample SAMEA2738021) | human oral metagenome | biome: human oral; feature: human-associated habitat; material: dental | place: China | collected 2043 ... | reverse complement strand
GAGCGCAACCTGCGCCGGCCGCTGGCGGGAATCTCCGCCGTCGGCCCCACCCGCCCGATCCCGGTGGGCGTGCGCTCGGGGGACACGCCCGCGCGGGAGCGTCGTCGGCTGCGCAGCCACCCGCCACGCATCCTCATCACGACGCCGGAGTCGCTCTACCTCATGCTCACCAGCACTGTGCGAGAGACGCTGCGGACGGTGGAGACGGTCATCGTCGACGAGATCCACTCCTTCGCCGGTTCCAAGCGCGGCACGCACCTGGCCGTGTCCCTGGAGCGCCTCGATGACCTCCTGGGGCGCCCGGCGCAGCGCATCGGCCTGTCCGCCACCATCTCGCCCCCTGAGGAGGCCACCCGGTTCCTCGGCGGGCCGCACCCGGTGACGATCATCGCCGACGACGGCCGGGCGACGCCGGAGGTCACGGTGGCCGTGCCGGTGGAGAACATGGCCCGCATCCCGGCGATCTCGGACCGCCGCACCCGGATGGAGCGGGCGCTCGCAGCACCCGCGAGCGCGGGCAGTGGCCAGAAGGCCCAGCCCTCCGGGATTGGGCGGGCGGGGTCCTCGCAGGCCTGGCGCTCCGACCGGGCGCTGAGTCGAGCCATGGCGGCGGGGCGGGCCGACCGGCCCGGTTCGGGGGTGCCTGCCCGGGTGTCGGCCTCGATCTGGCCGCACCTTGAGAACGCGATCCTCGACCAGGTCCTGGCCCACCGCACGACGCTGGTCTTCGTCAACTCCCGGGGCGCCTGCGAGCGGCTCACTGCGCACCTCAACGAGGCCTACGCCGCGCGTCTCGGGGCGGCGGGGCCGACGTCGCAGGTGCCGGTTCACAGGGAGTCCTGGGAGATGGGAACCGGTTCGCACACCGAGCCCCTGGCGGCGGGCGCCCCGGTGATCGCCAAGGCCCATCACGGGTCGGTCTCCAAGGAGCAGCGTCTCGGCGTGGAGCGGGAGCTGGCCGCGGGGGAGCTGAGGTGCGTGGTGGCCACGGCCTCGCTCGAGCTCGGCATCGACATCGGCTCGGTCGACCTCGTGCTCCAGGTGGCGCCGCCCCCGTCGGTCGCGGCGGGCCTGCAGCGAGTGGGGCGCGCCGACCACCGGGTGGGCGGGCGGCCGCGCGGCGTCATCTACCCCGTGGAGCGGACTCAGCTGGTGGACGCCGTCGTCGCCGCCGAGGGGATGCGCGCCGGGACGATCGAGCGCACGGAGCTGGTGTCCAACGCCCTGGATGTGCTGGCCCAGCAGACAGTCGCCGCGGTGAGTGTGGCGGATGGGCTGACGGCCGACGCCTGGTTCGCCACCGTCACCCGGGCGGCCCCCTACACCTCGCTGCCGCGCTCGGCCTTCGACTCGGTCCTGGAGCTGCTGGCCGGTGGCTTCGCCTCGGCGGACCTGGCGGACTTCTCGCCACGCATCGTGTGGGACCGCGCCACCGGTGAGCTCAGTGCCCGGCCCAGCACGCAGCGGCTGGCGGTGGCCTCCTCGGGAACGATCCCGGACCGGGGCATGTTCCCCGTCGTCCTGCCCGAGGGGGCGCAGGATGCCGGGCGGCGGCGGGTCGGGGAGCTCGACGAGGAGATGGTGCACGAGTCCAGCCCGGGCGACATCATCACGCTGGGGACGTCGAGCTGGCGGATCCGCCAGATCACGGGGGACCGCGTCGTCGTCGACCCGGCCGAGGGGCGCAGTGCCCGTCTGCCGTTCTGGAAGGGCGAGGGGCTGGGGAGACCTGCGGCCACCGGGCTCGCCAAGGGCGTCTTCCTGCGTCAGGCGCAGGCCTCCTTGCCATTGGAGGCGGGCGCCGGGGAGTCGAAGGCCGAACGGGCGCTGCGACGCCGGCTCAAGGAGGCGGGACTGGACGATCATGCCCGCGGCAACCTGCTGGCACTGCTGCGTGAGCAGTACCGAGCCACCGGCGCCCTGCCGACGGATGAGACCCTGGTCCTGGAGCGCTATGAGGATGAGTCCGGCAGCTGGCGGATCATCGTCCACAGCACGCTGGGGCGGTGCGTCCACGAGCCCTGGGCGATGGCGATACGGGAGCGGGTGCACCAGCTGCTGGGGGTGCGTCCGCAGATCATCGTGGCCGACGACGGCATCGTCCTGCAGATCCCACCGGTTGAGAGCGGTCTCCCAGGGGCCGGGCTCATCACCTTCGACGCCGCGGAGATCTCCTCCCTGGTGCGGAGCCGGATCGAGACAACGGCACTGTTCGCGGCCCGGTTCCGCGAGTGCGCCGCCCGAGCCCTGCTCATGCCCACCACCCGCCCGGGGCACCGCACGCCGTTGTGGCTGCAGCGGGTCAAGGCCGGACAGCTGCTCGAGGCCTCCCGCCAGTTCCAGGACTTCCCCGTCAGCGTGGAGGCGGCGCGCGAGTGCCTCCAGCAGTACTACGACCTGCCCGCACTCACCGACCTCATGGAGCGTCTCGCCTCCGGCCGGGTGCGCGTCGTCGAGGCCGCCACCAGCGAGCCGTCGCCCTTCGCCCACCCGCTGCTGTTCGGGTACGCGAGCACCCTGATCTACCAGGAGGATCTGCCCCACGCCGAGCGCCGGGCCCAGCTGCTCTCCCTGGACCCCAAGGCTCTCGACGCCCTGCTGGGCGACGGCGGCGTCGCGGACCTGCTCGACGACGAGGTCCTGGCCCAGGTGGAGGCCGAGCTTCAGCACCTGGCTCCCGGCAGGCGGGTGCGCTCCGATGCTGAGGGAATCGCCGATCTTCTGCGTGAGCTGGGCCCGTTGAGCGCGGCCGAGCTGGCCCAGCGGTGCACCGACGTCGGCGGGCAGGATCAGGGGGAGGACGCACGAGGCGACGGCGCGGGCGGGGCCGGCGGCGACGTTGAGCGCGCGGTCGAGCGGGGGCTTGCCGAGCTGGCCGGGGCCCGCAGAGCCGCCACGGTGCGGGTCGGCGGGCGGGAACTGTGGGCCCGGGTCGAGGACGCCCAGGATCTTCGGCTGGCCCTGGGAGTGGAGGTCCCCGACTGGGCGCTGGAGCGGGCTGAGGCCGGTGGTGCGGTCGAGCGGACGGCGGCGGCCCGTTCACCGCTGAACGACCTGGTTCTGCGCTACGCGCGCACCCATACGACCGTGACGCCGCAGCGCGTGGCACGGGTCTTCGGGCTGGGGGCGGCGGTGGCGGAGGGGGCCCTGGCCGAGCTGGCCGGGGCCGGCTCGCTCGTGGACCTGGGTGCGGTGGGGTGGATGGAGTCGGCGGTCCTTACCCGGGTGCGCAACCGCTCCCTGGCCCGGGCGCGGGCCGCCGTCGCGCCGGTGCCGCCCACGGCCCTCCAGCGTCTCGTGCTGGAGCGGGCGGGGCTGGATGAGCCGGGCGGCGGCGTCGATGCCCTGGCGGAGGCCCTGGCGGCGCTGGAGGGCGTGTGGCTGCTGGCCGGCCTGTGGGAGTCGGTGGTGCTGCCCGCCAGGGTCGTCGACTACCGGCCGGCCATGCTCGATGAGCTCATCGCCTCCGGGGAGGTCGTCTGGCGGGCGCGGCCCGTCAGCGATGCCGCGTCCCGGTCCGGTTCTGCCCGAGTGAGGGCCGGGGCCGGCGACGTCCCCGCACCGGGAGAGATCGCCTTCTTCCCCACGGACTCCGCCCTGGCACCGGTTGCCGGGGAGGCGATCGCGCCGGGTGAGCAGGAGGCGCCGGTGGGTCGGCAGACGGGAGTCACCGGGGAGGCTCTCTGGCAGCTGGTTCGCGAGGGGGCCGCCACAGGCCGCTCCTTCGAGCCGGTGCGCCGGGCACTGGCGCCCGCGGCCGGGACACGCACCTCCCCGTCTTCACGGCGGGTGCGCAGCCGCCGGGGCCGTCGCCTCATGATGGAGACGCCGCGCACCGGGGAGGTGACGGCAGCCGGACAGCTGTCCTCCGTTCTGACCTCCACCTCCTGGGTGAGGCTGTCTTGCGCACCGGCCGGCGATGAGGAGCGGGCGATCGCGGAGGTGGAGTCACTGCTGGACCGCTACGGGGTCGTCTGCCGCGACCTCGCCCTGGCCTTCGGTGGGGCAGGAGGGCTCGTGCCGCTCATGCCGGTGCTGCGACGCATGGAGGAGACCGGGGTGATTCTGCGCGGCGGTTTCATCGAGGGCCTGGGGCCGGCGCAATTCGCCGAACGGGAGAGCGTTGACCGGCTGCGGTCCCTCAGCCACAGCCCCGGCGGCACGACGGCGACACCGGTCGTGCTCGACCTGAAGGACCCGGCCTGTCTCATCGGGCGCGGGGTGCCGTGGCCCGAACCGGTGCTGCCCGCAGACCTCGGCGAGCCGACCGGGGGCCGCGGTGAGGAGACAGGTGGACCGCCGCTTCGACGCCAGGGGGCGAGCGTCGTCGTGCTGGGTGGCGCCCCGGTGCTCTACGCCTCGGAGAACCTCAAGGTCCTCATCTCCTACACGTCCGAGCGCGAGGACCTGGCACGCGCCCTGGCCGCGCTGGCCGCCGACAGGCAGCGGATGTTCGCGCGCCAGGGGGCTGCGGCGGTCAGGCACCGTACCGTGGTGGAGTCCCTCAACGGGGTCACCGCGTTGGAACCCACCGTGAGCGACCTCTTGCGTCAGGCCGGTTTCGTGCGCGACCCCAGGGGGATGCGGCTCGCCGTCAGCCCCTACGGGGCGACCTGGCAATGAGCGGGCGGCCCTTCACCGATGACAGAAGCCGGCACCATGGTGCTCTTGCCCGTGCACACAATGAGGACATGGCCGATCCGCACCCCATCACCGGAGCGTTCTTCGATTCCCCGGTCCCTCCCGGGACCGGATGGCCCGATGATCCCGCCACCGCCACCACGCCCATGGCCCGATCGGCCGCCGACGTGGCGCGCCTGGCCGGTGCATCGTCGGCTCTGCCCGCGCTCGATGCCCGGATCACGGTGTGCCGCGCCTGCGACCGGCTCGTGACCTGGCGTGAGGAGGTTGCCAGGAGCGGCCGTCGCGCCTCCTTCGCCCACGAGCCGTACTGGGGGCGACCAGTGGCGAGCGTCGGGGCGGCGGATGCCCGCATCTACGTCGTCGGGCTGGCACCAGCGGCCAACGGGGCGAACCGCACCGGCCGCATGTTCACAGGGGACCGCTCCGGGGACTGGCTGTGGGCGGCCTTCTACCGGGCGGGCCTGGCGACGTCGCCCACCTCGACGGCGGCCGGTGACGGGCAGCGACTCACCGGGGCACGCATGGGCGCAGCCGTGCGCTGTGCCCCGCCCGCCAACAAGCCGACGACCGTCGAGCGCACCACCTGCGCGCCGTGGCTCGCCCGCGAGATCGCCCTCATGCCGGAGGTCAAGGTGCTGCTGGCACTGGGCGGGATCGGATGGGGCGCGGCGCTGCGGGTCACCCGCGAGGCGGGGTGGACCCTCCCCCGCCCTCAGCCGCGCTTCGGCCATGGGGCGACGGCGAAGCTGACCAGGCCCGATGGCAGGCCGGTGACGCTGCTGGGCAGCTACCACCCCAGCCAGCAGAACACGTTCACCGGGCGACTCACCGAGGCGATGCTCGACGAGGTGCTGGAGACCGCCAAGCGCCTCGCTGAGACATGATCGCGGACCGCGGCCGAGGACGTGTCAGGAGCGGTCGGGCAGAATGGCCTCGAGGTCGTCGAGGGTCCGCGGGGCGTGCTGAGGCTCTGCGTCCTCGGGCTCCGCGCCGGACGCGTCCTCCTGGGACGTCCCGTCCGTGCGGCCGTCGGCGCTTCGGGCGCTTGGTGCTGGGACCGAGGGCCTCGTAGCCGATTCCTCTTCCGCTTCCCCGGCAGACGCGTCGATCCCGAGGGCGAGGGACAACCCGGCCACGGCTGCGCGGGCTGAGGCGGCGCGCTCACTGGGCGAGTCACCGGATCCGGCGCTGGCGGGGGCCGGCGGCGCCGGGTCCGCGGCCGCCGCGAGAACCTCGACGGCACCGGAGGCCGATGAGGCCGACGCCGTGGCGGTCACGGCTCCCCCAAGGTCTCCGAGGTCGAGCTCCAGCAGGCGGCTGCGGCGCTCCTCGGCGGTCTCGGCCGGCGAGTCGGCCGTGCGACGACGACGCCTGGTCGAGGAGGCCTCGCGGCGGGAGCGCTTCGCGGCGGGCCCTTCGGTGCTCCTACCGGTCTTCTTCCCAGGAGCCTCTGCCGGCGGCTCCTCGGCCACGGGCTCGGCGGTGTCCGCACGCTTGGCACTGCCCTTGCCGTCAGCACGAGCAACGTCGTCAACAGTGCCGTCGGAGTCGGCGGTGGTCATCGCGGTACTGGCTGAGGCATCGGCATTCCGGGCCGACGACTCAGCACCGGTGTCCGGTCCGGACGCGTCTGCCACGCCTGTGTCAGCGGCGCCATCAGGATCGCCATCGACGTCGTCGGGCTGCTGGGCGACGAGCTCGACGAGGCTCTGCCCCTCGCGCAGGTCGAGCCCGTTGGTACTCAACGGCACCATGAGGTGGTCGTCGACCCGCGAGGGATTGACGGGCCACTCCGGGCCCTGGTCGGGCAGGTCGGTCTCGGAGTGGGCGCCACAGCCGTGATCCAGGGAGACGACGCTGCCGTCGTCGGCGGCCCACTCGTTGGCGCAGACTCCGAAGATGGCGCGCAGGGCGCCGGCCATGGGCACGAAGAAACCGCAGGTGGAGCAGGTGGCGTGGGCCTTGCGGACGCCCTCGGCGTCGGGGCCGTGGTCGCCGCCGTACCAGCGCTCGGCGGCGCTGGAGACGCCCTGGGCGCTCAGGACCCGGGGGCGGCCCAGGTCGAGCTGGTCCAGGGCGACGGCGTCGGCGTCCTCGCCAGTGGCCTCCCACCCGGGTTCGAGGCGCTCGTCGGTCTCCTTGCGGGGCAGGCGGTCGGAGCGGGTGATGTCACCGGGTTCGAGGCGGTCGGCCCATGGGACCCAGGCGGGGGCGAGGAGGGCCTCCTCTCCGGGGAGGAGCTCCATCTCACAGACGGTGGCGGTGCGGCTGCGTGGGACGCGGCTGAGGGTGACCGCCCAGCGCCAGCCGCGGTAGCCGCTCAGGGTGCAGTCGAACAGGTGGGTGACGAGGCGCTCGGCGTCGGGGACGGCGGCCAGGTACTCGCCGACGGTGATGGGGTCGGTGAACTCCTCCAGCGCGTGGCGGGCGAGCTCGACGGCGGCCGGGGAGGTGAGGGTCTTGTCCTTGGCGGCCTGGGCCTGCTGGCCGGGGGTGGGCAGGGCGCCGGCGCGTGGCACGGGGGCCGGCGAGGGCGAGGCCGCACCCGGTGCCGGGCGCTCCAAGGTCGCCGTGGAGGTGCGCGCCCCGGTGGCGGAGGCTGGGCCGTGCCCGGTATCGGTGCCGTTCGGGGCTCCGCCCGTCGAGGTTCCACCCGAGGCGCCGGTGCGAGAGTCGATCGTGTCGGTCACCCGGCCAGTGTAGGGGAGGCTCCTGGAACTGCCCCGGCCCGCGCGGGTTGGCCTGGGCACACCTACTTGGCATCCCACACTTCGACAGAATCTTCACAACCGACGCGGATACGCGTCATTTTTGAAGAAAACGTCGGTGAGTGAGAGAACCGTCAGCTCGCCTCGACCGAGACGATGCGGTGGACGGCCACGGTCAGCTCGGTCTCGCGCACGACGTCGCGCAGGCGCACCCGCCCGGGCTCGACGGCCATGACTCTCACCTGCCGTTCCTGCACGGCGCCGTCGGGGCCTGCCAGGGTCAGCCGCAGCCGCGAGCGCGAGGACTGGGCCTGGCGCAGCACCGCCAGGGCGTGCACCGGGTCGGTGGCCACAGCCGTCTCCCCGGCGGCCTGCAGCACCTCCTGACCCATACGGAGCCGCCCTACGAGGGTCGTCAGCTCACGTCTTCCGGGCCGACGCCGTCGCACCGAGTGCTCGCTGCCGGGACGCGTCGGCTCGGGGGCCCGGCGCGCCTGCTGCGCGGTGGTCGGCCCGACCACCAGGTGGCCGTCGGCGTCCTCGGTGACCGGCGCCAGCCCGGTGGCGCGCAGCTCGCGCAGCACCTGTCCGGCGCTCGCCGTGGCCACGAGGATCCCGGGAGCCACCTCATCCAGACCGAGGTCCCGCAGGCGAGGCTCGGCCAGGAGCCCGGCGGCCGTGGCCTCGTCGCCGACCCGCAGCAGCGCGGACACGGCCCGCACCCGCACCGCCCCGTGGTGACGGGCCGCGTCCTGGATGAGCACGCTCAGGGAGTCCGGCAAGGGCGTGGGACTGTAGCGGCCGATCGCCTGGGTGATCTCCTCGGCCCGGTAGCCGACGTCGAGTGCGCCGCGCACCGACTCGGGCGTGAACCGCACCGTGAGCGCCCCGCCGCGCGACTCGACGACGCTCGTGCGTTCCAGCAGGGCAGCCAGCTCGGGTGCGGGCCGGCCCGGCACGATGGCGGTGAGGTCGGACTGAACGAGGATCGTCTCGACGGCGGCCGGCAGGTCCGCGGCGAGCGCCGCCTCCAGCGCCGCCAGGTTCTCGTCGTCCGACAGCACTTCGGCGTGTGCGTCACCGTCGCTGCGTCCGGCGTCCTGCTCGTCAAGGCTCGCCGCTGCCCGCCGGGAGAGGATCCTGCCAGCCTCGGTGAGCGCCCCGCCGCCGGTGATCCCGAGCGCCTCGGCCTCGGCCAGGACCGCGGAGATCGCACCACCCGGGACGGTGCGCCGGGGGCTCTGCCAGGTCAGGGCCGCCCGTACGAAGGCTGGGGTCACACTCGCCCCCTGCGGGAGGTCGCCCAGGAGCGCGAGCACCCGAGCGCGCAGTCGCACCGCCCACCCGGCCTCCAGGTCCGGGCCGAGGACGGCGCGCAGAGATCCGTCGTCATCGCGGGTGCCCGTCAGCCAGGGGGTGCGGGCACTACCCGCCCAGGCCAGGGCGAGCGGCGCCCAGCGCTGGGGGAGGCTGTCGGCGAGCCAGCCGGAGGACAGGATGGAGGGCACCCAGGTGGCGCCATCGTCATCGAGTCCCAGGAGCCCGGCGCCGGCGGCGGTCTCGATGATGTGGGCGGCCGCGTCTGGCTGCAGGTCGAGGGCGTCGGCGGTACGGGCCAGAGCGCGCACGCTCACTCCCCCGGTGCGGCGGATCGTCCCGCCCTCACGGCCCCACTCCTCCAGGAGCGCGCCCACGAGCCGAACGGTCTCCTCGGCGTGGAAGGAGGACTCGGAGGCGACGACGGCGCCGCCCACCGTCTCCAACACACTGGCCTCGGGGGCGGTCAGGGCCTCGCGCGTCAAGCGGCCGCCTCGCAGGGCGAGGGCCACCTGGCGCGGCAGGATGAAGCGGGTGCGTCCCCGGGCGTCGCTGCTGCGCTCCAGCCAGCTGCGCTCGATGAGCGGCGCCGCCCCCGGAGCGGTGCCGCCCGAGCGCAGCGTGCCGGCGGGCGGCCCCCAGGTGAGGGCCTGGAGCATCTCCACGGAGGCCGCCGGGATGACCGGCTCACCGCCACCGCCGGCGATGTCCTTGCTCAGCTCCTCCAGGGTGGGCGGCAGCTGCTCGGCGCTCAGGGGCTCGGCGGCCCACGGCCCCAGGCCGAAGGGGTGCGGCCCGAAGGCCGTCTCGAGTGCGGCCACGGGCCTGCCCTCGATGACGAGCGCCAGCCGACCCAGGTGATCCAGCGCCTCAGTAACCTGCTCGGCCTCCAGCGGCAGGTGGGCGGCGATCAGCCCGGCCAGACCAGTCTCAGACGGATCGGCCGGTTCACCTTTGCTCTGAACGGTTCCATCGGATCCATCGCCCTCGGCGGTCTGAGTGCCACCGGCCCCTTCGGTCTCCTCAGACTCCATGGGACCGCCCAGTACCACCACCGCCTCGGCCACGGCCAGCGTCGGCGCATCCAGCCCGGCCAGCGCCTGCTCAACGCTGCCCTGCGCCCCGGCCCGGGTCGCCAGAGCCAGGAAGGAGGAGGACGGCGGCGCGACCAGATCCGGACGCGCCACCAACAGGGCGGCGACCTCGCGGTCCGGCAGCGCCGTCAGGTGCACGGCGAGGTCCTGGGTGGAGGCGGAAGAACTCATCCGCACAAAAATACGCCCCGGTCCCCACTCACGGGCAGAGCGGGGACCGGGGATGAAGGGCACCGGTGTCCAAATCGGTGACAAAGGGACCTGAGCACCCCTGAGACCAACGACACGAACCGCAGAATCACGCGGTTTTCCTTCGTGAACTGGAGCCCGTCCCGCGCCTTTGTCACCGATTTGGACACGGTCCCGCAGATTTCACCCTTTCTGGCGCCTCATGGCGCCTCCCGACCCGCGTCCGGGGCTCGCGTTCGCACCCCACGGCTCACGCACCGCTGCGGGAGCTCAGCATCCGGGCCGTGAGGTGCGCTCGCGCGGGCATGATGCCGGCCGGATCGCCCCTCCCGCTGGAAGAGGAACGTCTCGTCCGTCACGGCGCCCCGGCGCCCCGGCTTGGGATACTCCCGCCCATGTCCGCTACGCCCAGCGATTCTGTGTCACCGGCGTCGTCGGCACCCGACGGCCCGCTCATCGTCCAGTCCGACAAGTCCGTCCTCCTGGAGGTCGCCCGCCCCGGAGCCGGCGAGGCCCGCCGCGCCATCGCTGCCTTCGCCGAGCTGGAGCGTGCCCCCGAGCACATCCACACCTACCGGATCACCCCGCTGGCCCTGTGGAACGCGCGTGCGGCGGGCCTGGACGCCGAGACGGTCGTCCACACCCTCATCACCTACTCGCGCTTCCCGGTGCCGCACGCCCTGCTCACCGAGATCGCCGAGACGATGAGCCGCTACGGCCGCCTCCAGCTCCTCACCGATCCCGCCCACGGCCTGGTTCTGCACGCCACCGACGTGCCGGTCCTGGAAGAGGTCATGCGTTCCAAGCGCACCAAGGGCCTGCTGGGTCAGCGGCTCGGGGAGGCCGACGTTGTCGTCCACCCCTCCGAGCGGGGCCACCTCAAGCAGGTGCTCATCAAGCTGGGCTGGCCGGCCGAGGACCTGGCCGGCTACGTCGACGGCGAGGCCCACCCCATCACCCTGACCGACTCCCCCGGCACCTTCCAGCTGCGCCCCTACCAGTCCGAGGCGGTGGAGAGCTTCTGGGCGGGGGGCTCCGGCGTGGTCGTCCTGCCCTGCGGGGCCGGCAAGACCCTCGTGGGCGCCGCCTCCATGGCCAAGAGCTCGACGACGACGCTCATCCTGGTCACCAACGCGGTCTCGGCGCGCCAGTGGAAGGAGGAGCTCATGCGCTTCACCACCCTGACCGAGGACGAGATCGGCGAGTACTCCGGCTCGCGCAAGGAGGTCCGCCCCGTCACGATCGCCACCTACCAGGTCCTGACCACCCGCCGGAAGGGCGTCTACCCGCACCTGGACCTGCTGGACTCCCACGACTGGGGGCTCATCGTCTACGACGAGGTCCATCTCCTACCCGCCCCGATCTTCCGGATGACCGCGGACCTGCAGGCGCGCCGACGTCTGGGCCTGACCGCGACCCTCGTGCGCGAGGACGGCCGCGAGGACGAGGTCTTCAGCCTCATCGGCCCCAAGCGCTACGACGCCCCCTGGAAGGACCTGGAGAACCAGGGCTGGATCGCCCCGGCGATCTGCACCGAGGTGCGCCTGACCCTCGACGCCGGTGAGCGCATGGCCTACGCGACCGCCGAGCCCGAGGAGCGCTACCGCCTGGCCGCCTGCTCGCCACGCAAGCTGCCGATCATCGATGCCCTCCTGGCCCGCCACGAGGGCGAGTCGGCCCTGGTCATCGGCCAGTACGTGGACCAGCTCACCGAGATCGCCGAGCATCTGGACGCCCCGGTCATCACCGGCTCGACGACGGTGCGCGAGCGTCAGCGCCTCTACGACGCCTTCCGCTCCGGCGAGATCCGCACCCTCGTGGTCTCCAAGGTGGCGAACTTCTCCATCGACCTGCCCGGGGCGAGCGTGGCCGTCCAGGTCTCGGGCTCCTTCGGATCGCGCCAGGAGGAGGCCCAGAGGCTCGGGCGGATCGTGCGCCCCAAGGAGGACGGCCGCCAGGCCCACTTCTACACGGTCGTCGCCCGCGACACCGCCGACCAGGAGTACGCGGCCCACCGCCAGCGGTTCCTGGCCGAGCAGGGATACGCCTACGCCATCATCGACGCTGAGGAGGTTTGAACCATGCCACATGAAGGTCACCAACTCGCCACCCGGGACAAGGCCCCCTTGTCACTGCGTCAGCATCTCCTCGTACTCATCAGTACGAGCGCCCTGCTCCTCGCCTGCCTCGTCCTCATGCACATGAACCTTGCGAGCAGGGACATGTCCCCGCTCCGGATGGGCATGCTCATCGTCGGCGACACAGGACTGATCGGCATGCAGCTCGCCGCCTTCCTGGTCCTGTACATCCGCTGGCGCCGGACCCGCACGGGAGCCGCCGGGCCTCAGTGAACCCGACGGCCACGCGCATGCCGGCTCAGCGCACCAGGCGGCGGGCGCGCACGTTGCGCACGAGTACCCGCGCCAGGGTGCGGCCGAAGGCCTGGATGACGGAGTCGACCCTCTCGGCCTCCTCGCGGACGGCGGCCCCGGCGCTCGCGACTGCCTCGGGCAGGTCGGCGGGCGTCGCCCCATGGGTTCCGACGGCGCCCGGTGCGGCGCTCCGGCCGGCGGCCACCTCCAGGGCGTCACGGGCGGCCTTGAGGGAGGCCGCGTCCATGGTGCCGGACTGCTCGTTCAGAGCGTCGCGGGTGCGCCAGTAGGCGGCGCGCGCCGGGTCGGACTCGGGGTGGTGCTGGAAGGCCAGGAGCCGGCCGGCCCGCCATGTATGCACCGGGGAGCGGTCGGATGAGGCCAGGAGGGTGGCGGCCTCGGGCAGGTGAGTGACGGCGTCGTGGTGGGAGACGATGACGGGGAAACGGGTGCCGTCGGAGGTGGAGATCCCGGTGCGATGGGCGGCGCGGACGGCCTCGGCGGCCACCTGCCCGAAGACCGGGTCGCTCTCGCCGGCCGGCGTGATGGTCAGATCGACGACGCCGACCTCATCCTTGCCCAGCGCCGGCACGGCTGTGGTGCCGCCCAGGGCCTCGGCGGCCACCTGTGCTCCCAGGCAGATGGCGATGGCGGGGACGTCGTCGGCGACGACGCCGCGCAGCAGCTCACGCAGGTCCGCCAGCCAGGGGTGGTCTGCCTCGTCGTGGGCGCTCATGGATCCGCCCAGCACGACGAGACCGTCGCCGACCTCGCTCAGGGACGGGATCGGGTCGCCCCGCCAGGGACGCACCATGCGCAACGCTGCCCCCTCGGCGAAGAGCCACTCCCCCAGGCGCCCCACGGGCGCGAGCTCCTCGGGCTCGATGACGGTGATCGTGAGCGTGTCTGTCATGGGTGACATTCTGCCGGTGGTTCGGTTGCTCGCAAGCAGTGACAGGCGCACACGTGCCGCCTGAGGCGAAACGACTTGCTCACACCGATGCCCTGCGGGGACCATGGCCCGGATGAAGCATCCACAGTCCCCGCACCCCCATCCCTTGCGTCACATAGCCGCTTCCGGCGCCGCGACGGCGGCCGTCCTGGGGCTGCTGGGAGCCTCCGCGAGCGCTGCGGCGTCGACGACGGCCGCGGGCACCACGCCCCTGGCCCCCGGCGCGGTGTCGGCGGTCGCGCCCCGGGCCCTGCCGGCGGCGTCGAGCACCACCTTGACCAAGCACGTCACCGACGAGGCGGGGATCCTGGACGCCACCGAGGCCCAGCAGGCCGTGGACACGATGTCCTCCAAGCACGGCGTGGGCCTGTGGGTGCTGAC
>ERZ773075.1283-NODE-1283-length-13672-cov-10.6956_pt1 | contig 13672 bp, 10 predicted proteins | sample MGYA00580614_ERZ773075 | MGnify/ENA primary metagenome ERZ773075 (study PRJEB29015, sample SAMEA2738021) | human oral metagenome | biome: human oral; feature: human-associated habitat; material: dental | place: China | collected 2043 ... | reverse complement strand
GTCCGCGGGGGCGGGCCCCGCCTCGGCGCGCGGGTCCGGCTCGGGCGGGGGAGTAGCGGCCGTCATCGCCGCCATCGGCGGCAGGATCGTGGACACGGGCGCGCTCCTGGTGGCCCTGGGGCCCCTGCGCCGCCACTTGGAGGGGGCGGACCTGCTGGTCGCGTGCGAACCGGACCTGTCGTTCCCGGCGCTGGCGGAGTCGTGCCTCGACGCCATCACGGCAGCGGCCGCCCCCTGGGCCATCCCCGTGGTGGCCCTGGCCGCCCGCTCCACCCTCTCCGCCCACGAGAGGGCCCAGTGGGGGCTGCACGGCGTGTTCGCCACCGACGGGGCCCTGGGACTGGGCACTGCGGGGGCGCGCATCGCGCGCACGTGGTTGCCCGCAGCGGACGGACCCGATAGCGCCGCCGGGCGCAAACGCGTAGGGTGAAGCCGAACGGGCACACGTATCTCTAAGGAGCACCATGTCTGATACTGCAACTCAGGCTCCCACGCACGAGGTCATCCTCACCGACGTGGCGGCCACGAAGGTCAAGAGCCTGCTGGCCCAGGAGGGCCGCGACGACCTGCGGCTGCGCATCGCCGTCCAGCCGGGCGGATGCTCCGGCCTCATCTACCAGCTCTACTTCGACGACCGGGTCCTCGACGGCGACGCCATCCGGGACTTCGACGGCGTGGAAGTCATCGTCGACCGCATGAGCGTGCCCTACCTGGCGGGCGCCACCATCGACTTCGCGGACACCATCGAGCGCCAGGGCTTCACCATCGACAACCCGAACGCGCAGAACACCTGCGCCTGCGGCGAGTCCTTCCACTGAGACGGGGACTGCACTGACATGACGTCGACACTGCGAAAGATCGGCGCCGTGGCGTGCGCCGCCCTGACCGCCATCACGCTGGCCGCGTGCTCGCCCGCGTCCTCGAACTCGTCCCAGAGCGGGGTGCTGGAGTGCACCACTGACGACTCCGCCGAGCAGGCCCAGGTGGACCGCTCGGGGGCCGGGTACTTCCCGAAGGTCACGGGCACTGAGACGCCCGTCATCGACCCCGCCACTGGCTCCGAGCCCACCGACAAGGTCCTGGTCAAGACGCTGACGAAGGGCGACGGGCCCGAGGTGTGCCCGGGCGCCCAGGTGAAGGTGAACTACGTGGGCGCCCTGTGGGACGGGACGAAGTTCGACTCGTCCTACGACAAGGGCAAGCCCGTTTCCTTCAGCCTCAGCGGCGTCATCAAGGGCTGGGGGTACGCCCTGGCGCACGCCCACGTCGGCGACCGCCTCGAGCTCGTGATCCCCTCGTCCCTGGGCTACGGGGAGTCCGGCGGCCAGCAGATCCCGCCGAACTCGACCCTCGTCTTCGTCGTGGACATCCTGGAGCAGCAGGGCGTGTCCCGCCAGGATCTGGCCGACGAGGCCACTTTGACGGGCGCCGAGGCGACGGGCGAGGAACTGCCCGCGGGCATCACCGTGACCGGGGGCCCCGGCGTCGAGCCGACCCTGACGATCGACGAGTCCCAGCCCATGCCCACCGAGCAGCAGGTGTACACGGTCTACAAGGGGACCGGCGAGGCACTGGCCGCCACTGACACCGTGCTGATGAAGGGCGTTGCCGGCGGGTGGGGCGTCCAGGGCAGGACCGAGTCCTCGTGGAACTCCGAGCCCCTGCAACAGCCCGTCGCCCAAACGCCCTTCGCCGGGTACACGATCGGCTCGCGCATCGTCGTCGTGAGTCCGATCCCCGCGCAGGCGGGCCAGTCCGGGCAGTCGGGGACCGAGGCCCAGGCCATCGTCCGCGTCTTCGATATCGTCGGGAAGATGGAGTACCTCGACTCCACCGGGAAGCCGACCACCCCGCCGCGGGGCTAACGGCCGAAGGGGGCTGCCCGCGGGCCGGGCGGCTGACGGTCACCGGCCCGGCAGTCGGGGAACGTCGGCGCCCAGCTGCCCCGGGGTGAGGCCCCGCCCAGGGGCCCGGCCGTTGCCCGCCCCCACTGGCCCAGGCCTGGTGCCGCCCAGCCGCGCTGACCCCCGAGGGGGGCCTCCTGAATGTGGGAGGCCCCCCTTGTCGCTAGAATGGGCCCGCACAACACGCGGCTGACGGCCGCGCCAGCACACCACGAGGGAGTAACCAAGTGAGCGGAGAAAACGTGAACATCCTCGTTTTCAGCGACGACATCACGCGGCGCCGGGCCGTGACCGAGGGGGTGGGCCTGCGCGCCTCCGCGGACACCCCCCGGATCACGTGGACCGAGGCCGCCACGGCCTTCGGCGTGCGCGACGCCTTCGACCAGGGGGACTTCGCCCTGCTCGTCCTGGACGCCGAGGCGAAGAAGGAGGGCGGCATGTCCATCGCCCAGGATCTCATGGAGACCCGCGAGGACGTGCCCCCCGTCGTGCTGCTCACCGCCCGCCCCCAGGACGACTGGCTCGCCTCGTGGGCCGGGGCGTGCGCCACCGTGCCCGACCCGCTGGACCCCCTGGTCCTGCAGGAGACCATCGCCGAGGCGCTGCGGGGCGCGAAGTGAGCGGCGCGCCCCAGTGGAGCGACGTCATCGCCCGGCTCAACGGCGGAGCCTCCCTGTCCTACGAGGACGCCTACTGGGTGATGGACCAGGTGATGACCGGTGAGCTCGGCGACGCGCGCCTGGCCTCGTTCCTCACGTCCATGGCCATCAAAGGGGCCACGGTCGACGAGATCCACGGCCTGGCGGACGCGATGCAGGACCACGCACTGGCCGTCGACCTCCCGTCGCGCTCCCTCGACGTGGTGGGGACCGGCGGCGACGGCTTCGGCACCGTCAACATCTCCACGATGTCGGCGATCGCCCTGGCGGCGGCGGGCATCCCCATCGTCAAGCACGGCAACCGCGCCTCCACGTCCAAATCGGGTTCCGCCGACGTGCTCGAGGCCATGGGCGTGTCCTTGGACGTGGACTCCGCGCGCCAGCGGGAGATCTTCGACCGGATCGGCATTGCCTTCCTCTTCGCCAACAAGGTCCACCCCTCGATGCGCTTCGCGGCGCCCGTGCGCAGGGCCCTGGGCTTCCCGACGGCCTTCAACGTGCTGGGACCGCTGACCAACCCGGCGCGCGTGCAGGCGTGCGCCATCGGGGCAGCGGCCGAGGCCAGCGCCCGCCTCATGGCCGGGGTGTACGCCTCGCGCGGCCTGTCCGCCATCGTCTTCCGCGGCCGCGACACTGGTCTGGACGAGCTGTCGACCGTCGGCGTCAACCAGGCGTGGATCGTCAGCGGCGGGGCCGTCAGCGAAGTGGAGTTCGACGCCTCGGAGCTGTTCGACATGGAACCGGCGCGCATCGAGGATCTGCGCGGCGGGGACGCGCGCCAGAACGCGGAAGCCGCGCGCGAGGTCCTCTCCGGGGGAGGGGAGCGCGCCGTGCGGGATGCGGTCTGCCTCAATGCCGCCGCCGGCCTGCTCGCGTGGGAGGGCCTCGACGAGGCCGTCGACGCGGACTCCTACGCGCCCAGGCTCGGCGAGGCGGTGGAGCGCGCCCGCCGTTTCCTCGACTCCGGCGACGGGGCGGCGCTCGTGGAGGACTGGGCGGCCCTGTCGGCCTGATCGGATCCCCGAGGCCAGGCGGGCGCTCCGCGCCCGAGCCGGACGGATGGGCCGGCATTCCCCGGGCCGGATGGGCCCGGCCACTGCCGGGCGCCCCTCCGACTGGGAAGGGGCGGACCGGGCGCGGGCAGGCGGCGCCCCGCCTCAGGGGCGCCGCGCCGCGTACCAGCGGCACACGGCCACCAGGTCCTCGACGTGCCCGAACCCCGCTTCGTCAGCAAGGCCGACCAGGCCGCACAGGACTTCGCCGGTCGCCCTGGCGTCCCCGAGAGCACGGTGCCCGGGGGCGGTGGCAGTGCGGAAGTAGCGGGCGACAGTGCCCAGCCGGTGATTCGCCACCACCGGGCGGGGCAGGGCCAGGCGCGCCAGGCTCAGGGTGTCCACTGACGGCGGCGTCCGCCACGGCATCGAGCAGGCGCGCGAGGCCCGCGCCAGGAAGCCCATGTCGAAGTCCGCGTTGTGGGCGACCAGCACCCTGCCCGGCGCCCCCGCGCCCGCCCACGCGGCGAAGCGCGGGTACACGGCCTGGACCGGGTCCGCCCCGGCGACCATGTCAGTGGTGATTCCCGTCATCTTCTCGATGAACGGCGGGATCGGCGCGCTGGGGCGCACCAGCTCCTCGAACTCGTCGACCACCTGGGTGCCGCGCATGCGCAGCGCCCCTATCTCAGTGATCTCGCACGCGCGGCCGAGCCCCGTGGTCTCCACGTCGACCACCAGCCAGTCGGCGCGCTCCAAAGGCGTGCCCAGGCCCTCCAGCGCGGGGGGCAGGGCGCCCTCGAGGCGGCGGGCCAGGGCGCGCGCGAGCTCCGCGCGGCCGCGGGGGCCGGGGTCGGAAGGAGACCGCCTTTCGGTCAGACTATCCATGCGCCCCCCGTTCGTCATAGAGTAGATGGTAATGCCCCGCGCGAGTTCCGTGCCCCGTCGACGATCTAGGAGTCACAGTGGCGTTCTATCAGGCTCTCAAGGCTACCGGCGGCCCCATTCTGAAGGCCGCTTACCGTCCGTGGATCCGCGGTAAGGAGAACATCCCCGCCGAGGGGCCCGCGATCCTGGCGTCGAACCACAACGCCGTATGGGACTCCGTGTTCTTGCCGATGATGCTCGACCGCGAGGTCGTCTTCATGGGCAAGGCGGACTACTTCACGGGCACCGGCTTCAAGGGGTGGGTGACGAAGGAGTTCATGCGGGCCGTGGGCACCATCCCCGTGGACCGCTCCGGCGGTCGCGCCTCGGAGGCCGCCCTCAACGCGGGCCTCAAGCGCCTCAGGGAGGGCGAGCTCTTCGGCATCTACCCGGAGGGGACGCGCAGCCCCGACGGCCGGCTCTACCGCGGCAAGACCGGCGTGGCGCGACTGGCGCTGCTGTCGGGCGCCCCCGTGATCCCCGTGGCGATGATCGGCACCCACGCCGCCCAGCCCATCGGGCAGCGGATCCCCTCGCGCACGAACATCGGCATGGTCATCGGCGAGCCCCTGGACTTCTCCCGCTACAAGGGCCTGCACAAGGACCGCTATGTGCTGCGGGCCATCACCGACGAGATCATGTACAACCTGATGCTGCTGTCCGGGCAGGAGTACGTCGACCTCTACGCGGCCGATGTGAAGGCCAAGATGGCCGAGGAGGGCGAGTTCGACGGCCCAGTTCCCTCCAACGGGCGCGCCGCCCCCGGCGGGCGCATCGCCCCCGAGGTTGAGGTGCCCGGGCCGCCGGACGAGGACGCCGACGCCGACTCCGCCGACGGCCAGGATGCTCCCGGGGCGGGGGAGGGGTCGGAGGCTCCGGCTCCCGCTGAGGAGGCTGCTCCGGTTGAGGAGACGGCTCCCGCTGCCGAGGCGAAGGCCGATTCCGAGTCCCCGTCCCCGGCCTCGGACGCCGCACCGGTCGAGGAGGCCGCTCCCGTAGAGGAGGAGGCTCCGGCTGCCGAAGCGAAGGCCGATTCCGAGTCCCCGGCTTCGGCCTCGGACGCCGCGCCGGTCGAGGAGGCCGCTCCCGTAGAGGAGGAGGCCCCCGCTCCCAAGGCGAAGGCCGATTCTGAGTCTCCGGCTCCGGCCTCGGACGCTGCGCCGGTCGAGGAGGCCGCTCCCACTCCCGAGGCGAAGGCCGATTCTGAGTCTCCGGCTCCGGCCTCGGACGCTGCGCCGGTCGAGAAGGCGGCTCCTGCTGCCGCGGCGAAGGCCGATTCCGAGTCCACGGCCTCGGATACCGGGGGGAAGGCCAGTGGCGCGAAGCGGAAGAAGAGCACCAAACGGAAGAAGCGCTGACGGCCGTGATCGGCGTCCTCTTCCAGGGCGGTGTCGCGCGCTTCGCCAACCGCACCGACCGCCCCGAACCGGGGCAGGGATAGCGCGCGGCGCCGCGCAGCTCCGTTCTACGCACACAAGGACCGGAATTACGCAACATGCGACTGCGCACAAGGGCGGAATCAAGCCGTTGTGTGCACAGCGTGTTTCGTAAATCAGCCCCCTTGTGTGCGTGACCGGCTAGGGCGCGTTGTCTGATTCTGGTTCCTTGTGTGCGTGGTTGAAGGGGAGGGGCTGCGCGTGCCTCGTTGTCGGTGCTTTGTGTGACTTCGTGCGCTGTGCTACGGGATCCGCCTGCCGTTGCGCCACTTAGCGCACCGCTACACCACTTAGCGCTCCACTGCGCCACTTAGACCCGAGTGGGCCCTGGGCATTCCGGCGTGTCGGGGGCCTAAGTGGTGCAGACAATGCCTAAGTGGTGCAGGCGCAGACTCAGGGCGTGTCATTGAGTCGGTAGAGCCGGTGGTCGGTGCCGGAAGTGCCGCCGATGACCCGCACCCGGGCCCGACGGCGCGGGCAACAGGGGCACGACCAGCCCCCACCGGGCCAGCCGGGCCACGACGGACCCAGGGGTGGGACGGGCGTCCCTGCGGTGCTCCGCGCCTTGCCGCTAGACTGGGGCCGTTGCCCCGCGCCCGGGTGGGCCGCGGCACCCAATCGTCCACATAAGCCTGAGAAAGGTCACATACATGTCAGTCCGTCGCGTCGCTCTGCTGACCGCAGGCGGCTTCGCCCCCTGCCTGTCCTCCGCCGTCGGCGGCCTCATCGAGCGCTACACCGAGATCGATCCCACTGTCGAGATCATCGCCTACCAGAACGGCTACCACGGCCTGCTCACCGGCAACTACGTCGTCGTCGACGAGGACGCCCGCGCCCACGCCGCCGTGCTCCACCGCTTCGGTGGATCCCCGATCGGCAACTCCCGCGTCAAGCTGACGAACAAGAAGAACCTCGTCGAGCGAGGCCTCGTCGCCGAGGACGAGAACCCCCTGGAGAAGGCCGCCGAGCAGCTGCGCAAGGACGGCGTCGACGTCCTGCACACCATCGGCGGCGACGACACGAACACCACGGCCGCCGACCTGGCCGCCTACCTGGAGGAGCACAACTACCACCTGACGGTCGTGGGCCTGCCCAAGACCATCGACAACGACGTGGTGCCGATCCGCCAGTCCCTGGGCGCGTGGACCGCCGCCGAGGAGGTCTCGGAGTACTCCCAGAACGTCATCGGCGAGCACCGCTCCAACCCCCGCATGCTCATCATCCACGAGATCATGGGCCGGAACTGCGGGTGGCTGACCGCCGCCGGCTCGCGGTGCTACCACGAGTGGCTCAAGACCCAGGAGTGGGTGCCCTCCATCGGCCTGTCCAAGGAGCGCTGGGACATCCACGCCATCTTCCTGCCCGAGATGAAAATCGACCTGGACGCCGAGGCCAAGCGCCTGAAGGCCATCATGGACGAGCAGGGCAACGTCAACATCTTCCTCTCCGAGGGCGCCGGCGTCCCCGAGATCATCGCGGAGATCGAGGCCGCAGGCGGCGAAGTGCAGCGCGACCCCTTCGGCCACGTCAAGCTGGACACCATCAACCCCGGCCAGTGGTTCGCCAAGCAGTTCGCCGAGAAGATCGACGCCGAGAAGGTCATGGTCCAGAAGTCCGGCTACTTCTCGCGCTCCTCCCGCGCCAACGCCGACGACCTGCGCCTCATCAAGTCGATGACGGACCTGGCCGTCGAGTGCGCGTTCAAGGGCGAGTCCGGCGTGATCGGCCACGACGAGGAGGACGGCGACCGCCTCAAGGCCATCCCGTTCCCCCGCATCGCCGGGGGCAAGCCCTTCGACATCACCCAGAAGTGGTTCACCGACCTGATGGCCGAGATCGGCCAGGACGTCGCCCCCGCGAAGTGAGCCGGACCGCGTGATCCCCTCCCTCACACCTGGACGCGGCGGCCAGCCGGAGCGCAAGCCCGGCTACCGCCGCGTCCCCGAGAGCCTGTGGTCTCCGTCGTCGGGGGAGCCCGCCCCCTGGGACACGTGGCGCCGGCTCGAGGCGCTCCAGCAGCCCGACTACCCCGACGGCGCGGGCGTGGGCTCGGTGACCGCGAGCCTGCGGCTCCAGCCCCCGCTCGTCTTCGCCGGCGAGGTCGACGACCTGCGCACGTGGATGGGCGCGGCCTCGCGGGGCGAGGCGTTCGTCCTGATGGGCGGCGACTGCGCGGAGACTTTCGCCGAGGCCACCGCCGACCACCTGCGCCTCAAGATCCAGACGCTGCTGCAGATGGCCGTCGTGCTGACCTACGGCGCGTCGCTGCCGGTCATCAAAGTGGGGCGCATCGCCGGGCAGTACGCCAAACCCCGCTCCTCGGACGTGGAGACCCGCGACGGCGTGACGCTGCCCAGCTACCGGGGCGACGCCGTCAACTCCCACGAGTTCACGCCCGAGGCCCGCGTCCCCGACCCGGCGCGCCTGCTCGACCTGTACCACCACGCGGCCTCCACCCTCAACCTGATCCGCGCCTTCACGAAGGGCGGCTACGCGGACCTGCGCCAGGTCCACCACTGGAACCGCGGCTTCATGACGAACCCCGCTTACGCGCGCTACGAGTCCCTGGCGGAGGACATCCACCGCGCCATCAAGTTCATGGGCGCCGCCGGCGTGGACTTCGATTCCCTGCGCGATGTGGACCTGTACTCGTCGCACGAGGCGCTGCTGCTGGAGTACGAGTCCGCGATGACGCGCATCGACTCGCGCACGGGCGAGCCGTACAACACGTCCGCGCACTTCCTGTGGGCGGGGGAGCGCACCCGCGACCCCGGCGGCGCGCACATCGAACTGCTGTCCCGCGTGCGCAACCCCGTCGGGGTGAAACTGGGGCCGACGACCACGCCCGCGGAGATGACCGGCCTCATCGACCGCCTGAACCCGGATGGGGAGGACGGCCGCCTCACCTTCATCACCCGCATGGGCGCCGACCGCATCCGCGAGGCCCTGCCGCCCCTGCTGGAGGCGGCGCGCGCCGACGGCCGCCCCGTCACGTGGATGACGGACCCGATGCACGGCAACACGATCACCGCCTCCACGGGCCACAAGACCAGGCGCTTCGAGACCGTGATGGACGAGGTCCGCGGCTTCTTCGAGGCCCACGACCAGGCGGGCACCGTGCCCGGCGGGCTGCACGTGGAGCTCACGGGCGACGATGTCACCGAGGTCATCGGCGGCAGCGAGCACATCGACGAGGAGTCCCTGCGCAAGCGCTACGAGACCCTGGTCGACCCGCGCCTCAACCACCAGCAGTCCTTGGAGATGGCCTTCCAGGTGGCCCAGTACCTGGCCAAGGGGTAGGGGGCCGTAGGGGCAGCTTCTGATCTGCGGATGGGCGCGACGGATCCGCGGACGGGGTGGCGGATCCGCGGATGGCTTGGCGGCCGGGATCGGTCCCCGCCCGGCGACTATCCCCAAGGTCATTTACGAGGCGGAGGCCGGGGGGCGTGGGCACTTCGCTCCGAGCCCGTCGTCAACGCGGACTCCCTCTGGCGGGAGCCGGGCGCGTGGGCAGGTCCCGAGTGCACTGTTCTGCTGGTTCCGACCCGCTCACGAGGCTGTCTTCGCGCTGGCTAAGTTTCTGTTCCGTTCTCTTCCGTGTGTGGTGGGGCATATGTAGGATGCGGGTATGGACTCTCGTGTTGCAGCGCTTTCCAAGGTTGGTCCCTCTTTGGCGGATCTGTTGATGGATGTGTTCTGCTTCGCGGCTTCTCCGTCGTTCAAGGGCGCGGCCGGTATTGTGGGCGGTGCGCGGCGGGTGTTCAAAGGGGCGCGTCAGGTTTCGGCGGAGGTGCCCGGGGGTGGCGGTGATCTGGGCGGCCAGCTCGCGCGGAGGCTGGCTGAGAGGGTCGCTTCCGCGTACCGGGACTGCCGGGAGCGGAGTGTGGATTCTTCGTATCTGGCGATCGCGGAGACAGAGGTTCAAATCCTGATCGCGGAGGCGACGGATGAGGATCTCGTTGTTCTTTCTGCGGTGCGGGACCCGGAGGGGTTCGAGGCGTTCTTGCGCGGGCGCGCGGCGGGGCGCCGTGGTCGGATTGAGGAGGAGGCGGAGCCGTATTTCGATGCTCTGGTTCGTGCGGTGGCCGCTGTGTATGTGGAGATGGCGCCGTGGTCGCGGGATTTCATTGTCGTGGCGTTGAAGTCCCTGCTGGCGCAAAGCGGCGGTATTGTCGCTGCACTCAAGAAGCAGGACGCGGAGCATCAGGAAATGCACCTGATGCTCCTGCGTGTCCTCGAAGTTCAATCTGACATTTCGCGGGCGCTCGAGCAGTTGAGCGGTGGTGCGCGGACGGGTCGGGTGGTGTACGGGGCTCGTCCTGATGTGGCTGCGGGTTTCGTCGAGCGCGGGGAGCAGCAGCGGTTGCGGAATCTCGTGATCGGCGGGGCACAAGAACGCACAGTCCTTGTGGGGATGGCGGGGTGCGGGAAGTCCCAGTTGGCCTCATGCCTGGCGCGGGAGTGCGGGGCTGTGGAATGGGGCCTGGTGGCGTGGATCAACGCCTCGTCGAAGGATTCCGTCAGGAGCGATCTGGTGGAGCTCGCCCGCCGGTTGGGCGTCGACACGAGTGACAACCCCACACAGGACCAGGTGGTGCGGCGGTGCCTCGACCACTTGCAGTCGGCTGAGGCGGGTGACCGGTTGGTGGTGTTCGACAATGTCGAGGACTTCGATGACTTGACGGGGGTGGTTCCGCGCGGCGTTGGTTTGCGGGTGGTGGCAACAACCCGGAGCGGGCGCGGGTGGAGGGCCCAGAGGTGGAAGAACGTAGCTGTGGGCGTGTTCCCCCGTGAAGAGTCCGTCGCCTACCTACTTGACACAGCGGGTTCCCAGGACGCGGAGGCCGCGGACGCTGTGGCCCGGCGCCTGGGGGATCTGCCTCTTGCGCTTGCGCAGGCGGCGGCGACTGCGTCCGAACAGGAGTGGACGCTCAAGCGGTACCTGAAGCGCTTGGAGAAGTACTCAAGCAAGCAAGTGATCCACCCCGTTCCGGGGGACTCCTACACTCGTGACGTGTCCTCGGCGCTGCTGTTGGCTGTGGACTCCGCCCTCGACCGCATCGAGGATGGATTGCGCGAGGTTGCCCGCCTCCAGGTCGGGGCGCTCGCTGTGCTCGCCGAGTCGGGCGTACCCACGCGGTGGATTGATCCGCGGGCGGACGGGGAGCAATCGGACGAGGACACGAGCGCGGATGCGGGGGGCGAAGGCGCGGATACCCGTGATGCCGCTGCCGAAAACGCGCATCTCGCGCTGACTGCGCTGCTCAGAGCCTCGGTGGTCCAGCAGTCCGCTGGCGGGGGTGTGACGATGCTGCACCGGCTCCAGGGGCAGGTGCTGCGTGAGAACTGGAACCAGGGGGAGCGGGCTGAGGCGTTCGACGCGGCAGCGGATCTGCTTGACCGGGTCAACATTGACAGCCTGCCGCGCAGCAACGCGGAGGGGCGCCGTCAGGAGACCCTCGATCTCATCGACCAGCTCCGCGCCATCGCCGCGCAAGACTATTCCCGTCCTTTATTCGAGTGCGAACGGGTCGTGGCTGGTCTTCCCCATGTTCTCTTTCACGCAAGGGATCTTGGCCTTCCCAACGAGGCGCTGGCGCTCCGAGGGGCTGTGAGTGCCGTCGAGGAGGTCCTGGGAGAGGACCACCCCGACACCCTCGCCTCCCGTAATGGCCTCGCGGGCGCCTACGAGGGGGCGGGGCGCCTGGGCGAGGCGATCGCCCTGTTGGAGGAGGTGCTCGCCGACTGTGTCCGGGTCCTGGGAGAGGACCACCCCGACGCCCTCACCTCCCGCAACAACCTCGCATACGCCTACGAGTCGGCGGGGTGCTTGGGCGAGGCGATCACCTTGTTCGAGGAGGTGCTCGCCGACAGGGTGCGCGTCCTGGGAGAGGACCACCCCGACGCCCTCACCTCCCGAAACAACCTCGCGTGCGCCTACGAGTCGGCGGGGTGCTTGGGCGAGGCGATCCCCCTGTACGAGGAGGTGCTCGCCGACAGGGTGCGCGTCCTGGGAAAGGACCACCCCGACGCCCTCACCTCCCGCAACAACCTCGCAGGCGCCTACGAGTCGGCGGGGCGCCTGGGTGAGGCGATCCCCCTGTACGAGCAGGTGCTCGCCGACAGTGTGCGTGTCCTGGGAAAGGACCACCCCGACACCCTCACCTCCCGCAACAACCTCGCATACGCCTACCGGGTGGCGGGCCGCGTTGGCGAGGCGATCACCTTGTTCGAGGAGGTGCTGGCCGACAGTGTGCGTGTCCTGGGAAAGGACCACCCCCAAACCCTCACCTCCCGTAACAACCTGGCGGGCGCCTACGAGTCGGCGGGGCGCCTGGGCGAGGCGATCCCCCTGTACGAGCAGACCCTTGCCGACAGGGTGCGCGTCCTGGGAGAGGACCACCCCGACACCCTCACCTCCCGTAATGGCCTCGCGGGCGCCTACCGGGCGGCGGGGCGCCTGGGCGAGGCGATCCCCCTGTACGAGAAGGTGCTCGCCGACAGTGTGCGCGTCCTGGGAGAGGACCACCCCCACACCCTCGCCTCCCGAAACAACCTCGCGGGCGCCTACCGGGCGGCGGGGCGCCTGGGCGAGGCGATCCCCCTGTACGAGAAGGTGCTCGCCGACAGTGTGCGCGTCCTGGGAGAGGACCACCCCCACACCCTCGCCTCCCGAAACAACCTCGCGGGCGCCTACCGGGCGGCGAGCCGCCACCACGAAGCCATCACCTTGTTCAAAGACACACTCGAGGTGTGCGAAGAAGTCCTGAGTCCCGACCACCCCCTCACCATCACGGTCCGGGAGAACCTCGAAACGCTTGAGCGCGAAATGAACCCAGCCCCCACCTCATCCCCCGAATCGAGTGAGGAATGAACGCCGCAGACTCCGCTGCCCAGCGGAACGCCCGCGCGCACCGGTACTTGGAGGAAGGCAGGGGCGACCTCGCGCTCCCCCTGTTCGAGGAGGTGCTCGCCGAACGCGTGCGGGTTCTGGGTGCCGGCCACCCTGACACGATCGCCTCCCGGGGCAACCTGGCGGGCGCCTACGAGTCGGCGTGGTGCCTTGGCAAGGCGATCTCCCAGTACAAGAAGGTGCTCGCCCACCAGTTGCGGGTTCTGGGCGCCGACGACCCCCGCACTCTCGTCTCTCGCAACAACCTCGCGTACGCCTACCAGGCGGCGGGCCGCCCCGGCAAGGCGATCTCCCAGTACAAGAAGGTGCTCGCCCACCAGTTGCGGGTCTTGGGCGCCGGCCACCCTGACACGATCGCCTCCCGCAACAACCTGGCGAGCGCCTACTATGCGGCGGGCCGCCTGGGCGAGGCGATCCCCCTGTTCGAAAAGGTGCTCGCCGACAGTGCGCGCGTCCTCGGGCCCGACCACCCTGACACCCTCACCTCCCGCCGCAACCTCGAAGCCGCGAGGCGCGCCCGCGAGTCGGGCAGCGCCTCGGCTCGTGCGCCGTAGAGGAAAGCGCCACCATCCTCAGGTAAACGGCTGTGCCCGTAAGCGGGGGGAGGCTGCTGTCCGCAGCCGTTGCACTACTCAAGACGCGCGAAGACACCCTGAGTCTCGGCCACACGCTTACCATCCAGGTCCGCGAGAACTTTGAAGCCCTCGAAGACGAAATGAATCAGCCCCCAGCCCCGTCCCCTGAATCGAGTGAAGAATGACCGCCATCGATCCCACCGCCGAACGGAACGCCCGCGCCCACCAGTACTCGCAGGAGGGCAGGGGCGACCTTGCGATTCCGT
>ERZ773075.1282-NODE-1282-length-13701-cov-7.99062_pt1 | contig 13701 bp, 15 predicted proteins | sample MGYA00580614_ERZ773075 | MGnify/ENA primary metagenome ERZ773075 (study PRJEB29015, sample SAMEA2738021) | human oral metagenome | biome: human oral; feature: human-associated habitat; material: dental | place: China | collected 2043 ... | reverse complement strand
AGTTTGACCTTGACCGCCGCAAACCCGGCACCAGCCGCCACGTTACCCAACGCCGCGAAGCCGACCAAGTCGAAATCCTCTCCGGCGTCTTCGAAGGCAAAACCACCGGCACCCCCATCGCCCTCTTAATCCGCAATACCGATCAACGCAGCAAAGACTACGGCAACATCGCCACCAGCTTCCGCCCCGGTCATGCCGACTATACCTACTGGCACAAATACGGCACGCGCGACTACCGCGGCGGCGGCAGAAGCTCCGCTCGGGAAACCGCCGCCCGCGTTGCCGCCGGAGCCGTCGCCAAAAAATGGTTGAAAGAAAAATTCGGCACGGAAATCACCGCCTACGTGACCCAAGTCGGCGAAAAAGAAATTCAGTTTGAAGGCTGCGAACACATTTCCCAAAATCCCTTCTTCGCCGCCAACCAAAGCCAAATCGCCGAGCTGGAAAACTATATGGACAGCGTACGCAAATCCTTGGATTCCGTCGGTGCGAAGCTGCATATTGAAGCCGCCAACGTCCCCGTCGGCTTGGGCGAACCCGTTTTCGACCGCCTCGATGCCGAAATCGCCTACGCCATGATGGGCATCAACGCCGTCAAAGGCGTGGAAATCGGCGCAGGTTTCGGCAGCGTCGTCCAACGCGGCAGCGAACACGGCGACGAACTCACCCCGCAAGGCTTCCTGTCCAACCACTCGGGAGGCATCCTCGGCGGCATCAGCACCGGACAAGACATCCACGTCAACATCGCCATCAAACCCACCAGCTCCATCGCCACCCCGCGCCGCAGCATCGACATCAACGGCAATCCCGTCGAACTCGCCACCCACGGCAGACACGACCCCTGCGTCGGCCTGCGCGCCGCCCCCATCGCCGAAGCTATGCTCGCGCTGGTCCTCATCGACCACGCCCTGCGCCATCGCGCGCAAAATGCCGACGTAGCCGTTGATACGCCTGACATCACCCGTGCAGGCAAAGCCCGCCACCCCTAAAAAATTTAGCCAAAACATCCGCTTTATACTACAATGGCGGAAATTTGCCGTAAAAAATCCACGGATTCGTTACACAGGAATAAAACCGAGATGACACAAGAAACCGCTTTGGGCGCAGCATTGAAATCCGCCGTCCAAACCATGAGCAAGAAAAAGCAGACCGATATGATTGCCGACCATATCTACAGCAAATATGATGTGTTCAAACGTTTCAAACCGTTGGCAGTCGGTATCGATCAGGATTTGGTTGCTGCGCTGCCGCAGTTTGACCCGTCCCTGATTGCGCGCGTGTTGGCCAACCACTGCCGCCGTCCGCGTTATCTGAAATCACTGGCCCGCGGCGGCAAACGTTTTGATTTGAATAACCGCTTCAAAGGCGAAGTCAGCCCGGAAGAGCAGGCTATCGCCCAGCAACATCCCGCCGTACAGCAGGATTTGGCCGCCCAAGCCGCGCGCAAAGCGGCGGCACAGGAAGAACAGCCCGAAACGGCTTCCGCCGCAGGCGTCTCTCCTGCCGAATCGGAAACGCCCGCTGTCTGACCCGACTGATTAAAGATAAAGGCCGTCTGAAATTTTTTCAGACGGCCTGACTGCATTCTGCGCCGAAAATTAAAGGTGCCGAAACATCCGTTATTCCCCGCATTCTTACGTTCGCATGCTTTGGCATATATAACGAAATCATCTTAATAACGAACAAACCATTCTTTCCCTTTTTCAGACGGCCTGTTTAAAGTATCGCCTGTCACGGAGTCTGCAAAAGAGAAAAACATGTCCATCCAAAACCGCCACCTAGACTGGCTCGAAGCCGAATCCATCTACATCATCCGCGAAGTCGTCGCCGAGGCGAAAAATCCCGCGCTGCTGTTTTCCGGCGGCAAGGATTCCGTCGTTTTGCTGGCGCTGGCGGTTAAGGCATTCAAACTCGAAGGCCGCCCGCTCAAGCTGCCGTTCAAGCTGCTGCACGTCGATACGGGGCACAATTACCCCGAAGTGATTCAGTTCCGCGATGAAACCGTAGCGCGTACGGGCGTGCAACTGGTGATCGGCAGCGTCGAAGATTCCATCAAAAAAGGCACGGTCGTCCTGCGCCGCGAAACCGATTCGCGCAACGCCGCGCAGGCGGTTACGTTGGTGGAAACGATTGAAGAACAAGGCTTTGACGCGCTGATGGGCGGCGCGCGGCGCGATGAGGAAAAAGCGCGGGCGAAGGAGCGGATATTTTCGTTCCGCGACGAATTCGGACAATGGGACCCGAAAAGCCAGCGTCCCGAATTATGGTCACTCTACAATACGCGGCTGTTTAGCGGCGAAAACATGCGCGTGTTCCCCATCTCGAACTGGACGGAACTCGACATCTGGCAATACATCGCCCGCGAAAACCTCGCGCTGCCGCCAATTTATTACAGCCATAAACGCGAAGTCGTCGAACGCGGCGGGCTGCTCGTCCCCGTTACCCCGCTGACGCCGAAACGCGAAGGCGAAGTTTCCCAAATCCGCGACGTGCGCTTCCGCACCGTCGGCGACATTTCCTGCACCTGCCCCGTAGCCAGCACCGCCGCCACGCCCGAAGACATCATCGCCGAAACCGCAGCGGCCACCATTTCCGAACGCAGCGCCACGCGCATGGACGACCGCGTGTCCGAAGCGGCGATGGAAGAGCGCAAAAAGGCGGGATATTTCTAAAAGCGGCGCCTTTGTATGTCAAAGGCCGTCTGAAACGCCCTTAGCAAGGTTTCAGACGGCCTCATGTCTGTTTGCGATATAATTCAAAGAAGAATATAAAATTGCCGCAACAGCAAAACAGGCTGGAAAGGAAGGACATCATGACCCGACGCGTTTTTATCGTACACGGCTTTGAAGGCAATCCCCACGGCAACTGGTTTGACTGGCTGGCGGCACAGGCGCGCGCCTGCGGCGTGCAGGCCGGTGCGTTAGTCATGCCCAATCCCGGCAATCCGACCGTCCAGTCTTGGCAATTCACCCTCGACCAACACATCGGCAAGCCGGACGAAAACGCTTTCCTCGTCGGCCACAGCTTGGGCTGCATCACCCTGCTGCACTTCCTTTGCCGCCAACAGCCCGAAAGAATCGGCGGTTTGGTACTGGCGGCGGGCTTCTCCGATCCGCTGCCGCCGCTGCCGCAACTCGATCCCTATATCAAAGGGGCCGCTCCCGATTTCTCCGTGCTCAACCGCATCCGTATGCCCAAGCAATGCCTCGTGTCCGACAACGACAGCCACGTCCCGCCCGCACTGACCCTGAGCATGGCCGAACGCCTCGACAGCCCCGTCATCCATATCCCGAACGGTGGGCATCTGATGGACTCGGACGGTTTCACCGAACTGCCGCAGGTGTGGGAGGCGTTGAAACCGATGCTGGACGCGGACAAAGCCGGAAAATAGTTCCGCGTTTATCCCGAAACATCAGGCCGTCTGAAAAACAGATTTTCAGACGGCCTCAATACATCGCTGGAGATACAATCCTTCGGTTCACTTCTTCAGCAGCCTCAGCGCGTTCCCCAGCACCAGCAGCGAGCTGACACTCATGCCCAGCGCGGCAATCCACGGCTTGACATAACCCAGCACGGCAAGCGGAACCGCAACGATATTGTATGCGCTCGCCCATGAAAGGTTTTGGCGGATAACGGCACGGGTGCGCACGGCTTGGTCAATCATCAGCGGCAGCACGCCCATATCGTCGCCCAACAGCACCACATCGGCCCCGTCGCGCGCAACATCGGCTCCGCCCGCAACGGCGGCGGACACATCGGCACGGGCGAGTACGGGCGCATCGTTGATGCCGTCGCCCACCATCAGCACCTTCCGGCCCTGCCGCTGCAAGCCTTCGACATAAGCAAGTTTGTCTTCCGGCGCGGCTTCGGCACGGTATTCGTCCAAACCCAGTTGCGCGGCGACGTGGGCGACGGCGGCAGTGCGGTCTCCGCTCAGCAGGTGCAGCCGCATCCCGCGTTTCTTCAATTCGGCCGCCATACCGGCCGCGCCGTCTTTAATACCGTCCTCCAGCAGGAAGGCCGTCTGAAAACCCTCGGAATTACCCAGAAACACCATGCTGCCCTCGTGCGCGATATGCGCCGCATCCGGCGGCAGCGCGCCTGCCGTTTCGGCCACGAATCCGGCCCGTCCCAAAGCCCAAACCAGCGTTTTTCCACCGATGTCGATTTGCGCGCTGACGCCGTGCCCGACGCGGTTGACGCGCTGCCCGATCCTGATATGCGGCAGGCCGTCTGAAAGCGGGCAACGCAGGATGGCCCGAGCAACCGGATGCTCCGACTGCCGCTCCAGCGCCTGCGCCACTACAAGCGCCTCATCATTTTTCAGACGGCCTAAACCGATAATCCGGCTGACCGACAACTCGCCCTTAGTCAGCGTTCCCGTTTTGTCGAACACGATGTCGTCGATTTGCGCCAGCGTCTCCAAACTCTGCTTGCCGCCGACCAACACCCCCTCTGCCGCCAGCGTACCGGTGGAAGCCGCCAATGCGGTCGGCGTCGCCAGCGACAAGGCGCACGGGCAGGTAATCACCAGCAGGGCGACGGTAATCCACAACGCGGTTTGCGCATCGGCATACCAAGCCCAACCGGCAAACACGGGCACGGCCAGCAGCAGTTCGCCGAAAACGAAGGCGGAAGCATAGCGGTCGGCCATTTCCGCCAAACGCGGCTTCTGCGCAAGGGCACGGTCGAGCAGCCTGACGATATGCGCCAGCCGCGTGCCGCTGCCCGCGCTGTCGATACGGACGACAAGCGGGCCGGTGGTATTGAGCGTGCCCGCCACTACCTTGGCATCGCGCACCTTGGCAACAGGCAGGCTTTCGCCGGTAAGCATCGCTTCGTTGACTTCGCTCTCGCCCGACAACACCGTACCGTCCGCCGGCACCACCTCCCCGGGTTTCACCAGCACCACATCGCCGCTCTGAAGCTGCGCGACCACGGCTTCTTCAACCTCTTCGTCGGCAGGGAAACCGGTCATCTTGTGGCAGAAAGCGGGGACGAGCTTCACCAGCCTCTCCGCCGCACTGCCCGCCTTACGCCGCGCAATCTGTTCCATAAATCGGCCGCCGAGCAGGAAAAACACCAGCATGGCAATCGATTCGAAATACATGCCCTGCCCCGCATTGGTCGCCAGGCTGTAAATCCCCGCGGCAAACGTCATCACAATCGCCAGCGCAATCGGCGTATCCATACCGACGCGGCGGTTTTTCAAATCACGCCACGCTCCGCGGTAAAACGGCTGCGCGCTGTAAAACACGGCGGGCAGCGCCATCAGAAAACCGCCCCAGTGCAGTATCGACAGGTAAAGCGGTTCGATGTCGCCGCCGTAAAAATAAGTCGGCACGGCAAACATCATGGTCTGCATCATCGCCAGCCCCGCCACGGCAAGGCGCACTATTGACTGCTTGCGCTCTTTCTGCGCCTGCACTTCTACCTTCTGCACGTCATACGGCGCGGCGGTATAGCCCGTAGACTGAATCCGCAGCAGGATGTCCGACAAAGCAGTCCTGTCATTGTCCCAAACCACGCGGGCGCGGTGGGTGCTGTAATTCAAATCCACCCGCACCACACCGTCCAAACGCAAAAGCTGCTGCTCAATCAGCCATACGCAGGCCGCGCAGGTAATGCCGCCCAGCATCAGCACGGCCTCACGTTCTCCGCCCTGCCCCGCCGCCACAAAATCGGCCTGTACTTCCGGCAAGTCGTAAAGTTTCAACTGCGCCAGCATGTCCGGCGGCGGCAACACGGCTTTTTCCGCCTCGGCGGTACGCTGCTTGTAGTAGCTGCCCAGTCCGGCGTCGATAATACTTTGCGCCACGGCCTGACAGCCTGCGCAACAGGTCTCGTGTTCTTCGTTTTCAAAACGGATGGGGAAACGGACATTTTCGGGCACTTCCAGCCCGCAGTGGAAACAATTGTTTTTCATGATGTTTTTTACGATATGGTGTGTGCGTGCAGGCAGGCCGTTTTCCCGCCGCAGGTGTGGCTGAATTGCTTCATTTTACATTTAAATTCAATTTCTTTACTTTTTTATTAATGAAAATAAAATATGCAAAAACATTATTATTCTTTTGTTTTTCAAACAAAAACGGGCTGTTTTTAGTACGAATACCTATCTGAATCCACACCTTTAAAATAATATGCTTTGTTTTCCGGACGTTTTCGGAAACTTTCCCAAAAGATTTACGACAATCCCGATTGACCTGAAAATGTTTCGCCCGCATACTATACCCACATTCCGCCACCGCGGAAACAGCTTACTAAGCAGGAAACCTGCGCGGCTTCACATTCAAATAAAAACACTTTGCGAACAACTTCTTACTGACCCCGGGTACCATCATGATTGACCGACTCATGCCCCTCTTCGCCGTCATCGGCGTCCTCTCCAGCATTGTTTATCTGACTTTGGCCGTATGGATGGTTTATGAAAACCTGCCTCATGTGAAGAAAAAACACTCGGCGTAAACGGCTTTCCGATTCCCGTTTCCTCTTCAGGCCGTCTGAAACAAACGATAAACCTTCTCCCTAGTTTACCGGCATTTTCAGACGGCCCGACTTGCCGTCAGCCTTCCAGCGCACGTTCTATCATTGCCTGACGCAAGTCGTCCAACCCCAGATTTTCCGCCACCGAAATATTCACCGCCGCCGCTTTTCCGGCCGCATCGCGCACAATGCCCGTTTTTCTTTCTTCCGTCGGCTGCAAATCAATCTTGTTGTATACCGCAAGCTGCGGTATTTCATGCGCGCCGATTTCTTCCAATACCGCGTTCACATCCTCCATCTGCCGCCCGAATTCGGGATTGGACACATCGACTACATGCAGCAGCACGTCCGCCAGTGCGGTTTCTTCCAAGGTTGCGGAAAAGGCCGACACCAGCTTATGCGGCAAATCGCGCACGAAACCGACCGTGTCCGTCAGAATCACGCTCACTTCATGCGACAGAAACAGCCGCCGCGCCGTCGTATCGAGCGTGGCGAACAGTTGGTTTTCCGCCAAAACGCCCGCCTTGGTCAGACGGTTGAACAGGCTGGATTTTCCCGCATTGGTATAACCGACGATGGCAAAAGTTTTCAGACGGCCTCCCATACGCGATTGACGGCGTGTGGCGCGCTGCTGCCGCACGTTTTTCAACTGCCGCTTCAATGCGGTGATTTTCTGGTTAATCAGGCGGCGGTCGGTTTCAAGCTGGGTTTCGCCCGGCCCCTTCAGGCCGATGCCCCCTTTCTGGCTTTGCAGGTGCCCGTAACCGCGCACCAGCCGCCCGCTCAGATGCGAAAGCTGCGCCAGTTCCACCTGCAACTTGCCTTCCTGCGATTGCGCACGCTTGGCGAAAATCGCCAAAATCAGCCCTACGCGGTCGAGTACGCGGCATTGCAATTCTTTCTCCAAATTGCGTTCCTGCGTCGGCGTCAGCTCATGGTTGAACACCACCAGTCCGACATCATGCAGCCGCACCGAAGCCGCCAACTCTTCCGCCTTGCCCGTTCCGACAAACAAGGCGGAATGCGGCCTGTCGCGTTTGGACGTTTCTACCGCCACCAATTCCCCGCCCGCGGCGCGTACCAAATCGGCGGCTTCGTCCAAGGCCGTCTGAAAATGCGCTTTGCGGGATTCGGCGGAATAAAAAACCTGCCCGCCCGCACCGCCGGCCGCATAATCCGTATCCAACATAACCCCGACCAACATCACGCGTTCGGGTTTTTCCAGTGATTTATCGACTTGGAACATTTTATTTCTACTCAAACCACGTCCTTTTTTCAGACGGCCTCAAGCCGCCAAATCATTTATTTCGATTAACAAGTCAAACTTACCCGACAAACTCCGTCTGCCGCCGTCATTCCTGCACCGGCGGAAATAACCGCCCCAATCTGGTTACGGCAATGGCTTTAGTAAGCGCGCCCTATCCGGCCGTAAAAAAAGGTTTTCAGACGGCCTGAAAACCTTTTCCATTCACACAGGCGTTTAACCTTTGATTTCTTTGGCTGCCGCTTCGCGCACTTTCTCGGCCGAAGCCTCGATTTCATCCTGAGATACGGCAGCCGCAGCTTCGGCTTTAGCGGATTCGTCGGGGGCGGCGACAGGCGCATGGAGCGGCAGGCGCGCCAATACCGTGCTTACGCCCGTAACTTTGTCGCCGATGGACACCATGGCCTGCGCGTCGACAGGCAAATACACATCCACGCGCGAACCGAAGCGGATAAAGCCATAACGCTCGCCCCGGCTCAACCGTTCGCCCGCTTTGGTGTAGCACAGAATCCGGCGCGCCACCAAACCTGCAACCTGCACAAAGGTAATCTCGCGCCCCGATTGCGTAGTCGCCAAAACCGCATTGCGCTCGTTCTCAGTACTCGCCTTATCCAAATCCGCATTCACAAACTTGCCGCGCGTATATTCCACCGCCGTTACCGTGCAGTCGACGGGCGCTTTTTGCGAATGCACGTTAAACACGTTCATGAACACGCTGATTTTCAACGCTTCCACATTACGGTAAGGGTCGCGCGCGCGCTCCACCACCACAATGCGCCCGTCCACAGGGCTTAGCACCGCCTCCGCGTCTTGCGGAATATTGCGCGCCGGATCGCGGAAAAACTGCAAGGCAAACGCAGTGAAAACCCAAAACGGCAGCGACCACCAGCCGCAGCACATCGAAAACAGCACGCTCAAAATCAAACCGCCGCCGATAAAGGGCCAGCCCTCACGGGCAATAATCGGGTGCGGGTACAAACGGTTCATAAACTATCCTCTTAATGAAAATTTTTCGCAAATCATTATAGCCGATTTCAAACCGCCCGACAGGAATAACGGCATGTAACCACACCAACTTTCTGATTTATCATAAAAACAGCCTGCATGCACCGCCCCCGAAAAATCCATCCGGCACATTAAAAAGCCGTCTGAAATCCGAAACACGTTTTTTCAGACGGCCTCACAAATACCCGCTCAACCCTTGGCCGCAGCCTTAATCCGCAACACTTCCGACACAAATGCCGCCAGTTTCGCCGCAAAATTCGCATCGTCCAACCTACCGATTAGAGCAAACGTATCCTCCCTGCCGTCATCGTCCGCCGCAACCGTTTTACCGCCAAAATATCGGAAAAACAATTCTTTGCCACCGCGGATTTTACCGCGGTGCAGCACCCAGAGCCCGCCCTTCCCGTCTTCGGCAAACACCCCCGATACCGCGCGGTTCAGACCTTCGGCCGGGAAATTGATTTCCGCCGCAATCGACACCTTCTTCCCGTTCAACGGTTCACCGATGCCGAAACCGTTCCAACATTTCTTATCCTGCCGCTGCACCGCATACCACAAGTTCAGTTCGGGCGAATACGCCGCCTCCGTCTCAAAGCCGCCGCCGGCACCCGACACGGTGCAGATTACCCTTTGCGGCAACGCGGTGCGGACGATTTCCGTAAACAAGGCTTGGGCGGAAGCAAGTCTGGCAGGATCGGTAATCACAGTCGGCATAACATCTCCTTAAAAAAACAGAAGAAAAAGTCATATTGGGAAACAAGCTCGGAAAGGGTCAAAAGGCCGTCTGAAAACAGGACAATTATTCGCAATGAAGGTTACGCGTTTTTTCCGCAAACGAATCCATCGCAATCTGACACATACGCTCACGCTGACCCAAATCCGCAGCTGGCAGCGATTGCCACAGAAATTTAGTGTTGCCGCGCTGAAACTCAGCCTTATCCCCCGCCTTCTTATAACACACCTCCGCACGGGTAAAATACTGCTGACAAATCTTCGGCAACTCCTCAAACGCCAAAGGCTTGTGCTTGTGCATACCGCGAGCGGATGCAGACAAAGCAGATACGGCAAAAACAGCAGCGACCAAGGCTTTCAAAACATTTTTCATAATGATGTTCCATAGTGAAAATCAGATTATACAACCGGAACTGAAAATTGTTGATGTCCTGATAGGTCTCGAACCCGGCATTGGTATAGTTGTGGATTTGCACCAAGAGCTCGTAACTGTCCTGGTCGGCATAGACGTAGGTACTTAGGCCGTCTGAAAGCTTTTTCAGACGACCTTTTGAGACTGTTGAAACTAAGAAACTGAGTGCGTACCTTTGGGCATACACCCTACATGCAGGCTACGGCTTGCTTATGGGTGTTGGGTCTACGTTTGCTGCACACAGACTATGATTTGTTATTTATTCTATCCATAATTATTCTTATCAATTCAGAGGGGCCATTTAAAGTTATTCCTATATACGTTTCAATTTCAACCGTTATGATTGAATTATTTATATTAAAGCTTGCTAAGTAATAATCTTGAGAGCCAGCCAATGCTTCAGTCTCATTTATTTTAGTAGCACCCATTTCTTTTAAAATAATAAATAATAAATTAATGAGCTTGTTATCATATTCATCACCAATAATAATAGATTCGTTTTTCATAATCCTAAATTCTTTCCACCTGTTCGTGATGCTGATTCAATAATATCATCCCAAGATTTTCCCTTTTTACGAAGCCAGTCTATAGATGGTCCCAGTTTATCTCCATATTTTTCTACGTTTCTAGCATATATTTCTCTCAGTTTATCTGACGGAGTAAGATTTTTGTACTTAATTCCTAATTCATGCCTCCTTAGCGGAAATTGAATTGTTAAAGAACAAGAACATGATTGCTTAGGCCGTCTGAAAGGTTTTTTCAGACGGTCTGATTAAGTCATTGGAACAAGAGACCGCGTGCGTGCCTTGGGGCACGCACCCTACATGTGGGCTACGGTTTACTTTGAGGCACCCTACATGCAGGCTACGGCTTGCTTAAAAACAAATCATTTATGTTTATTTGTAATTAAGTTGCCAGCGACTAATAAATCATAATGAATTTTGCATAAATATTCATCAATCCAGCCATAGTGAACATCATCATTAATAGAATAATAAACATCATCTGTTAAAACTTCCTTACCAACAGTTAGTCTATTTGCTAGTGATGCAAAAATACTTCCCTCCTGAGGCCAGTTCGTACAACATGGCAATTCAAGTAAAGTATTTCCTGCTTTTAATTCTTTATCTAGAATAAGTTGCAACTCTTCACATAATTTAAATTGATCGGATTTTTTCATAAAATCTCTTTCTACATGCGATGGTGTCATAATTATATCTGTTATATATGTTTTTCCTTTTTTATTTGGCCTTATGGATTTAGATTGCATAATTGCATCGAATCCCGCTTTACATGATTGCTTAGGCCGTCTGAAAGGTTTTTCAGACGGCCTTTTAAGACTGTTGAAATAAGAAACCGTGTGCATGCCTTTGGTCATACACCTACATACAGGCTACGGCTTGCTTATGGGGTGTTGGGTCTCGACCTAATCTACACTTGTTCAATATATCTTTACGATAATTTCGGTTCTGGCAACCCAAAATCCAGAACATCATAAATACAAATACACCATTCCTGATTTAATCCAAATAGATAATTTTCTCCTGGGTATTCCATTAAGAAGTGTGAAATTAATTCTAAATTTTTTATTGAAAAATCAATGTAATATCCATTTTGAAAATCATTTCCTATTAAAATGATATTAGATTGGTTTTCATTTAAGCTAGATAAGATATTACTAACTTCATTAATGAATTTAGGTAATTCATGAAATGATTTACTAATATGAATTTTGAGTTTGCTCCAAGAAATTCTAGAACCGGTGAAAGGATAATTTTCGATTTTTGCATATTTATTAAATATGTCTTTGTCCAAAATCGAAAATCGAACATTATTTTCATCTAAAAAGTCATTTAATTCATCATCAAACATATTGATAATTACCTCCCAAATCTTCTTTGCAATTTTGTAACTGTTTTTTCCGTAGCATCAAATAGGAAATGCGGGCCTTTTTCTTTCCCTGCTTGAACATTAATATGTGCTCCTGATCTCTCATCAAATTCAACTCTAAAATGGCATTTACCATTAGCAGTTTGCATTCCTACTGGTTTACCAGCGATACTCCCAAATTTACCCAAACGAACTTTTTCAGCTTTAAAACCACGTTTAGTTAACCAATCCATAGCTTTTTTCATGGCTTGCTCATATGAATCTTTAAGACCCAACGGGTCAACCCATCCCTGAGCATTTATGGTAAGGCCGTCTGAAAGGTTTTTCAGACGGCCTTAATAAGTCATTGGAACAAGAAATCGCGTGCGTGCTTTAAGGTACGCATCCTACATGTGGGCTATAGCAAGAAACTGCGTGTGTGTCTTGGGGGCGCGTACCCTACATGCGAGTTACGGCTTACTTATGAGGTGTTAGGTCTCGACCCAATCTACGCTTACTCAAAAGGGATATTGAGACCGTCTGAAAATCGCGTGGAATCAAGAAAGTTCAGTCCAAAAGTTTAAAACCATCTGTGAATTAAAATGGTCGTATGAACTACAGCTTGCTTATTTTCTCAAATTAATTTTCATGAACGTTTCTATATCATCCATTGCATCCTCTGCTGCTCCACTCAGTGACACATTTTTAGACATATTTTTTAATAAATTAGAAACACACTCTAGGTTTCCAACATTGCCATGTAATCTAGCCAAATGTCCAAAACAAGTCAGGGCCAAACTACTTATTTCTAAATTATTATGTTTTGATAATTCAATTAAATGATTAGAAATCCAATTAACGTCATCCAAATTAAACACCATAGCCATAATACCATTGATGACAATATCCTTATTATTTGAGGATAAAGCTTTTTCTATTTCATTTGCTGTTTTTAACATGATCCAATTTTTCCTTCTTGATCTATTATCTTCCCTCTTTTGTTGACTTTCTTTGCATTTTTCAAAGCTTTCTGTTGGTCTGGATGTAAATCATCCCATTCTCGAACATGTCCGTGGAATTCCTCAACTCCATCAGAAATTTCTCTAGTGCGGTCAAGAACAACGATTTCTCCATTAGCATTATCAATCCCGACTCGTCTATGCGAAGTTGGTTTGACTTGTACTGAATTATCCAAGGCAGTTTGTCCATCAATCAGAGCTCTACTTTTTACAGCATTGTCGGTAAGCCCATGGTATGGAGCATTTTTATAGATTCGTTTTGTAAGACCCAACGGGTCAACCCACCCCTGCACATTTATGGTAAGGCCGTCTGAAAGGTTTTTCAGACGGCCTTTTTAACCATTGGAACTAAAAACTATATAAGAACTACAGCTTACTAAATTTATTCGGGATTACTTATAAACAAAATCTGATTATGATCATTTTCACAAATTAACCATGATAAATCTAATGGGCAAATATAGTATTCAAAAAATTGACATTCTTCAAGAATATTAGAAACCTTATCTAAATTTAATTTAAATACTGGATTAGTCTCAGACTCATCATCAATATCAGCTATGAAATATACAATTTTAGGTGGGGTAATATTATTTTTGATTAAAATATCTTTTATATGGTGGAAGCCATCATTATCCTCAAAATAATAAGATTTAGGTGCAGTCTTAAATGATAGCCACCAAACCCTAGGATTCCCAGTAACATAGTGGTTTTGTACCGCATTAAAAATTTCTTCTCCTTTTTGAGAAATAGGATTACCTATATTAAAAAGTTTAAAGGCCTCTACTAATTCAGTATAAATTTCATTTTCTTGCCACATAAATTATCCTTTAATTAACATCTCCCAATTCCATCATGTTCGTCTTTATTATCAGATCTATGCGGATGTTGTTCACCTCTATAAGTTATATTTCCTC
>ERZ773075.1278-NODE-1278-length-13757-cov-58.396_pt1 | contig 13757 bp, 9 predicted proteins | sample MGYA00580614_ERZ773075 | MGnify/ENA primary metagenome ERZ773075 (study PRJEB29015, sample SAMEA2738021) | human oral metagenome | biome: human oral; feature: human-associated habitat; material: dental | place: China | collected 2043 ... | reverse complement strand
GCCGTCGCGCTCGGGCCCGCGATCCACGTCATGGGACGGGCGGGGTGCTCGCCGAGCACGTCCACCGCCTGCGGCACGGTCGGCACGATCGACTCGCGCTCCAGGACGCACACGTGCCTGTCCGGCACCAAAGTGATCGCCCGGCGCCCTTGGTCGGGCTCGCCGTCGAGCACGATGGTGCCCGAGATGGAGATGCCGACCCGCGAACAGGTGACGACGGCGTCGACGCGGTCCAGGTCGAGAGTCGCGATCGGTTGCTCGGGGGAGTCCTCGACGAGCTCGCGCCCGGACCGGGCGGCGGCCCGCTTATACGCCTCGGGCAGCCCGGTCGGCACGACGACGAGTCGCGCCTCGCCCAGCAGGTCGTCGATCGCCTCGGCGATCCCGGCATCGGCGGACTCGGTGCGCACGACGGCGTCGTAGTCCTCGAGCTTGTCCACCATGTCCGCCACGACCGGCGGGGATCCGGGGGCGTGCTCGCCGACGCGGATGTAGTCGCGTGGAACAGGCCGGGCCGGGCCGCGCTGGGAGCGGGCGATGGCGTCGCGGGCGCGTGCCAGGATGGCGGTGCGGGCATCCATCACTTCTCCTCCTCGTGGCCGATTCCGGCCGACGGCGTCGGGCCCGCCGGTGCCGACGGCGACGGCGTCGCGGCGGCCGGGGCGGTGGATCGCGCGGCCGTCGTGGCGGCCGCGGCGGCCGGCGTCGTGGACCTCGCCGACGATCCAGGCGCCGCCGCCTCCGGATGTGTGCGGGCCCACCACTCGCGGAAGTTCTCGCTCGGCGCCTCGGGGAGGTCGCGGGCCCCGGTCCACATGGAGGCCGGGAAGGGCAGCGCGCCGATCCTGCCGTCGCGGCCCATGAGCCGGGACGCCTTGACGGCCTTCTCCGCCAGGCCCCACAGCCGACCGCTGCTCATGGCCGGTCGGGCGGCGCTCATCGCGACATCCCACATGTCCGGGAGCACCTTGCGCTTGACATCGACGGTGCGCGCTCGCAGGTGGATGAGGATCGTCGGGATGTCGATGCCCACCGGGCACGCCTCGCCGCAGGCCCCGCACAGCGAGGAGGCGAAGGGCAGCGTGTGCACCGGATCGTCGTCGGCCAGCCCCTGGGTGAGCTGGGGCGTGATGATGGCGCCGATGGGGCCCGGGTAGACCGAGCCGTAGGCGTGGCCGCCCACGTGCTGGTAGACGGGGCAGATGTTCATGCAGGCCCCGCAGCGGATGCAGTGGAGGGCCTCCCGCCCGATCGGGTCGGCGAGCGTCCGGGTGCGCCCGTTGTCCATGAGGATGAGGTGGAACTCCTGCGGACCGTCGCCCGGCGTCACCCCCGTCCACATGGAGGTGTAGGGGTTCATGCGCTCGCCGGTGGCAGAGCGCGGCAGCAACTGGGAGAAGATCTCGATGTCCTGGAAACGGGGGACGAGCTTCTCGATGCCCATGAGGGTGATGAGCGTGTCGGGCAGGGTCAGGCACATGCGGCCGTTGCCCTCCGACTCGAAGATCGAGACCGTGCCCGTCTCGGCCACGCCCATGTTGGTGCCCGAGACGGCCACCGGGGCGTGGAGGAACTTCTTGCGCAGGTGCGTGCGGGCGGCCCCCGCCAGTTCGACCGGGTCGTCGGACAGGTCCGGCGGGGCATCGCCCATGCGATCCAGGAAGATGCCGCGCACCTCGGAGCGGTTGCGGTGGATGGCCGGCACGACGATGTGGGAGGGCATGTCGTCGGCGAGCTGGACGATCATCTCGGCCAGGTCGGTCTCGTGGGCGGTGATGCCCGCGGCCCGCAGGTGCTCGTTGAGGTTGGTCTCCTGGGTCGCCATCGACTTGATCTTGACGACGTCGTCCACGCCCTTGGACCTGATGATCGAGGTGACGATCCGGTTCGCCTCGGCGGCGTCGCGCGCCCAGTGGACGATGCCGCCGCGCGCGGCGACGTTGGCCTCGAAGCGCTTGAGCAGCTCGGGCAGATGGCTCATGACCTCGTTCTTGACGGCGCTGGCGGCCCGGCGGAGCTCCTCCCAGTCCGGCATCTCCTCCACTCGCACGGCCCGCTTGTTCCGGATGGTGCGCGTGGCGTGGCCCAGGTTGCGGCGCAGCTGGGTGTTCCGGAGGGTCTTGTGGGCCGCGGCCGGGAAGGTCTCGCCCCACCGCAGCGTGTCGTCGGGGATCTCGACGGTGGTGCGCCACCCGCCGGTGCGGGGCGCACGGGACTCGGCGTCCGGCACCGCCGGCATGCCCAGGAAGGTCTGACTCATCGGGCCGTCGCCTCCTCGGCGGTGGGGGCGAAGGACACGTTGCCGTCGAAGGGCTGGTCCTTGGTCGAGGCCAGGATCTCGGCCAGGTGCATGATCCGCACCCCCGAGTTCAGGCGGGACAGACCGCCGCCGACGTGCATGAGGCAGGAGTAGTCGCCCATGCACAGCACCTCGGCCCGGGTGGACATGACGTTGGAGACCTTGTCGGCGAGCATGGCCGTGGAGGTCTCGTAGTTCTTCATCGAGAAGGTGCCTCCGAAGCCGCAGCACACCTCGGCGTCGGGCAGGGGCACCAGGTCGATGCCGTCGACGGCCTCCAGGAGCCGCAGGGGGCGGTCGCCGACCTTGGCGATGCGCATCGAGTGGCAGGTCGGGTGATAGGTGACCCGGTGGGGGAAGGAGGCGCCGACGTCGGTCACCCCCAGGACGTCGATGAGCAGCTCGGAGAGCTCGTAGGTCCTCGCCGCGACCTCCTTGGAGCGGCGCGCCAGGGCGCTGTCGCCCACGTGCTCGGCCACGAGAGCCTGCTCGTGACGGGTCGCCCCGGCGCACGAGCCGGAGGGGACGACGACGGCGTCCCACTCGCCGTCGAGCACCGGCTCGAAGGTCCTGACGTGGTTGCGGATGAGGGAGGACGCCTGCGTGAAGTACCCGGTGTTCGCGTGCATCTGTCCGCAGCAGACCTGGCTCTCCGGGAAGACGACCTCGTGTCCGAGTCTCTCCAGGATGGCGACGGTCGCCTGCGGCGCCTGCGGGAACATCGAGTCTGCTATGCAGGTCGCGAAGAGTGCGATGCGCACGGATGGACCTTTCGTCGACGTCATTGGCCGTTGCTGGCCGCCGTTGGCTCAGGCCTCACCGTAGGTGCACGGGGGCGCTTCGGGGGCTCTTCGTCGGGCGAGCTTGGGGCGACACATGCGAAGGGGCGTCGTCGCGGGGAAAAATGCGGGTCGCCTCGTGGCTGGCGCGGAGGCGTCCCCCTGCGCCGGGGCGATCGGGCGATCGGGTTTGCGCAAGCGTCGCCTGAGGTTTATGACGGAGTGTCGCCAGAGCTCATGAGTGATGGACGCGGTCCGCGTCGGCCCGCGGAGCGCGGCGGATGCATGCGTCCGCCGCGCCGGATGCGAGGCGTGCCATGCGATACCGGTTCGGCTCCCGGTTCCCTCTCCCCGTGGGGAGAGCGCGGCGCCGGGACGACCGTTCCCGTCCAGCCCGCCCGGAGTCCCCTCCCCGCGGGGGAGAGAGGTGTGCCCAGCATGAGGATGCTCGATGCTCGTGCGCCACCGCACCTCCTCCCCGTGGGGGAGAGCGGCCGGGGCGTGCACGGTGCAGTCGGAGACGCCGCGGAGTCCCCTCCCCGCGGGGGAGAGAGGCCATGACCCTGCGGGGGAGGTTCCGGCGTCGGCCCTTTTCTAGCGTGAGGCCATGCGGCTCACAGCGTCATTCACTGGTTCTCGGGGCGTGCGCTATCCGGCGCCCGACGTGGCCCGGGGCTTCATGCTCCTGCTCATCGCGGGGGCCAACGTGTCCGTGTGGCTCACGATCGCGAATCCGGACTCGACCGGTGGGGAGGCGGCCGCCGGCGCCGGGGGCATGGCGGACGTGGCGGACACGGTCTGGGTCTGGGTGCGGACCCTGCTGATCTCCGATCGTGTCTACCCGCTCTTCGCCATGCTGTTCGGTTTCGGACTGGTCACCATGATCAACCGGCGGATCGAGAGCGGTACGAACTCCTACCTCAGGGGTCTGGATGGGGCGAGGGCAGGGCGCGAGCCGACGCCCGCGGAGATCTCCTGGGCCCATGAGCGGGCCACCGTGGACGCGCGACGCCTCGTGAGGCGCCGCGGGCTGTGGATGATCCTCTTCGGCCTCGTCCACGGCGTCTTCTTCTACGGCGACATCATCGGCACGTACGGACTGGCGGCGGTCGTCTTCGCGGGATGGCTGGCGCGGAAGCATCGCAGGCGGGCCATCGCGGTCAGCGTTCTCCTCATCCTGTGGCTGATCTGGACGCGACTGAATACGGGCGGGACCGCGGCGATCATGGGCACGACGTACGCGCAGGCCGTCGCTCAGGAGCAGATGCCGGCGACGGGGCTGCTCGTCTTCGCATCCAACGTGCGGCACTGGGCCATGAACACGGTCCTGACGCTGACGAGCAGCACCATTGTGCCCGCCATGTTCATCGGCGCCCGTCTGGCGGATACCGATGTCATGGCCGATCCCCGCGGGCATCGCCGCCCGCTGACCGTCGTCGCTCTCGGCGGGCTGATCATCGGTGCGGTGAGCGCCGTCGGCATGGCGCGCTGGATCACCGGCGGGAGGCTCATGTTCTGGGACCTCGCGGTCGCAGAGGTCTTCGGTCTGGCCGGGGGATGCGGCTGGTTGGCCCTTCTGGCTCTGTACGCGGGCGGGCCGAGGCCGGACGGACGACTGACCGGTCTGCGATGGCTGGCCTCGGGCGTGGGTCGGAGGTCGATGACGGCCTACCTGAGTCAGACGGTCCTGTTCGGGGCTGTGTTCGTGATCGTGCCGGGGCTGCTGGGGACCCGACTGGTGGTGGGGGAGGCTGCGTCGGCGGGCATCGCCGTGGCGGTCTGGCTGGCCGCCGTGCTCCTGTGCGCGATCCTCGAACGAGGCGGGCACGCGGGGCCCTTCGAGACTCTGCTGCGCACGGCGGTGGTCCGCACTGAGCGCTCGCGCTCCCCCTCTCCGCGCTGTCCGCGAGATCGGTCGTAATCCGCGTCGAGATCGGTCGGGTTCCGGCTCGAGATCGGTCCCGTTCCGGCTCGAGATCGGTCCGATGGCGGTGCACCCGGCTACCGGAACCACGAGTCGGGCATTCCTGTGCGAGCCCGACGACGCCGCCGTCGGACTCGCGCCGAAATGCCAGCCTCGCGCGAAAAAGCCCGACTCGACGCGGGGCCCGGGCCGGCGCCCTCCGGCCGGCGCCCTCCGGCGGGCGCTCTCAGGCGGGCATGTAGGCGCCGAGCCATCCCTGGGCGGCGATGAAGACCATCGCCCCCAGCAGGACGAGGAGGCCGAGCGAGAACGGCGCGGCCTTCTTGAGGATCTCCGCGTCCGTCCCGGGCGCCTGGACGGCCGTGGTGACGACGGCGAGGTTCTGAGGCGAGACGATCTTGCCCAGGCCACCGCCGATGGTGTTGGCCGCCAGGAGGATGCGCGGGTCCAGCCCCGCGGTGTGCGCGGCGGTGGCCTGCAGGTTCGCGAACAGGGCGCCGGCGCTCGTCGCCGAGCCCGCCACTGCCGTGCCGACCCACCCCAGGACTGGGGAGAGGAATGCGAAGGCCGCACCCGTGGTCGCCAGAGCCGCACCCACGGCACTGGTCTGACCCGAGAAGTTCATGATGTAGGCCAGCGCCATGACGGTGGCGATCGTGAGGATCGACATGCGCAGTGTGTAGACCGTCTCCGGCAGCGCTCGGAGCATGCGTCGCGCGCTCACCTGGAAGCGACCGCCCGAGGAGCGCCGGGAGTAGACGATCGTCACGATCACGGCCGTCAGGAAGATCCAGGTGCCCGGATTGGAGAGGGTCTGCAGGTTGTACTCGGCGCTGTCGGAGACCTCGCCGGTGCTGGTGAGCAGCCGGCCGTGGACTCCGGGCCACGGGATCTTGATGTCGGTGCCGGACAGCGCCTTGGACAGATCGACACCGATCTTCCACAGCTTGGTGATGCCGATCATGACGACGACCAGGACGTAGGGCAGGAGGGCGAGAACCACGCGCTCGGTGTCGGGCTTGTCCTCGGCGCTGGTCTCCGAGCGGAACTCCTCGGGAGTGGTCGGCGTCCACACGAGGAGGAAGATGTAGGAGGCGGCGAAGCCCAGAAGGGCGGCCAGGACGCTGGTGAGCTCGTAGGAGACGTTCGGCGCGACGAAGTGGCCGGCTCCGGTGGCCAGCCCGGCGATGAGGGCCAGGGGCCACAGCTGCCGCACGGCGCGGACACCGTCGAGAATCGCCAGGAGGAGGAAGGGCATGAGCACGCAGATGACCCACGTGAAGTGGCTCATGAAGGATCCGACGACCGCGGGGTTCTCCCCGCCGCCGAGATTGGCGGCCGTGGTCACGGGAATGGCCATGGCGCCGAAGCCCACGTAAATGGCGTTGCCGACGATCGTCACGAGTGCGGCCTTGATCTTGTCCACGCCGAGGGTCACGAGCATGGCGGCGGTGATCGCCACCGGTGCCCCGAAGCCGGCCAGCCCCTCGAGCAGCCCGCAGAAGCAGAAGGAGACGATGAGGGCCTGGGCGCGCATGTCCCCCTTGCCGATGGCGTTGAACACGGCCCGCAGATCCTTCGAGCGCCCGGAGACCTCGGTGAGGTTGTAGAGCCACACGGCGGCGATGATGATGTAGATGATCGGGACGAATCCCATGGCCAGGCCCTGCGTCCCGGACAGGACCGTCATCCCCACCGGCATGCGGAAGCACACGATGGCCAGCACCGCGGACAGCGCGAGCGCGATGATCGAGCACCAATGAGTGGCGACCTTGAAGGCGCCCATGAGAACGAAGAAGGCGATCAGGGGCACGAGGCCCACGATCGCCGTGAGGAACACGTTGCCGCCCACCGCCGTCGTCGACGGGGTGAAGGACGCCTGAGCGGCGCCGAGGAGCGGGAGGACGTCGAGGGGCATGCGGGACTCCGAGATCGGGGACGGACGACGGTCGATCGTGAGGGGCCGGGGCACCGGTGCCGGGGCGCGCCGCTCACAATGAACTGAGTCGATCATGCCATGCCGGTCATCGCCGTGTCAGCGCTCCCGAGGACGGCCGATCGTTCCGCGGCGCGCAGCCGATGACGCGGCTCCCTCGTGGGCTCGCCCCGATCCCTCGTGGGCGCGCCCCGACCTCACCCTGAGCCCCCTGGTGGCCCGCCAGACGCAATCTCCTCTCCGTGCGCGCGCCCCGGCCCCGATCGCCGGAAGCGGACCAGCAGCAGCGAGGGCATGAGGTTCCTCCATACGCGCGTACGCGCGCCCCGACCGCTGGGCCGGGCGGTCGGGGCGCGAGAGGAATGGTGCCGGAAAAGCAGAGAAATCAGGCGGAATAGGGCCGACGGCGTCCTGCGGGCGCCCTGTGGCTCGGCGGCTCGGCTACGTCTCCTCGCCCGATGCCGCCGTCACGGACGACGACGCCGACCGGACCCGGCGTCGCGAGGCGACGTACCTCAGGATCCCGTACTCCAGCCCTACGACGCCGACGGCGGCGGCGATGAGCAGAGCGATGGCGACCCGACTGTAGACGATGCAGTCATGGTGAAGATTCTCCGTGATCTCGAGACGGGTATCGAGCATGAAGAGGTAACTGCCTCCGCACATCCGTTTACCGGCGGTTGTGGTGTGCTCGACATCCCTCAGCGTGTTCAGCAGCAGAAACCCGATGGCGATCGTCGCCGTCAGGCTCAGGGCGAGCTTGAGGCCGGTCGGGGCCCGGCGGATACGGCTCCGACGCCACCAGGGAAGGACCAGTGCCACCAGTGCCAGTACGGCGAAGACGGCGAGGACGACTTGTCCGGCGAGGATTCCTGGGCGCATGGGCCATCCTTTGCTGAGGGCGCATGGAGGGGGAGTGAATTTCGGGCGAGCGTCTTGACTACCGCTTCAGGCCGTACCACACGATATCCGACTTGCCCTGTTTCATCGCATTCCTGATCGATTCGCTGAGCGGGATGTCAGACCTGTTGGGGGTCTTCTGCGAGATGCCCGGCTCGCCGCCCTCGTTCGACGTCACGACCATGACGTGGTCGATGTCGCCGTCAGCCTTCCCATCGGGGTCCCAGTCGACGTACAGGAGGTCTCCCGCTGTGGCGTTCCAGATGTTGTCCAGATAGTCGTACGAGCTCTTATCGACGTACGTGTACTGATATGCCGAATTCACCCATGTGCGCGAGGGGCCGGCGGGGCCCAGAAGATCCGGTCCCCAGAAAACGGTGGAATACGGATTGATCCCGAAGTCGTCATACTCCCAGCCGCCCGCGCGGAGAACCTGCGAAGCAAAATTCGCGCAGTTGTTGTCTTCGACAGGGAAATCATGATTGAAGTCGTCGTCCTCGTCCTCGTTGTTGGGCGGACTTGTCCACTTCGATGCGTAGTCCACCATTTTCTGCACGTCCGGATCGCTGTCGTTGTAAGCCGGCAACGCCATTGATACGGACGTGCCTCCTGCTCCGACGCCCGCCGATACCCCGAGAAGCGAATCGGTGATCCTCGTGTCGGACGAGCGCTGCGGGTCGTATCCCTCCGGGACGTCGTTCGGATCTCCGACGGCCTCGCGGCTGGTGACGGTGTCCTCGGTGACGGAGTATCCATCGCCATCGTTCCCCGCCAACGTGATATCATGCCGGTCCGTCCATACTCCCGGCCTGCCGGAGGTCCGGGATCCTCCGTAGGTCTTGGTCGTCGATATGTCCGCGGTGACGAGAAGACCGCTGTTCCCCTGCGTGGTTATCTCGACGATGCGCACCTCGCTGCTCGCCGAAGTGACGGGGACTCCATCCTCGATGAGGCCGTCGCGAATGTAGTGAACCGTCTGCTCGGCGGACGTCAGGGTTGAGGCTCCTGTTGAGGCGCTGCTGTCCGTCCACTCCCGATCGAGGGTCGCCTGGTAGTCGGTGATGACCTTGGTGACGGTGTCCGTATCGGGCACATCGATCGTGTCGGTGTCGTGCGAGGATTGTGCGGCGTTTGCTGCGGAGAAGGAAAGGGTGGAGAGTGCCGTTGTCATAGCCAACGCGAATGCGCCTGTGCGCTGCAATGAGACTTTCTTCTTGGCCATCAGTGCTCCTTCTGGTGTGCGGGCGTGATTCGTGTGCGGATCGGCGATGGCGCCTTCGGGCGACGCTACGTGGTGGTGCGGGGAGTGGCCAGGGCGAACGAGTACTTTATGCAAATTTTAACATATTTCTTAGAGTTCTTGAAGGTGACGTGGAGGTTGTGGGCGGGTTGTCACTGGCATGAGTATTGCTAAGCAAAGACGTGCGTGACATGAGCATTGCATGATAGGGATATTGCAAGGGATCGGAGCGGCCTCTCGGTTCTCCCTCGCCGAGATCGGTCGAGTTCCGCGTCGACATCGGTTCGCACTGGCGGTTCTCCGTGTGGTCGTGTCCGGGGTCGCGCCTCAGGGGCTGTCCGAGGATGGGGGCCGCGCGCAGAGGGTGCGCCTGCTCGACGCTCGGCCTTCTGGCGCGTGATCGTGCCCTTGCGGGGCGAACGGGCTCTCTCCTGTGCGGCTTGGTGGTTCCCCTGGTCGGATGGGAGGGGGCGCGTGCCGCGGATCGTCGACGACGCCGGTCGGCGGGGCGTGCGGGAGAGGCGGCGCGTCCTCGCCCATGGGAGTCGAGGGCGGGTGCGACCGGGCTCGGGTCGGACGGGGGCGAGGCGGATGGGCGAGGTGGTGGTGCGCGGGGTGCGACCCGGCTCGGGCGGGACGGGGCCTCGAACTGCGCCTCATGCTTCCAGGCACCGACCGAGTACCGGGCTTGGGCGGGACGGGGACCGGGGCATGCCGTGGGGCTGCGTCCCCGTCCACGGCCTCTGCCCGCGCTGCCGGACCGATCTCGGCGCGGAACCGGACCGATCTCGAGCCGGAACCCGACCGATCTCGGCACGGAACCCGACCGATCTCGGCACGGAACCGAACCGATCTCGATGCGGCCGGCTCTCAGCCTCTCAGGGAGACGACGCGGTCTGCACAGGGCCCGGCCTGATGGGGTCGCGCTGAAGGTCGGCGGGAGCGACGCTGTCGACGAGGGCGATGACCTCGTTGATCATGGGCCTGACCTGGGCCGGAGTGGTACCCCAGACGCGCATGAGCACGTCCACGGGCACCGTGGGCAGACCGGCCTTGCGCAGGACGACCACGGCGCTCGGGCGCACGGTCGAGCCCATCGAGGTCCCGTCGGCGAGCGCCCAGTAACCCGCCGTGCTGGGGTTGGGGCGCAGCCGGTGCGGCGCTCCGCCCGGCAGGTTCTCCTTCAACAGCGCCAGCTGAGTGGCGTGTCGGCCCTGTTTGGAGCTGTCGTCATAGGCGATGACCAGGCTCAGGTCCACGACGAGAACGCCCTGCAGGTCGGTGCCCACGTACAGAAGACGAGCCAGCGGGGCGCGGCGCTCCATTCGCCTCAGGGTGACCAGGAGCTCCTCGAGCTTGGCGCGTCGACGAGGATCCGCGCCGGCCATCCCCGATGTGCGGCGACGCGCCTCCGCGCGCTCCCAGCCCGGCGGGGGGAACTCGGGCACCACGATCCATACCGAGGCGTTCGGGGTGACGGCGATCTGCATCCTGAAGACTCCTTGTGCGTCACGTGTGCCGTGACGATCGGCGCTCGTAGGACGTTGTCCATCCTATGCTGTAGTCGTGCCAGCAACAGTTCCCGTGCCCGCCTCGCCCGTACAGCGCCTCCTGGCCGGCGGGATCGACATTCTGCTCGTGGGCGGGATCTGCGGATTCCTGCCGATCTCCTTGGTGGGAAAGCTGACGTGCGCGGGGCTCGTTCTCGCGGCGCTCGTCGTGCTGCAGGCCGTGATGGGCGTCGGACCCGGCGGGGCCGTCATGGGCATGCGGCTGCACCGGGTCTCGCGCGGCGGCAACAGTCCGGGCCTGGCCGCCCTGGGGCGCGCCGGTCTCATGGCGGTGGCCGCCGTGGCGACTCTGGGGATCGTCCCCGTGATCATGGTGGTGCGCGCGGACGTGACCGGCCTGCGGCGCACCTGGTTCGATCGGATCTCGGGGACCATGCTCGTCTCCAGGCGCTCGCACACGATGTACACCCTCGTCCTCGACGGTCGTTCCGTCCTGGTGGACGCCCCGGTGCTCCTGGGTCGCGCCCCCGAGCGGAGCCCCGGGCGCGAGGGTGTGCGATTAGTCTCCGTACCCTCCGACGACGCGACGGTCTCCAAGACGCACGCGCTGCTCGAACCCACTCCGGAGGGCATCTCGGTGACCGATCTCGGCTCGACGAACGGCACGTACCTGGTCGATTCCCATGGCAGCCACGAACTGGCTCCTGGAATGGCCGAGACAGTGCCCAGGGGAGGGGCTATATACTTCGGCGAGGCCGAGTGTCGTGTTCGGTAGCGTATCCGGCGAGCCGGAGACGGGCTCCGGACACGCTCGGTAAACGCTACCGCGTCGCCGCATAGTCACCACGCCACCCGCCGGGTGGGTCGAAGGAGGGACCGTGTCCGAACACGGCATCGCACGCTGGAGTCGTTGGGCCGAGGGGAGTTGGACGGCCGCCGTCGCACCGCATGGCGTTCTTGTACTGCCCCCGACGCTGTCCGAGGAGTCCGTCATCGACTTATGGGAGGAGCTGCGATCCTCTCAGGGCAGTTTGACGGCGATCCTGGATCGCCTGGTCATAGCCGCCGGGGGGCATCTGTCGAAGATCCCGGACTTCGCCCTGGTCGTGACCGCGTCCGACGGCGTGCGCATCGCGGCTCGAGGCCAGGTCGGCCTGGAGATCGACGGCGAGTCCGTCGAGGCTCGCAGCGTATCGACATGGCGGGAGATCTACCTTCCCGGCTCGCCGAGGATCATCCTGCGAGCGCCGGAGCCGACGGGTCCCGTGCTGCGCCCGGTCGTGGACGCCGTCCTGTCCGTTTCCGCCGTGTTCCCGGCAGAGGCGCCGGGTTCCCCCGCTGGAGAGGAGGAGTCCTCCGACGCCGAGGACGAACCCGACCCCGACGCCTCGGCAGTCCTCGCTCCTCCCGGTGCGGAGTCGTCCCCGGCTGTCCCGCCGGCGGAGTCGTCCCCGGTCACCGATGGCTCGTCGGCCCCGGTCGTCTCGCCCCTGACCCCCGCCTCGCCCGCCACGGCGTCGGCCTCGCCCGCCGCAGCGTCGTCCCCGGCCGCCGGTGGCTCACCGGCGTCGGCCTTCTCCCCCGCTACCCCCGCCTCGCCCGCCACGGCATCATCCCCGGCCACCCCGCCTGCGTCCCCGTCGGCCCCGGTCGTCTCGCCCCTGACCCCCGCCTCGCCCGCCACGGCGTCGGCCTCGCCCGCCGCAGCGTCGTCCCCGGCCGCCGGTGGCTCACCGGCGTCGGCCTTCTCCCCCGCTACCCCCGCCTCGCCCGCCACGGCATCATCCCCGGCCACCCCGCCGATGTCCCCGTCGGCGTCCTCATCCGTGTCGCCCGCCTCACCATCGACTTTCTCATCGCCCGACACCGCGGTGGACGGCTCGGAGGTCGTCGAGCTTACCGAGGCCGAGGAGCTGCCCATCGCCGGGTCCTACGGCATTGACGTCGACGACGTGCCGGTGGACGGTTCCCAGGTCGTCGAGCTCGCCGACGCCGACCGCCCCGCCGACGTCGACGACGTTCCCCGGATGGTGTCCGCCGATTCCCCTATGCCCCCCATCGGCTCGGCACTCCAGTGGGATGAGCCGTACGACGGCGCCGACGACCGCGATGACGATGACCTTGACGACCTCGATGCCGCCGGTGACGAGCGCGCCGTCGTCTCCGGCATCTCCGGCGGGGGCGAGGACGACCCCGATCAGCCGGATGGTGAGCCCGGCCAGTCCGAGCAGGAGGAGGATCTCCTCCCCGAGGGCGGGGACCATGACGGCTGGACGCTGGCATCCCTGCCCGGTGACCTGGTCGATGATCTCGGTCCCCTCGCGTCCGGACGGCCGGGCGCCTTGTCCCGCGCCCAGTCCCAGGCCAAGGAGGCGGCCTCGGCCTTCTACGCTCACGAGCCCTCGACCGATACCCCCGTGTCCATCGCCGTGGGCATCCGCCGGCCCGACTACCCGGCGGCGGGCCGCCAGGCCCTGTCGGTGCTGTGCCCGGAGGGCCATGCCAATCCGACCAACTACGTGCGCTGCCGCGCCTGCGGTGCGGAGCTGTCCCAGCCCGCGCGCATGATCACCTGCCCGCCGCTCGGGCGCCTGCGCCTGTCCTCCGGGCAGGCCGTCACCCTCGACCGTCCGATCCTGGTCGGCCGCCAGCCCTCGTCGATCGATGTGCCCCAGCTGGAGGGCCAGTCGCCGACGCTGGTGACGGTACCCAGCCCGGAGCAGCTCATCTCCCGCAATCACGTCCTGATCGAGCTCGACGAGTGGTCCGTCCTGGCGCGCAACCTCTCTGCGGGCAACGGCACCGTCCTCAAGCGCGACGGCGTGTCCCCGCAGAAGCTGCCTTACACCGAGCCCTTGTTGCTGCGCAACGGTGACGTCCTCGATCTCGGCGACGGCCAGTCGCTCGTGCTCGAGGACCTTCCGTGACGGGTTCCCCCCACGCCGCTCACCCTGACATCCCCGGGTACACCTACATGCGCGAACTCGGGGCCGGCGGATACTCGCGCGTCTATCTCTACGAGCAGCACATGCCGCGGCGCGAGGTGGCGGTCAAGGTCATGAATACCGATGTCGCCGGCAGCTCGGCCTCCCGCTTCGAGTCGGAGGCCAATCTCATGGCGAAGGTCTCCTCGCACCCGGCGATCCTGTCCGTCTTCGGCGCGGGCGT
>ERZ773075.1276-NODE-1276-length-13772-cov-11.4101_pt1 | contig 13772 bp, 8 predicted proteins | sample MGYA00580614_ERZ773075 | MGnify/ENA primary metagenome ERZ773075 (study PRJEB29015, sample SAMEA2738021) | human oral metagenome | biome: human oral; feature: human-associated habitat; material: dental | place: China | collected 2043 ... | reverse complement strand
CCAGCTTGATCCCCTCCGCCGAACCGTAAAACAACCCCGTCCCAATCGCCCCTCCGAAGGCGATCATCTGAATGTGCCGGGTGGTCAGGCCCTTGCGGAGGCCTTCGGGGTCTTTTCTGGCGACGACGTCGTCGAAGGCATCCTGGCGCCGGGCACCGGGCTCCGATTTGGCCGCTCGTCGGAGCAGTCCGCCCTTCCCGGAACTCGCGCTGTTGTCACCGTTCATCGATTCCTCACATCTTTGGATGCGCCGACTCACCGGCGCCGTCGGAGGGGATTCGCCCACGGCCGAGCTTGACCGTCCGCCGTCCGACCTCGTAGGCGACGAATAGAATGGCGAGCCAGATCGGGAGGACGATGACCGCCGTTCGATAGTCAGCGCTGGAGGCCATGAGTACAAGCAGACCGCCCAGCGCAGCCAGAACGATCGAATTCGTCGTTTTCCCGCCCGGAAGCTTGAATGAAAGCTCCGCCTCGCCCCGGGGCCCGATGACCCTCCTGAATTTCCTCTGAGTGATCAAAATGATGGCCCAGGATATGATCCCCGATGCCAACGCCGTCGAGATGACAATCGTGAAGGCCGTTTTCGGCAGGAAATAGACAATCGCCACGGCCGTGGCCGTCACGAACGAGGAGAAGAGAACGCCGACGAAGGGGATTCCGCGGCGGGACAGACGCATGAAGGCCTTCGGGGCGTTGCCTTGCCGCGCGAGCGAATAAAGCATGCGGCCGTTGGAATACAGGCCGGAGTTGTACACGGACAGCGCAGCCGTCAGGACGACGAAATTCAGCATGTGCGCGGCGGCCTTGATGCCCACGGAGTCGAATATCTGGACGAAGGGGCTGAGCTTGCCGTCGATCGCGTTCCACGGCACCACGGCCATGATGACGAACAGCGCGCCGATGTAGAAGATGAGGATGCGGTAGACCACCTGATTGATCGCCTTGGGGATGGACCGTTGGGGATCGTCGGCCTCGCCCGCGGTTATCCCGATGAGCTCGATGCCCCCGAAGGAGAACATCACAAAAACCAAAGAAGCCAGCAGGCCCGTCAGGCCCTTGGCCAGGAAGCCGTCGCTGAACAGATGGCCGAAGGAGGGGTCGGGCAGATGCGGATTGGAGTTCACGCCCGCTGCAATCACGTAAAGGCCCAGAACGATCATCCCGACGACCGCCGCCACCTTGATCGCGGAAAACCAGAATTCAAACTCCCCGAAGGCCCTCACCCCGACGAGGTTGACGGCGGTGATGACAAGCAACACGACGGCCGCCGACGCCCACGCCGGAACCGACGGAAACCAGTACTGAATGTACTGGCCGACCACCGTCAGTTCGGCCATCGCCACAGCGATGTAGTTAAACCAGTAATTCCAACCGGCCACAAACCCCGCCCGAGGGCTCCAATAGTCATTGGCGTAACGGCTGAAGGAGCCCGAACTCGGCCGATGGACCGACATCTCCCCCATCGCGCGCACCACAAAGAAAATGACGACCCCGCCCAGGGCGTAAGCCAGAAGAATCGACGGGCCGGCCAGCTTGATCCCCTCCGCCGAACCGTAAAACAACCCCGTCCCAATCGCCCCTCCCAGGGCGATCATCTGAATGTGCCGATTGGTCAGCGCTCGGCGAAGCCCGCCGTCGTCCGAAGTGCCGGCCCGCGCCGAGCCGCGGTTGCCGTTCGTCTCTGTGCTCATCCCGTTTCGTCCCTCCCAGGGCACAAGCCTCGGTTCAGGCCTCAGAATCGCCTTCGGAGCCGACGGTTCCTTTGCCTTCGGAGCCTGCCGCGCCTTCGCCCTGCTTGGGGCCGCCCACACCGGGCTCGGAACGTTCAGATTCGAGAGTTTCCATCACAACCGCGGTTTGGGTTTCGCGTCCCTGACGGCGCCCTCTGACGACCAGAGCGACGACGGAGGCGACGAGCCCGCCCCATACAATGAGCACGGTCACGAGCATGAAGATCACGGCGCTTGAAGTCATCGTGTACCCCCTGTGTTTGAAGCGTCGAGTGAAATGGGTTCGAAATCATCGACCGGCGTGCGCCATCTGATCAGCGTGAAGACGAGCGCTCCTACGAAGACTACGGCCACAGAGCCCCATCCGAAAGCGTTCTCAAACCCTCGCGTGTACGATTTCGCGTCGTACTGGTTGCGGATGTAGCCGACGATGCCGCTGACGAGCACGTAGCTGAGGAAGGCCGGGACGACGCCGCCGACGAGCCACCGCCACCACGCCCCGATGCGGTTCCCCGTTTCGGAGACGAAGTTGAGGTGCCGCTGCAATTGCTTGAGGTTGCGCACCGCGTAAGCGGTGATGAGGCAGACGAGGACGGCGGAGGCCACCACTCCGATCGCATTGATGTAGGCGTCTACGACGTCGAGCGAGTAGATTCCCGACTTCGTGCCGAAAACCATGAGGGAGACGGCAGCAGCGGGAATTCCGACGGCCATGGCCGAGGCGGCGGGCCTGAGATTGAATTTCTCGGCGATGCCCGCGGCGACGACTTGGACGAGCGAAATGAGCGATGTGATGCCGGCAAAGGCCAGCGACAGGAAGAAAAGGACGCCGAAAATCGCGCCGCCCGGCATTTCTGAGATGACGGTTGGGAACGTGATGAAGGAAAGCTTGATGCCCTGCAGGCCTTCGAGATTGCCGACGGACGTGTTTTGCTGGACGGCCATGAACCCGAGTGTCGCGAAAACGCCGAATCCTGCCAGAATCTCGAAGGAGGAATTGGCGAAGGACGCGACTAGGCCGGTTCCCACGAGGTTCGAGCGGCGCCTGAGATAGCTGGCGTAGGTCAGCATGATGCCGAAGGCGACCGAGAGCGAGTAGAAGATCTGAGTGAAGGCCGCGAGCCAGACCTTCGGCTCTTTCAACGCGGAGAAGTCGGGCGTCCACAGGGCGTTCAGGCCCTCGGCGGCGCCGGGAAGCGTGAGGGCCCGCAGGACCAGGGCGACGAAAAGGACGACGAGGAGGGGCAGGAAGATCTTGTTTGCAACCTCGATGCCGCGTGAGACGCCCCGCCCGATGGCCACGAGCACAACGATCCACACCACGGCGAGCGGAAGGGCGACGTTCCACACCGGGGCGAGCGAATATTGCGGAGCGGGGGCCGCCTGGATGAAGCTGTTGAAATGATTGGCGGCGTTGCTTCCCTTGCCCCACGCGACGTTCGCCGAATAGAAGACGTAGCGCAAAGACCACGCGATGATCACGGCGTAGTACGTCATGATGACAAAGCACAGGAGCACCTGCCACCACCCGAGGAATTCCAATTTCTTCGAAATCCTCCGGAATACGGCCGGGGCGCTTCCCCGGAAACGGTGGCCAAGGGCGTAGTCGAGGAAGAGAATGGGAATGCCTGCGCCTAGCAAAGCGACGACGTACGGGATCATAAACGCCCCGCCGCCGTTTTCATAGGCCACGCCTGGGAAACGCCAGATATTTCCCAAACCGATGGCCGAGCCGATGGCGGCTACGAGAAAGCCGAGCTGGCTTCCCCATTGCTCGCGCCCCGATGCATCGGTGTTCTTTGCTGCTGCGCCGCGGCTTTCGGTACGCGAAGTACTCACCGTGGCTCCCTTCTTCCCTTCAGTTCCGCGAAAGCACGCATAAACAACGGCTTTATCGCGCCAGACCGGACAACGTTACGCTATGCAGCCTTTGGCGTCAAGGCTTCACTGCTCAGGCTTCGCTGTCCGAGCCGGCGCAGGAGTGCGCGGCCGGGATGCGGGGCCGGCCGACGGCGGACGAACTTTGGCGGCGATCGACGCCGACACGCGCACGCGGACGTCCCGTCGCCGTGGGATTGCTTCACGCGCGGTCGAATCAGCGCCCGTTACGCGCGGTCGAATCAGCGCCCGCCGAGGACTCCCGATCCCCCGGGGAAGTGTCCGCCGACGCCTTGCGAATTTCCCTCTTGGCCTTGCTGCCCGTCTGCCCCCTCGGGAGCGACTTCGCCGTAAGGGACCGGGGCGCCTGGACCGCTCGGGTAGCGGGCGAATTCGCCGTAGGACGGCATGCCGAAAACGGTGGCCTCCGGGTCCTCTCCTTGCTCCGCCCCGCTCTCGCGAGGACCGGCTTGCGGGGCCGAGACTGCCTGAGCCGGGGCGGACGGCGCCGCAGGGCGGGACGGAATCCCTTGGGCCAGACCTTCGGTCTCATAGGAGCGAACTCCGAACACCGTGGCGTCTGGATCGGGGGCGCTCGACGGCGTCGGCGCCGGCAAGGGGGCGACGCCCGTCCCCCGACCGGTGAAGACCGTTTCATCGGCGTCGTATCCGTCCAAACCCGATGGAGCCATCGGGGGTTGAGGTCCGGCGGCTTGAGGCCCGGCGGCATAGGGCGCCCCGGAGGGCTGAGGGTGGCCGGGGGTCTGGGAATAGCCCGAAGGCGCCTGGTACCCCGGGGCCTGCGGGAGGACCGAAGGCTGCGGGTAGCCGGAAGTCTGCGCATAGTCGGCCGAAGGGGCGCTCACGGGAGGGTAGCCAGTCGGCGCAGGGAAGCCTCCGGCAAGCTGAGGCGGCACGGCGCCTTCACCCGCGACGCCGACGCCCGCAGAAGGCGCAATGCCTTGCCCCGCGGCTGCGCCGGCCTGCAGACCGAAAACGGTGGGATCGTCGTCAAGCGGATCGGGCTGCAAACTGGCCTCGGCGGGCTCAGGCTGTGCAGGAGGCTCGGGGCGGCGGAAGGCTGGATCGAGAGAATAACTCGAATCGACGTCGGACGGCTGGTCGTGCCCCATCGGCTGCGGGGCGCCCGGCGCAGCTCCGAACTGCTCGGGATGCTGTGGGAATTGCGCCGCGCCCATAGGTGCGCTGCCTCCTTGCGGGGCGTCCCACGGAAACCGGGGATTTATCTGGCTGGGAACGCGGCCTCCGGGATGCTCAGATCCCGACTGCGATTGCTGGCCAAAGGCCCCCCGGTGATGCATGGTGCTGGCCACCCCGGGCGCCCCTCCGGTGAATTCGTCCAATTCTTGGGGGGAGGGCCAGCGTTGATATTTATCGTAAAAGCCAAAGCGCGCCAAAATGGGCAGGGTGTCGAAAAAAGGCGCCGAAATCTGGAACCTGGTTCCATGGGAATCCCGCATTCTGAGAACGGGGCCTTTTTCTCGCTGAATGACCTCTTTCGACACGATGTCCACAAACCTGATCCTCTTCTCGCCGCTGAAGGCAAGCCGGAAGGAGACGCCCTCGGGGTCGACCGAGTACCAAAAGTTCTTGTATGCGAACAGAGACGGAACGCCAAGGAGAAGCGCGAAGAGCGAACCGATGACTATCCCCGGTATCGGGTAGTCCTGCTCGCCCCAGACAGAGACGGCGACTACCAATGCCCCGAAAAAGAACATTCCGAGGCCGGTCCACAGAACTAGCTTCGGCATCCGAATTCTCTCCGGACGCCTCCGGTCGCGGTTGACCTTGCGCGCGCTTCTCTCAACCGTGCGATCGGCCACGTTCTTTGCAAGGCGCCGGGTTAGCATGCTCATACGATTCTTCTTCTTTCATTGTGCCGAGGGATCGATCGCAGCGGCGCGAACGGAGCGGAGCCAGCCCGCCCATTTGCGCACGCGGCCGGTCCTTTCACAGATTCGCGCCGAGGGTGACCGAAGGCGTGGCGCCCCAGGCCGAGAGGTACCAAAGCCCGAGCGCCAGGATCACTCCCACGATTGCGTCGGCGCGCCGACGGCGCACCCGCGGAACCGCGCCGTCGGGAAGGAAAACCCTGCACAAGGCGTGGCCCAGGACGAGGACCGCGAGAAGTCTGCACGCCACCACGCTGCTCCACACGAAGGCGGACGCCGCGACGGCGGCGAGGGAGACGAAGACAGCGGCGTAAACGGCGTCTTTCGGGACGCGAACTTCTCGCGTCGGCTCTTTGTCACCCATGGTTTCAACTTTAACCGCCACTTTGGCATTCTCAAACGGGCAGAGGGACCCAATCGGTCCATGGGTTATCCATCTCTCACGGGTCGCTTGCCATTTGGACGATTTTCTCCCCGCGCGTACACTCGCTTCGCAGTACGTATGCATGCCTTCCGGCTCTGCGCGCAGCCGGATCCAATAACGACAGTGAGGAAGGTCGACGATGAGTTCAGACCCTCTGGAGCACAGCGACGACAACCGTCTGCAGCGCAGACTGCACAGCCGTCACCTGACGATGATCGCAATCGGCGGGGCGATTGGAACAGGTCTGTTCCTCGCCTCGGGCAAGACGATTTCCCAGGCGGGGCCCGGCGGCGCGATCGTGGCCTACGGACTCATCGGCCTCATGGTGTTCCTCCTCATGCAGTCCCTCGGCGAGATGTCCACGTACCTTCCCGTGGCCGGCTCGTTCGGAGAGTACGGCACCCGCTTCATCAGCCCCAGCTTCGGCTTCGCCGCCGGGTGGAACTTCTGGTTCAACTGGGCGATCACCGTGGCCGCAGAGCTCGCGGCCGCCGCTCTCGTCATGAAGTTCTGGTTCCCGGACACCCCGGGGTGGATGTGGTCGGCGATATTCCTCACGCTCCTCGTCCTGCTCAACGCGCTTTCGGCCCGCGCCTACGGCGAGGGCGAATTCTGGTTCGCCCTCATCAAGGTGGTCACCGTCGTCGTCTTCCTCGTGCTCGGCGTCCTCATCATCTTCGGGATCATGGGCGGAAAATCCCCGGGCTTCGAGAACTGGACCAAGGGCGAAGCGCCGTTCGTCGACGGAGGCCTGGGAATCCTCGCCATCTTCATGGTCGCGGGCTTTTCCTTCCAGGGCACGGAACTGGTGGCCGTCGCCGCCGGGGAAACCGAGAACCCCGAGCAGACCGTCCCGAAGGCGATACGAACGATCTTCTGGCGCATCCTGCTTTTCTACATCGGGACCATCGCTGTCATCGGATTCCTCGTCTCCTACATGGACCCGAACCTCCTGCGCAACGACGAAACCGACGTCGCCTACTCCCCCTTCACCCTGGTCTTCGACCGCGCGGGAATCGCCGCGGCGGCTTCCGTCATCAACGCCGTCATCCTCACGTCGATCCTCTCGGCCGGAAACTCGGGCCTGTACGCCTCCACCCGCATGCTCTACGCCCTTTCGCGCCAGGGAAACGCCCCCGCTTTCCTGGGACGCACGAACTCTCGCGGCGTGCCGGTTCCCGCCCTCGCGGTCACCGCGGCGATCGGCGCCGCGTGCTTCGTCTCTTCGCTGATCGGCGACGGCGCCGCGTACACGTGGCTCGTCAGCGCCTCCGGGCTGGCCGGATTTATAACCTGGATGGGCGTGGCGTGGTCTCATTACAAATTCCGAAAAGCCTTCCTCGCGCAGGGGCATTCCTTGGAAGAGCTGCCCTACCGGGCAAAGTGGTACCCGGCCGGGCCGCTGCTCGCGATGGCCATGTGCGCTATCGTCATCGTCGGTCAGAGCTACGAGGCTTTCGACTCCAAAGAGGGCCTCGACGTCATGACGCTCCTGTCGTCCTACATCGGCCTCCCCCTTTTCCTGGGCGTGTGGGCGATCCACAAGCTCGTCACCCGCGCGCCGAAAGTGCAACCGATCGAAGCCGACCTTTCCCGCGTTTCCAGCGACGGCCGCAAGTCCGAGGAGGCCTTCGGCGGCTGATTTTCGGCGAGCCGCGTGCCGCCCGGATCCGAACTTTCGGTCTGACGCTTCAGACTCGGCATCGGCGGTCCGCGCTCCGGAGGGCATCGGCGACCCCGCTTCGGGCGTGGACCGCTCAGCGAAGCCTGCGGGAGTCCGCGTCGAGGAGGCCGGCGGCTCTAGCATTGTTCCCATGAACATCGACCGCATCGGGATCGTCGGAACCGGATTGGCGGGCTTGCGCGCGGCGGCCGAGCTCCGCGAGGCGGGGTTCGCCGGCTCTATCGTCGCCTGGGACGCCGAGGGCACGCCGCCCTACGACCGCCCTCCCCTGTCCAAGAACCTCTTTGACAACCCCGTCCGCCCGCTGGCGGACCAAGGCCTCGGCGACCTCGCGAGCCTCGGCGCGGAAGTCGTTCCTCGTCCCGTCGAACGGCTGCGGCGCGGCGACGGGGCGTGGTTGGCGGACGAGACGCCGGTCGATGCCGCGATCATTGCGTCGGGAAGCTCGCCCCGGATCGGCGCGCCCGGAGCTTTCGCCCTTCACACGGCGGCCGACGCGCTGCGGCTCGCAGATTCGCTCGCGCCCGGCGTCAGACTGGACATCGTCGGAGCGGGTTGGATCGGAACCGAGCTCGCCTCGGTCGCAAGCGCGGTTTGCGACGTTCACCTGTGGGAGTCCTCGCTCCACATCCTCGGGCGCACCTTCGGCGGCGCGGTCGACGACCTGTGGTCCGGTTGGCTCGACGACGCCGGAGTGAGCCTCCATCTCGGCCAAAGATGGCCAATCGAAGGAGAATCCGCGGAAGGCTCGCAGTCGGGGCCGGCCGAGGGGCCGGCGTCGTCGGCCGGGCAGACGCCGCGGCCGCCCAATCGGCCTTCGACGCCGGAACGGCGGGTTCTTGTGCAGGCCGTCGGCGCGGCGCCTAGCTTTCCCGCGATCGAGCCCGCCGTCGACGTCAGCGTGCGGGGCGCGCTCGTCACCGACATGTGGACCCGAGTCCTTCGCAACGGCCAACCGGTCGAGGGGCTGTATGCCGTTGGAGACTGCGCGGACGCCCTCACTCCGCACGGCCCCCGGAAGGGCGGACATTGGACGAAGGCGCTCGCCGACGGGGCTTTCACAGCGGCGGCCGTATGCGGCGGAAAGCCGCCCAGGTTTTTGGCTCCGCCGGAGGTCTTCTCCGCCCAATTCGGCAGACAGATCGGCTTCGTTGGCGCAATCCCGGGCCTCGCCGACGGCATTCCAGGGCGGGCCGACGGCGCCCGAGGGTCCGCCGACGGAGCGTCCGGGGGACCCTCTCCCGACCTCGAAGGCCCTTGGGGTGCATCCGACGCCGGAGGCATTCTCGGCGGCGAGCGCATCGACACGGCCGAAGGGCTCGTCATCCGTTGGGAGAAGGCGGGCGAACTCGCAGCGTTGCTGGCGATCGACTCGCCGCGGGAACTTTCTCGCGCCCGAAAAACGCTCAGAGTCAGGCTGTGATCCTCGTCTCGGATTGGGGTATTTTATAAGGGTCACACACGAAGGAGCGTGAGCATGCCTACCGACCTCACCGAAACAGGCGGCGGATTCGACGTCGTGCAAGCCTACATGGACCACGTCAAACGCATCGATCCGAGCCTCGCCAACGAGGATTTTTCCGATCTGATCTCCGCCCACCGGCGGCTTTCCGAACAGGCCAACGGCAGAACCGCTCTGGCGTTGGAAGGATCGACCGTCCTGTGCGTCACCGAGGACATCCCCTTTCTCGTCGACTCGGTCTCCATCGCGATCAAGGCCCGCGGCTATGCCGTCACCCGGCTGTTTCACCCGGTCATCGACGGTGAATCGTGGATTGCAGCCGACGTCGCGCCGACGCCCGACGCCGCCCTCGTCGAGGCGCTCAACGACGTCGTCGGCGACGTCCACGCGACGGTCGCCGACTGGTCCGAGATGACCGAGCTCGCGCGCAAAGCCGCGACGACGCTGTCCGGAAACGACCGCAAGACGCTCGAGTGGATAGCCGACGGATCGTTCACGATCCTGGGGGCCTTCGACGACGAGCAGACGCTCGGCCTCGCCGCCAGATACCCGGATTTGCGCAAACAGCTCGAACACCTGGCCACCATCTCTCCCCGGCAGGCGGCCAGCCGCCACTTCGCGCCGACGCTCATCCACACAAAGTCGAGCTACCGGTCAAGCGTGCACCGCAACGCATACATTGACGTCTTCGCAATGGGGCCCACGATCATCTTCGGCCTCATGACCGCCGACACCTACGCGTCCTCCGTTCTGGCCACGCCTCTTGCAGCCTCGCGGGCGAACGCCGTGATGGACGCCTCCGGGCTGCCCCGCGACTCGCATTCCGGCAAGGACCTTCTCCAGATCCTGGAAAGCTATCCTCGCGACATCCTCATGCTCTTGAGCCCCGAGGCCCTGCTCGCCGACGTCTCGCGCATCTCCCAATCGCGAACCACCACGATCCTGCACTCCGACATTTTCCCCGGGGCAGTCGCATGCTTGGTGGTGACTCCCCGCGAGCATTTCACCGCGCACTCCCACGCGCGGATCGCCCAGTTGGTCGAAGAGACCTTCGCCAGCTCCGAAATCGACACGCAGCTCGACGTCAGCTCCGGCCCGCTTGCTTACATGAGCTACATCGTGTGCGGGGCGAAAACCGACGTCGACGAAGAAGAATTCGCCCGCGTCGTGGCCCGAGCCACGCTCGACTGGGACGAGGGCTTCGTCGTCGCCGCCGAATCCGCCGCCGACGTTTCCCTCGTGCCTGCCGCCTATAAGACGGAGTACTCGCCGGAAACCGGCGCCCGCGACGCCGCCCGGCTGGCGAAGCTCGAACCCGGGGGCTTCGAGCTGGAACTCTACGCCCCCGAAGGCTCCCCCGACGCCCGCCGTCTCAAGGTCTTCGTGCGCGAAGAGGTCTCGCTCACCCGAATCCTGCCGATATTCTCGAACTTCGACCTCGTCGTCACCGACGAACGCCCGTACACATTCGGCGACGCAAAAATGTTCGACTTCGGTTTGCGGGCTGAAAGCCCCGAACGCTGGACCGACGCCGACGAACGGTTCGTCGAAGCCGTGACGGCGGCGTGGACGGGCGAGATGGAGTCGGACTCGCTGAACGCCCTCGTGCTTTCAGCCGGACTCATGAAGTCCCAGGTGGCCGTTCTCCGCGCCCTTGTGGGCTATCTGCGGCAGGCGGGCCTGCCCTTCTCGCGAACCTACCTGCGCGAATCCCTCGTGAAAAACCCCGAACTGGCAAGGGCTTTCGTCGAGTACTTTGAGGCCAGGTTCCAGCCCGGCAACGCCGCCGATCCCAGCGAACTGCGCGAAGCCCTGGTCGAAGGCGTCGGAAAGGCGGCGTCCCTTGACGACGAGCGGATCGCCAATGGACTTCTCGCGGTCATCGACGCCGTCGTGCGCACGAACGCCTATTTGACCGGGGCGGCTTCTCTCGCCTTCAAGCTCGAGCCGCGTCGCATCGGCTTTCTTCCCGAGCCTCGGCCCCTATATGAAATATGGGTGTACTCGCCTCGCGTGGAGGGCGTGCATCTGCGTTTCGGCCCGGTGGCCCGCGGCGGGCTGCGCTGGTCAGACCGCAGGGAGGATTTCCGCACCGAGATCCTCGGTCTGGTCAAGGCCCAGGCAGTCAAAAACGCCGTCATAGTGCCCGCCGGATCGAAGGGCGGCTTCTTCGCCAAACGCCTGCCCAATCCGGCCGCAGACCGCGACGCGTGGCTGGCCGAAGGCATAGCGGCATACCGGATCTTCATCGGCGCGCTGCTCGACGTCACGGACAACCTCGTCGACGGGAAGGTCGTCCCGCCCGAGGGACTGGTCCGCTACGACGGAGACGACACGTACCTCGTCGTCGCGGCGGACAAAGGAACCGCGACGTTCTCCGACATCGCCAACTCCGTCTCGCGCGCCTACGGGTTCTGGTTGGACGACGCCTTCGCCTCCGGCGGTTCGGCCGGGTTTGACCACAAGAAGATGGGAATCACCGCCCGCGGGGCGTGGGAGTCGGTCAAGCGGCATTTCCGCGAACTCGGGATCGACACCCAGTCCGAGGAGTTCACGGCCGCAGGCATCGGCGACATGTCCGGCGACGTCTTTGGAAACGGCATGCTGCTGTCCGAACACATCCGCCTGGTGGCCGCCTTCGACCACCGATCGATTTTCCTCGACCCGGACCCCGACCCCGCGGTCTCCTTCGCCGAGCGCAAGCGTCTGTTCGAGCTGCCGCGTTCCTCGTGGGCAGACTACGATGCCTCGGCCATCTCCTCAGGCGGCGGGGTCTGGCCCCGATCGGCCAAATCCATCCCGGTCTCCCCCGAGGTTCGCCGGCGGCTCGGACTCGACGAGGCCGTGGAGTCCCTCACCCCGGCGGAGGCCGTCCGCGCCATCCTCACCGCTCCCGTCGACTTGCTGTTCAACGGAGGGGTCGGCACATACGTCAAGGCCAGCGACGAAACCCACGAACAAATCGGGGATCCGTCCAACAACGCCGTCCGCGTCAACGGCGCCGACCTTCGATGCACGGTCGTAGGCGAAGGCGGCAACCTCGGATTCTCCCAACGCGGACGCATTGAGGCGGCCTTGGCCGGCGTGCGGATCAACACCGACGCGATCGACAACTCGGCCGGTGTGGACACTTCCGACCACGAGGTCAACATCAAGATCCTCCTCGCGCCGCTGGTCGCCTCGGGCGAACTGACCGGCGCCGGGCGCGACGAACTCCTCGCCTCCGTCACGGACGACGTCGCCGCGCACGTCCTGCGCGACAACTACGAGCAAAATGTCCTGCTCGGCAACGCCCGAGCCCTCGGACCGGCCATGGCCCACGAACACATCCGCCTCATGCACTGCCTCGAAGAGCGAGGCGACCTCGACAGGCGCCTCGAATTCCTTCCGAGCGACGCCGCCCTGCTCGAACGCGCCGCCTCGCTTGACCGCGGTCTGACCAGCCCCGAATTCTCCGTCCTGACGGCCTACACGAAAATCGCCCTCAAAAAGGACATACTGGAGTCCTCCCTGCCCGACGACGAATGGTTCGCCCGCGACCTGCGCGGCTACTTCCCGCCGCAAATCGCCGCCGCCTACGCCGACAGGCTGGCAAGCCACCCCCTGGCCCGCCAGATCGTCGCCAACGCCGTGGCAAACTCGATCGTCAACCGAGGCGGCCTGACCTTCACACTCCGCGCGATCGAGGACACCCAGGCCGCGGTCGAAGACGTCGTGCGCGCCTTCGCCGCCGCCCGGGAGATCCTTGACCTCGCCGGATTCACCGACGCCGTCCAGGCCCTCGACAACCGCATCCCCGCCCAGACCCAGACCAAGCTCTACCTCGGCTTCAGGCGCACGCTCGACGCCGCGGTCCGCTGGCTCATCCAGGCGCCGGCCGCGCCCATCGGCGACACGGTGGAACGATTCGCCGCCGTCGGCGATTGGATCGGACGCCTCGACGCGTTTCTGGCCGAACCCGATCTGAGCAGGCGTTCGCAGGAAATCGACGAGGCCGCGGCCACGGGGGTGCCCGAGGCGCTGGCCGCCGTCTTCTCCGATCTGACAAGGGCCACGGCGCTTATGGACGCAATCGACACGGCCTCCCGCACGGGCGAGGATCCCGGCGAGGTCTTGCGTGTCATGTTTGACGTCTACGGCCGGTTTTCGATCGGCAGACTGCTCGAACTCGACGCCGCGCTTCCGGTGACCGACGTGTGGACGGCCACGGCGCAGTCGGCCACGGAGGCCGATCTGCGTGCGGCGGCGGTGGCCCTTACCGAGCGCATACTCGCCGACACGGAACAGAGCGCCGATCGGGTCGCAGCATGGCTCGACGAACGCCCTGGCTCGAAGCGGGCCATTGAGGCGACCGCCGCGCTGGCCGACTCACAGGAAGCCTCCCTCGCCTCGCTCGTCGTCGTTTTGCGCTCGATGCGCGCGCTCGCCAGAAGCTAGGGCCGCCCCTCCAAAGGGTCAACCGGCAGGCCGCGGGAAGCCCGACGTCCAGAGGCCGCACGGGCGCAACTGCCGTGGCTTTGGCGCCGTCGGGCAAATCGAGCGGGCGCAAAAGCTGTGCGGATGCGACAGGCCCCAAATAAAACAAACAGAATCCACACGAACTGGACCCAAACGACGGCAAAGCGGAGGGGCTCCCCTTCAAGAGAGGAGCCCCTCCGCCTGATTCTTCAACCGGCAT
>ERZ773075.1275-NODE-1275-length-13783-cov-64.5216_pt1 | contig 13783 bp, 14 predicted proteins | sample MGYA00580614_ERZ773075 | MGnify/ENA primary metagenome ERZ773075 (study PRJEB29015, sample SAMEA2738021) | human oral metagenome | biome: human oral; feature: human-associated habitat; material: dental | place: China | collected 2043 ... | reverse complement strand
GGCAGACGGCGGCCAGGAGTCCCGCGGCGACGCCGTCGGGCTGGGAGAGGAGCTCGACGAGCAGGTGCGCGGGCTCAATCTGGGGGTTGCCGGCCGCGGCGGCAGCCTGCATGGCCCCGGCGATCGCCTCCTGCGACTTGGTGGTGTAGTTGGTGTCCATACGGATCTCCTTTGAGGGTGGTCACGCCTTGTGTCTTCTTCTGGCCATCTCAACCTTCGCAGAGTTGAGTCTATTCCACTCAACTTCTTGAGTGGGCAGTGGCGTGGACTACTCCCTCAGGCGAGCCCGTTCCCGTCACCGGCAACGATCGCCCCCACCCCCAGCGAGTCCGGTCTCTTGACTCACCATCGTTCGACGCCGCAGGGCAAGGGGAGCAGCACCGACATCGCAGGCTGATCGGCTCCGCAGCCACACACAGCAACCGTCCGCATCCACACAATATGACGGCTAAGATGATATCGCCCTCGCTCCGCCGGCCGACATCGGAGGACCACGATGAGAGCAAAGGTCCAAGCCGTCAGTGCTGCCACGGCCGCGTTGACACTCCTTGGTCTCACAGCGGCACTGGGTGGGTGCAGCGCCTTGAGAGGCTCCTCCACATCGTCGTCGACAGCACCAGCCGCGAGGCAGACCACGACCGCCCCCTCGGCCCCCACGGGTTATGCGGAGGTCACTTCGAGCTCGGCCCAAATCACCATCGCACTGCCCGCAGACTGGAAGGACATCTCCAGCTATTCTCGAACCGAGCTCATCCCCCTGGCCGAGGACCTGGGCACGGACGACAACAAGGCCCTCAAGGCGAATCTCGACGCCTACGAGGTCTTCAAGACCGCGGGATCATCCCCGGGGCAGCCGTTCTCGCCGCGGGTCTACATCGACAATGAGCGTCAGGAGAATGCGAAGATGAACGTCGGGGACGCGTTCTCCGACGCCTCGAAGCAGGAACGGGTGACGATCGAGTCGGTCGAGGCGATCCAGACCGTCAACGGGCAGGGCATCAAGGGGACTTTCTCCCACGCGCCCCGGAGCAGGGCCGATCATGGATCAGTCCTCTACCTTCCCACCTCGACCGCGGACTACGCCCGCGTGTTCGTATTCGCCTCCTCTGCCGACGACGCGCATCAGCTCACCGCGGCCATCATCGCCTCCGCGCACTGAACCGTTGGGGGCCAGCGGGTTGGAGCCGTTGATCTCCTGGTCCAGGATGAGGAACAGGTCGCGCCCTGAGCCCGGGGCGCCTCTGGCCGGCCTCGTCGCCCCAGACCCGGTGACGCACCGATCAAGGCGGGTGGAGGTCCCGCTGTGCCAGTTCTCTGGGGAAGTTGGTTCGATGGCGCTGGTAACCGCCGCAGAGGGTTTTCCTCGCCCCGCCCGATCCGGCGACGGCATTCGGATCATGCGGTCTTCTCTCACCGACGTGTTCGCGCTCAGGGTCTTTGTTGGACGCACCCATCCAGGACCGGCCACCGCGAGAGGATAAGGGGCCCCTCCGGCCCCCTCCAAGGCCTCCACAAGCCACAGCCGAAAAGCGATCCGCCTGGAGAACTTCCAGCAAAGCGTGATCTCCTTTACCAACGCTTTTTCTCACACTCTGGAGCACCATGAAGACCCTACGCACCGCCGCGACCGTACTGGCCGGACTCTCCCTGGCCACCGCCCCCGTTCTGACCGCCTGCTCACAGAGCACGCAGGGCTCCGGCTCATCCAACTCAGCCACCTCCGACAGCTCATCAGACTCGACGACGGGCAAGGCGAAGGACAAGGACGGTAACGACAAGAAGACCTCCGCCAGCGACGCCGCATCCAGTCAGACCGATAGGTCGGCAAAACCCGCCCCCAGCGACAGCCAGGAGGCCACCGGCTCCATCACAGGCCTTACCTTCGCCATCCCGAAGGACTGGGCGGATCTCAAGAACCTCGACCCCTCGGAGAAGGAGGCGGTCGCCCGGACCATGGGCCTTGACAGCACCGCCCTCGACCAGCAGACCAGTGCCTTCGACATCTTCTACCGCGCCACGGAACCCGACGGCTCCGGGTTCTACAACAACGTCAACTTGGCCTCTCAAACACTGCTTCTGACGTCCACCCCTTCCGAGTTCGACATCACGTCGCTACTCACCCAGCAGAGCGCGACCCTCAAGGAGTACTCCACCAAGCAGACCGCCAATGGCGAAGCCGCGGTGGGGACCTACACGATGCAGGCAAATGGCAAGACGGTTGAGGGAACCATCATCATGGTTCCGACCTCGCCGCCCGCAGCCGGTTACGCCAACTACGCGACGATCTACGTGTCTGCCAGTTCTGCGGACGAGGCGGAACAGATCACCGGCACCATCCTCGATACGATCCACTGAGTCGGGCCGGCAGGCCGGCTTCAGGCCGTCGACAGTCCACCGGCAGGACTCACCCGTGAGCGCGGCCGGGGACGTTCCACGCGGCCGGGCACACATTGATCCCGAGGGGGACCTTTTTCGCCTACGGGGACGGGATAACCGCACCCGTCCGCGCAGGACGTCCCTGCTGGGAGCCGAACGCACCCCTACGCGTGGAATGTCCCCGGCGAAAGGCCGCCAGTCCCTTACCACTGCCAGGTGGGGCGGGTGGGGGAGCCTGCGGCATCGGCCAGAAGGACGGCCTGACGTACACGGCGCGTCAGCAGGGACAGGACGAGCCGGTAGGAGTCCTCCACCATGTCGACGGCGTCGCCGGCCCGGTAGCCGGTGCTGGTGAGGTCGATGCTCACCCAGTGGCGTTTGGACTGATGGAAGCCCGGCTCCACCCAGTTGTACGCCTCCCGCACGGCGACGACGTCCTCGGGGTCGAGCTTGACGTTGGCCAGCAGCCGTCCGTCAGTATGGGTGATGAGCAGCAGGAACAGACGGGTCCCCACTGAGGCCACGGGGATGTCCCACTCAGGCTTGTCGCCGACCCAGGCACCGGGCAGGTCGGCCGCATGGGCCAGGAGCGCGTCGCGGCGTGCAGCCACGGCGGCATCGTCGACGCACGTGAAGGGCCCGTTGGGATGAGGGACATGGTGAAGCGGGTCAGTCATCGACGTCGAGCCTACGTTCTCCTACCAGCCGTGCGGAACATCGACGTCAACCACAACGGGGTACGGCCCCTGACGGCGAGACCCGCGGAATACCCCCGTGGTGACGTACGTGCCTAAACCTGGCACCATTCGGATGATGCCGCCGTCATCCGACGTCCGGCTACCTGACGGAAGGAGACACATATGGGACTTGACGACCTGGCGAAGAAGGCCGGTGACGTTCTCAACTCCGACAAGGCCGAGGCGATCAGCGACAAGGCGCTCGACGCCGCAGCCGGCGCGGTCAAGAAGGCGACCGGCGGCAAGTACGACGACACGATCGACTCTGCCCGAGACGCCGTCGACGGCAAGCTCGGCACGGACTGATCCGGTGGGAGCCCGCTTGCCCCCAAGCACCGCGGTCTTCTGATCGCAGGAACGAGGGCCCCGCACCGTGTGGTGCGGGGCCCTCGCCCGGTCCCGGTCCAGCTGGGCTCCTCTCCCGGCCGCATCCGACGTCGGCCACCGCTGTCCGGCATCATCGGCGCAAAGACCCAGCTGTCTCCCACCGGGACGTCTCTTCCGCATCCCCTCGGAGCACCCCCCTTCCTACTGCGCGTTGAGCGCGGCGGTCGGAGGAGTGCGGGAGGCTCGAACGGCCGGGTACACGCCGGCCAGGGCGCCGATGACGATGGTGACTCCCAGCCCGCCGGCGACGGCGATCACCGGCAGGGAGAAGGGCCAACCATTGGCGGCCGACATCCCGGCAGTCACCCCGATGCCGATGACGCAGCCCAGGGCGCCGCCCAGGGAGGCCAGCAGGAGCGCTTCTGTCATGAACTGCACCAGGATGTGGCCGCGCATGGCGCCCAGAGAACGTCTCAGCCCGATTTCCCGTCGGCGCTCGAGCACCGAGATGATCATCGTGTTGGCGACCCCGATGCCGCCGACGAGCAGGGCGATCGAGCCCACGCCCAGCAGCAGGCTGGTGAAGGCCTTGTCGGCCGCGTTCTTGGCCTCCAGCGCATCCGAGGGGCGCGAGACCTTGACCTCGTTGGGGGCCTGCGGCGAGATCGACGGCGCGAGCACCTGGCGCACCGTGGAGACGGCTGCGTCCTGGCTGCGCGTGTAGACCGTCGTCGGCTTGGCGTCGTGCCCCAGCAGGTTGCTGGCCACCCCCTGACCGACGAGGGCGGCGTTGTCGAGCTCGGGCGCCAGCACTACCGGCTTGAGAATGCCGACCACGGTGAACCAGTTGCCACCGAGCCACACCTTGGTTCCCGGCGAGACGACACCGAGGCGCTGGGCCGCCGTCTGCCCCAGGACCGTGGCCGGGTACTGGCTGGTCGCCTCGTTGAGCCAGGTGCCCTTGTCCACCTGCCCGGCCACGACGTCGAGCAGCGACTTGTCCGCGGCCAGGGTGGTGATGCCGCCGGAGGCGTTCTTGTCGATGAACGGGCTGCGGTAGACCAGCGAGTTCTTGACCAGGCCGGTGCTCGAGGCGCTCTGGACGTTGTCGATGAGCCGGACCTTGCCGACGGTGTCCTGAGGCAGGGAGGAGGAATTGCCGAAGAGGTCCTGGCCGGCGGTGGCCGTCAGCAGATTGGTCCCCAGAGAATCGAGCTGGGCGGAGAGCTGGGCGCGGCTGGAGGCCGAGATGCCCACCACCGAGATCATGGCGGCGATGCCGATGGCGATGCCCAGGGCGGACAGGAAGGCGCGGGTGGGGCGCGCCCTGATGCCGGTGCTTCCCAGGCGCAGCACGTCGGCCAGACGCAGCCGCGAGCGCTGGAGCCGGCGGCCGGATCCGCCGGCCTGGTCGTTGCGGTCGCGGTCACGCCGGAGTATAGACGTCGTCATGGACGATCTCCTTCTGGCTTGAGTCCCCCACGATGCGGCCGTCGCGGATGGCGATCTGCCGGGGGAGCCGGGCGGCCAGCTCGTTGTCGTGGGTGATGACGATGATCGTGGTGCCCTGGGAGTGGAGCTCGTGGAGGAGCTCGACGATCGAGGCCCCGGAGGTGGAGTCGAGGTTCCCGGTGGGCTCGTCGGCCAGCAGCAGCGGGGGCTCGCCGACGACGGCCCGGGCGATGGCCACGCGCTGGCGCTCGCCGCCGCTCATCTGGTGGGGGCGGTGGTCGAGCCGGTGGGCCAGGCCGACGCGCTCGAGGGCGGCTCGGGCGCGACGGCGGCGCTCGGAGCGGGGGATCCCGCTGTAGAGCAGGCCGTCGGCGACGTTGTCGACCGCGTTGACGCCGTCGGCCAGGTGGAACTGCTGGAAGACGAAGCCGATGCGGCTGGCCCGCAGGGCCGAGAGCTTGGCGTCGGACAGGGAGCCGACGTCGACGCCGTCGATCTCGACGGTGCCCGCGCTGGGCCGGTCCAGGGTGCCGATGAGGTTGAGGAGCGTGGACTTGCCCGAGCCCGAGGGGCCGACGATGGCGACGAACTCGCCGTAGTCGATCTCCAGGCTCACGCCCGCGCAGGCGGCAACGGGCGGCTCCCCGTAGGTTCGCTGCACGTCACGCAGGGACAGGATGCGGCTCATGTCTGCGGCACCACCACTCGCTGTCCCTCGGAGATGCCCTCGCCGGAGATCTCCACGCGCCCTCCGGCGAACAGTCCGACGGTGACCGGCACTTTGCGGGTGGTGCCGCCGGATTCGACGATCTCGACGCCGTACTGGTCGGGGCTCAGGGCCAGCAGTGCCCCGACAGGCACCGACAGGACGCCCTCGCGCTTATCGCTGGGCAGGTCGACGGTGACGGAGACCTCCTGGAAGTTGGCGGTCGCCGAGGCGTCGGCGAGGGTGACGGTGACGGGGATGACCCGTTCCTTGGAGTCACTGGAACCGGAGCCGGACCCGGAGCCCGATCCGGAACCCGATCCGGAGCCGGAGGACTTCTCGGTGGGCGTGCCCACGGAGGTGATGGTGCCGGTGGTGGTGCTGGCGTCGGGCAGCTTGATGGTCACGGCGGTGCCGACGACGGCGAGCTTCTGGTCGGAGAGCTTGATGTTGGCGTCGACCACCTGGGTGGTGGAGGTGACGTCGAAGAGCTCGGTGTCGGCGGCGATGCGGTCCCCCACCCGGGCGGTGACCGTCCCCACGCGCAGGTCCCCGGGGGTGAAGACCATGCGCCCCAGCGGGATGGTCCCGGTCTGGGGCAGCCCGACCGCCTTCTGCCACTTCATGATGGCGCTGGTGGTGGCCCAGCTGAAGTGGTTGTCGGGCTCGTAGTCGAAGTAGCCCATGTCGTGCAGGAGGGTCTCGAGCTGGCGGATGTCCTCGCCGTTGTCCATCCCGGCCTCGAAGGTGCGCCATGCGGGCAAGGAACCGTGCATGAGGTAGGCGATCTCGGTGCCCGTACGGTAGAGGACATCACCCTGAGTCAGGACCGTCCCGGAGGCGGGCACCTGGATGAGAACGCCCTCGAAGCCCGACTTGAACTTGCGCGAGTCGGAGTAGCGCAGGGTCCCGGTCACGGAGGTCTGCCCCTGGAGGTCCCCCTTGGTGATGGTGTCGGTGGCGCCGTTGAAGGTCGGCGTCGTCGGCTTCGGTTTGGCGGCGAAGGGGCCGGAGCGGGTGACGAAGGCCCCTGCGCCCGCTCCCGCGGCCAGGACCCCGGCGGCCCCCATGGCCAGGAACGCCCGGCGTCGGGTGTGGCGTACCGTGCCCAGATCGCCCGCCGTGCCGGTTGAGCCGGTGGTCGAGCCGCCGTCGACCTGCGTGGAAGTGGTGGTCTTATCCATGTGCATGCCTGTCTGAATGTATGTCTGCTGTCTGCGCGGCAGCCCGGCCGCGCGAGCCAGTGGTCTGTCAGTACCCGTGGGGCACCGCGTTACTTGTTCCCGAGCTCGGAGAAGCACTTGTTCATGACGTCCTGGGGGATGTCGCCGTTGAGCTGAATGCCCTTGCCGGGCTCGGGGTCGGGAACGTCGTAGCCCTCCTTGCGCAGGCATTCGGTGGCCTTGACCAGGTCCTGCTGCGTCTCGGGCTTGGCGAGGTCCTCGGTGCCCGGGGCGGGGCCAACGGTCTTCTCGCACTCGTCGGCGGCCTTGTAGGCGGCGTCGGTCTCGGGGAACTGCATGTTGCCGTTGGAGTCGGGGTCAGCGACGTCGATTCCCTTGTCTCGCATGCACTTGGCCATCTTGAGCAGATAGTCGTCCCCGCCGGTGGCGGAGGCGGAGGCCTCGGATGCCGAGTCGGCCTTCGATCCCTGGGAGCATCCGGTCATGAGTCCGATGGCGCACACGGCACAGGTCAGTACTGTGGCGGTGCGGGTGATGATCCGGGTGTTGAGGGGCTTCTTCATGGGAGGGGGTCCTTTCGGCGCGCGTGGGTCGAGGGCGGTGACGCCCGTGCGTTCGGGGAACAGCCAACCGGGACCGGTGTTGCCACGAGGTTCACGATTTCGCTTATGTTGTGGCAACACGAGGGCTGGTTGGCTCATAGAACCGGCCGCATACACCACAGCGAAGGAGACAGGGCAATGCGCGTACTCGTCGTGGAGGATGAGGAGTACCTGGCCGAGGCCATCGCCACGGGGCTGCGGCGCGAGGCGATGGCGGTCGACGTCGTCGGCGACGGGGCCGGCGCCCTGGAACAGGTGGCGATCAACGATTACGACATCATCGTCCTGGACCGGGACCTGCCCGTCATCCACGGCGACGAGGTGTGCCGCCGGGTGGTCAGCGACCACCCCAGCACTCGGGTCCTCATGCTCACCGCGTCCCGGACGTTGGACGCGCGCGTGGGCGGCTTCGAGCTGGGGGCGGACGACTACCTCACCAAGCCCTTCGAGTTCCCCGAGCTGGTGGCCCGGCTGCGAGCCCTGGGGCGACGCAGTCAGCCGGCGCGCACGCCGGTCATCGAGGCCCACGGGGTGCGTCTGGACCCCTTCCGCCGGGAGGTCTACCGCGATGGGCGCTTCATCAGGCTCAGCCCCAAGGAGTTCGCGGTCCTACAGGTCCTCATGGAGGCCGAGGGCGGGGTTCTCAGCGCTGAGACGCTCCTGGAGAAGGCCTGGGACGCCAACGCGGACCCCTTCACCAACTCCACCCGGGTGACGATCTCCCACCTACGCCGCAAGCTCGGCGAGCCCTGGGTCATCCAGACGGTTCCCGGCGCCGGCTACAGGTTCAGCGCATGAGCGGGCAGGAGGCACCGCCCGACGACGCGGCGCAGCACGACGGCGTCAACGGCACCCGGCCAGGACACGAGGAACGGTTCCGCCGCCCCAAGCACCTGAGCATCCGGGTTCGCCTGACCCTGACCTACGCCGGGTTGGTGACGGCCGCCGGCGTGGTCCTCATCGCCCTGGTCTACTTCTACACGCGCTACGTCACGCTGAGCATCCAGATCGGCGACCCGGTCGGGCAGACCGCCGCCGTGCCGGTCTCGCAGGTCGGCGAGGCCGCCAAGGTGGACACGAACCTGTTCGATCTGCTCAGCAGCATCATGCGCTCGGCCGTCGGCGCGCTGGCGTTGCTCGTGGTGCTCTCCGGGACCGTCGGATGGATCCTGGCGGGACGGATGCTGCAGCCGCTGTCCTCGATGAATGCGGCGGCCAAGCGCGCCGCCTCAGGCGACCTCAGCCAGCGGCTGGACCTGTCCGGCCCGCGCGACGAGATCCACGACCTGGCGGACACCTTCGACAACATGCTGGCCTCACTGGAGCGCTCCTTCTCCGTCCACCGCCGCTTCGCGGCCAACGCCTCCCACGAGCTGCGCACGCCCCTGGCCACCACACAGACGATGATCGACGTCGCCCTGTCAGACCCGCAGGCCTCCACCGAGGACCTGCGTCGGGTCCTGACCCGGGTCCTGGAGACCAACCGAGCCAACCGGGAGACGATCGACGCCCTGCTGGACCTGGCCGACGCCCAGTCCGGTCGACTGGCCCGAGAGGACGTGGACATGGAGGTCACGGTCCGCAACGCACTGAGCGTCATCGCCCCCGAGGTGGCCGGGCGCGACCTGCACGTCTCCACCCAGCTGCTGCCCGCCCGGGTCCCGGGCGACCCGGTGCTGCTGCGCCAGAGCGTCTCCAACCTGCTGCGCAATGCGGCCCGCTACAACAATGACGGCGGCCGGATCACGGTGGGCATGGAGCGTGTGGACGACGGCGTCCGGTTGACGATCCGCAACGACGGCCCCGTCGTACCGGCAGACAAGGTCGAATCGCTGCGCGAGCCCTTCGTCCGCGGTGAGGGGCGGGGGCGGACCCGGGGCTCCGGACACGGGCTGGGCCTGGCGATCGTGACCGCCGTGGCCTGCGCCCATGGCGGTGAACTCCGACTGAGTGCTAATCCGGCCGGCGGGCTGACGGCCGTCCTCGAACTGCCCGGAGACGAGGGGAAACCGATCACGCCTCTGACACAGGTGGGAGACTGAGGGCCGCCGGCCTGCGTGGCCGGCGACTCTAGGAGATATAGGAGATATGAGAGCCGACGGCGGGTGCGCCGACCGACGCGCCCATATCAGGCCTGCGGGCTCTTCCTACCGGAGTTGATAACCAGCTCGATGAAGAGACGGACCAGGCCGATCTGCGCGACGGTCCAAGGGGCGTCGAAGAGCAGGCTCGCGAAGAACTTGCCGAAGTTGAAGCTCCGGCTCATCGTTCCGACGTCAAAGGCGCTAAGGTCGCCTGCGTTGTAGGCCGAGTAGAGCCAGCTGGCGATCAAGGCACCGATAACGATGTAGAAGAACACCTTGCCGAACTTCTCGGCGAAAGGCTTGGCGGTGTCGAAGAGATTCCCCACGAAACTGTCCCCCGCTGGCATCTGGGGGTAGGGCTGCCCAGGCACACCCGGAGCGCCAGGGGGCGCCTGGAACTGCTGCTGGGGCGGGTAGGGCTGGCCCGCGACCGGAGCGGAGGGAGCTGAGGGCTGTTGATAGAAGGGCTGACCGGGGATGGGGGGCTGAGTCATAAGACTGTTCGCTTCCTTCAGTGTTGGGGACGCAGGCAGGCTACCGTGTCTGCGGTGACCTGTGAAACGGACGAGTCGCCCCTCGTGTCTTGCGATGCGACTCACAACCCTTATCAGGTGGTAGGAGCCGCTGCGGCCACCGGCGCCCCAGGGCCCGCGGGTCGGACTGCGCGTCCCGTTCCTCAGCGAATCAGCCCGTATGCGTCGGATTCCACGACCGCGCTCGCAACGGGCGGGGCCGGCAGTCGGCGTTTGCGTTCGCTGCGGGCCACGGCGGTGCGTAGCAGGGTCTCGAAGGGACCGGCGTGACCACCGCGCTCCAGGGTGGCGCACAGCACCACGGTCACCAGCCACACCGCCACAGCGATCCCGGCGACCCGGGCCTCACCCAGGTGAAGCCGGATCCCGGTCAGGGCGGGCAGGGCCAGGAAGACGGCAGCGAACAGGAAGCTCTGGGTCAGGTAGGCGGTCATGGAGCGGCGCCCCACGTTGGAGGCCAGACGACGCAGCCCCGTCAAATCGCCGCCCTCCCTGGGCCCACCGGCGTACAGGGCCAGCAGCGCCAACCAACCACAGGCGCTGACCAGTCCCGCGACTCTATTGAAGGAAGCGGCCCAGACGATCAGGGGCCCACCCGTGGCCCGCACAGCGATCGCGATACCGCCCAGGGCCCCGAGCCCCAGACCACCCACGCCGACGACGGCCAGGAGCCGACGATGCCGCTCGGGATGAGCGATGAGGTCGGTGTCAGCCAGACGAACCCCAAGGAACATCGCCGGAACCACCATGGAGATGATGAGGCCGATGGGCATACCTTGAGCCCAGTGGGTGACACCATCGGAGACGTAGGACAGGAGCGTGACGGTCGAGCCGGCCGCCTGGTCGGCCTCTGCCGCCGGGGTCGCGCCCTGGGAGGCCATGAGACTGCCCGCGATGAAGGTGATGACGACGTTGGAGACGATGATGACGGCGCTCAGGACCGCGGCTCGTTTCCAGTGCTTGCGGGCGATCCACCCGGCGAAGACGACGGCGACCAGACCGTAGATACCGATGATGTCGCTGTCGAAGAGCATGGCGTGGGCGGCGCCGAACAGGATCATCCACAGCCCCCGGCGCCGCACCAGTCGGTGAGCGTCCACCGTGGCCTGCTCACGGGCCCAGGCCTCCTCCTGCGGCGTCGGCTCACGACCCGCATCCACCCCCGGCAAGGACTGCAGATAGGCCCGAGTGCCGCTGGCGATACGCCGGTTGATCATGGTCATAAGCCCGAAGCCGAACAGCATCGCGAACAGCGGGTAGGCTCGCTGGTCGATAAACAGCGTACGCACCCACAACCAGGCCGTGTCGACGGTGTCAGCAGGAGGGGTGGAGGACCGCGCTAAGTAGACCCAGGTGGGGACGTTGGCCAGGGCGATGAGCAGGAGCATGAGGCCACGGGCCACGTCCGGGGCCGGGTAGCGCACACCCCTGGAACCAGTGAAGGAGGTGATGAGTCTCATGCCCTCCACGCTAGGAAGCGTCTTCGCTTCACACCTCCCCCGCCGGGACTGTTCACCAGCACCGAGCCTCTCCACCTGAGAGGCGAGAAGGAGCCCCAGCGCCTCCTCCCGCAGGACCAGGCCCCCTCATTCTGGAGCCGGTTGCGAAAATCGCCGGATTCGGGCGCGCTCGCAACGAATCCGATATAGCCGTGCCCTTAGAGCCACCCCTACCTTCGCACGACCTCACGGCCGCCTGATCACGCGCCGACAGCCCGCGAGGCGCGGTCCAACGCCGGTGAGCAGCCGCCGCGGGCGTATCATCCGGCCGGCACTGCCCCCGGCCGGGCGTCGGCGGGTTGTGAGGACGACGGCGGGCTGGATGGAGTCGGTGGCAGTATTCGCCACATAGGCCGACGCGTCAGCGCCGTGGGAACCGCGTGGACCTCATGGGGACGAGCGCGGTACTCGCCGTACGCGCCATGCTCGTGGCGCGCCCGTCACCCGGCTCGGGTCGGCGCTCTGCGGGCCCACGACCCCGCCGACCTGGCGCGACGACCTGGACCTCACCGTCGGCTGCCGCGGCGAAGATCCGTTGGACGACCGCCTCCCGGCTGCGCATGCGTGCGTTGTCGACCTCCAGCTCCTCGACGCGGGCCTCCAGGTCGAGGATGCGGCGGATGCCCTCGAGGTTGATGCCCTCCTGGGACAGGGACTGGATGCGGCGCAGGCGCTCGACGTCGCGGTGGGAGTAGCGCCGGCCCCGCCCGCGGGTCCGGGCGGGGCTGACCAGTCCGAGCCGGTCGTACTGGCGCAGGGTCTGGGGGTGCATCCCGGCGAGCTCGGCCGCCACGGAGACCACGTAGACCGCACGCTCAGCCGCGTCGTCAGCCAGGTGGCCCAGGCCCTGCCCAGCCCGACGCCGGCTCACTTGCCGGCCTCCTCCATGAGGGTCTCCCGCGGGTCGGTGTCACCCATGGCCTCGTCGAAGGCCTCGAGGGCCTGCCTGGCGGCCTTGGAGAGCTTCTTGGGGACGGCAACCTGGATGGTCACCAGCAGGTCACCGGTCTTCTTGCGGGTGGTGGCGCCCTTTCCGCGCAGGCGCATGACCGTGCCCGAGGACGTGCCGGGCTTGATCTTGATCTTGGAGGTACCGCCGTCGAGCAGCGGGACCTCGACCGTGGCGCCCAGGGCGGCCTCACGCAGGGTGACCGGCAGATCCATGCGCAGGTTGGCGCCGTCGACCGGGTCGATGGAGTACACCGGGTGCTTGTTGACGCTGATGGACACGACCATGTCGCCGTTCTCGCCGCCGTTGAGGCCGGCTCGCCCCTTGCCGCGCAGGCGGATCTTCTGGCCGTCGCGCACACCCGCCGGAATGCGGACCTTCATGGTGCGCCCATCCGCAGTGAGCTCCACAGTGGTTCCGGCGACGGCATCGCGCAGGTCCAGTGCGGCCGAGGTCAGAACATCGGAGCCCTTCTGCGACTGGGGCTGGGAGCCGAAGCTGCCGAAGCCGAAGGGCCCGGGGCGGCCGCCGGAGCGGGTGGGGCTGGGGGTGCCGCCGAACATACGCAGCAGGTCGTCGAGGTCGGGCTCGCCGCCGGCTCCGCCGGTCTGAAAACGGACATTGCCGCCCTGACCGCCGAACATGGAGGAGAAGATGTCCTCGAATCCGGCGCTGGCACCAGCACCACCCGGCCCCCCGGCCTGGAAGCGCGCACCTCCTCCGGCCATGGAGCGGATCGCGTCGTACTGCTTGCGCTCGGCCTCGTCGGACAGAACCGCGTACGCCTCCCCGATCTCCTTGAACCGCTCCGCCGCCGCGGCGTCGTCGGGGTTGCGGTCGGGGTGGTACTTCTTCGCGAGCGTACGGTAGGCCTTCTTAATTGCGGCGGCGTCGGCGTCCTTACTCACGCCGAGGACCGCGTAGAAGTCCTTCGTCATCCAGTCCTGACTGGCCATGTTCGTGTCACCGCCTCCTTATCCGGGTGATCGTGGGTTTTCCTTACTGACAAAATCGATGAACGTCTTGGTGCACCTCCCGGCCGACGGCGGGCCCGAGTCGGCGTTCCCGGTGGGGTCGGGCCCGCCGTCGGACCGGGGTGAGTGGTGCGGTTGATATGGGGTGGATCCGCGGTGGATCCGCAGTGGATGCCGCTCAGGCCGGGTTGGCGACCTGGACGCGGGCGGCGCGCACGACGCGCTCACCCAGGCGGTATCCGGGCTGGAGGACCGTGGCGATGGTGGGCTCGGTGACCTCGCTGGACTCGGTGGCCATGAGGGCCTCGTGCAGCGTGGGGTCGAAGACCTCGCCCACGGCGCCGAAGCGCTCCAGGGAGT
>ERZ773075.1274-NODE-1274-length-13797-cov-7.07_pt1 | contig 13797 bp, 13 predicted proteins | sample MGYA00580614_ERZ773075 | MGnify/ENA primary metagenome ERZ773075 (study PRJEB29015, sample SAMEA2738021) | human oral metagenome | biome: human oral; feature: human-associated habitat; material: dental | place: China | collected 2043 ... | reverse complement strand
AGCCGATTATCGAGTACATGAAATCCAACGTCGTGTTGATGAAAAACATGATTGCCGACGGCTATCAAGATCCGCGCACTTTGGAACGCCGCATCAAAGCCATGGAAAAATGGCTGGCTAATCCGGAGCTGCTCGAAGCAGATAAAGATGCCGAATACGCCGCCGTGATTGAAATCAACATGGACGACATCAAAGAGCCGATTATCGCCTGCCCGAACGATCCTGACGACGTATGCTTCATGTCCGAACGCTCCGGCACCGAAATCGACGAAGTGTTCATCGGTTCGTGCATGACCAACATCGGCCACTTCCGCGCCGCCTCCAAACTCTTGGAAGGCAAGTCCGACATCCCCGTCCGCCTGTGGATGGCGCCGCCGACCAAAATGGACGCGAAAGAGTTGTCCGACGAAGGCCACTACGGTGTACTCGGCCGCGCCGGCGCGCGTATGGAGATGCCGGGCTGTTCGTTGTGTATGGGTAACCAAGCCCAAGTACACGAAGGCGCAACCGTCATGTCCACCTCTACCCGCAACTTCCCGAACCGCTTGGGTAAAAACACCTTCGTTTACCTCGGCTCAGCAGAGTTGGCGGCGATTTGCTCCAAACTGGGTAAAATCCCGACCGTTGAAGAATACCAAGCCAACATCGGCATCATCAACGAACAGGGCGACCAAATCTACCGCTATATGAACTTCAACGAAATCGACAGCTACAACGAAGTAGCCGAGACCGTGAATGTTTGAGAAGGATGGACGAAGCAGTTTTCAGACGGCGTTTGTCTGCGAAACGGCTTTTGAGGCCGTCTGAAAATAAAAAACGGAACGGTTCACGCTGTTCCGTTTTTTATATCCTAATATTTTGAGACGAACCGACATTTCGCCTGCCGCATCCATTTTTAAAATATGCGGACACCCCGTTCTTGCATGAAGGGAAACTGTCAGTTTTGTTTTCTTTACCTACGCAGCCAAACCAGATAGAAAAGGCCGTCTGAAAAACGGCAACCCCGATTTTCAGACGGCCTGATACATACTGAAACTCAAAATCTGTTTTTTAACAAATATTCAAGCTCGCAAACAAACCAATCAATCCGCCTCCAAAACCACTTTCATGGCTTGGTTTTCAGCGGCGTGTTTGAACACGTCGTAGGCTTTTTCCAATTCGCTGAATTTGAAGCGGTGGGTCAGCATTTTGGTGTAATCGACGGAGCTGCTGGAAATTGCCTTCATCAGCATTTCGGTGGTATTGGCGTTTACCAAACCGGTTGTGATGGCGAGGTTTTTAATCCAGAGTTTTTCCAGTTTGAAATCGACGGATTGACCGTGTACGCCGACGACGGCGATATGACCGCCCGGTTTGACGATGTCTTGGCACATATTCCATGTAGCGGGGATACCGACGGCTTCGATGGCGCAGTCCACGCCGTCTTCGCCGACGATGGCAAAGACTTGTTTGGAGACGTCGCCTGAAGCGGGGCTGATGGTATGGGTCGCGCCCAACTCTTTCGCCAGTTTCAAACGGTTTTCGTCCATATCGCAAACGATGATGGCTGCGGGGCTGTACAGTTGGGCAGTCAGCAAGGCGGACATACCGACAGGACCTGCGCCTGCGATGAAGACGGTGTCGCCGGGTTTGACATCGCCGTATTGCACGCCGATTTCGTGGGCGGTCGGCAAGGCGTCGCTCAACAGCAGGGCGACTTCTTCGTTGACGTTATCGGGCAGCGGAACAAGGCTATTGTCGGCATAAGGCGTACGGACATATTCGGCTTGCGTGCCGTCAATCATGTAGCCCAAAATCCAGCCGCCGTTGCGGCAGTGTGAATAGAGTTGGATTTTGCAGTTGTCGCAAGTACAGCATTTGCTGACGCATGAAATAATGACTTTATCGCCGACTTTGATGTTTTTTACAGCCTCGCCGACTTCTTCTACAATACCGATGCCTTCATGGCCGAGAATACGGCCGTCGGCGACTTCAGGGTTTTTGCCTTTCCAAATACCCAAATCGGTACCGCAAATCGTGGTTTTGACGATTTTCACCACCGCATCGGTCGGATCGATAATCTGCGGACGGGGTTTTTCTTCAAAACGGATGTCGTTTGCGCCGTGATAAACCATTGCTTTCATGCTGATACTCCTTGCTGGTTGATTAATACTGTAGAACAAATTAATTTTCCATACTGCAATAAAGTAGTCTTATGTAGTGTTATATACCCCTAAAAAATATATGTCAATAAGAATTATTTTCACAATGTTATACCATAACATATTGTTTTAAATATAAATAAACCCAAAACAAATATTAATGAACACATCCTCATCTTTCGCCGAACGCCTGATACGCTGGCAACGGCAACACGGCCGTCACGATTTGCCTTGGCAGGTCAAAAACCCTTATTGTGTCTGGCTTTCCGAAATCATGCTCCAGCAAACGCAGGTTGCCACCGTTTTGGACTACTATCCGCGTTTCTTGGAAAAATTCCCGACCGTACAAACGCTTGCCGCCGCGCCGCAAGACGAAGTGTTGTCGTTGTGGGCGGGCTTGGGCTATTACAGCCGCGCGCGCAATCTGCACAAAGCCGCGCAACAAGTCGTCGGGCAATTCGGCGGCACGTTTCCGTCAGAGCGCAAAGACTTAGAAACCCTCTGCGGCGTCGGCAGAAGCACCGCCGCCGCCATTTGCGCCTTTGCCTTCAACCGCCGCGAAACCATTTTGGACGGCAACGTCAAACGCGTACTCTGCCGCGTGTTCGCCCGCGACGGCAATCCGCAGGACAAAAAATTCGAAAACTCGCTCTGGACGCTTGCCGAAAGCCTGCTGCCGTCTGAAAACGCCGATATGCCTGCCTACACGCAAGGTTTGATGGACTTGGGCGCAACCGTGTGCAAACGGACAAAACCCTTGTGCCACCAATGCCCAATGGCAGACATCTGCGAAGCGAAAAAGCAAAACCGTATCGCCGAGCTGCCGCGTAAAAAAACCGCTCCCGAAGTGCAAACCCTGCCGCTTTACTGGCTGATTATCCGCAACCAAGACGGCGCAATCTTGCTGGAAAAACGCCCCGCCAAAGGCATTTGGGGCGGGCTGTATTGCGTGCCGTGTTTTGAAAAATTGGACGAAGCATACGCTTGCGCCGAAAAGCTCGGCATCGCTTCAGACGGCCTCGAAGAACAGCCCGCCCTTACCCACCGCCTGACCCACCGCTTATTGATGATTACGCCTTTCCAGACGCCGCAGAGGCCGTCTGAAAACCTTTCAGACGGCCTGTGGGTATCGCCGGAACACTTGGCAGACTACGGCCTGCCCAAACCGTTGTCGGATTATCTAAACCGGCCTCAATCCGATTTGTTTTAACATCCCGAACAGCCTTACAAACAATAAAGGCCGTCTGAAATTTCAGACGGCCTCGGTTTATCCGGCTTTATTCGATATTCTGAACCTGCTCGCGCATCTGTTCTATCAACACTTTCAATTCCACCGATGCCTGCGTGCATTCTGCGGCGATGGCTTTGCTGCCGAGCGTATTGGCTTCGCGGTTCAATTCCTGCATCAGAAAATCCAAGCGTTTGCCGATGCTGCCCTTGCCTTCGGTAACGATGCGGCGCACTTCGGCGATATGGGTGCGCAGGCGGCTGAATTCTTCGTCGACATCGGATTTCTGAATAAACAGCGCAAATTCCTGCTGCAAGCGGTCGTTGTCGATATTGGCGACGGCTTCGGCCAGGCGGCTGCGGACTTTTTCCATATGCGCTTCAAGCAGGCTGGGGAACAATTCGCTCAAAGCATCGACGATTTCCTCCATGCCGTCCAAACGCTGCACCAAATGTTCGCCCAGTTTTTGACCTTCGCGCCGACGGGCGGCGGCAAAGTCTTTCAACGCGCGGGCAAGCAGCTCCTGCACGGCTTTGGCGAACGCCTCCGCATCTTCGGTTTGCACGGCCAATACGCCCGGAAACTTCAACACTTCGGCCACGCTCAATTTTCCGAAACCGTGTTCCTTGCGCCAAAGTTTGTTCAAATCGGCAAGCTGCGCCACCAAATCCTGATTGACATCCAGCCCTTGCGCCCCCTGCGCCACATCCTGAACCTGAATGCGGCATTCCAGCTTGCCCCGCGCCGCCTGTGCCGCAATCTGCTCGCGCAACGCGCCTTCCAGATGGCGCAAATCGTCGGGCATACGGAACTGAATATCCAGATAACGGTGGTTTACCGCACGGATTTCCAAATTAATCCGTTTGCCGCCGCATTCGCCCGCGGCATTGGCAAAGCCGGTCATACTGTTGACTGTCATGGTTTTACTCCGTTTCAAAATACGAGTGAAAGTAGCGGCAATATACCATGATATAATCCGCTCCGACATCGTTTGAGGAAAGTTCATGAGCCATTACACCCGCACCGGCCGCGCCGCCAACAGCCTGCGCGACATCAAAATCACCCCGCATTTCCTGCCCCATGCCGACGGCTCGTGCCTCATCGAATGCGGCAACACCAAAGTCATCTGCACCGCTTCCGTTGACGAAAACGTCCCGCCGTTTCTGCGCGGCAAAGAACAAGGCTGGGTAACCGCCGAATACGGAATGCTGCCCGCCTCCACCGCCTCACGTATGCGCCGCGAAGCCGCAGCGGGCAAGCAGTCGGGCCGCACTCAGGAAATCCAGCGTTTAATCGGCCGCTCGCTGCGCGCCGTCGTGGATATGGAAAAACTGGGCGAACGCCAAATCCTGATTGACTGCGACGTGATTCAGGCCGACGGCGGCACGCGCACCGCATCCATCACCGGCGCATTCGTCGCCCTGCAAATCGCCGTGGAAAAACTGCTTTCAGACGGCCTCATCGGCGAAAACCCCATCCGCGAAGCCGTTGCCGCCGTATCCGCAGGCGTGGTGGGCGGCGTACCGCTTCTGGATTTGGACTACCCCGAAGATTCCGGCTGCGACAGCGACGTCAACATCGTTATAACTTCATCAGGCAAAATCATCGAAATCCAAGGTACGGCGGAAGGCGCGCCGTTCAGCCTAGACGAATTGGGCAAACTGATTGCGCTGGCGCAAAAGGGCATCGCCGAGCTGGTGCGGCACCAGCAAAACGCGTTGAAAACACCCCGCCCTGTCGGATAACGGTATCCTGCAAACTATGCAAAGGCCGTCTGAAACCTGAAGTTTCAGACGGCCTTTTGAATCGGACGGTTCGGATTATGCCAATACGCCCAAAATAACCGCGCCGGCCTTGAAAACCGCCGTTGCCTTCTGGCCGGGCACCAGATTCAGCAAATCGCTGCTTTTCACGGTAATGCCCGCGCTCAAAGCCAGACCATCGCCCAAATCCAGGTCAACGATGCTGTTGACCGAACCGCGTTCGATATGGCTGATGATGCCGGACAACTGGTTGCGGGCGGAAAGTTTGATGTTGTCGAGATCGTTGGCGATCAGGACGTTGCCCGCCTTAATCAGCACCACAACGGCCTTGCCTTTTTCCAAACCGAGATTGCTGACGCTCTCGCAAGTGATGGCTGCCACGATTTCCTGACCGGTCGGCAGGGATACGGTTACTTCGCTGTTGACCGCGCCGTTGCGGATGTCTTTAACGATGCCGTTGAATTGGTTGCGTGCACTAATCTGCATAACGGATATTCCTTTCGTATGTCTGTTGGTTGAATTTAAACAAACGGCACTATACCGTCCCCAGATACCTGATTTCAATATCTCCTCAAATAAAATAGTTTTTAATAACTAGGCTCTTATACTGATTGATTAAATAAACATAACGTAATGCAACTATTAACCCCACAATAAAAGACCGTCTGAAACCATATTTTCAGACGGCCTCCTGCATCCGGCGGCCCGTTTGCCGCCAAAATCCAATTTATCCTTGAAATTCATGTAAACGACAGTAAAATACACGGAGATTTGCCCGCATTTTGCCGCAGCGCGGAAACCTGCTCAGGCAGGCGGGAAGATTCCGACTTTGCAGCATACCGCTGCCCTACCAATCTCAAACAGAAAGCACGAAACATGGCGTTAATCGTACAGAAATACGGCGGAACATCGGTAGGTTCCCCCGAACGCATCAAAAACGTAGCCAACCGTGTTGCCAAAGCCCGCGCCGAAGGTCATGACGTGGTCGTGGTCGTTTCCGCCATGAGCGGCGAAACCAACCGTTTGGTGGCACTGGCGCACGAAATGCAGGAACACCCCGACCCGCGCGAACTGGATGTGGTCTTAGCCACCGGCGAACAAGTTACCATCGGCCTCTTGGCGATGGCGTTGAAAAACATCGGCGTGGACGCAAAAAGCTATACCGGCTGGCAGGTTGCCCTGAAAACCGATACCGCCCACACCAAAGCCCGCATCGAAAGCATAGACGACGAGAAAATGCGTGCCGATCTGGCTAAAGGCCGCGTCGTCATCGTCGCCGGTTTCCAAGGCGTCAGCAGCACGGGCGACATCTCCACGCTGGGCCGCGGCGGTTCGGACACCTCGGCCGTCGCACTTGCCGCCGCCCTCAAGGCCGACGAATGCCAAATCTACACCGACGTGGACGGCGTTTACACCACCGACCCGCGCGTCGTGCCCGAAGCGCGCCGCCTCAATACCATCACTTTTGAAGAAATGCTCGAGCTGGCCAGCCTCGGCTCGAAAGTATTGCAAATCCGTTCAGTTGAATTTGCCGGAAAATACAAAGTGCGCCTGCGCGTACTCAGCAGCCTGCAAGAAGGCGGCGACGGCACCCTGATTACCTTTGAAGAGGACGATAACATGGAAAAAGCTGCCGTAACCGGTATCGCGTTCGACAAAAACCAAGCCCGCATCAACGTGCGCGGCGTGCCCGACAAACCCGGCGTGGCCTATCAGATATTAGGCGCGGTGGCCGATACCAACGTCGAAGTCGACATGATTATCCAAAACGTCGGCTCGGAAGGTACCACCGATTTTTCGTTCACTGTCCCGCGCGGCGACTACAAACAGACGCTCGACCTGCTGAACGGCCTGAAAGACAGCATCGGCGCCACCGCCATCGACGGCGACGACACCGTATGCAAAGTATCCGCCGTCGGCATGGGTATGCGCTCGCACGCCGGAGTGGCTGCCAAAATCTTCCGCACGCTGGCGGAAGAAGGCATCAATATCCAGATGATTTCCACTTCCGAAATCAAAGTTTCGGTATTGATTGACGAAAAATATATGGAACTGGCAACCAGAGTGCTGCACAAAGCATTTGATTTGGGCAAATAAGCCCGCACGCAAATCAAGAGGCCGTCTGAAAACAGTTTTCAGACGGCCTCTTTCGGTTTCAAACAAACCGGAATGTCCCTAACGGAACAAAATCAATACCAACCGCGCAGCTTCATTGCTTTTTCAACACGGCGGATACTCATCATGTAAGACGCAGTACGCAAGTCCACATCATACTCTTGCGCCAAATTCCAAATATCGCGGAACGCGCGGCGCAGGACGACGGTTTCTTTTTCCTGAACTTCGTCAAATTCCCAATAATAGCCTTGCAGGTTTTGCACCCATTCAAAGTAGGAAACCACCACGCCACCGCAGTTCGCCAGAATATCGGGCACGACCAATACGCCGTTTTGACGCAGGATGGCATCGGCTTCGGGCGTAGTCGGACCATTTGCACCTTCGACCACGATTTTGGCGCGGACTTTGCCGGCGTTTTCGGAAGTCAGTTGGTTTTCCAAAGCACATGGGGCAAGTACGTCCACATCCAGTGCTAAAAGCTCGGCATTGCTGATTTCCTTACCGTAACCCGCTTTGTTGGTGATAAAGCCGTTGGTCTGATACTCTTTGAACAGAGCTTCCATATCCAAGCCGTTTTCATTGTAGATGGCGACATCGACGGTGGAAACGGCAACAATTTTCGCACCGGATTGATGTGCGTAATAACCTGTGTGATAGCCCACATTGCCGAAACCTTGAATGGCGTAGGTCGCACCTTTAACGTCTTTACCGAGTTTCTCCAAAGCTTGGACGGCGGCGAAGTTCACACCGTAACCCGTTGCTTCGGTACGCGCCAGAGAGCCGCCGAATTCGACCGGTTTGCCGGTGAACACGCCCGGCGTGGATTTTTTAACGACGTTTTCGTAGGCATCAACCATCCACGACATGATTTTGCCGTTGGTGTTTACATCGGGGGCGGGAATATCGATTTTTTCGCCAATCAGCGGGGAAATGGCTTCGGAATAAGCGCGTGAAATGCGCTCCAACTCTGCTTCTGAATAATCGCGCGGATCCAAGGTAACGCCACCTTTGCCGCCGCCGTAAGGAATGCCTGCGACACAGCATTTGATGGTCATCCAAATTGACAGGGCTTTGACTTCGTCCAGATTCACATTGGGGTGAAAGCGCACGCCGCCTTTGTAGGGGCCGACGGCATTGTTATGTTGCGAACGGTAGCCGGTAAAGGTTTTGACCGTGCCGTTGTCGAGTTTGACGGGGAAGGTAACTTCCAAAACGCGTTGCGGGTTTTTCAGGATTTCATACACCGCAGGGTCGGCAGTGAGTCGGTCGCAGGCAGTTTTGACCTGCTTTTGCGCGATTTCGAAAGGATTCAGTGTTTCTTTTGTAGCAGAGTGAGACATATCTTTCCTTTTCATACGGGTTATTAACATAATACATTTCGTACTATATACAAAAACCGCCTAAAATGTAATAGCATGTAGTCAAGAAAAAATAAATCGTTTCATCGATGCAGATTGATTTTTATAACGGGGTTCCGTAACGGCTCGACAAGCGTTCCGCTGCCGTATATTTTCCGTACGGGCCGTCTGAAAATCCGGTTTCAGACGGCCTTCCGTTGCGAACGATGTTAGAATATCTCCCTTCAAATAATCCCGCAGAAAGAAAACCATGACTCCGACCATCGACCACGTCCAAGCCGCCGCATTCGACCTTGACGGGACTTTGTGCGATTCCGTTCCCGATTTGGCCGCCGCCGCCGAAGCCATGCGCGAGTATTTGGGGATGCGGCCGCTGCCGGCCAAAACCGTGGAAAGTTACGTCGGCGACGGCATCGGCAAACTCGTCCACCGCGTCATCACCAATGACCGCGACCAAGAGGCCGCGCCCGATTTATGGGAAAAAGGTTTCGTGTTCTACATGAAATACTATCGCGACCACTTAAGCGACTTCACCCGCCCCTATCCCGAAACCGAAGCCGGACTGGCCTTGTTGAAAACACTGGGCATCCCGCTGGTGGTCATCACCAACAAAAACGAAATCCTCGCCGTCGAACTCTTGAAGCAGCTCGGACTTGCCGACTATTTCAGCCTGATACTCGGCGGTGACAGCCTGCCCGAAAAGAAACCCAGCCCGCTGCCGCTGCAACACACCGCCGAAGTGCTGGGCATCGATACCGCCAACATGATCATGGTCGGCGACTCCCGCAACGACATCCTCGCCGCCAAAGCCGCCGGCTGCCTCAGCGTCGGCGTAACCTACGGCTACGGCGACATGACTTTATTGTCGCAGGACAAGGCGACCAAGCCCGATTGGATTATCGGCTCGCTGCCCGAAATCTACGAAAACCTGCAACCGCAAAAAGCAAAAGACGCCTAAAACAAGATACCTTTATGACTGATATTTTAAAAATTATTAATGAACTAGGAATAAATAAACAATTCCTGCCTATTATTTATTGTTTATTATTGCTAGGAGCATTATATAAACCTTTAAAATCATTTTGGGGTGATATTAGTAGAAGTAGGCTTAATAATTTAAAAGAGGCCCATGACTTCAATGGTCATGACAAGGGGACTAAAAAATTTCTTAAGACCTCGTTATCCGAAGAATATTTTAAATTGGCAACAGGATTGTCTTTGGGTTTTGGTTATCAGGAAAAATTGATGGAGTTATATCTGAAAAATAAAGCACCTGTTGCATTTCATCACTACAAAAGAGTAGCTGGGTATTTTAAGTTTGATGATGATAAAAACATCATATCAATTAAAATTCCAAAACTTTCACAAACTATTGGATATTGCCAAGCAATATTAGGATTTTATTTATTAGGAAGTGTAGCGCTATTTCTTTTTAGGCTATTAGACATAAAAATAAAAAATTTTCATGAGATATTGGTACTTACAGGTGTCATCATATTATTATGGATAATTCTATTATTTGGATTTTTTTGTATTTTAAAACCTTATAGCATCTATAAATCATCAGTTCATGTGAGTAAACAAATAGGCTCAACTGATTTTACTTGTTTTTATCACGAGGCATTAAAGAAAAAAATACTCCGTCTTCTGTTTTATATTCCTATCCCCTTATTGGCATTATTTCTGGTATTTGTTCAAGCATATTTTTAAACTACCTCTCACATGAAACCCCAAAAATCCCTGCGCGCCCGCGCGATGGACATCCTTTCCCGACAGGAAACCAGCCGTATCGGACTCAAGCGCAAGCTCGCTCCGTATGCCGAAAGCGAAGAAGAACTGGAAAACGTGTTAAATGAATTTGCCGAACGCAACTGGCAGTCGGACGAACGCTACGCCGAAGCCTACATCCACAGTAAAAGCCGCCGGCAAGGCAGGCTGCGGCTGCAACAGGCTCTGGCGGCGCAGGGCGTGGACGAAGCAATCAGCCGCAGCCTGATGCCGCGCCGCGAAGACGAGCTGCGGACCGCCGTCGCCATCCTGCGCAAAAAATTCCGGCAGAGCGCCGCCGATTTGAAGGAAAAGCAGAAACAGGCACGCTTTCTGACCTACCGCGGCTTTGATGCGGATACGGTTCAGACGGCCTTGAAAACGGCGTGGGACGAAAACAACGGTTACAGAGAAGATTCTTTCTGAAGCCGCACGGCAGGAACAATACGCCCTTGAATCTTCCCCGCTATCGGCGTAACCTTACGCGTTTGAAAAATCCTACCGGAAAGAAAACCATGTCCGACAACCGAATCCCCGACAAACAAACCGCCGGCCTGCTGCCGGAAGACGAAAGCAAAAACCCCGTATTCCGTTTGGGCCGCGCCGTGGCGGGATTCATGCTGCTGGTGTGGGCGGGCGTATTGCTGCTGGTCTTCTATCTGGTCTTCCGTTTCTGGTTCGCTTGAGCCGTTCAAAGCCGAAAGGCCGTCTGAAATTGAGTTTCAGACGGCCTTTTCTTATCCGGCATAATCAGCGCCTTTCCTGCCTGCGTATCAGATAGACTGCCAGCAGTGCGAAAATGACCGTCGGCAGCATTCCCGCCAGAAAAGGCGGCACGCTGTAAAGCTGGCTGGTAAAGCCGAACAGCCGTCCGGCGAAATGGAACACCAGGCCGAGGCAGATACCGCCGAAGAGTTTCAGCCCCATGTTGCCGTGGCGCGTGGTCTGCGGCGTAAAGGCAAAAGCCACCAGCGCCATCACCCATGCGGCAATCGGATACATCAGTTTGCGCCACCAGGCGACGGAATAGGTATCGGTTTTCTGATGATTGCTTTTCAGGTGGGCGATATAGGTGGTCAGCTCGGACACCGACATCTGGTCGGGATCGACCAGCAATACGTCCAGCAGGCCGCTTTGCAGCGCCACCGGCCAGCGTTGTGAGGATTCGGAGGACACGGCGACCTGCTCGCCCTTCAGCACGCTGCGGCGCACGTTTTTAAGCTGCCAGCTTCCGTCCGGATTCAACGCGGCGGATTCGGCTTCGGCCGCAGAGGCAAGCTGGTAGCGGTCGTCGTGCTGCCAGATTTTCACGCCCAACAGCGTGTGGTCGGGCAGCATTTCGCGCACATTGATGATGTTGTTCTGCTCTTTCATCCACAAACCCGACGCACCGGCGCTGATTCTGCCGTTGATCGCGCTGGCTTTCATGTTTTCCGCGCGGCGGCTCAGATCCGGCGCGACCCACTCGCCCAATACCACGGTCGCCAGTGCAAAAATCAGGCCGAACTGCGACAGCACGGCAAGCAGCCTTTTCGTACTCATACCGCTGGCCTTAATCACGGTCAGTTCGCTGCCGGAGGCAAGCTGGCTCAGGGCAATCAGGCCGCCGATCAACACGCCCAGCGGCATCAGTTCGTAAGCGCGGGCGGGCATCTGCATCAGAACATACTGCGCCATTTTCGCGCCGGTGTAGCTGCCTTTGCCGACATCGCCCATTTCGTTGATGACTTCGAAAAAGCTGTATAAAGCCAGAAACGCCAGCAGCGCGTATACCGCCATTACGCTCATCTGGCGGATGATATAGCGGGGAATCAGTTTCATTTTCCGCCTTTCAGAGTCAGACTTTTACCTACCGCCTGCCAGAACGGTTGCGCCGGCATACTGCGCACGCGCAGCAAAACGACGGCGATGACAATCATCAGGATGTGCATCGGCAACATGCCGAACCAGAAATGGATTTTGCCGTCCTCCACCGCATCGCGCAGGAAAGTCAGGCCGTTTTGGTAGATTAAGAACATGCCGATGGCAATCAGGATATTATAGGTATGACCGGTGCGCGGGTTGAAATAAGAAAGCGGCACGGCCAGCATACTCAGCAGCAGTACGCTGATGGGAAGCGACAGCCGCCACATCAGTTCGGCCTGATACTGCGGATTGTCGCTGCCGAATAATTTGGCAGTGGGAATGGTGCGGCGGTGCGCAATCGGATCAACGATTTTCGGCGTGGTGCTGATAATCATGCTCAGGTGTTCGAACGAAACCTGATTGTAGTCCGCCCTGCCCGGTTTGCCGCTGTAACGGTAGCCGTTGCGCAGTTCCAGCGTCCGTTTGTTGTCGGTCAGGGCGAAATTGCCCTCTTTGGCAAAAATAATGTTGTCGTTGCCGTTTTTATCCAGTTCGCGCAGGAACAGGTTTTTCATAATGCCCGACTCGGTATCGAAAGTTTCGACGAAATACACACGGTCACTGCGCTTGCCCAAGCTGTTGAATTCACCCGCCTCCACCAGCGAAAGTTCTTGTTTCTGCTTGAGGATTTCGGCGTATTCGCGGCTGCGCAGTTCCGCCCACGGCATCACCCAAAGCTGCATGACGGCAATCAGGATGGCAAACGGCACGGCAAACTGCATGACGGGGCGTATCCATTGTTTCAACGCCAATCCGCAGGAGAGCCAGACCGACATTTCACTGTCGCGCCAGTAGCGGGTCAACACGGTCAGCGTGCTGATGAATGCGGTCAACACCAGCAAAAGCGGCGTCATGCCGATGACCCAGAAGCCGACCAAAGCGGCCACAGCATCCACCGCCACGCGCCCGTCCGCCGCGCGCCCCAGCAGGTTGATGGCCTGCGTCGATACCAACACCGCCAAGAGGACGACGAAAATGCCGACGGCGGTAAAGGAAAGTTCTTTGATAAAGTTTCTTTGGTAAATCATATCTTCGCTGTTTCGGGTACGCCCGTTTGATAATGCAGGCCGTCTGAAAAAACCTTCCGGCAGCCGTCCCGCCGCCGCAGTTTCAGACGGCCTGATGATGGAGTACAATCAAACCGTCTTTTCAAACGGCCTTCCAAGAATGGCGGGGCCGTCTGAAACCCTCCCAAACAACCGCTTCAATCAGGAGAATAAACGTGGAATTTAGCACAAAAGCCGGAACCTTGCAGCCGCAACAGGCAGGCGCGCAGTTATTTGTCTGCACCGAAACCGCACAATTAAACCACCCGACCGCCCTTGCCCTTTTGTCTTCGCTTGAAGAAGGTCAAACTTTTGCCGACACCAAAATCCCGACGGACAACGGTTTGCAGGCAGTCGCCGTCGTCCGCCTCGAAAAAACCGACCGCGCCGCGCTGAACAAAGCCGCTGCCGAAGCCGCGAAATGGGCGCAAAATCAGGAAACGGTCAATGCGGACATCCATGCCTTCGATGAAG
>ERZ773075.1269-NODE-1269-length-13813-cov-12.0967_pt1 | contig 13813 bp, 4 predicted proteins | sample MGYA00580614_ERZ773075 | MGnify/ENA primary metagenome ERZ773075 (study PRJEB29015, sample SAMEA2738021) | human oral metagenome | biome: human oral; feature: human-associated habitat; material: dental | place: China | collected 2043 ... | reverse complement strand
AAGGCGGCACCGAGCATAAAGTGGCCGATTGCTTGCGCGGCTTCGTTTTTGTTTTCACCGTGGCCGAAGCGCTTGCCGATGGTGGCTGCAGCATACGGCGCCAACGTATTGGCCGCCAGCTGTAAATCACCCTGGCCGCCCAGGGCGCCGGTAATCAGGGTTTCGGCGGCGGTAAGCGCACGGCTTTTGCTGCCGCCTACCCCCCAGCTTCGGGCTTCTTGGTAGGCTTGGGCGTAGGCGGGGGAATGGGCCAGCATCTCCTGCTGCCGTTGTGCGTCGCTTAGGCTGAGGTAGTGTTCGTAGCTGCCGTCGTTACGCTCTTTCAGGCTGCCTTCGTGGGCGGCCTGTTGTTTTTCCAGCTCTTCGGCTGCCGCTTTGGCACGGTTGCCCCTATAGGTGCCGACGGCACTGTGGATGGCGGCAGTCGATTGGGCAATGGTTTGCTGTTTGTCGAGTAGGTTTTGCAGATCGGGAACGCTGTCGGCACCGTGATGGGCAGTGGCCGAATCGGTATGGATGCCGAGGGCGCGGGCACTGGTTTTTTTGCCGCCGATGGTAATTTTACCTTCGCTGAGTACCGAGCGGGTATAGCCTTGGCTGCCGCCGCTTTCATGCTGCGGCAGGGTGGGGCTGTAGTTGAGGCCTTTGTTCATGTTCTGGCCGGCGGTTTGGGAGGCGCGGCCGAAGGCGCTTTGATTGAAGCCGTCGCTGCCTTTCAGGCTGCCGCCGTAACCGGCACCGATACCCATGCTTTGGGCACTGTAGCTGCTTTCGTTGCGGATGTCTTCAAAGCTGAAACTGCGGGCGGTGAGTTCGTTGTGGTCTTTGTCTGCGGCAGAAGCGATGGCACCGCCTTTAAGCCGGACGCTGTCGGCTGTGATGTGGTAGCCGCCTTCGCCGGCAAAGAGACCGCTTTGGCTGCCGACGCTGCGGCTGTAGCCGCTGGCTTTGCTTTGGTTGTAGTTGCCGGATACGCTCCATGCGGTACCGAGCGCGACTTGGGCGCGGATGCCGCCGCCGCTTTGTTTGCTTTCCTGATCGAAGGTGTCCTGCGGGCTTTCGATGTGCAGTGTGCCGCCGACTTCGGCGTCGATGCGTTTGGCATGGGCTTGGGCGCCGTTCAGCACGGTATTGCCCTTGCTGCTGAGCTGCAGTTTGTCGGACTGCAGCAGGGTGTTTTGATGGCTTTGGCTGTCCGAACGGTTTTTGCCTTTGCCGTAGGCGGCTTCGGCATAGATATAGACGCCGGTTTGCGCACCGACGGAAACCCCGACGCCGACCTGTACGCCGGCATTGCGGTTTTTGCCGTCCTGATGTTGGCTGTCTTGGGCCGACTGCAGCCGGATATCGCGTGCGGAATCGAGGCGGATGGTGTCGCCCGCGGTAATGTTGCTGCCTTGGACGGTAATGTCGCCCTCGCGGCTGCGGATATTGATGTCGCCGCCGGCTTTCAGGCTGCTTTGTTGGCTTTGGCGGTAGTGTTGGTTTTGCTCTTTGCCGGCGGATTTAAAGCCGAAACCGGCTTCAACGGACAAGAGGACGGCACCTTGTTGGCCGGTTTGGTTTTTAAGGGCGTCGGCCACTTTGCCGACAGAATCGGCCAGCTGGTAGGCTTGGGCGCCGGCGGCCAGGGTTTGCAGGGCGCGGGTGCGGTCGTCGGCTGGTTGCGGCAATTGGCGTGCAAAATCCTCAGCTGCATTCTGTGCTTACTCGATACCCTGTACGGGAAAAAATATCTTACCCCACGGCATATCGTTTTCTTCAAAGATGCTTTCAAGATGATCGATAAAGGCGGGATTCACGGCATTGTCGTCTTCTGCACTGTTCACTACTTCGGGATCAAAATATTTAAAATAAAATAATTCTCCCTCGGAGGTAAGGTTAATATGTGTAAGCCAATGATAAATCCAGGCAACATCAAAATCGTATCCTTTTGATTCAAGATCATAATTAGGATTGTAATAAGCAAGATTCCGGCAATACTCCCAGATGTCTTCATCCGTAATCTCTTTCTGCGGCCAAAATTCCATCCATCTCAAGGTAAACAGCCGGTAAATAATCTCTACTGTTTCCTGCCAATCAAGCCCTGAATTGGGAAGGTCTACTGGTTCTGTATCAATAAAAGCTAATTTTCGAAATACATCCTGAATAGCAGATGCTTGTCGTTCGTTCATTCTCATAACATATTACCTATTTTTTATTTGTCTTGCTTATTTTATTGGAAATTTTAATTTTAAATTTTCGTTGTTATTTAGCGAGCGGATGGCTGAATTATTATGGATTTCTACCGTTGCTGTAGTGGGTAGGGTATCTTTGCCAGCATATCCGGCAGGACGGTAAACAATATTACCCTCAGGTGTTTTGGCTGCCCAGCAACCCACACAATTACCACCATTCATTCCAAATCCCTTTTTCAGCTCATCCGCCGTAGGTTTCCTGCCCAAATAACGGATAGCAAAAGCCTCAGCGGTTTGGCTGGGATTGGGCGAACGGTTCATTTCCCTCGGGTCGCCAAGCTTACCACTTAGTGTATTGCCCGGCAGGCGGGTGCGATCGGGCGCTTGTATTCTTTTTAGTGCGTCAGCCTGCCTTTCTGCAGAAGAAATAGCATTACGTTGGCGTATCGCCTCTATTCTGTTTGGGTTGTGGGATTCGATTTTTTCATGCCGTTGCTGATTATATTTAGGGTTGTTTCTCCCTATGTTGATGTCATCTCTGTAATCTTTCAGTGGTTTCGGCAATGCCTTCTGTTCCCAATCCTGGCTGCTAAACACCCGTTTGCTTCCGTCGGGCCGTACCACTTTCACCGCATTGTCCGACCACGTTACCACAGAGCCTTTCGGTATCAGCTCTCCGTTGGCCAGGCGTTGTTCCTGTGCCAAGGTAACGGTTGTTCCTTTTACCGCTTGGGGGCTTTGGGGAATGCGGGCTTCGCCGACAGGAACAGCCTTTCCGGATGGAGCCTCGGTCTTGCGGACAATTTTGCTTAAATTCCCGGCACTATTCACTACCTTTGCGGCGGCACGCGAGCGGACAATGGCAGATGCCGTCCCGCCGCTGACAACCATAAATGCTGCATTGGTTCCAACCCGGGCATCAAACATTGCGTCCATTCTGCCTGCAAGTTGCGGATCGTTGATATATGCTTCGTCGCGAATCGCTTTCCAGTTTTCGTAGGACATCATAACTTTGTTGACTGTTTGCACGGGACTGGAAACGGCTTCGGCCAATGGAACAATGGTATTGTCCCACGGGTGGCGTATGCCCTCCCATGTGCCTACAACAATCTCTTTGGCTGCCAGATAGGATGCTTTTAATTCATAGTCTTCGTAAGAGCGGATGTAAAGGTCTTTGCCCTTTGGATTGTTTTGGTAGATCTTATCTGCTCTGGCTCTCAGGCTTCGTTCGCCGGGTGTGAATCCGTCCAAACGGTCTAGGGCATTATTATTCTCCACCGCGTTCTGCCCCAGCACACCCCCTACCTGCGCATTGAACAGGGCATTGGTGTTGCCGTTGGTGCTGCCGCTGCCTTTCAGGCTGCCTCCGGCCGCACCGACCACCGAAGCGATTGCCCCGGTCTGCGCTTTGATCTCTTCTTTGATGTGCTCGGGTAACAGGTTGGGATTGAATTTTCCCGTTGTCGGGTCAATCGCGGTCTTGCCGTCGTCGTATTGTTTGGCCAGATACTCGGCCGCACGTTCGGCGGCAACGGCGGCGCTGCCGCCGGCAAGCGGGTCGGCGCCGTTGGCGTAGGCTAAGGCGGCACCGAGCATAAAGTGGCCGATTGCTTGCGCGGCTTCGTTTTTGTTTTCACCGTGGCCGAAGCGCTTGCCGATGGTGGCTGCAGCATACGGCGCCAACGTATTGGCCGCCAGCTGTAAATCACCCTGGCCGCCCAGGGCGCCGGTAATCAGGGTTTCGGCGGCGGTAAGCGCACGGCTTTTGCTGCCGCCTACCCCCCAGCTTCGGGCTTCTTGGTAGGCTTGGGCGTAGGCGGGGGAATGGGCCAGCATCTCCTGCTGCCGTTGTGCGTCGCTTAGGCTGAGGTAGTGTTCGTAGCTGCCGTCGTTACGCTCTTTCAGGCTGCCTTCGTGGGCGGCCTGTTGTTTTTCCAGCTCTTCGGCTGCCGCTTTGGCACGGTTGCCCCTATAGGTGCCGACGGCACTGTGGATGGCGGCAGTCGATTGGGCAATGGTTTGCTGTTTGTCGAGTAGGTTTTGCAGATCGGGAACGCTGTCGGCACCGTGATGGGCAGTGGCCGAATCGGTATGGATGCCGAGGGCGCGGGCACTGGTTTTTTTGCCGCCGATGGTAATTTTACCTTCGCTGAGTACCGAGCGGGTATAGCCTTGGCTGCCGCCGCTTTCATGCTGCGGCAGGGTGGGGCTGTAGTTGAGGCCTTTGTTCATGTTCTGGCCGGCGGTTTGGGAGGCGCGGCCGAAGGCGCTTTGATTGAAGCCGTCGCTGCCTTTCAGGCTGCCGCCGTAACCGGCACCGATACCCATGCTTTGGGCACTGTAGCTGCTTTCGTTGCGGATGTCTTCAAAGCTGAAACTGCGGGCGGTGAGTTCGTTGTGGTCTTTGTCTGCGGCAGAAGCGATGGCACCGCCTTTAAGCCGGACGCTGTCGGCTGTGATGTGGTAGCCGCCTTCGCCGGCAAAGAGACCGCTTTGGCTGCCGACGCTGCGGCTGTAGCCGCTGGCTTTGCTTTGGTTGTAGTTGCCGGATACGCTCCATGCGGTACCGAGCGCGACTTGGGCGCGGATGCCGCCGCCGCTTTGTTTGCTTTCCTGATCGAAGGTGTCCTGCGGGCTTTCGATGTGCAGTGTGCCGCCGACTTCGGCGTCGATGCGTTTGGCATGGGCTTGGGCGCCGTTCAGCACGGTATTGCCCTTGCTGCTGAGCTGCAGTTTGTCGGACTGCAGCAGGGTGTTTTGATGGCTTTGGCTGTCCGAACGGTTTTTGCCTTTGCCGTAGGCGGCTTCGGCATAGATATAGACGCCGGTTTGCGCACCGACGGAAACCCCGACGCCGACCTGTACGCCGGCATTGCGGTTTTTGCCGTCCTGATGTTGGCTGTCTTGGGCCGACTGCAGCCGGATATCGCGTGCGGAATCGAGGCGGATGGTGTCGCCCGCGGTAATGTTGCTGCCTTGGACGGTAATGTCGCCCTCGCGGCTGCGGATATTGATGTCGCCGCCGGCTTTCAGGCTGCTTTGTTGGCTTTGGCGGTAGTGTTGGTTTTGCTCTTTGCCGGCGGATTTAAAGCCGAAACCGGCTTCAACGGACAAGAGGACGGCACCTTGTTGGCCGGTTTGGTTTTTAAGGGCGTCGGCCACTTTGCCGACAGAATCGGCCAGCTGGTAGGCTTGGGCGCCGGCGGCCAGGGTTTGCAGGGCGCGGGTGCGGTCGTCGGCTTTGCTTTTGGCAGCACCTTCGGCAGCGTTGACCAAATCAATCAGCGGCGAGGAAATTTTGGCGAAGGTGCCGATTTTAAGGTCACGCTCGGACTGGCGGCTGCGGCCGTGGTTATCGGCGGTGCGGATATCGACGCTTTGGGCGGCAATGTCGATGTCGCGGGCGGCGGCAACATCACTGCCGGATTGGCGGTAGGCACCGCCGGCATCTATCCGTACGCTGCCTTTCAGGCTGCCGATTTGGCTGGCGGCCTGCCGGGTTTCTTCGCCCTCGTTCTCGCGGCGGTTTTTCATCCAGCCGCTAAAGTGCTCGGTGTCGGAAATAACGGCACTGCCGATGCCGGAAGAAACTTGGCGCTCGCTCTGGCTTTGGCGGTGTTCGGCAGCACGGATATCGATGTCGCCGCCGGCTTTAAGCAGCAGGTCGTCTTGGGAGACCAGACTGCTGCCGCTGACGGCGATATTGCCTTTTTCGGCAAGCAGACGGGTTTTACCGCCCACGGACAGGGTGCTGCCGCTGATGCTGCCGATCTCGCCCGCAGCCTGCCCCTGATCGTTAAAGGTGCCGAAGGGGGTGATATGGTCGCGGTTGTCGATGGAGAAACCGCTGCGCTTGCTGCTGCCAGTTTGCCGGCGGCTGTCGGCCGCGGCCAGCAGTCGGATATCGTCGCTGGCATACAGCAGGGCATCGCCTTCGGCGGAGATTTGTGCGCCTTTGGCTTCGATGCTGCCTTCGGTGGCACGGATGCTGAGATGGCGGCCGGCCGTCAGCGAGCTGCCGACGGCTTCGGCGCTGCTGCCATCCTGCGTCTGCGTGCTGCGGCTGCGGCCGCCGCTGATCACGACAGGCGTGCCCGCTGCCTGGCTGGCTTTGGCCGAGGCGCTGCTGCGCTGCATCCAGTTGCCAACAATACTGTCGCTGTACCCGCCGCCCTGCATGGCTTTGTCCCAGGCATTTTTACCGGCGGTATAGGGGTCGTAAGTGATGCCGATCGAGAAGCCGCTTTGTTTACGCTGTGTCCGGCTGTGCTGTTCGCTGCGGTTATAGGCTTCGCCAAGGGAAACTTCGCGCCCCTGCAGCTTCAGATCGCCACCGGCATACAGCTGTGCGGCTTCGGTACTCAGTTTGCCGCCCGCCGCTACGGTGGTATCGCCTTTCAGGCTGCCTATCTGCGAGGAGACTACGGCAGACGATACGCTGTTTTGCTGCAGGTTTTCTTGGGTCTTGCCGTAACCGGCCATCGCTACGCCGTTTTTCAGGCTACCGGTGAGGCCGGACTTTTTGCGCTCGTGGTTTTCCCAATCTTGGTAGCGGTTCTCGGCAGCATCAACGTGCACCTCGCCGGCGGCGGTAACCAGGGTCTGATCGTCGCTGATGACTTGGCTGCCGCGGATGCGGGTGTCGCCGCCGGAAGCCGTTCTGACTTCGCGGCCGGTAATCACGCTGCCGGCTGCTTCGTCGTGTTGGCGCCGGTATTGGTCCAGCCGGCTTTTGCTGCCGACCAAACCGCGCTCTTTGCTGTAGGTCGATTCGTCCAGATCCAGGGTGCGGCGGCCTTCGCTGATGTCGATATTGCCGCGGGCGGCCAGCTCTACCCGGCCGCTTTGGCTGTCGATTTGGCCTTGGCGGATGTTCAGGTCTTTGCCGGCGGATACGGTGATGTTGCCAAGCGCTTCGATGCGGCTGCCTGCTTCGGCGCTTTGGTGGACGTGGCGGTGGTTTTTGTCGCTGAGACTGCCGTAGCTTTCGTGGCTTTCGGAGCGGACGGTGCCGAGTGTGACGCTGCCTTGGTGGGAAACGACTTGGCTGTGGCCGTCGCGGGCGCGGTTGGCCAGGCGGGCGCCGTTCAGTTTGATGTCATGCCCTGCTTCGAGGCTTAGCAGGCCTTGGTCGTCTTCTGTGCCGCTGACATACAGTCCGGCCACACGGTCAACGGTGGTGCGGCCGTTGTGCGAGTCGCCGCTTTGGGCGGCGCTGCTTTGGAGGGTGATGTTGTCGGCTTTGAGGCTGAGCAGCCGTTCGGCTTCGATGCTGCCGCCTTGCAGGGTGATTTGGTTTTGTGCTTCCAGCAGGGTTTGCCGCCCTTGGATGCGGCCGCTGTTACTGATGTCGCCGGCAGCCAGATCGACGATGCGCCGGCCGGCAAGGGTGCCGCGGTTGTCGATGCGGCCGGCATTCAGCTGCAGGGTGTCGGCGCTGATGAGGCCGCCGGCACTGTTGAGATCGCCGGGGCGGGCGAGTACGTAGACTTTGGGTACGAGTACGCTTTGGCTGCTGCCGTCGGCCAGGGTAACGGTCTGGCTTTCAAGCCAGACGATGTCGCTGGTCAGCCGGGCAACCTGCTCGGGGGACAGGGCGATGCCGGGGGTCAGCTGCTGGGTGCGGGCGAAGCTGATGCCGGCGTCCATCAGGGCTTTGAATTGGGCTTCGTCGTTGGGGTAGCCGTCCAGACGGCGGTAGCCGGTCAGACGGGCGATCTGTTCGTTGATCAGGCGTTGCTCGTAATAGCCGTCGCCCAGCCGTTTGTGGGTGCGGTTGGGATCGGTTTGCAGGGCTTTGAGCATGTAGTCGCTGCCCAGCCAGGTGCGGTAGTCGGCATAGGCGGGATCGGTTTCCACCAGATAGCCGGGGCGGTCGGGACGGACGGTGTACAGGCTGCTTTCGGGCAGGCTGAAGCTGCCGTCGGGACTTTTAATGCGCGGCGGGGCAACGGCCGCGGTGGCGGCATCGGCTGCGGCGGCATGGCCGGCGGGGGGATTCAGGCTGCCTTGGTTTTGCAGAATGTCGCTCAGCTGGTTTTCAAAGTCGTGGGTGCTGACGCTCGGGTTGTTGTAAGCATAACCACCTCTCCAATAGACATGATGCCTGCCTCGGTGGCCATGGCTTTTTTCGAAGGTCGCATGTTCGCTTATGCCGACTTCTTCCAGACGCCGCTGCTCTTGGGTGGCGTGGTTGGCAATCTTGTCTTTGGAAAGCCCCGACAATGTGCCACCGATCAGGATTCTGCTGTCACTGTTACGCCATTCTCCGCCTTCGGCTTTCAGGTCGCCGCCAATCAGGATTTCGCCCGGACGGCTTTCTACGATACGTTGGCGGTAACGGTTCAGGCTGTATTGGTAGCGGCGTACCGCCGATACGTCGGAGCGTTCGAATTTGCGTTCGGTACTGCCGCTTTTCTGTCTGCCCTGCTCGTTGAAACGGAAGACCAGATTGGTTCGGTATTGGCTCATGTTACCGTCTTCGCCGTCAATGTAGCGTTCGGGCTCGCCGGCAAAGGTGTAGGCAGTTTGGCGGCGGCTGTCGGCCAAATATTCTTCGGTGCGCAAACCGGCGTTCAGGTTGTCCAGTTTTTGAACGGCAATCTGCCCGCCTCCCGCTGCTTCAATCCGCGCGCCGCGGTTTTCCAGTCGCTCGGCCCTGCCTTCGGCCTGATGGCTCTCGTTCAAACGGCCGCCGATATGCAGTGTGCCTTCGCTGCTGATCAGGCTGGAGACGCTGCCGGTTTGTACTTGGCCGTTTTCAATCCGGCCAAAGCCGCTGCCGGTGTTGCTTATGCTGCGCATGCCGATGTCCAGACGTTCGCGGGCGGCAATGACGGGGGCTTGGTTTTTGCCGTCTGCGCTTGCTTCTTCGCGGTTGTTCAGGCTGTCGCCGCCCAGGGCGAGACGGCTGCCGTAGATGCGGCCGCTGCCGATGTTGTTCAGGGCAGTCGCGGCATCAATGCGGGTCAGGCCGTTGCTGTTGATCAGGCCGCGGTTGTCCACGGTGTCGGCGCCAATACGGGTATTGCTGCCGGAAACCAGTTTGCCTTCGGCGCGGTTGTCGATATGGCGGGCGCGGATGTTCAGTGCCTGACCGCCGGCCATGCGGTGGCGATTGCGGATGCTGCCGCCGCTTTCGATGCTGAGTGTGCGGCCGGCTTCGATGCCGCCGCTGCTGGCAAAGTCGGCGCTGAGTTTGAGAGCGGCGTCGCGGCCGGCGGCCAGGGTGCCGCTGCCGTCCAGCCGGTTGGCCGTCAGTTCGAGATCTTGGCCGGCCAGAATGCTGCCGCCGCCGGCAATATCGCCGGCGGCCAGTTTCAGGCTGCCGGCAGTGGTGATTTCGCCTTGTTCGTTGTTCAGGCCGTCTGAAAGGCGGATGTCGCTTTGGCTGTTGCTGCGGATGGCGCCTTGGCGGTTGTCCAGTGTGCCGCCGTCCAGTTTCAGGCTGCCTGCGGCAAGGGTGCCGCCACGGTTGTCGCTGTGGCTGCTGTTAATGTCGGCGCGCTGGGCGAGGATGGTGCCTTGGCGGTTGTTGAAACGGCCGCCTGCTGTTTTCAGGCTGCCGAGGGTGAGGTGGCCGCTGTTGGCCAGTTCGCTGTGTACGTTCAGATCGGTGCGCCCGCCCGCTTCGATGGTGCCGCTGTTGTCCAAACGGCCGGAGACGCTGATGCGGCCGTCGGCAGGAGCGGGAACCGGGGTGTGGCCGCCGTTGCCGTTATTGGCGGGCGGCCGGTTGTTGCCGGAGTTACCATTTCCACCGTTGTTACCGCCGCCACTGTTACCGTTGTTACCGCCGTTGTTGCCGCTACTGTTTCCACTGTTGCCGTTGTTGTTTTCCGGCAGGCCGATGCGGCCACTGTTGGCCAGGCGGGCGGTATCGACGGCCAGATCCTGACTGCCGCTTTGGCTGATGCGGCCGCTGTTGTCCAATACGGGGGCGGCAATGTCCAGACGGCCGCCGTCGATTTGACCGCTGTTGTCAATCCGGGCGCTGCGGATGCGGTTTTCTGCGGTGCTGAGAATGCGGCCGCTGTTGTTCAGGCTGCTTTTGCTGTCGATGCTGCTTTGGCCGTGGGCGTAAAGGGTGCCGCTGTTGTCGGTTTGGCCGGCGTTAAGACGCAGGGTGCCGCCTTCTTGGGCGGCGACGGTGCCGCTGTTGGCCAGTGTTCCGTCGGCGCTGAGGGTCACGCCGCCGGCACCAGCGTAAATCTTGCCGGCGTTGCGGATGCCGCTGCCGGCATCGGCGGCAATCAGGGTGATCTTGCCGGCATACATGCCGCCCAGGGCGCCGGTGTCGATGGCAAAGACGGGGGCGGATGATGACGGGGCGCGGGATGCGCCTGCATTTTTCAGGCTGCCTGCGGCATCGGTTTGGCCGGCGGCGGCAATCACTTGGATTTCCTGCCCCCAAATGCCGCCGTCAATCTTGGCGGCACGGCTGAGAATGCGGGTGTAGTCGGCATCGCGCCCGTCAAGACCCTGAGCGCCGATTTCAATACGGCCGCTGCCGATGTCCAAACCGTCGAAACGGCCGTCTGCCAGGATGGGACGGCCGGTGGTCAGGGTGGCACCTGCGCTGTTGATAAAGCCGCCGCCGTCGACACGGATGCCGGCGGGGTTGGCCATCACCACTTCGGCGCGGCGGCCGGCGATTTCGATGTAGCCCTGAAGCTTACTCGGGTCGCTGCTGTTGATCTGGTTGACGATGATGCGTGCTTCGCCGCGGGCGAGAAAGGGATTGCCCTGTATCCAGCCGGCCTGGCGGGTGGATACGCTTTTGTGGCTGTTGTTGAGAATGGCGCCGCGCGTGTCGACATCGAAACGGCGGTATTGGTTGACGGATACGCCGTGGGCGGTGGGGGTTTGGATATTGACCTGCGGCAGTCCGTTGCCGGTTTGCAGGATGACGGGCTGCTGGGATTTGGGGGCGGATTTGTCGGCTTGGATGTCGGCAGCGGCGGCGGGCACAATCAGGGCCGAACCGAAACCGAGCAGCAAGCTGAAAGTCAGCGTGCCCAAATGCAAACGGCAGCCTGAACGGGTTTTTAGGCTGCCGTCACCGCCACCGGTTTCTCCGCCTGAGCGCTCGCCGGGACTTTTGCCCTGCCCGATGGCAGTCTCGGCTACGGCCATCAGGATGCCGCGGGTGCGGTTGAAGACGATTTTATGGCAGTGTTTGTTCATGTTCTTGCGTCCGTGTGGAAATGGGAAACAGGCAGCCCAAATGCAGGTGGTGCCCGTGTTTTCTCCGGTTAAAACGAATAGTTTAGGTTGAAGCCGAAAACGGCGGTACGTTTGCTAAAGCCTTGCGGTTTTTTAATCGGTTTGCCGACAAACAGGTCGTAATTCAGGCTGCCGCCTGCTTTGAACTGGCCGCGCAGGCCGGCGGCGGCGCCGATTAGGGTTTGGCCGAGCAGGTATTGCGCCGAGTCGCCGGAAACATGGCCGCCGTCTAGCGCCAGATAAAACTGGTGGGCAGCCTGAAAATACCAGCCGGCTTCGTTGCGCCAGTACCAGCCGCGCTCGGCCGACAGTGAGCTTTCGCTGTCGAAGCCGCGCACGGTGTAGCGACCGCCAATGGCGATTTTGTCCAAAGGCGTCAGCGGGGTTTTATTCCACTGGGCATGCAGGGCGGTGTCATATACGAAGTGCTGCCGGCCGATTTGGAAGGGGTGGTTATAGCTGATGTCGGCAGTGATCACCTTCATTCTCGAAGTGCCTTCATCAAACACCTCTTCAGGGGCGGCAATGGCATCGGCCATGCCGGTGCCGCGCTTGTAGCCAAGGCCGATATCCAAAGTGCTGCGGCCGATGTATTCCTTGTGTTTTAGGCTCAACTGCCAACCGGCGGTTTTACGGCGCTGTACTTCGACTTCGGCATCATCGATAAAACTTTGGTTTTCTTTCTGCCACAGTTTGAAGCCGATATGGCTCTTGCGCCGCGCATCACGGTACAGCAGGCGGGTAAATCCGATGTCGCTGCCACGGCTTTTGCCGTTGTAGTCGTACACTTCATTGATACCCGCCACGGCTTGGTGGTAGCGGTAGTAGTTGTGGTTCCAGCTCCACAGCCAGTTGCCCGCAGGAACGGAATAGTGAAAGGCGTAGCTTTGGGTGCCGCCGGCGGTTTTTTTGCCCTCGGAGTCGGTATAGGCGTCGGTATGGCCCAGATGGCGGCCGTAGGACAGATAAAACAGATCGCTTAAGCCGAAAGGGTTGTCGGCAGAGAAAGTCAGGCTGCCTTGGTATTTGCCGGTGGTTTTGCTGCCGGAGTCGTCCACACCGAGCGACAGGCGGTAGGGCAGCAGCCGCTGCCGCCAGGCAACAATGATGTCGCTTTCATCGGGTGCATCGGCGGGAACGATTTGAATATCGGCTTCCGCGGTGGGTACGCGCTTGAGATTTTCCAGCCCCTGCTCGATACGGCGCAGATTCAGAATATCGCCGCCTTTCAACGGAATTTCGTTTTGAAAGGCGGCAATGCGCGCGGCACGGGTTTGGTCGTTGTGCGAAGTATCAGTGCGAACCGAGCGCACTTTGCCGGGCAAAACGGTTAATTCCAAAGTTCCGCTGTTTAAATCCTGCGGTGCGGCCAAAATACGGGTAGTGGTATAGCCGCGGCCGATAACGGCGTTTTGTGCCGCAACCATAATGCGGTTGATGCCTTGCGCACCCAAACATTGTCCAGATTGGAAGCCGGTTTCTTTCAAGGCTTTTTTAAGTGCAAACTGAAAACGGCCGGCAGCATCGCCGGTCAGGGTAACGGTATGAATGGGGAAACAGGGGGATTCGGCCGATTCGGCTGCAGACGGAGTAAGCGTACTTTGCCGCGTATCGTCCAAACGCACATCGACTTCGCGCTGCAGCTGCTGCTCCTGCTGCCGGCGTCGCATTTCCTGACGTCTGAATTCGCTTTCTTCAATGGTATCGGCAAGTGCAGCCTGAAAAGAAAAGGCTGCCAAAATAGCTAAACTCAGATGGGTGTGTATGGCGGACATAATGTTAAACCCAGTATATTTTTACTTGAAAATAAACTCACTAAATTTTACAAAATCATTGATGAAATGTCAATTTCATAACTTTATCTATAGATATCTGGCGCTGTTTACAGTATCTGAAGATTTCAAGAATGAAACTGTGAAGCCTTATGGCAGCCTGAAAGGGTTACGGTGTTTGAGATGTTGCCGGCGTATTTTTCTTAAGCTGTTGTGTAAAACACTGTTAGAGACCTTTGCAAAAAAGCCCTTCCCCCGACAGCAGAAACCCAAAAACAGGTTTTCGGCTAATACCTCCTGATTTTACCCAAATGTCCCCTTAATCCTCCCCGGACACCTCATAATCGGGCATCCGAGCCGCCTTTTAGGCAGCAACAGGCGCACTTAGCCTGTTGGCTGCTTTCAAAAGGTTCAAACACATCGCCTTCAGATGGCTTTGTGCACTCACTTTGCTCAGTACGAAATAGGCTGCCCGGGCGTAGCGGAATTTACGGTGCAGCGTGCCGAAGCTTTGTTCGACCACATAACGGGTTTTCGACAAATACCGGTTACGCTTCGTTTGGTCTTCCGATGGCAGATGGTTACGGTGGGCTTTGCGCATAATGCCGTCTAACAACTGATGCTCTTCCAGATGTTGCC
>ERZ773075.1266-NODE-1266-length-13859-cov-4.48797_pt1 | contig 13859 bp, 9 predicted proteins | sample MGYA00580614_ERZ773075 | MGnify/ENA primary metagenome ERZ773075 (study PRJEB29015, sample SAMEA2738021) | human oral metagenome | biome: human oral; feature: human-associated habitat; material: dental | place: China | collected 2043 ... | reverse complement strand
CCCTGATGCGAATGGCACTGCGGCCGGCGCTGATTCGGGCCGTCACCCAGGCAGGCGCTGCCGACAGCGCATCGACCCAGCGGCTGGACAGCGCCATCATGTCCTCACACGGCGCCCTGGTCGAGACGAGCACCGACGAAGCGACAGCCAGCACGCAGGACAGCAGCCAGGGCGATGCTGCATCGGCTCAGGCCTCGCGCGCCTCAACAGGCAGTACAGGCAATGACGGTGCGGATGCGAGCCTGGCCGATCCCCTGCCGGTCAATCGCGGGGGCCAGCCTGCCGATGCCCGTGCCGAGCTGGAGAACCAGCGCCGGCAGGCGCAGGCAGCCCTTAACCGGCGCGATCCGGCCCGGGCGCTGGCCATGGCCAATGCGGCCCTGCAGGAGGCACCGGGGGATGCCCGGCTGCGCTTCCTGAAAGGGCTGGCACTCTTTCAGCTCAAGCGGATGGCCGATGCCGAGCACGAGTTCAACGGGCTGATCGAGGAGTTTCCCGAGCTGCCCGAGCCCTACAACAACCTGGCCGTGGTCCGGGCGGCCCAGGGCAACCTGGAAGGCGCCCGCGATGCCCTGGAAGCCGCCATCCGCTCGGTCCCGGACTACGCGGTGGCCTACCAGAACCTGGGCGATCTGTACCTGCAGCTGGCGGCGCAGCGCTGGCGCCATGCCCAGAAGCTGGCCCCCAGCCCCGTGCGCGCCACCCGGCTGAAGGCGCTGGAGACGCTGCTCGAACCGTCCACCGACCGTTCTTCGGGCGAGGCTTCCCGTTCCGTCACACGGCCGGCAGAATCGGCCGTCAAGCGTGCCCCGGCGGGCGAGTCCACGACACCCCGCAGGTCTTCGCCAACAGAATGATCCGTCCCGCGCCGGGCCGGACCACACGATCCCGTGGCCCATCCGGACGGACGTCCACGTCGCCGGCTGCCCCGGGCCTGATGCCCGGACCCGGCCTTCATGACAAACCGTTTTTCACAGGAGCAACACCCTCATGATCCGTTTCACCCGTCCCCACTCCCTGCTGTCGCCCGTACTGGCCCTGCTCACCGGCGCCCTGCTGATGTCGGGCCCGTCCGATGGCGCCGCCGCCGAAGCTGCCCCGAAGGTGCGGATGAAGACCTCGCTGGGTGAGATGGTGATCGAGCTGTACCCGGAAAAGGCCCCCAAGACCGTCGAGAACTTCCTGAAGTATGTCGACGACGGCTTCTACAAGGACACGATCTTCCACCGCGTGATCGGCAACTTCATGATCCAGGGCGGCGGTTTCGACGCGAAGATGCAGCAGAAGCCCACCCGCAGCCCGATCCCGCTGGAGTCGCGCAACGGCCTGAAGAACGACCGCGGCACCATCGCCATGGCCCGCACCAGCGTGCCTGACTCCGCCACCGCCCAGTTCTTCATCAACACCGTCAACAACAACGGCCTGAACTACCCGCAGCCGGACGGCAACGGCTATGCCGTGTTCGGCAAGGTGATCGAGGGCATGGAGACCGTGGACAAGATCGCCCAGGTGCAGACCACCCGCGCCGGCATGCACGCCGACGTGCCGCGTGAGGCGGTGATCATCGAATCGGTCGAGCGGGTCAAGTAAGCCGTGTCCGGCGCCGCCCTGCCCAGCCTGCCCGATCCCGACCGGGTGCTGTTCGCCTCGGACATGCACCTGGACGACCGCCATCCGGCACTGGTCGAGCGCTTCCTGACCGAGCTGGCCGCACGCCTGCAGGCCAAGCCGGCATCAGGCAGCACGCTCTTCCTGCTGGGGGATCTCTTCGAGTACTGGATTGGCGACGATGCCGTGGGGCCGGCCGCACAGCGGCTGGCAGCACTGCTGCACGGCTTCACCGGCCAGGGCGGCCAGGTCTTCCTGATGCACGGCAATCGGGATTTCCTGATCGATTCACCGCTGCCCGGCCAGCCCAGGCACCCCACCTACAGCCAGCGCTGCGGCGCCACGCTGCTGACGGATCCCACCGTGGTGGAGATCGCTGGCCAGCGGGTGCTGCTCTCGCATGGCGATCCGCTGTGCACCGACGACGTGCCCTACCAGCAATGGCGTGCCCAGTGCCGCCAGCCGGCCTGGCAGGCCGCACTGCTGGCCCGCAGCGTGCCCGAGCGCATTGCGCTGGCGCAATCGCTGCGTCAGCAGAGCGCCCAGCAGCAACAGGGTGCGGCCGTGCTGGCCGACGTGAACCGCGATGCCGTGAATGCGGCCATGGACGCCCATGACTGCCCGGTTCTGGTGCATGGCCACACCCATCGCCCCGCCCTGCATCGCTGGTCGCATCCGGGTGGCCAGCGTACCCGCTGGGTATTGAGCGACTGGACCGAAGGCGACGCCTCAACCCCGCTGCGCGGTCATGTCATGTCCTTTGCCGAAGGCATGGCGCTGCCCGTCGCCGCAGACTGAGCGCCCTTCGTCCGCCGATCGATGTCGCGGCAGATGCCGCGCAGCAGATCCACTTCGGCCGCCGTCAGCGACGTGCGGCCAAACAGATGCCGCAGCCGCGCCATCAGCCGCCGCGGCCGGGCCGGATCCAGCGTGCCCAGTGCCGCCAGGCTGCTCTCGGCATGGCGATACAGCCCTTCCACGGCCCCCAGATCGGCCAGTCTTTCACCTGACCTGAGGCCCCGACTGCCGTCGTGGTGCGCGCCAGCCGCCGGACTTTCCGCATCTCCACGGCCGCGCACACCCGTCGGCTGCCCCGCCATGACACGGGATGTTTCTCCGCCGTACTCCCCACCCGGCGTGTCAACCCTACTGACCCGGGCACGCGCCGCCTCCCGCTCCAGCACCGCCTGCCGCAGCGAGAACGCCACGATCTGCACGGCCTGCGCCAGGTTCAGCGAACTGTAGTCGGCATCGGCCGGAATGGTGAGCCAGCGCTGGCAGCGCGCCATCTCGGCCGTGCCCAGCCCGGTACGCTCGGTACCGAAGACAAAGGCCACCCGCTGCACCTTCCCGGCCGACAGCATGTCCAGCACCTCGGCACACAGCGGCCCGGGAAAGGCGGCCGGCGGGCCAAATTCCCGCCCCTCGGCGCTGACCGCCACCGCCAGCTGGCAGTCGGCCAGCGCCGCGTCCAGACTGGGACGGCTGCCGACCTGCGCCAGCCGCGCCTCTGCACCAGCGGCCAGAGCCAGTGCTCCTGCATCTTCACGGAACGCAGCGTCACGCGGTGCCGCCACCATCAGATCCGGGATGCCCATGGTGGTGAGCGCCCGCACGGCCGATCCGATATTGGCCGACAAACTGGGCGAAACCAGCACGAACCGACAGGCATCCAGCAAGTGTTGGCTGAATGCATCCAGTTTGCGGTGAGTTTCTGAACGCTCGGTCATTTGTTGATGTAGAATCCCGGAATTGTTCTTCTGAAGAGTCACCATGCATCCGATGCTCAATGTCGCCGTGCGTGCCGCACGGCAGGCTGGCCGACTGATCAACCGCGCCAGTGTCGACATCGAAACGGTGCAGATCACCCGCAAGGACCGCAACGACTTCGTCACCGAGGTGGATCGTGCTTCCGAAGCCGCCATCATCGAGACGCTGCTTGCGGCCTACCCAGACCACGCAATCTTAGCGGAGGAATCCGGCTTCAAGCCCGGCCGGTCCACCCCGGCCGACACCCCGCTGAAGGACGTGGAGCACGTCTGGATCATCGATCCGCTGGACGGCACCACCAACTTCATTCACGGTCTGCCCCATTACTGCATCTCCATCGCCCTGATGGAGCGCGGCGTGATCACCCAGGCACTGATCTTCGATCCCAACCGCAACGAGCTGTTCACGGCCACCCGCGGCCGGGGCGCCTTCCTCAACGACCGCCGCATCCGCGCCAGTAAGCGCTTCCGTCTGGAAGACTCGCTGCTGGGCACGGGCTTCCCCTTCCGTCGTCACCAGGACGAGGACGCCTACCTGACGGTGCTGCGTCCGCTGGTCGACAAGGGCGCCATCATGCGCCGCTCGGGCTCGGCCGCGCTGGATCTGGCCTATGTGGCCACCGGCCGCTTCGACGCCTTCTTCGAACTGGGGCTCAAGCCCTGGGACGTGGCCGCCGGCAGCCTGCTGGTCACCGAGGCCGGCGGTCTGGTGGGCGACTTCGACGGCGAGGCGAACTACATGGACGGCGGCCAGATGCTGGCCGGCAACCCGAAGCTCTTCTCGATCCTGGTGCCCCTGCTGCAGCCGGTGCTGGGCAGTGGCGTGCAGCCTGCGGCCCCGGCCGCGACCGATGCCGCACCCGCCCCGCGTCGCCAGCTGCGTGCCCGCTCCAAGGCCGCCGCCCCTGAGCGCGACGCCGCCGAGGACGACAAGCACTGAGCCTGCCCGCGATGCGATTCGTGGCATGCTATGATCGTGTCGTCGGCCATCTGCCGCATTTGCAGTATCCGGCGCTCTGTCATTCGGGGCGCCTTCCCGGATCACTGATCCGGCACCGTGGGCCGGGGTGGCGCAAGCCATCCGGGCCCACACTCGGCTGGGACGGGCATATTGCCCGAACCCACCCCTCCACAACCCTCGTGGCCACGCCGTCCAGCCCCTGTTCCCGATGCCCGGGCACGGGCCAGGCAGCAGGACAGGCAGCAGGCCACACCCACGGAACTCGCCAGTTGGGCACGCCAGGCGGCCCTTCCGCACTCCGTCTTCCCCTCCGTTTCATCCGTCCGCGACACGGGTCGGCCGTTGCCGCCGCCCTTTCCGGCACTTTCGTTCATCTTGCATGTCCATGAATCAGACATCTCTTTCGCGGCAAGACGGCCGCCAGAAACGCCAGCCCCGTGTCGCGGGCATGGTCGTCAAGGGAATCGTGACCAGCGTCGCACTGGCCGCGGTGGCCGCCTGCCAGCAGGGCAGCCAGCAGCAGGCGGCCGGCGGCGGCACACCGCCGGCCCTGCCTGTCGGCGTGATCCAGGCCCAGGTCTCTCCGGTCGGCCTGTCCGAGAACCTGCCGGGCCGGGTCGAAGCGTCGCGCGTGGCCGAGATCCGCGCGCGAGCCGCCGGCATTCTGGAAAAGCGCCTCTTCAAGGAAGGCAGTGACGTGAAGGCCGGCCAGGTGCTGTTCCAGATCGACCCTGCCCCGCTGCGCGCCGCCTACAACAGCGCCCAGGCTGCCCTGGTGCGCGCCCAGACGGCCGAGAAGCTGGCCGCCCAGAAGGTGGCCCGCTACACGCCGCTGATGAAGGCCAACGCCATCAGCAAGCTGGACTATGACAACGCCGTGTCGGCCCAGCGCCAGGCCGCTGCCGACATCGCCGTGGCCCGTGCCAACCTGAAGACGGCCCAGATCAACCTGTCGTACGCGACGGTCACCTCCCCCATCAGCGGCCGCATCGGCCGTGCGCTGGTGACGGAAGGTGCGCTGGTCGGCCAGGGGGCTGCCACCCCGCTGGCCACCGTCCAGCAGATCGATCCGGTGTACGTGAACATCACCCAGCCGGCATCGGCCGTGATGAAGCTGCGCCAGGGTCTGGCCAGCGGCAAGCTCAAGGCCGCCGAAGGCCATGGCGAAAGCGCCAGCGTGCGCATCCAGTTCGACGACGGTACCGAGTACCCGCACAAGGGCGCACTGCTGTTCACTGACCTGACGGTGGAAGAGAGCACCGGTCAGGTGACGCTGCGCGCCGAGGTGCCCAACCCGGACGGCACCCTGCTGCCGGGCATGTACGTGCGTGCCGTGCTCGACCAGGCCGCCATCCCCGACGCCATCCTGGTGCCCCAGCAGGCCGTGACCCGTACGGCCCAGGGCGACACGCTCACCCTCCTGGAACCTGCCGGCACCGTGACGATGCCCCCGCAGGGTCCCAACGGCAAGCCGCAGGAAGTGCCCGCCGCCACCCGCAAGCAGGTGCCGGTGCAGATCAGCGGCGCCCATGGTGCCAACTGGGTGGTGGTCGGCGGCCTGAAGGCCGGTGACCAGGTGATGGTCGATGGCTTCCAGCTGGTGGAGATGCTGCGCGTGCCCAAGGTGATCCCGGTGCCCTGGAAACCGGGCCAGCCGCCGGTCTCGCAGCAGCAGGCCGCCCAGGGCGGTGCCCAGGGCCAGCAGCCTCAGGGTGCCGACCAGCACGGCAACAGCAAGTAAGAGGCACGCTTCATGGCCAAGTTCTTCATTTACCGCCCCGTCTTTGCATGGGTCGTGGCGCTGTTCCTGATGGTGCTGGGGGTCGTCTCGATCACCCAGCTGCCCGTCTCGCAGTACCCGAACGTCGCGCCCCCCACCATCCGGATCAGCACCACCTACCCGGGCGCCTCCGCCCAGACGCTGGAAGACAGCGTGCTCAGCATCATCGAGCGCGAGATGAACGGCTCGCCGGGTCTCATGTACATGGAATCGGTCGCCCAGGCCGACGGTACCGGCACGCTGTCGCTCACCTTCGAGAACGGCACCAACGAGGATCTCGCCCAGGTGGACGTGCAGAACCGCCTGTCGCGGGCCACGCCCCGGCTGCCCAGTGCCGTCACCCAGCAGGGTGTGCAGATCGAGAAGGCGCGCTCCAACTTCCTCACCTTCGTGATGCTGTCGTCCAACGATCCGTCGCTGGACACCATCGGCATGGGTGACTATGCCTCGCGCAACATCCTGCCCGAGATCCAGCGCATTGAAGGCGTGGGCCAGGCCCGTCTGTTCGGTGCCGAGCGCGCCATGCGCATCTGGGTCGACCCGGCCAAGCTGGACAGTTACAAGCTGTCCTCGGCCAACGTGGTCTCGGCCATCCAGAGCCAGAACATCCAGGTCTCGGCCGGCGCCACCGGCGCACTGCCCAACCAGGGCGGCACACCGATCACGGCCAACGTCAACGTCAAGGGCCAGCTCAGCACGGTCGAGGAATTCGGCAACATCGTGCTGCGCACCACCACCAGCGGCGCAGCCGTGCGCCTGAAGGATGTCGCACGCATCGAGCTGGGCGGTCAGAGCTATGCCACCACCGCCCGCATCAACGGCAAGCCCGCCACCGGCATCGGCGTGATGCTGTCCAACACCGGCAACGCGCTGTCCACAGCCCGTGCCGTCCACGCCAAGATGAAGGAGCTGCAGCAGTTCTTCCCGCAGGGCATGGAATGGCAGGTGCCCTACGACACGTCGGACTTCGTGGACATCTCCATCGATCAGGTGGTGCACACGCTGGGTGAAGCCATCCTGCTGGTGTTCCTGGTGATGTTCCTGTTCCTTCAGAACATCCGCTACACCCTCATTCCCACCATCGTGGTGCCGGTGGCGCTGCTGGCCACCTTCGGCGTGCTGCTCTCGCTGGGCATGTCCATCAACGTGCTCACGATGTTCGGCATGGTGCTGGTGATCGGCATCGTGGTGGACGACGCCATCATCGTGGTGGAGAACGTCGAGCGGATCATGAGCGAGGAAGGGCTGCCGCCCCGGCAGGCCACCGTCAAGGCCATGGGTCAGATCTCGGGCGCCATCGTGGGCGTGACCGTGGTGCTGATCTCGGTGTTCATCCCGCTGGCCTTCTTCGGCGGCGCGGTGGGCAACATCTACCGCCAGTTCTCGGCGGTCATGGCCACCTCCATCGGCTTCTCGGCCTTCCTGGCGCTGTCGCTCACGCCGGCGCTGTGCGGCTCGTTCCTCAAGCCGGTCGAGGCCGGCCACCATCACGCCAAGACCGGCTTCTTCGGCTGGTTCAACCGCGGCTTTGCCAGCACGGCCAAGCGCTATGAGAGCAGCATGGCCCGCGTCATCCGGCGTTCGGCCTGGTGGATGCTGCTCTATGGCGTCATCATCGGCGTCACGGCCTTCTTCTTCATGCGCATCCCCACGGGCTTCCTGCCCAACGAGGACCAGGGCTACATCGTGGTGAACGTCCAGCTGCCGCCCGGTGCCTCGCAGGAGCGCACGCTGGATGCCATGCAGAAGATCGAGCAGTTCATGAAGGCGCAACCCGAGGTCAAGCACACCATCGGCGTGCTGGGCTTCTCGTTCAGCGGCAACGGCCAGAACGCGGCCATCGCCTTCGTGACGCTGAAGGACTGGAACGAGCGCCAGGGTGCAGAGCACTCGGCTGCCGCCCTGGCCAAGCGTGCCCAGATGGCGCTGGCGGGCATCCGTGATGCCTTCGTCTACCCGCTGTCGCCACCGGCCATCGCCGAGCTGGGCAACGCCAGCGGGGCGACGCTGCGACTGCAGGACCGCTCCAGCAAGGGCCACGACGCCCTGATGCAGGCCAGCAAGCAGCTCACGGGCCTGGCCATGAAGAGCGGCATGTTCGCCATGGTGCGGATGGACGGTCTGGATGACGCCCCGCAGCTGCAGGTCGACATCGACCGCGAGAAGGCCAATGCCCTGGGCGTGCCGTTTGCATCCATCAGCAGCACGCTGTCCACGATGATGGGCTCCACCTACGTGAACGACTTCCCCAACCAGGGACGTCTGCAGCGCGTCATGGTGCAGGCCGATGCCAAGGACCGCATGCAGCCCCAGGACATCCTGAAGCTGAATGTGCTGAACACCGCGGGTGCCGTCGTGCCCTTCTCGTCCTTTGCCAGCGTGCGCTGGGCGGTGGGCCCGATGCAGACCATCCGCTACAACGGCTACCCGTCCATCCGGCTGGAATTCACGCCGCTGCCGGGCATCAGTACCGGTGACGTGATGGCCAAGGTCGAGCAGCTGGTGGCCGAACTGCCGCAGGGCTACGGCTACGAATGGACCGGCATCTCCTTCGAGGAGAAACGCTCCGGCTCGCAGGTCTACATCCTGTACGCCTTCTCGCTGCTGGCCATCTTCCTGTGCCTGGCCGCCCTGTATGAAAGCTGGGCCATCCCGCTGTCGGTGCTGCTGGTGGTGCCGCTGGGCGTGCTCGGTGTCGTCCTGGCCGCCCAATGGGGCGGGCTTGAGAACGACGTCTACTTCAAGCTCGGCATGATCACCATCATCGGTCTGTCGGCCAAGAACGCCATCCTGATCATCGAGTTCGCCAAGGAACTGCACGAGCAGCAGGGCAAGTCGGTGGCCGCTGCTGCGCTGCAGGCCGCGCACCTGCGGTTCCGCCCCATCCTGATGACCTCACTGGCATTCACGCTGGGCGTGGTTCCGCTGGCCGTCGCCACCGGGGCCAGCTCGGCCAGCCAGCGCGCCATCGGTATCGGCGTCGTCGGCGGGATGATCTCGGCCACCGTGCTGGCGCTGCTGTTCGTGCCGCTGTTCTATGTGATCGTGATGTGGCTGTTCCGTCGTCGTGAGACCCTGGCCACGGAACCCAAGCATTCGGAGAGCCTTTCCCATGACTACCATCACTGAGCGCCCGGGGGATGCATCCCCCGTCTCCCGCCCGGCGGCACGCCGGCAGGCAGCTGCCCGTGCCGGGCAGGTACGGATGCCGGCCCGGCTGAGCGTGCTGGCGGCCCTGCTGGTACTGGCCGGCTGCGGTTCGCTGGCCCCTCTGCCGAAGAACCCGGACGCCCCGGTGCCCGACCAGTTTGCCCACGCCCAGCCCCATGACGCCGCCGCCCGCACGTCGACGGCCCTGGACGCGGCCGGCAATCCGGTCACCACGGCTGCCGCCCAGCCGGTGGCGGCCGACATCGGCTGGAAGGAGTTCTTCGTCAACCCCGCACTGCAGCAGCTCATCCAGATCGCGCTGGACAACAACCGCGACCTGAGGCTGGCCGCGCTCAACGTCGAGCGTACCCAGGCCCTGTATCGCATCCAGCGTGCCGATCGGCTGCCCTCGGTCAACGGCTCCTTCGGCCTGGAGCGTCAGCCCAGCGTGCTCACCGGCGAACAGACCAGCAACCTCACCATCGGCCTGGGCATCACGGCCTTCGAGCTGGACTTCTTCGGACGGGTGAAGGATCTGACCCGGGCGGCGCTGTCCAACTACATGGCCACGGCAGAGGCGCAGCGCACCGCGCAGATCGCCCTGGTGGCCGGCGTGGCCAATGCCTACCTCGGCCTGCAGTCGCTGGACGAGCAGCTGGCGCTGACCCGTGCCACGCTGAAGACGCGCGAGGAATCGCAGCAGCTCACCCAGCTGCAGTATCGCAACGGTGCTGCCTCCGAGCTGGATGCCAAGCAGGCGGATTCTCTGGTCTACACGGCGCGCGCCACGCTGGCCACGCTGCAGCGCCAGCGTGACGTGGCCTACGACGCCCTGGCCGTGCTGCTGGGTCAGCAGCCCCCTGCCGAGCTGATCACCGCCGACACGCACGGCGACCGGGTCGAACTGCAGGAGCTGCCGGCCGGCATTCCGTCCGAGACGCTCACGCGTCGCCCAGACATCCGCCAGGCCGAGCTGCAGCTGCGGGCCGCCGAGGCCAACATCGGCGCGGCACGGGCAGCCTTCTTCCCGCGCATCTCGCTCACGGCCACGGCCGGTTTCGGCAGCCGCCAGCTGGACGATCTGTTCGACCACGGCAAGTTCGTCTGGACGCTGAACCCGCAGGCCGTGCTGCCGATCTTCGACTACGGCCGCAACCGCGCCAACCTGGAGGTGTCCAAGGTCGAGCAGAAGATCGCCATCGCCAACTACGAGAAGGCCATCCAGACCGCCTTCCAGGAGGTGTCGGACGCACTGGCCAACCGCCGGGGCCTCGTCGAGCAGCTCGATGCCCAGCAGGGTCTGGTCAGGACCGAAGGCGAGCGGCTGGCACTGGCCAACATGCGCTACAAGAACGGCGTGGCCAGCTACTTCGACGTGCTGGACGCCCAGCGTTCGCACTTCGCGGCCCAGCAGGCGCTGATCAACGCCCGCACGGCGCAGCGCCAGAACCTGGTGGAGCTGTACAAGGTGCTGGGCGGCGGCTGGAAGTGATCGCCTGACGCCCACCGCGCCATCCCCGGACCGGACGCAGCCCCAGCAGCCAGGGGCTGCGTCCGGTTTTTCTTTGGGGACATGCCCCTCAAATTGACAAAAACGCCACAGACGGTATAGTTCGCGGCCTGTGCGGTCGTCACGCAGATACCGCACCCACCGGGCATTTCCCGCCGCCGGTCCCGTCCGGCGCACGGTGTCCCGACACACAATGCAAGCCCCCGGCGCCATCCTTCGCGCCGGCGCCCGTCCCGCTTCCCGTGCCCTCGCCCGCCTGCCGGCAACGCACATCATCCACACCTCCTGCCGCCTGGAGTCCTCCACGGAATGAGCCTGCCCACGCCCTGCTACCTGATCGACGAGACCCGTCTGCGCGCCAATCTGGAAACCATTGCCCGGTTGCGTGAACGCTCGGGTGCCAAGGCGCTGCTCGCCCTCAAGTGCTTTGCCGGCTGGTCGGTCTTTCCGCTGATGCGTGAGTACCTGGACGGCACCACCTCCTCGTCGCTCAACGAGGTGCGCCTGGGGCACGAGAAATTCGGGGGCGAGACCCACGGCTACAGCGTGGCCTGGGCCCCCGGCGAGGTCACCGAAGCCGCCCGTCTGGCCGACAAGCTGATCTTCAACTCCATCAGCCAGCTCAAGCGCCTGTCCAATCTCTGCGGCAAGACCCCGCTGGGCCTGCGGCTCAACCCGGGCGTGAGCAACTCGCCCTACCTGCTGGCCGACCCCGCCCGTCCCAACAGCCGGCTGGGTGAGTCCGATCCCGCCCGCATCGAGCAGGTGGCCGACCTCATCAGCGGCGTGATGATCCACAACAATTGCGAGAACCGTAATCTGGAGCAGTTCTCCGACATGCTCGATCGCATCGAACGGACGTTCGGCCCGCTGCTCAAGCGCCTGTCGTGGGTGAGCCTGGGCGGTGGCATCCATTACACGGCCCCCGCCTACCCGCTGGACGCGCTAGCCGACCGGCTGCGCGCCTTTGCCGACCGCATGCAGGTGCAGGTCTACCTGGAGCCCGGCGAGGCCGCCGTCACCGGCGCCGCCACGCTGGAAGTAACGGTGCTGGACGTGCTGGAGCGATCCACCCCCATCGCCATCATCGATGCCTCCATCGAGGCCCACATGCTGGACCTGCTCACCTACCAGCTTCCGGCCCGCGTGCTGCCCGATGAAGGCCCCTGGCGCTGCCAGCTGGCCGGCAACACCTGTCTGGCCGGCGACATCTTCGGCGAGTTCTCCTTCCCCCACCCGCTGCACCCCGGCGACCGCATCTCGCTGCAGGACGCGGCCGGCTACACCATGGTCAAGAAGAACTGGTTCAATGGCGTGCCCATGCCCGCCATCGCCGTCAGAAGACTGGATGGCCGCATCGAGATGCAGCGCCGCTTCGGCTACGAAGACTACCGCGACAGCCTGTCCTGATGCGGCAGTCCTCCCCTACGGCCGCCGGCATTCCTCTTGCCGGGTGGCCGGGTTTCACAACCCCTTCAACTCGCGGAGTCATCCTGGCATGAAGAAAAATGTCCTGATCATTGGCGCTGGTGGAGTCGGTCATGTGGTGGCCCACAAATGCGCCCAGCACAACCGCAAGCTTGGTGCCATCCACCTGGCGTCCCGCAACCCGGCCAAGTGCCAGCAGATCATCGACAGCATCCATGCCAGGGGCAGCCTGCAGGAACCGGGCATCCTCGAAGCACACGCGCTGGATGCGCTGGACATCGATGCCACCCGGGCGCTCATCCGCCAGCTCGACATCCACATCGTCATCAACGTGGGCTCGGCCTTCGTCAACATGGCGGTGCTGCGCGCCTGCCTCGACACCGGCGCCGCCTACCTCGACACCGCCATCCACGAAGATCCGGCCAAGATCTGCGAGCAGCCGCCCTGGTATGCCAACTATGAATGGAAGTACCGTGACGAGTGCCAGCAGAAAGGCGTCACGGCCATCCTCGGCATCGGCTTCGATCCGGGTGTCGTCAACGCCTATGCGGCGCTGGCGCAGCAGCGCTGGTTCGATCGTGTCGACTCGCTCGACATCATCGACGTGAATGCCGGCAGCCACGGCCGCTACTTCGCCACCAACTTCAACCCCGAGATCAACTTCCGCGAGTTCACCGGTCAGGCCTGGACCTGGCAGCAGGGACAGTGGGTCTCCAACCAGATGTTCGAGGTACGCCGCACCGACGATCTGCCGGTCGTGGGCACGCAGAGCACCTACCTCACCGGCCACGACGAGATCCACTCGCTGTCACAGATCCTGAAGATCCCCACCATCCGCTTCTGGATGGGCTTCGGTGAGCACTACATCAACGTCTTCTCGGTGCTGAAGTCGCTGGGCCTGCTCTCCGAGCAGCCCGTGCAGCTCGACTCGGGCCAGGAGGTGGTGCCGCTGCAGCTGGTCAAGGCTGTGCTGCCCGACCCGGCCTCGCTGGCTCCGGACTACACCGGCAAGACCTGCATCGGCACGCTGCTCAAGGGCGAGAAGGACGGCAAGGCACGCGAGGTCTTCCTCTACAACGTCTGCGACCACGCCGAGACCTACGCCGAAATCGGCAGCCAGGCCATCTCCTACACCGCCGGTGTGCCGGCTGCCGCTGCGGCACTGCTGATCGCCGACGGCACCTGGGACGTGCAGCGCATGGTCAACGTGGAAGAGCTGCCGCCGCTGCCGCTGCTCCGACTCCAGGCCGGCATGGGCCTGCCCACCCGCGTGCGCGAGGGCACCACGGACGTGGCGCTGGAAGATGCACCGGAAGCGCAGGACGCCTGATACCCGAGGCTGGAAGCAAAAAAGCGCCCTTTCGGGCGCTTTTTTTTTGGCAAAGCCGGATCCCCGCATCCGAGGACCCGCAGGCCAGGACTTACTCGGCCACGGCTTCGACGCGGATGGTGATCAGCACGTCATCGCTGACGGCGGGGACGAACTTGCTCAGGCCGAAGTCCGAGCGCTTGATCTTCATGTGAGCCTTCGCACCCAGCGCGTCCTTGCGCTTCATCGGGTGCTCCTTGGCCGAGAACGAATCGATCGTCATCGTCACGGGCTTGGTCGTGCCCTTGATCGTCAGGCTGGATGCTAGGATATGCGGAAAATGA
>ERZ773075.1265-NODE-1265-length-13871-cov-5.39295_pt1 | contig 13871 bp, 14 predicted proteins | sample MGYA00580614_ERZ773075 | MGnify/ENA primary metagenome ERZ773075 (study PRJEB29015, sample SAMEA2738021) | human oral metagenome | biome: human oral; feature: human-associated habitat; material: dental | place: China | collected 2043 ... | reverse complement strand
GTGATTGGCTTCATGGTAGAACCCCAGTCACGGTTGGTTTCAACAGCTTGGTTGGTACCAAAGGATACGTTGGTAGACTGGTGACGGGCACCGAGTTGGGCAATGACTTTACCAGTTTGGACATCCATAACTGTGGAGGCAACCTGAATTTCATCATCTGGATAAGCTACATAGTCTTCAGTATTGTAAATATCCCAGAGCTTCTGTTGAGCCTCTGTGTTGACATTTGTATAGACTTCCATACCAGTTGTCAGGACATTGTAACCAGTTTCTTCTTCAACCTGTTCAATTGCTTCTTTGATATAGTTATCCATGTAAGCTGGGTAGCTAGTAGAAGCTTTCAGACTTTGAAGTCCATCGGTTACAGGCGTGTTTTTGGCTTGCTCGTATTTGAGATCGTGCATCTCACGAAGTACCAGATTACGGCGATTGGTTGCAGCCTCTGGATGGGTGTAGGGGTCGTATTGATTCGGTGCCTGAGGCATACCTGCTAGCAGAGCCGTTTGGTGTAAGCTCAAATCTTTTAGGTCCTTGCCATAGTAGCTTCGGGCTGCTGCTGGGTCTGCTGATTGGCACCGGTGCGGCCGCAGGCGTGGCCTGGTACATCTACCGCTCGCCGCTGCCCTTCATCACGCCGGTCGTGCAGGAGGGCAACCCGTCGGGACTGAAGCCGGCGCCCGAGGTACCCAATCCCGTGCCCAGCGTGCAACCCCAGGCCGGGCAGCTGCCCGATCCCAACCAGGGCGCTTCCCGCCAGCAGGTGATGCCGCAGCCGGATCCGCGTTCCAACCTGCAGCCGCAGGGGGTGTCCACGGTGGATGTGACGGGCGATGCCAGCGGACAGCCAACGGATGAGCTGCCCACCATGCCGCAGCAGCAGCCTGCCATGGTGGGCGGTGGCTACATGCTGCAGGCCGGTTCCTTCCGGCGCGTGGCCGATGCCGAGCGTCTGAAGGGCAACCTGGCGCTGCGGGGTCTGGAAGCGCGGGTGGAATCGGGCAATGTGAATGGTCAGACGGTGTATCGGGTCCGGATCGGACCGTATCCGTCGCTGCAGGATACCAACCAGGTGCGCGCCGATCTGGCCGACGAGGGCATCGAAGCGGCCGTGGTGCGCGGGCGCTGATCCCGGCGGGCTCCGTCCGGGAGCCCGCCCTGCCGCCGATCGGTTGCGAACTGCCACCGAGGGTTGGCGAGGTGTAACGGTCTGATGCAGGGTAAACCGGCTCGACGCGTCCTTCGTTGCTGCGGATGGCCTTCGGCCCCCGGGCCGGATGCTCCTTTGCCGGGAACCTTTACGGTTCCCCCAGTTTTTCACGATGTCCGGACAGGCTTTCCGGACATCGCCTTTTTCAGGATGGGTCTCATGAATCGCAAACAGTTCCTCTCGACGCTTTCCGCAGCTGGCCTGGCTCTGGCGCTGATGCCGGCTGGTGCCGCCCTGGCGCAGCAGCAGTCGATCAGCAGCAAGGATTTCCAGGCGCTGTCGGGGCATGTGCCCACCGAGGCCGCGCCGGGCAAGATCGAGGTGGTGGAGTTCTTCTGGTATGGCTGCCCCCACTGCTATGCCTTCGATCCGACCATCTCGGCCTGGAGCAAGCGCAAGCCCGAGGACGTGGTTTTCCGCCGCGTGCACGTGCCCTTCTTCAGCCGTCCGCACCAGCAGATGTTCTACGCACTGCAGGCCATCGGCCGTGAGGACGATGACACCCGCAACGTGATCTTCGACGCCATCCAGAAGCAGCGCAAGCCCATGCAGCAGCTGGACGAGATGAAGGAAGTTCTGGCCGCCGCCAAGGTGGATCCGAAGGCCTTCGAGAATGCCTACAACTCGTTCGGCGTGAAGACGCAGATCCAGCGCGCCAACAAGCTGACCACCGCGTATGGCATCGACGGCGTGCCGACGCTGGGCATCAATGGCCGCTACACCACCAGCCCGTCGGTGGCTGGCAGCAACGAGCGGGCCATCGTGGTGCTGGATGAGCTGATCCAGCGCGAGCGCGGCCAGCAAGGCGCCGGCAAGTGAATTGATGGCGGCCGGCCGCGACAGCGCCGCATCGTCCCCGGTGCGACGCATCGTCATCACGGGCGCATCCAGCGGCCTGGGGCGGGCGCTGGCCACCGAGCTGGCCCTGCGCTTTCCCGGCAGCACGATGCTGCTGCTGGCCCGCCGTGCCGACCGGCTGGCCGAGCTGGCGGCCGACCTGCCGCAGGTGCAGTGCGTCTGCGAAACGGTGGACATCACCGACCACGAACGGCTTTCCGGCATCTGCCGGCGTTTCGTGACCGAGCACGGTGCGCCCGACATCGTGATTGCCAACGCCGGCATCAGTGTGGGCACACTCACCGACGAGCCCGAGGATCGGGCCGTCTTTGCCCGCATCCTGGCCGTGAACGTGCAGGGCGTCTTCGACAGTTTCGCCCCCTTCCTGGAAGCCATGAAGGCGGCTCGCCAGGGCACGCTGGTGGGCATCGCCAGCGTGGCCGGCGTGCGGGGCCTGCCCGGATCGGGCGCCTACAGCGCCAGCAAGGCGGCTGTGGCCGTCTATCTGGAAAGCCTGCGGCTGGAAACGCGGCCGTTTGGCGTGTCCGTTGTGACCATCTCGCCGGGGTTCATCGACACCGACATGACCCGGATCAACCCCTATCACATGCCCTTCCTGATGCCGGCCCCGCGCTTTGCGCAGGTGGCGGTGGATGCCATTCTGGCGCGCCGGCGCCGGATCGTGATCCCCTGGCAGATGGGATGGGTGGCCAGGCTGCTGCGCATCCTGCCGGCCTGGCTCTATGACCGCCTGTTTGCCAACAGTCTGCGCAAGCCGCGTCAGGGAGAGATTCCGCCGTCCGGTACGGGCGGAGCCGACAGCCCGCGCAATTGACGGACCGGAAGGTTCCGGGGAGTATCGAACGAGTGTCTACAGTGAAGAACCGGCCGGGCTGGTGGGTGTCGGTGAGTATGGCCGCCCTGCTGGGTTGCCTGTCCTCAGGCTGCGCCAGCGGCAACCCGTCGGGGGGCGGCTACTATCTGGATGACGGTCCCGGCAAACCGGACCCGCAGCGGGTGGCCCGCCTGATGCGCGAGCCCGACCCGGTGCCGAAACATGAACCACTGCTGGCCCGGGCCAACCGCCCCTATCGGGTGATGGGGCAGGACTTTGCGCCCATGACCGAACGCAAGCCCTACAAGCAACAGGGCGTGGCCTCCTGGTATGGGCAGCGCTTTCATGGCAAGCCCACGTCCACGGGCGAAACCTACGACATGTACCAGATGACGGCCGCCCACCCGACGCTGCCGCTGCCCAGCTACGCGCGCGTCACGCGACTGGACAATGGACGTTCGGTGGTCGTGCGCGTCAACGATCGGGGGCCGTTCCTGCGCGGGCGGCTGATCGACCTGTCCTACCTGGCGGCCAGCAAGCTGGGCTATGTGGGGCAGGGCCACGCCAAGGTCGAGGTGGAACTGCTGAATCCCGCCGATGCCGCCAAGGGGCGCACGCTGACTGCCCAGCCAGCCGTCAAGGCGGTTCCCGTTCAGGCCCGGACGCTGCCGGCGGTCTCGCTCGCAACCGCCGAACTGGACCTGCCGGGGGATGAAGGCGCCCCTGCGGACAAGGAGCTTGCGCCGGCGGAAGCACCCCGGGCGGATGGACGCGCCAGTGCGGCGGGCAGCAACAGCGGGGATCCAGGAACTTCCACCCTGACGGCGGACAACGGCGGCCAAGGGGGTGACGCCTTCCCGACAGCGGAAGCGATGGCATCCGAGAGCCGGCGGGCTGCCCCTGGGGGGCAGGGGGCAGACCTGACTCCGAACCGGCCTTCGGCCAGGACGCAGACCGCCCCCTCGGCGCCAGTCCGAGCCCGTCGTGCCGCCGAAGGCGACAGCGGCTGGTTCCTGCAGCTGGGCGTGTTCCGTCAGCTGGACAATGCCCTGCGCGTGCAGCGCGAGCAGATGGCGCGGTCCACCCCGTCCGACCCACCGGTGGAGCTGGTGCAGCGGGGCGACCAGTACCGCGTGCTGCTGGGGCCCTATGCCGATGAGGCCGATGCACGCGCTGTGGCCGCCGACATCGGTGAGCGCACCGGACACAAGCCCGGGGTCTCGCGCCAATAGCAGGGCGCTCGTCGTGAGTGCTTACTTGTCCTTGAGGGCGCTCTGATACAGCCTGTCTGCCTTGTCGCCACTGATGCGTGCCGCCAGCTTGGCGGCCTGGCGTGGCGGCATCGTCTCGCTCAGCACCTGCATGGCCTTCAGCCCCAGCGCGCTGGGTGCTGACTCGGCAGTCTCGTCACTTTCCGGCCGAGCTGGCGGGCCAAAGACCAGCAGTGCAAACTCGCCCCGGCAATGGTTGGCATCGGCCTGCAGCCAGTCAGGCAGTGCAGCCAGCGGCATGCGCACGATCTGTTCGAAGCGCTTGGTGAGTTCCCGTCCCATCACAACCTCGCGTTCGGGCTCCAGTGCCTGGAGCAGTTCCGCCGCCAACGCCTCGATGCGGTGCGGTGCCTCGAAGAGCATGAAAGCCTGCCCGCTGGCCGCCAGCGCCTGCAGCCGTTCCTGGCGCAGGCGGGTACGGGTGGGCAGGAAGCCCTCGAAGAAGTAGCGCCCGCCGGGCAGGCCGGCTGCGCTGAGCAGCGTGGTGGAGGCGCTGGCGCCCGGGACGGGCACGACGGTGATGCTGGCCGCGTGGGCGGCGGCCACCAGCAGGGCGCCGGGATCGCTGATGCCGGGGGTGCCGGCATCGGTGATCAGCGCCACCGATTCACCGCCCCGGATGCGATCCAGCACGCGTTCGGCCTGGCTTTCCTCATTGTGGGCGTGCAGCGCCAGGCAGCGGGCGTGGCCGATGCCCAGCGACTGCAGCAGCGGTCGGCTGCTGCGGGTGTCCTCGGCGGCAATCCATGCAGCAGCCCGCAGCGTCCGTGCGGCGCGCGAGCTGATATCTTCGAGGTTTCCGATGGGCGTGGCCACTACATATAATGCAGCGGCAAGCGCCGGAGAGGTTTCTGCTGGCGCAGGGACGGTCCCTTCGGGGGCGGGCCCGCCGGCAAACTGGCATGAGGGCATGATGCAGCGTCGAGATTGGATGAAAGGAACCCTGCTGACCGCAGGGGCGACCATGGGAGCAGTCGCCGGATGGCCGGGGCTGGCCCGCGCCGCGTCGGTGGAGCGGATCGGTCTATTGTTACCCAAGTCCGGGCAGATCTATGGTCGCGCCGCGGCCGCGCTGAAGGCCGGCATCGAATCAGCCTTCCGCCGCCTGCCCAAGGGCTTTGCCATCGACATTTACGAAACCGACGAATCGGCCAAGCAGCTCACGGCTGCCTATCAGGGCATGCTGAGCCGGGGCACGTCGCTCGTCATCGGCCCGCTCACGCGCAACGGCACGGCCGCGCTGGCCAGTTTCGGTGAAGTACCCATCACCACGCTGGCCCTGAACCAGTTCGAGGGCGACGGCAGCGTGCCCTGGAACGTGCTGGTCTTCTCCATCGGCGTCGAACAGGAGGCCGTGCAGGTGGCCGACATGGCCTTCCAGGCCATGCGTCGCAAGGCCAGCAACCCGAAGGCGCCGCGCGCCATCATCATCACTGCGGCCAACCAGGTGGGACGTCGCGCCGCCTCGGTCTTCCATGGCCAGTGGCAAGCCCTGGGGGGCGAAGCCGACCTGCCCATCGAGCTGGAGGAAAGCGCGCTCTACAAGTTCCGCGAAGTCGCCAAGAAGGAACAGGGCGACCTCTACTTCCTTTCCATGGCCTCGCACCTGGCGCGGCCGGTCCGGATGATCACGGGCCGGAACCAGCCGGCCTTCGGCACCTCGCAGATCTCCATCGGCGGGCCGGACGCCAAGACGCCCATTGGCGAACTGGATGGCATCCGGCTGGTGGAAATGCCGGCCATCATCCAGCCGCAGAGCTATGGTGCCCAGGGCTTCGAGGCTCCGCCCGAAGACTTCAGCCTGGAGATGCAGCGCCTCTACGCGCTGGGTATTGACGCGCTGCGCATCGGGCGCGAGATGTTCTCCGGGGCCACCACGCTGGACCTGAACGGCCTGACGGGCAAGCTGCGCTACGACGGCAGCTACCCGGTCATCGAGCGCACGCTGCTGCCGGCCGAGTATCGCAACGGAGTGCCTGTCGCCGTCTGAGCCCCAATTTTTAGGGGGTTTCCGGCGAAGCAGGCGCTCACCAACCAAATGATGGGCTGCGATGGACGACACACCGCGCCTGACACCGCGCCAGCGGATCGGCAACGAGGCCGAGCAGCAAGCCCGCGAGCATCTGCAGCAGGCCGGCCTGCGCCTTGTCGCGGCCAACGTCCGCTACAAGGTGGGCGAGATCGACCTGATCATGCGGGACGGCCAGACCGTGGTCTTCGTCGAAGTGCGCAGTCGCCGCTCCATGGCCTGGGGCGGTGCAGCAGCCAGCGTGGACTTCCGCAAGCAGCAGCGCATCCAGCGTGCCGCCCAGTGCTGGCTGCAATCACGCTTTGCCGGCCGTGGCTGGCCCGAGTGTCGCTTCGACGTGGTCGCCATCGAGGGCGGGCAGCTGACCTGGATCCGTCAGGCGTTCTGAGCGTCTGAAGGTGCCAGCCGCATCACAGCCCCCCTGAAAAGTCCATGGAGCCGCCGTTACCGTCAGCAGTTTGTAACGTTTCGATGCGTGGGCCACAACAGCAGCCGACGAACGGGCGAAATCCGGCCGGCCTTTCTATAATCGGACCAACGCTATCAGGAGATTTCGGATGAGCCAGCCCAGCGCCTTCGCGCGTCGTATCGTATCGTCTGCCGTGCTTGCAGCCACCCTGGGGCTGAGCGGCTGCTTTGGACTGGCCGTCACCGGCGCCGCCATCGGTACAGTGGCCGTGCTGGATCGTCGTTCCATCGGAGCCCAGACCGAGGACGAGACGATCGAGCTGCGCGGCGCCCGCGTGCTCAACGAGAGCGTCAACAAGGATCCGATGGCGTCGGTGTCCATCACCAGCTTCAACCGGCGCGCGCTGCTGACCGGCCAGGTGCCCACCGAGGAGATGCGTACCCAGGCCGAAGAGATCGTCCGCACCCGGGTGCCCAACATCAAGGACATCTACAACGAGATCGAGATCAAGCCGGTGGAGGACTTTGCCGCCAGCGCCCGGGATTCTTCCCTGACGGCGCGGGTGAAGGCCGGTCTGGTGCGTGAGCGCAACGTCACCGCCAGCGCCATCAAGGTGGTGACCGAGCGCAACGTTGTCTACCTGATGGGTGTGGTCACGCATGAGGAAGGCCAGCGCGCCGCCATCGTGGCCTCGCAGGTCTCGGGCGTCAGCAAGGTCGTCACGCTGTTCGAATACGTCACCGATGCCGAGCTGTCGCGCATCCTGGGGACGGACCGGCCCGAGAATCAGAAAGGCCAGGGCAAGTAAGCAGGCAAGCCCCGAAATGGGCGGTCGGGCGTGACGCTGGGCAGCTGATCCCCACGTCCCGGGTGTACCGCTTGAGCCCCGGGTTTACCGCTTGAGCCATCACGCCGCCGGGACGATCCATCCGTCCGGATGGTCATCTGCCGGGAGCATGCGCCAAGCCATGCTCCGATCCGGACGGTTCCCCTGTCACGCCGCCGGCAGCGTCACCTCCGCCCGCAGACCGTGGGCGTGGCCCACGGCATCATCCAGTCGCAACCGGCCCTTCAGGTTGCCCACCAGCGTGTCCACAATGGACAGCCCCAGTCCCGAGCCGCTTTCACCTGTGCCCAGCACCCGGTAGAACGGATCGACGACCCGCGTACGCTCTTCGGCGGGAATGCCGGGGCCATTGTCCTGCACGGCCATCACCACCTCGGCACCGCGCCGATCCACCCACAGATCGATCTGGCCGCCCGCTGGCGTGTAGCGGATGGCGTTGTCCGCCAGGTTGCGCAGCAGCGTGTACAGCGCCATCTCGTCGGCGCTAACCCGAATCCGCTCGTCCGCCTCGGCGTCTTGGGTGGCGCCGGGGGCCGCACTGATGCCCAGATTGAGTCCCTTCTGATCCGCCAGCGGCAGCAGGTCCTCCAGCACGCGACGCATCACTGGCAGGACGGCCACGGTGGCGGGGGCAGAAGCTGCCGTGGCAGCAGCCTGCCCCTGACCCCAACGCGCATTCTGTGCCCGCGCCAGCAGAAGAAGCTGCTCCAGCAGGTGCCGACTGCGCCGGATGCCCGCCTGCAGCGTCTCCAGACGCTCGGTGGCTTCCGGGGACATCGGGGCCGCATGCAGCCGTTCGGCCTGCAGCGACAGGGCAGCCAGCGGAGAGCGCAGCTCGTGCGCTGCGTCAGCGACGAAGCGACGCTGGCTTTCCATGGCGGCGCCTGTGCGGCCCAGCAGTCCGTTGATGGCGTTCACGAAGGGCTGAAGTTCGGTGGGCAGATCGGTCTTTGGCAGCGGCTGCAGGTCGTTTTCCTGACGGGCATTGACTGTACGGGACAGCTCCGCCAGCGGCCGCAGCATCAGTCGGATCAGCATCAGCATCACGGCCAGCAGCACGGGCACCAGCAACAGCAGGGGCAGCGTGGCGTAGAGCGCGCTCTGGCGGGCAATCTGATCACGGATGCGGGTTTCCTGCGAAACGGCGATGCGGCTGCCATCGCGCAGACGATGCACATAGACCCGGTAATCCAGATTCTGGTTCCGGAACGCATGAAAGCCGTTCTTCAGTGTGGCCGGCAGCGGCAGGCAGCGGGCCTCGTCGTCATCGTCATCCTCATCCTTGTCACGCGAACCGGATGAACGGGCTGCATCCGACGGTCTGGAAGATGTTGCTGGCTCATCATTCGTCAGCAAATCTTCTGAATCGGTATCAGTGGCGGAAGGTTGTTTCCTGTTTTTTCCGTCCTGGCTGCCCTTCGGCAGGGCTGGCAGGCGCTGGATGATCAGTCCTTCCTCGTCATCGTCAGTCTGCAGACAGCCCTGCGCGGGCAGTGATGCGGTGGCCTGCCCGGATTCCGGTCCCAGCAGCTCGGCCGCCTGCTCAAGAATCTCGTCCTGAAACTCATGCACCTCGTCGAGCGTGGCCCGAAACGACAGGATGCCTGCCACGGTGGCCATGGCGGCCACGGCCAGCGAGATGGCGCGTGCCAGCCGGAACTGCAGCGACTGGCTCAGGCCTGCTTGCTCACCATCCATCCGGCGCCCCGTATGTTCCTGATGGCTTCGCTGCCCAGCTTCTTGCGCAGGCTGTGAATGAGGTATTCGATGGCGTTGCTTTCCACTTCCTCGCCCCAGCCGTACACGCGGTCTTCCAGGTCAGTGCGGGAAAGGATCGCGCCCGGTCGCTGCATCAGTGCGTGCAGCAGCGCGAACTCGCGGTTGGAAAGCTGCACCGGCGGCTGGCCGTGGGCGCTGGCCTCGCGCGTGGCCGGATCCAGCGTCAGCATGGCACTGGTGAGCACCGGCGTGGCCACGCCGCCATGGCGTCGCAGCACTGCCCGCATGCGGGCCAGCAGTTCGCTGATCTCGAAGGGCTTGAGGATGTAGTCGTCGGCACCGGCATCCAGCCCGGCCACGCGGTCATCCACCGCATCGCGGGCCGTTACCACCAGCACCGGCAGGGCGCTTTCGCGGCTGCGCAGCGTGCGCAGCACATCCAGACCGTCGCGGCCCGGCAGGCCCAGATCCAGCAGCACCAGATCATAGTGCTGGGCGGCCAGCGCGGTGAGGGCCGCGCTGCCGTCCTTGACCCAGTCTGCTGCGTAAGACGCGTCCTTCAGCGCGGCCTGGACCGCGCTGCCGATCATCGGGTCGTCTTCGACGAGCAGGACGCGCATGGGAGGCGGGATCAGTCGTCGTGATCTTCGCGGTTTTCCAGCACGTTGCCGTTCACGGCATCGATGCGGATGTCGTAGATGCGCTTGTCGGTGGTCATCACTTCCACCTCATACTCGGCGTGGTCACGACGCATGTCGATTTCGGCGCTCAGCGCACGGCTGCCGGAATGCTGCTGCTGGGCACGTTCGATGGCCTGTTCCAGCGTGATCTTGGCCTGTTCCATCGCGCGGATGTCCGACTTGTCATAGGCGAGTGCCGAGCCGGCGGCCGTTCCCAGGCCCAGGGCAGCGATGATGGCGAGCAACGGTTTGCGGTTCATGGTGTTTCTCCTGTTCGGAAGTTGGGAGACAAAGGCCATGGGTCGGAGGGAGGTGTGCCGTACAGGCGCATGGCATCGTGTGTTCCATGCGGCCTGTCCGGCGGCCTGAAGGCCTTGATCCTCCAACCCGGCATCACCCTGCATCGGGCGATGGAAGTGATGATCCTCTCGCAAACTTAGGACAGCATTAGGAGGCTGCCATGTGATGTCCAGTTCGCTGAGGCGTGTTCCGGACAGGGGCGGCACTCACGTTGCCTCGGGCCGCCCGGATCAGCATTCAGGTCACAAGGTGCCGCTTCAGTTCGCCTTGGCGCTGGCGTGCCGTGATGCCTCTTCTGCCTGCATGTCCGCGTGGTACGACGAGCGCACCATGGCGCCCACGGCGGCGTGCTGGAAGCCCATCTCGTAGGCCTTTTCCTCGAACATCTTGAAGGTCTCGGGCGTGACGTAGCGCTCCACCGGCAGGTGGTGCCGGGTGGGGGCCAGGTACTGGCCGATGGTGAGGCGGTCGATGTTATGCGCGCGCATGTCTCGCATCACCTGCAGGATTTCCTCATCGGTCTCGCCCAGGCCCACCATCAGGCCGGACTTGCTGGGCACATCGGGCTTGCGGGCCTTGAAGTCCTTCAAGAGCTTCAGCGAGTGCTCGTAGTTGGCGCCCGGCCGTGCCTGCTTGTACAGACGCGGCACGGTCTCCAGGTTGTGGTTCATCACGTCCGGCGGCGTGGCTTCCAGGATGTCCAGCGCCTTGTCCAGGCGGCCGCGGAAATCGGGCACCAGCACCTCGATCTGGGTGCTGGACGAGTGCTCGCGGATCATGCGGATGCAGTCGGCGTAGTGGCCGGCGCCACCATCGCGCAGGTCGTCGCGGTCAACGGAGGTGATGACCACGTACTTGAGGCGCAGCGCCTTCACGCTCATGGCCAGGTTGTAGGGCTCCTCGGTGTCCAGCGGGTCGGGGCGGCCATGGCCCACGTCACAGAACGGGCAGCGGCGGGTGCACTTGTCACCCATGATCATGAACGATGCAGTGCCCTTGCCGAAGCATTCGCCGATGTTCGGGCAGGAGGCTTCCTCGCAGACCGTGTGCAGCTTGTGGTCGCGCAGGATCTCCTTCATCTCGTAGAAGCGGCTGCCCAGCTTGGGCGCCGGCTTGCGGATCCAGTCCGGCTTGCGCAGCATGTCCTTGATCGGGATGATCTTGATGGGAATGCGCGCGGTCTTGGCTTCGCCCTTCTGCTTCTGGCGTGGGTCAATGGCCGGGGCGGCGGCGCCCTGTTTGGCTGCGGCGCGGGCGGTGATGCCGGAAGCCGAGGCCGTCGTGCCCTGGGCGGCGCCATCCCGGGTCGTGAGGGGAGGCTGCGCCGTGCTGTCGGTCTGCGAGGGCATGGCCGGGGCGGGACGGGCGGTCTGTGAGCTGTCGACGAGATCCATGGGCGAATTATCCTTCAATGGCGGCGGCCAGTGCCTTGCCCAAGGCAAGCGCCAGCGCATCGAGATCGAGGTCCTGGGAAAGGGCGGCCTGCCGATGGATATCGGTCATCTGCAGGTTGCGGAATCCGCAAGGGTTGATTCTATGGAAAGGTGAAAGGTCCATCTGCCCGTTCAGCGCCAGCCCATGATAGGAAAAGCCGTGGCTGGTCTTCAGGCCGATGGAGGCGATCTTGGCCACGTCTGCGGCCGGCCGGGCATGGCGCGCGTGGACGTGGTGCGGTCCGGACACGGGGGGCGTGACGGTACCGGCGGGCCATTGTGCCGCGCCATCGGCTGGCTGTACAGGGCCGTTCTGTCCGGGCAGGACGTAGATGCCGGGTGCCCCTTCCTGCCGGAAGGCGGTGATGCCGTACTGGCCCAGGCAATCGATCAGCGCATCCTCGATGCGTTCGACCAGGGTGCGGATGCCCAGCCGGCGGGCCCGCAGGTCCAGCATCAGGTAGGCCATGATCTGGCCGGGGCCGTGATAGGTGATCTGACCGCCGCGCTCCGTGGGCACCACCGGGATGTCGCCCGCATTCAGCAGGTGCTCGGGCTGGCTGTTCATGCCCAGCGTGAACACGGGCGGATGCTGCATCAGCCAGATCTCGTCGCCGGCCGTGGCGGCCTCGGCCAGGTCCGGCCAGTCGCGCCGCAGGGATGCCTCTCCGGTACCGGGCACGATGGTGGGCGCAGCAGCAGGCGGGGCCTCGCCCGCCAGGGCCGCCTTGCGCGCAGCCTGCCGTGCCGCCGTCCACTCCCGCATGCGCGTCAGGGCGTCCGTGTAGGGCACGGTGCCCAGCAGGCGCAGGCGGATGGGAGGGAGGGCATGGGAGCGGGCGTCCGTCATCGGGGCGGTGGCAATGGGAAGGCGTGGCTGCGGGATGGCGGGCGAGGGGTATCGCCCGGGCGCGAAGTTCAGATCAGGTACGAGACCTGCGGCAGGGCCGACAGCTCGCGGTACAGGTCGTCTAGCTGCTTGCGCGAATGGGCGGTGAAGGTGGCCGTGAGCGACAGGTAGTTGCCGCCCTTGGAATGGCGCACGTCCATGGTCTTGGGGTCGAAGTCGGCAATGTGCCGGCCCAGGACGTCGGCAATGGTCTCCGTGAAGCCGGGTTCGTTCTTGCCCATGACCTTCAGCGGAAACTCCATGGGGAACTGCAGCGGGTCGACGGCAGACGGCTCGGCCGGGACGGCTTCGTTGGTCAGGTGCTCGGGGTGCTTGGGATCGGTCATTTCGGGCTCGCCATGAATGGGGAAAGGGAGAGTTTGCCACCTTCGGCATGCACCCGGGCGGATGTGAAGGGCTGGTCAGGGGCTTGATGAGCCAACCCGAACCGCAGGCCCAGTCGGAAGTGCGGTCCGGCGCATGGCTGGCACATGGTCAGACGCAGTGCCGGGTGGCCTGCTCAGGTGCAAGATCAGGCAGAGCCGGTCAGTCAGCCCGGCGCGGGACGCCTCGGGGCGATGGACGCAGGAACGTCCCGCGTGCACCGGTCTCAGCGCTGCGCCTTGGCTTCCTGATAAGCGGCAAACAGCTTGTGGAAGATGGGGCCGGGAACGCCTTTCCCAACCGGCTGGCCGTCCAGACGGGTGATGGGCTTCACTTCCTTGGTGGCGGCCGTTAGCAGCAGCTCGTCGGCGTTGCGCACCTCGTCCTGGCTGATGCGGCGGGCCTCGAAGGGGACGCCGCTGCGCCTGGCCAGTTCTTCCATCAGCTCGTAGCGGATGCCTTCCAGAATGAGGTTGTCGTGCGGCGGGGCCAGCAGCTTGCCGTCCTTCACCACCCAGATGTTGGAAGATGCCCCTTCGGTGAGGTAACCGTCACGGAACAGAACCGCCTCGATGGCCCCGGCTTCCACGGCCGTCTGGCGTGCCAGGATGTTGCCCAGCAGCGAGATGGACTTGATGTCGCAGTGCAGCCAGCGTTCGTCCGGCACGCTGATGACCGACAGGCCTTCGCCGATGGATTCGAGCGTGGGCGGCGTGAACGGGTTCGTCATGGCGAACACCGTGGGGGTGGCGTTTTCCGGGAAGGCATGGTCACGCTTGGCCACGCCCCGGGTGATGTGCATGTAGACGACCTGGTTGGGCCATTGCGGGTGGCGTCGCACCAGTTCGTCGATCAGCTGCGTCCAGCCGGCATCATCCATGGGGTTGGTGATGCGGATCTTGGCCAGACTGCGCTTGAGGCGCTTGAGGTGGTGGGCCAGCCGGAAGGGGCGGCCCTCATAGACCGGCACCACTTCATAGATGCCGTCCCCGAAGATGAATCCGCGGTCCAGGACCGGGATGCGGGCTTCG
>ERZ773075.1263-NODE-1263-length-13897-cov-99.3972_pt1 | contig 13897 bp, 11 predicted proteins | sample MGYA00580614_ERZ773075 | MGnify/ENA primary metagenome ERZ773075 (study PRJEB29015, sample SAMEA2738021) | human oral metagenome | biome: human oral; feature: human-associated habitat; material: dental | place: China | collected 2043 ... | reverse complement strand
CGGTCTCCGCCCTGGACGTGCTGGTCCAGGCCCAGATCCTGCGCCTGCTGTCCGAGCTGCAGGCCGAGCTGGAGCTGACCTACCTGTTCATCACCCATGACCTGGCCGTCGTGCGTCAGATCGCCGACGACGTCGTCGTCATGGAGCACGGCCGGATCGTGGAGGCCGGCGCCGCCGACGAGCTCTTCGCCAATCCGCGCCAGGACTACACCCGCGAGCTCATCCAGGCTGTACCCGGGGCGGGAATCGACCTCTACAGTGATGAAGCGGCCGACGAGACCGTGGGTCAGGCGGCGCAGGAGTGAGTACCGGGCATGATGTGTCCGTGCCCGTCGTCGTCATCCGCTCTCTGCCGGCCCGCCTCGGCACCGCCCTCATCGGCCTTGCCTCGGCGACGATGGCTCTGACGATCGGGCTCGCCGACGGCGCGGCGCACGGGCTGCGCGCCATGGTCTGGGCGGGAGCGCTCACCTTCCTCACCTGGCTGCTGTGGTGGGCCCCGCAGATCACCCTGACCCCGCAGGCCCTCACCATCCGCAACGCCTGGCGAACCCATGTGCTCGGCTGGGACGAGGTCGAGATGTGCCGCACCCGTTGGGGCCTGTCCGTCATCACCCGCGACGACCTCGAGGTCAAGGCCTCGGCCGCACCCCGCCGCGGTGGCATGGCCGAGTCCTTCCGACGCCGCCAGGCGCTGCGCGAGCAGCAGGAGAGGCGCGACGGGCTGCCGGGCTCCGAGCCGGACCCGGCGGTGCGTCCGGAGTACCTGACGGGGGAGGGGAGCTATCGCACCAACCTCGACGCCGGCGACGCCGGAGCGCTCATCACCGCTTACGCCGGGCAGGTGTGCAGCCGCCCCGACGGGGCCGTGGACGAGGCTGTGAGGGGCCTGGGCAGTGACCTCAACCGACCGGTCGCCGTCGTCGCCTGGCTGCTCGCCGTGACAGCTGCGGCCGTCACCATGATCCTGTGACGCGAGCGTGAGTGGGCGCACAGGCACGGTGTTGGCCCAGACACGGCGGGTCAAGGCCGGTATCCTCTAGTATTCCCCTGTTTCATGCCCCTGTGGTCGATGTCTGAGCGGCATCCGGCCCGCGGCGTCCCCCACCGGAAGAAGTGCCCCCTATGAGCGTGCGCCAAGACCTGCGTAACGTTGCCATCGTCGCCCACGTCGATCACGGCAAGACCACTCTTGTCGACGCCATGCTCTGGGAGGCGGGGGCCTTCGGGGCCCGGGCCACCGAGGAGACCACCGGCGAGCGCGTCATGGACTCCGGCGAGCTGGAGCGCGAGAAGGGCATCACGATCCTCGCCAAGAACACCGCGGTCCACTACTCCGGGCCCGCCGCCGCGGACGCCGGCTGCCCCGAGGGCATCACCATCAACGTCATCGACACCCCCGGGCACGCCGACTTCGGCGGCGAGGTCGAGCGAGGGCTGTCCATGGTCGACGGCGTCGTCCTCCTCGTCGACGCCTCCGAGGGGCCCCTGCCCCAGACCCGCTTCGTGCTGCGCAAGGCCCTGGCCGCGAACCTGCCGGTCATCCTCGTGGTCAACAAGGTGGACCGCCCCGACTCCCGGCTCGACGAGGTCGTCGCCGAGTCCACCGACCTGCTGCTGTCCCTGGCCAGCGACCTGGCCGACGAGCACCCCGACATCGACCTCGACGCCGTCCTGGACGTGCCCGTCATCTACGCCTCCGCCAAGGCCCGCCGCGCCGACACCGAGGCCCCGGCCGACGGCGAGCTGCCGGCCAGCGAGAACCTCGAGCCGCTCTTCCGCACCATCATCGAGCGGATCCCCGGCCCCTCCTACGAGGACGGCGCGCCTCTGCAGGCCCACGTCACCAACCTGGACGCCTCGCCCTTCCTGGGGCGCCTGGCGCTGCTGCGCATTCACAACGGCACCCTGCGCAAGGGCCAGACGGTGGCCTGGGCCCGCCACGACGGTTCGCTCGCCTCGGCCCGCGTCTCCGAGCTCCTCGTCACCGAGGGCCTGGACCGCAAGTCCGCCGAGGAGGCGCACGCCGGTGACATCGTCGCCGTCGCCGGGATCGAGGACATCACCATCGGGGAGTCCCTCGTGGACCCCGAGGACCCGCGCCCGCTGCCGCTCATCACCGTGGACGACCCGGCCATCGCCATGACCATCGGCATCAACACCTCCCCGATGGCCGGGCGCACCAAGGGCGCCAAGGTCACCGCCCGCCAGGTCAAGGACCGCCTGGACCGCGAGCTCATCGGCAACGTGTCCCTGCGGGTCCTGCCCACCACCCGGCCCGACGCCTGGGAGGTCCAGGGGCGCGGCGAGCTGGCGCTGGCGATCCTCGTGGAGCAGATGCGCCGCGAGGGATTCGAGCTGACCGTCGGCAAGCCCCAGGTGGTCACCCGCACCATCGACGGCAAGCGCCACGAGCCCATCGAGCGCATGACCATCGACGTCCCCGAGGAGTACCTGGGCGCCGTCACCCAGCTCATGGCCGCCCGCAAGGGCCAGATGGAGACCATGACCAACCACGGCACCGGCTGGATCCGCATGGAGTTCCTCGTGCCGGCCCGCGGCCTCATCGGCTTCCGCACCCAGTTCCTCACCGAGACCCGCGGCACCGGCATCGCCTCCTCCATCGCCGAGGGCTACGCCCCCTGGGCCGGGCAGATCGTCTCGCGCACCACCGGCTCCCTCGTCTCCGACCGCGCCGGTGCCGTGACCGCTTATGCCCTTATCCGCCTGCAGGACCGCGGTAGCTTCTTCGTCGAGCCCACCCAGGAGACCTACGAAGGGCAGGTCGTGGGGGAGAACCCCCGCGGTGAGGACATGGACGTCAACGTGGTCCGTGAGAAGCAGCAGACCAACATGCGCTCCTCGACCGCGGACACCTTCGAGGCCCTTGTGCCGCCGCGCCGCCTCACCCTGGAGGAGGCCCTCGAGTTCGCCGCCGACGACGAGTGCGTCGAGGTCACCCCGGACGCCGTGCGTATCCGCAAGGTCATCCTGAACTCCCAGGAGCGCTTCCGCGAGAACGCCCGCCGTCGCCGTGCCGAGGCCTGAGAGGAACCACTGCCCATGAGCCAGCCCATCAGCCGCGGGGGGAAGTCTGTCCCCTCCGACTCCGCTCCCGAGTCCGTCGAGCCGGTCGAGCCCGCACAGCCGACCGCCGTCGAGCCGGAAGAGAAGCGCGCCGAGAACCAGACCGGTACGGAGGGTTCTTCTGCCGAGGCCGGGAGTTCTGACGACGCCCCGACCGTCAACCTCGATGACGAGTCCCAGGACGGGCAGACCCACGCGCCCGACAGCGAGGTTCAGGACGTGCGGCAGCCCGCCGAGGAGGCTCAGGAATCCTCCGGCACTGCCGCTGAAGACGCCTCCGCCGCCGGGGACGCCGTCGAGGCCGCTGACCAGAGCACGGGAGAGGCCGCTGCCGCTGATGAGTCGGCTGGGCCGGTTGCGGAGGCTGATGCTGAGCCGGTCGCTGTCCAACCTGCGGCCGCCGAACCGGTGGAGACGCCGGCATCGGTGAACGTCGTCGACGCGGCCGCTACCCCTGCCGAGGCCCTTTCCCCCTACGATTCTCCCCACGATCAGACCGGGGCCGACGTGTCTGTCAGCGCCGGGCAGGGTGCCGTATGGAGCCCCGACCCCGGCGACATGCCACCGTCGATCGTGCCGAAGAGCCCGTCAGCCGCGTCGTCGGAGCCTCAGCAGGGCGCCGTCGTCGCCGAGGCCGCCGCGGCCACCGATCCTGCTGCGTCCCAGGGGACCGAGCCTGCCGGGGTCTACATCGAGCCGGTGGGGGAGACCGCGTTCCCGGCCGCCTTCTCCAAGTCTCCGACCAAGACCGCGAAAAAGGCAGATCAGGTGGCTGAAGGAGTCAGTGCCTCGCGTCGTCGGCGTCTCATCCCCGCCGCCTGCGTCGCCGGTGCCGCGGCCTTCCTGCTGGCTTGGGGCGGCATCGCCTGGTGGACCACCCAGCACATCGCCTCGGGGACCAGTGTCTCCGGCGTCGATGTCTCCGGTCTGAGTCCCAAGGAGGCTCAGAACCGCATCAGCAAGGGCGTCGGCGACCAACTCGCCCAGCCGGTGACCCTCACCGTGGGGCAGGGCAGCTCCGAGCTCGTGCCCGCCGGCTCGGGTGTCTCGGTGGACGCCGGAGCCTCGGTCAAACGGCTCACCGGCTTCACCCTCAACCCCGTCACCCTGGTTCAGCGCATGGGTGGCCAGCGCATCGACGCCGTCATCCGGGTCGATGCCGACACGCTGCGCGGGGCCCTGGAGGACCGGGTCGACATGATGGCCAACGGGGCCGTCTCCGCCACCGTCGCCCTGGAGGGCACCAAGCCCGTCACCACGCCCGCGAGCAACGGCATCGGCCTCGACGTCGATGCCTCCGTCAAGCAGCTCACCGGCTCCTGGCCGCTGGGCAAGCAGACCATCGCCATGCCCGAGGGCACCGCCGTCCCCGCCATCACTGACGAGGAGGCCACCACGTTCGTGGACGGCACGCTCACGCCGCTGCTGTCCAGCGGACTGACCGTCGATGCGGCCAGCGCCAACACGCAGGGCAAGGCCACCGGCGCGGCCGCGGCCTTCTCTCCCCACGACACCGCCGGTATGCTGCGGATCTCCTCCGAGGGAGGCGCGCTGAGCGCTACCTTCGACACAACGGCGCTGCACGACGCCGTCGTCGCCAGGGTCGGCCAGGTTGAGACGCCGGCCCAGAACGCCACCTGGAAGATCGATGGCTCGGCCGCCGGTGCGCCCGGTGCCCAGCCCCAGTACGTTCCCTCCGCTCAGGGAAACCTCATCGACACCGCCGCTCTGTCCGAGAGCCTGCTCAAGGCGGGTACCTCCGCCACCGACGTCGCCGGGCGGACCGTGACCCTGCCGATGGTCGTTGCCGAGCCGACGGTGACGACGCCGCAGAATGAGTGGGGCATCACCGAGGTGGTCGGAGAGTTCGCCACTCCCTACAACAGCGGGGACGCGCCGCGCACCCAGAACCTCACCCGCGGTGCCGAGCTCGTCAACGGCTCCGTGGTCAAGCCCGGCGAGGTCTTCTCCCTGGAGCAGACCCTGGGTGCTGTCGACTATGCCCACGGGTTCGCCGACGCCGGTGTCATCCAGAACGGGCAGCATGTTGACTCGATGGGGGGTGGGCTCAGCCAGGTGGCCACCACCGTCTTCAACGCCGGCTTCGAGGCTGGGATGGATGACACCGAGCATCATCCCCACCAGTACTACTTCGAGCGCTACCCGGCCGGGCGCGAGGCGACCCTGTGGACCGGCAATCTCGACCTGAAGTTCACGAACTCGACCTCCCAGTCGGTGCTGGTCCAGGCATGGCTGGACGGCGAGCAGATCCACGTGCGGCTGTGGTCCACCAAGTACTACGACGTGTCCATCACCTCCTCGGATCGCACCAACTTTCGTCCAGTAAGGACCGAGCGCGGATCCGGTCCCGATTGTCAGCCCAGCTCCGGGGGGCAGCAGGGATTCGACATCACTGTCACTCGAACCCGTAAGCACGACGGCAAGGCCCTGCCCGATGACGTGCTCACCACCAAGTACGACGGCGACGTCAATGTGATCTGCTCCTGACGCGGCCTGAGCGCCTCTGCATCCGAAACCGCTGTTACCTACGACATTCGTGCCGGGGAAGTGACGTAATGGCGGCGCGACAACCCCGAGTTTTCGGCGTGCTGACGGCCACTCTTTCGCCTCTTGGGTCGAGGGGCCCTGGAGGACGATACTTGCCCCGACCCCGCCCACCCGCGCGGGCGATTCCCAGAGGAGAAAGGACACTGCTGCTATGACGTACGTCATTGCCCAGCCCTGCGTCGACGTCAAGGACCGTGCCTGCGTCGACGAGTGTCCCGTCGACTGCATCTACGAGGGTGAACGCAGCCTCTACATCAACGCCGACGAGTGCGTCGACTGCGGCGCCTGCGAGCCCGTCTGCCCCACCGAGGCGATCTTCTACGAGGACGATGTTCCCGAGGAGTGGGAGGACTACACCCGCGCCAACATCGACTTCTTCGAGCTCAAGGGGCTGGGGTCGCCCGGTGGTGCCCAGAGGACCGGTGCCCTGGACTACGACGATCCCATGATCGCCGCCCTGCCTCCGCAGAACGAGGAGTGGAAAGAGGCCAACGGCTACTGAGCCAGTGGGCGGGGCCGGGAGGGGGTGGAGGCGCACCCGCGCGTGAGGAAGAATCGGCGCCGTGAGCACCAGCGCGACACCTGAGACCTTCCCCAGCCCCCACCTGCCCCGCCGCCTCGCCCTACCCGACTTCCCCTGGGACTCCCTGCGTCCCTACCGGGAGCGCGCCGCCGAGCACCCAGACGGCGTCGTCGACCTCGCCGTGGGCACACCCGTCGACCCCACCCCCGAGATCGCCCGGAACGCCCTGTCCGCGGCCGCCAACGCCCCCGGCTACCCGACGACGGTCGGTGCCCCCGTGGTGCGCGCCGCCATCATCGAGTGGATGGAGCGCCGTCGAGGAGTGGCCGGCCTGAACGACGCCGAGGTCATCCCCACAATCGGTTCCAAGGAGTCCGTGGCCCTCCTCCCGCTCCACCTGGGCGTGGGCCCCGGCGACCTCGTCCTGCACCCGCGGGCCGCCTACCCCACCTACGACGTCGGCGCTCGCCTCGTGGGTGCGACCCCGGTCCCCGTGGACACCGACGCCGACCCCGTCACCTGGGACGTCGCCGACGACGCGCGGGTGGCCATCGTCTGGCTCAACAGCCCCGGTAACCCCGACGGGCACGTCCTGGACACCGAGCAGCTGGCCCGGGTCGTCGCCTGGGCCAGGGGGCGCGGCGCGATCGTCATCTCCGACGAGTGCTACGCCGAGCTCGCCTGGGAAGCGCCGTGGGACGCCGAGCCGATCCCGAGCCTCCTAGATCCCCGGGTCGGGGGATCAGCGGGCCGGAGCGGTCTGCTCGCCCTGTACTCCCTGTCCAAGCAGTCCAACCTGGCCGGCTACCGGGCGGCCTTCCTCGCCGGGGACGCTGACCTGGTCGGCGCGGTCACCGAGGTGCGCAAGCACACCGGGATGCTCGTGCCGACTCCGGTCCAGGCCGCCCTCGTGGCTGCCCTCGGGGACGAGGCCCACATGGAGGTGCAGAAGGAGGTCTACCGGGAGCGCCGCGAGATACTCGTGGAGGCGACTACCGCCGCCGGGCTCGTCAACGACCCGGCCTCCGTGGCCGGCCTGTACCTGTGGCTCAAGGGACCCGAGTCGATGAGCGCCTACGACCTCGTGGGAGCCTTCGCCGAGCTGGGGATCGTCGTGGCCCCCGGCGACTTCTACGGCGAGGCCGGGGCCGGGCGGGTGCGCATGAGCCTGACCGACACCGACGAGCGCGTGGAGGCCGCCGCCGCGCGCCTGCGCTCACCTGAGGCCGCCGCCCTCTTCGCCGGCTGAGGTCGGAACAGGCGGCCAGATCAGCGCTTTGATAAGTTCATCGGCCGACGTCGGACTTGATAAATTCGTCAAGGCGCGCCTGAAGGTGGAGTGCCCGCTGAGTCGGGTAACCGCAGTGGGCTGTGAGTCGGGCCAATGAGACGACGCCGTGACAGCACACCCCGTACAGTGTGCGCAGGATCCACAGGACCGCCCCGTGGACCCAGGCCTCGCCGTCGCGATGCGCGCGGCCCCGAGCCCAGGAGAGATGATGACGAGCACCCCCACCCCCGCCGCGGCCCCAGCTGAGCAGCCGGAGCAGAGCCAGCCAGGCGTCGTTGGCGCCCCCGGCCTGCTGAGCGTCGACGACAAGAGCCTTGAGCTGCCGCGCACCCGGGCGACCGACGGCTCCGACGGCCTGGGCGTATCCAAGCTGCTGGGCTCCACCGGCGTGGTGACGCTCGACCCGGGCTTCACCAACACGGCGTCGTGCACCTCGCAGATCACCTACATCGACGGCGCGGCCGGGATCCTGCGCTACCGCGGCTACCCGATCGAGGAGCTGGCCAAGTCCTCGACCTTCCTGGAGGTCGCCTACCTCCTCATCTACGGCGAGCTGCCCGACCGCGAGTCCTTCGAGCGCATGGAGCGGCGCATCTCGCGCCACCGCCTCCTGCACGAGGACTTCCGCGGCTTCTTCACCTCCTTCCCCTCCTCGGGTCACCCGATGGCGATCCTCCAGGCGGGGATCGCGGGCCTGGCCACCTACTACGAGGACACCCTCAACCCGCACGACCCCTACGAGCGCGAGCTCGCCACCGTGCTGCTGCTGGCCAAGATGCCCACGATGATCAGCTACATCGCCCGGCGCGCCATCGGCCTGCCGCTGCTCTACCCCGACCCGCAGCGCTCCTACGTCGAGGACTTCATCCGCCTGACCTTCGGCATGCCCTACCAGTCCTACGAGATCGACCCGGCCGTGGTGCGGGCCCTGGACATGCTCCTCATCCTGCACGCCGACCACGAGCAGAACTGCTCGACCTCCACCGTGCGCCTCGTGGGCTCCTCCGACGCCAACATGTACGCCTCCGTGGCCGCGGGCGTCGGCGCGCTGTCCGGGCCGCTGCACGGCGGGGCGAACGAGGCCGTCCTGCGGATGCTGGACACGATCCAGAGCTCGGGGATGAGCACGGCCGAGTTCGTCCGCAAGGTCAAGGACAAGGAGGACGGCGTCCGGCTCATGGGCTTCGGCCATCGGGTCTACAAGAACTACGACCCGCGCGCCGCGATCGTCAAGGAGACCGCCCACGACGTCCTGACCCGTCTGGGCTCCGACGACGGCGACCGCAAGCTCGAGATCGCCATGGAGCTGGAGGAGACGGCGCTGCGCGACGAGTACTTCGTCTCGCGCAGCCTCTACCCGAACGTCGACTTCTACACCGGCCTCATCTACCAGGCGATGGGCTTCCCCACGAAGATGTTCACGCCCCTGTTCGCCCTCGGGCGGCTGCCGGGCTGGATCGCCCAGTACCGCGAGATGATCGCCGATCCGGCCAAGCGCATCGGGCGGCCCCGCCAGGTCTACGACGGCTCCACCGAGCGCCACTACGTGGCCATGCACCGTCGCAAGCACGACGACGGCCAGTACCCGGCCACCCGCGCCGGCGTTCCCAGCCTCGACCGCGTCACCAGGGTCTGATCCGGGCTCACGCTGGTTGCTCGAGGCCGCGGCGGTCCGGACCGGGGACGTACTTTCCCCGCGAGGACTGGGTCTTCCCGCAGACGACTGAGGTCAGCCCCAGTGGTTTGCGGGAAAAGTACGTCCCCGATCTGGGTGTCGGGCCGTCCTGGGCAGTCCCTTGCCTACAACCCGGTCAGGTCGATCTTGCCCATGTGCAGGATCTTCTCGCGGGTGGCGGCGTCGGCCATGAGCTCGGCGATGTTGTGGGGGACGACCTGCCAGGAGACGCCCCAGCGGTCGACGCACCAGCCGCAGCGCTCGGCCTCGGGCACGGCCGACAGACCCGCCCAGTAGTGGTCGATCTCCTCCTGGTCCCGGCAGGAGACGATCATGGAGACCCCGGGCGTGAAGGTGAGGTCGTGGGAGGCTCCCGAGTCCCTGGCCGACATCCAGGTGCCGCGCAGCGTGAAATCGGTGAACATCACCGTGCCCGCCGCCATCGGCCCACCCTCCTCATAGCGGTACAGGACCCCGCGGCGGGAGTCGTCGAACAGGGCGATCCAGGCCTCGGTGGCCTCCTCGGCGTTGGCGTGGTTGGTTCCGCCGAACATGAAGGAGGGCAGGATGAAGGGGCGCGGCTCGCCGGCCGGGTCGGTGAGCATGAGCTGCCAGGTCATGCCGAAGCGGTCGCGGACCCAGGCGTAGCGCGGCGAGAAGGGGTACTCGCCCAGCTCCATGAGGACACCGCCGGCGGAGAGCCGCTCGTAGAGCTCATCGAGGTAGGCCCGGGCCTGGTCCTCGCCGCCGAACAGGAGCGGGTCGAAGTTCAGGATGCAGCTGATCGACGGGTTCGGGGCGTCCTGGTCGTCGCCGCTCATGAGTGAGAGGCGGAAGCCATGGATGCTGACCGTTGACGCGTACCCGGGCACCTGCTCGACGACGGAGCCCTCGCGGAAGACATCGGCGTAGAACCGGGCCGCTTCGTCGGCGGTGCCGTCGCACCAGATGGCAGGTGTGATGAGCTGATCCATCCGGACACCGTACTGCGGACGACGGTCACTGTGCTAGGGCCGCTGAAGTGTTGCGGCGCCAGTCCCTAGTGGCGCGCCCTCCAGTGAGGACTGTGCATGATGCCGACCGTGTTCCCGAAAGGATCAACGATAGACGCAGTTGTGAAACCGCCCCCGCGTTCGGTGGTGGGCGTGTGACTGTATGCCCCGTGCGCAACGAGGGTGGTGAACGTCGTGTGAATATCGTCGGTGTGCCAGTAGGTGATGGGGGATGCTGTCGGAGTCGGGGATGGTGTCATGAAGGAGCGATCCATTATTCCCAGTTCGTCCTCGTCCGGACCGATGCGGAACTCGGTGTAGGCGCAAGGGCCGGTTTGCGGACTGCGGTAATACGGAGTGATGCCCAGTAGGTCTGCGTACCAGCGAGAGGCGGCGTCGACGTCGTCGGCGGTAAGAACCATTGTGGTGAGTCCTTGCAGGATGGTCATGGCATGTCCTTTCGGTGAGGTGCCTTGTGGCTCTCAACCTAGAACTGAAAGTGCTCATCCGGTGCACACATTGTCTGAGATGATCTGACTGTGCGTGCAGACCGCCTGATCGCCCTGCTGTTGCTCCTCCAGTCGCGTGGGAGGATGACTGCCTCTCAGGTGGCCGCAGAGCTCGAGGTCTCACCGGCTACTGCCCGACGAGACCTCGAGGCCCTCTCGATGGCGGGCATCCCGGTCTATGCGCGGCCAGGCCGAGGTGGTGGCTGGGCTCTTGTCGGAGGTGCTCGAACTGATCTGACTGGTATGTCGGCGGGTGAAGTGTGGGCGCTGTCGCGGATGCTGGGTACGGCGGCGCTGAACGATTCGGAAACTCGGGTGCCCACGATGAAGTTCCTCCAGGCATTGCCGTCTTCTCTGCGCGATGAGGCTGAACGGTTGATGGCATCGGTTCATGATGACCGTGTTGCCTGGGGAAAATCAGCGGATGTTGTGACGTCGGTCCTGAGCCGGCTATGTGACGTAGTCGCTCGGCGCCGAGTAGTGACGGCTTCCTATAAGTCGAGAAATGCGGAGCGTAGTGTTAAGCGTCTGCTTCCTCTGGGGTTGGTGAATAAGGCTGGTGTGTGGTATCTCGTCGCTGATGGTGAGCATGGAGTGCGGACGTATCGAGTGTCGAGGCTTGAGGATATTGTCGTTACCGATGAGGGATTCGATCCTCCGTCAGATTTTGATGTCGCGACCTATTGGAGTACTCAAGCTGAGGTTATTGAAAAGAAGAGGTCCGGTATTGCTGCGGTGCTGAGAGTGCACTCATCGATCGTTCCTGCGCTGCGTCATCAGTTCGGAAGGTATGTCAGCCTCATTGAGGAGGGTGACGTGAGTATTGTCGAAGTTCGTGCCCACATGCTAGTCGGATTGGCTGAGAGGCTTGCGGGGTGGGGTGACCGCATCGATGTCTTGTCGCCGCCTTGTTTGCGGTCTGAACTCGCCCGTATCGGCTCAGAGCTGGTTGCGCATTACGGTTCCCCGAGACGATGAGTCGGTGTCAGATCATCGACCTCAAGCTCTGAGGGGGCTTGGACGGATCATCAGTGCGCTGGCGGTACTCAGGAGGAACGCGGTGATGCCGATAGCGGTGAAGTTGCCGGTGAGAGTGAGCAGTGGGCCACCGATAAGCCCGGCCACCGTTGTGCCGAGGTACATCACCGCACTGGTGAGAGTGGAGATGGTGCCGCGTGCTGTGCTGTCGAGCTGCTGCAGGTGGAGCATACGGACGCTGAGCATTGCTCCTCCGCAGGCGAAGAGAGGTAGGAAAACTAACCCCACAACGATCGGAGGTGGGGAGACGGCGAGCACCAGGTAGGCGATGCCCATCACCGCGGCACTCAGGTAGATGGACCGGACCGGGGTCATACGGCCGGTCAGGCGGACGCCGAAAAGGCTGCCGATCGTATTACCGATCCCGCCTGCTAGGACGATGAGCGCTACGGTGACCTTCGACGTGCCCAGGCCGTCCTCCAACCAGGTCGGTGCGTAGGTGAACACGGTGAAGAACGCCAGGGTGTACACGAGGTAGGAAAGGAATCGTGTGATCGCCTGCGGCGCGTGGAGCAGGGTCAGGTATGGCACCTTCTTAGCCGCCGCGGTCGGGTGGATATCAGGGATCTGGTACCAGAGCGTGACTGTCAACCCCAACGAACAGACCCCGATGATGGGGAAGACAATGCGCCAGTCGATGATTGCGAGGAGGCTTCCGAGAGGAACCCCGACGACCTGAGCGATGGACAGCCCGGCGGTCGTGTATCCCATGACGCGCAGAACGCTTTTCTGATCCGGGCCGACGAGGGTGGGGATCATTGCCCACACTTGCGGTGCAGCGATGGCCGCCGCACCGCCAGTGATGAAACGGAAGATGAACATCGTCCAGAATCCTGGGGAGACTGCGCAGGCGGCTGTTGCCAACGCGAATACCACCATCCCAAGCGTAAGAATGATCCTGCGGTTACCTCGGTCCGAGATCGGCCCGGACACCAGCCCGGTGAGCGCGTACCCGATCGCATAGACGCTGACCAGCCAGCCACTCTGCGTCGTCGACACGTCGAATGCCTTGGCCAGTGACGGCAGCAGTGGCGCGACGACGAAGGTGTCCGAGCCGATCAGGAACATGACCGCGAACCCGAGTAGTGAAAGTTTTCTGCCCATACCGTCCTCCAGTCCGTAGAGAGCGCCTCAACGCTAAGCCTTGACAGCGCTGTCAATGTCAAGAGATGCTGACGCAGTCCAGTAAAACGATTGAGGAGAGTCGCGCATGCGCATCTCCGAAGCTGCTCGGCGTGCTGGTACCAGCCCGCGGATGTTGCGCTACTACGAGACCGAGGGACTGCTGGCGCCCACGCGCCGTGACAATGGCTATCGTGACTACGGCGCTGAAGAGGTTCTAGCCGCCCGCCAGATCGTTGCGCTGTCTCACGCCGGATTCCCGCTCTCACTCATCAGGACGGTGCTGCCCTGTGCCACGGAAAGCGGTGCGCTGAGAGCCTGCCCCTCCGTTGCACCCGAGCTGCGCCGTCGGCTCCGCGACGTCGAAGAACAGATTGATACGCTCGCGAGCGGCGCCGAGGTTATCAGGAGCTTCCTCGACAACCTCCAAGACGTCGCATCTGCCTAACCTGCCTTATAGTCGCGGTGCTGGTGTCGTACTCAACGGGCGCGTGCCGAACTCGGCTGCCGCCCGGCATTCATCTTCTGAGGCCTGAGCCGTCTGGGAGTCCTGCTCGCGTTGCAGAGTCATCGACGGCGAACTCTGTCCGAACCGCAACCACTGTGGTTAGGCTGACCTCATGAGCGAGAAGCCCGCTGACTCCACAGACACCGCCGCCTCGACCTCTTCCGGTTCCTCATCCACCTCGGCAGATCTCCCGCTGCCCTACGCCGACCGCCCCATCGCCTCCGCGCCCGGCCACTGGGTCCTGGCCCGGGCCGGCAAGCGCGTCCTGCGCCCCGGCGGCGCCGCCCTGTCTGCCTCCATGCTCGGCCACGCCCGCCTGGCTGGCGCCGACGTCGTCGAGCTCGCCCCGGGCCTGGGGCGCACCGCCGCCGAGATCATCAAGGGCCACCCCGCGTCCTACACCGCCATCGACCGCGACCCCGACGCCGCCCGGCGCGTGGCCGCCGTCGTCGGGGACCTCGGCACCGTCCGCCAGGGCGAGGCCGCCGACACCGGCCTGGACGAGGCCAGCGCCGACGTCGTCGTCGGCGAGGCCATGCTCACCATGCAGGGGGACAAGGGCAAGGCCGCCATCGTCGCCGAGG